>PPCM01001372.1_pt1 | contig 11353 bp, 8 predicted proteins | sample 1555541 | NCBI WGS metagenome assembly PPCM01 (sample SAMN05284479, study PRJNA326546) | Marine sediment metagenome, whole genome shotgun sequencing project. | isolation source: marine sediment | place: Germany: Wadden Sea | collected 2012-09-05 | reverse complement strand
GGATACTTCATCATGTGGGGGGCGGCGAGGGCCAGTTCGGCCAGATAGTGAGCCGTGCAGACCGCGGCATGGCATCCCACCGCACCTGTAGCCCGGAGACCCGCCCGGAGGTGGGGGACAGGCGTGGAGACCGTCACACAGAAGCTGAGCTCGTCGAGGATCATGGCTTCCGCGGCGATGAACTGTTTGGGGGACCACGCCCCGTCACACAGGTACACGATGTGCTTGAGGCACTCACCGACCTCCGCCAGCTCATACTTGACCGCGATGATGATGCACGTTCCCGCTATCAGCTGCAGAGCGCGTTTCGCCACCCGCACACAGCACAGGTAGCGGTGTAGAGTCGATACGGCAAGATGGACCACGCCAGTGTGGTAGCCCATGTCCGTCATCGCTTCAAACATCCAGTCCACCACCATGCCGACCTCCAGTGCTGAGAAGGCGTTCTGGATGGCGTCCGGGTCGCCGGGCTGTTGCGATAGGTAGTCATGGGTAGGGAAGCGGTGTTCCAGGCCACGGAGACGAGCGAGGAAGAGACGGTCGCTGGTCTGGGTCGGAGAGAGGCTGCTGAGGTCCTTGGGCGGGATGATGGTGGCTGTTTTCGGTGGGGAAAGGGAGGCGCTCATTGACATGCATGCTTTGGACGTAGAACGGCGCTGCTGATCCTTTTTGAGGGCTTTCCCAAGGCCAGGGTACTTATGAGCGAGATCACGCTTGCTTGAGAGGCGCTTTTTTTCCCTCTTAGCCTCTGGAACCATGCTAGGGTTGTTGTGTTGCGCCACGCTTGGAAGCTTAATCTCAGGAACTGTTTCTGCGCGGCAAAGTGAGTCATATACGCCAGACTGTTTGATCTTGACCATTGTCGGTCCGACTACACCACGATGCGTGAGCATTCGATTGGCGCAAAAGGTTGAGAAGGTGGAAACTGACTTCCCACAGTCAATCAGAAAACTCCACTTGAAATCCAACCACGCCGATGCATTGGATCAAGGTTCGGGCGTTCAATACATTTAACACGTTCAATACAATCATTCTCCCTCCCCCTCAAGGATAAAACTTGACCCCCAACAAGATCCACACCCCAAACACCGCCTCGCCATAAACAAACACCCGCGCGGCCACTCCAAACGCGGCGTCCTGCTGGGTGCAGTCCATGATCCCCTTCCCATAGCTGTTCCGCACCACCAGACTGAACATTCGATCCGGGTCGACGTGTCCACACCCCAAAGGTACGGCCTGGAATTGCTGGCCTCGAGACATGTGCCGCTTGAGGAGGTCACCCATCAGTGGGGTAGGGACGGGCATGCCCACCACACGCTCCATCTCATACGAATGGAGGGTGGCGCCGAGAATGCCGGATAAAGCATCATCCCACTGGGTGGTCAACCCACCGTCCGCACGACGTTGGTCCACCCGCGCCATCAACCCACGCTCAATGGCCAGGGCTGCCTCGGTCGCCCCGGCCCACCCCGCCCCCACTGGACGGTGCGTTAGGGGCCCTCCACGCCACAAGGTCGACCCTACCGCGGGGTGGGGCAGGGTCGGGAGGAGGCGAGGCGGGGACGCGGGGGGCAGGGATAGGGCCGTGGTGGACTCGTTGAACGGCGCCAGAGTCGATAAAGACAGCTCTTTCCAGTGGTTCTTGTCTGTAAAGTCAAAGGACATGCCGGAGTGCAAAGTCGACTGTAAATCGAAGTTGACGAAAAGTTTCTCGTTGTTGAACACGCAGTCAATCGAGCGCAGACCCATTGAGCTCGGCGACGCGCGCACGGACGACCACTGGTGCCGCACACTGGCGCACGGCTCCCAGAACAGCGGGTCGCCCGGCTGGTCGATATCGATCGTCATGACCCACGCCGTTGACCCATTTTCAGAGTCGCCAATGACTATATAAGCGTCACATCCAAACCCGAGGAGCATGGCGGCCAGCAGCACCGAGTGGGCCTCAACGTCGCCTGACCCGCGGGCGAGGATGGTGTGGGGTGTCTCCCACACCACGTGCCGACCCCCGCCGAGCTGCGGCGTGGTGACCTCCGGCATAAGTGATATAAAGCGGTGGACGTCTTCGGGGCAGGGGAGTGTGTGTCGGAAAAAGTTTGCCGGAATTCTATAAATGATTGATAGGATTGGTCTGATGTTTCCTTCTTCACCGAGTTCCGCGAGTGGTACGCGCCGCTTATCAATGCTCGCTGTGACGGTGTGTTTCGTCGCCCATGCCGCTCTGAACGAACTCCACCACTTCTCTGTAGCTCTGTGGAACGCGGATGTGGCGGACGACACCTGCTGCTTGACCATTCCGTTGAGGACGTCGTATCTATCCTCGGGCAGCCGCGTGATATTCTCGGTCATCAACCTCAACGCCACAGTGGCTGTCGGCTCGTGCTGGGACGGGCCGGGGAAGCTCGTGCGGAGGTTAAGGGCCACAGAACACGCCTTGTCGGTCAGCGCGCGACGCCAGTTCACGATTCCCGTGCCTACGGTGGACCTAACCCCGCAGCTCTCTGAGATGAGGACAACGTGAAGGGGATACGGGTCCGTGAAGAACGTGGACGCATCCACCACCATCTGGGCATCCCCGAGTGGGACTGTGAAGGTCCGACCCAGCTCAGTCACACCTGCGACGTCAAACTTGTCAATCTGAACACGGTAGGGGCCAAGCTGGATGTGGATCTCAAGGGTGCCGTCCTTGGCGGCCATCCGGTGCACTGTGAGCTTCTCCACGTCTATTCTGAGGTGTGGGGTGCCTCGGGGGATGGCCCCGCGGGGGTCTGGATGGGCTATGAGCGAGGGAGCATCGATGCTCGACTCGTGGAGGCCCATCTCCTCGATCAGCTTCTGGACACGCTCATCCTGCATCAGTGCATCCCCAATGCGGGAGTGGTCTGCGTCGCGGCCCTTAGCCATCTCTTCTCGGGTCACTTTCTTGGCCAGGTCGCCAATTTCTAGGTCAGAAAGAGGTGTTGGAGAAACTTACCCGCGGTGCGTAGCGCCTGGTTAAGTACCAAACGGATACGGTGCCGTTGTTCAGCTTGGGACAGGGACTCAGCCATTTTTCGCGATTTTACGCGCGTTTCGTTCGAATTATATTTTTTTTCTGAAACGAATGATGTCATGTCACCGCCTGAAATCGTGACGGCATGCGGCCAGTGCCCGATTGGAGCACCCAACGGCACAAGCGAAAGAAACCATATTTCCTACAACCTGACAAATATCACTGTATGATAAATATCACTGTTTTTCTTTTATAACACTCGTTTATCAACGCGACATCGCGGGAACATCAGCCAAGGCTCCAAACCTCAGCCTCACTCGAGGTCCCTGCCCAGGAACGGGTTGGGTAGGGGCTGATCGGCCCCCATCTCCCACGCGCGCAGGTCCATGAGGACGGGGCGGACATCAGGGACGTGCTCGACGTCGTCCAGTACCCGCATCACGCTCTGAAGCTCCTCGTCGTTCTCACTGTCGATCCACGTGACGATTCCGATGGCGGACTCGTTGTTCTTCTTGAAGGAGAGCGGGGAGTTGTCGACGATGATGCACTCCTCAAGGGGCCGGCCGAGAACACTCAGGTCCTTCACGTAGTCGCCGCCGATGAGGGCACACGCGTCACGGTAGAGCCGGGCGCTGATCGTCTTGGTGAGATCAAGCATGTCGATCACGGGGGAGGCGTACGTGGCCATGGAAGCCGTGAAGATGACCACCTCATAGCGCGAGCCAACGTACTCGAGGAACTCGTCAACACCAGGGCGCTTGCGGACGTAAAACTTGTGGATTTCGCCGTTGACGGAGATGGGGACAACAAAATCGGGCGTGCCGACCGGCTTGAGTGTGCTGTGCACAAGAGTCTCATCCAGATCAAGTACAAGGCACTTCTTGCCCTTGTGTATGGGTTTCTTGGGCCCCAGCATCGAGAAGGCCGCGGGCATTGGCTCGGTGATGCTCGAGGGCGACGGGCGGAAGCACAGCTTCACACCGTTCGTGAGCTTGCGAAAGAAGCGGGATATGGGCGATTGGTGGGTCGCGGGGTCCACAGACTCTTCGGCGCAGTCGTTTGTGTTCAGATGAGTTGTTTCATCAACGACCTTCGGCTCTGTGTTAGATTAACCGGTGGATGCTCACCATTGGAAGGAGTCAGATCGATCTGGGTGATCAGTTGCCCAACATTGCCCAATTCAGAGTCAGTTGGAGGCATTCTTTTCTAACGACATTCTACTAAACTTTATATAGAGAATTATCGGACTAGAACTAGAATCACTTGTTATCATACCCGGTGTGAAAGTGCTTATGGAGCTCCTTTGCAAAGAGAGATTTTTGACGAAAAATTTCCAGGAAGCGGAAACAAATCGTCACCACGATCATTTTTCAGAAGAAGTGGCGGAAAATAGAATTTGAATGACTATGTCACCCGCTCTCCCACGACCACGACCAGCCCATTTGCGACCTTTCTGGGAAGGCACTGGGCATGCCTGTTTAATCGTTACAGTCAAACTACAAATGATGGTGCATTTCTGATGACACTTTCTTTGATGATGGTCCCCATCCCGAATTCCCCCCCCCCCAAACGCCCCCCTTCACCCACCGAAGTATAATTTAACATCTACAGTGCCCTGAAACGCATCTACCCGCCCGCTATTCGGGCTGCACTAAACACCACTCCGCCTCCGCCAGCTCCTCCGACGTGAACACCCGGTCCTCGGTTCGAATCCTGCCGCACTCGAGGATCCCTGTGACGTGGTGCATGTGCTGTGAGGTAGGCAGCCTAAAGTACGACGGGCCCATCAAGGCGTTGTATGCCCCCTGAAACTCCTCGAATGGGGCCACCTCGGTGACGGCGTCAACGACATGCCTGAGGAGATCGTCTCGGATGAAGGCCATTGATTGAGATGGGTCGGGGTGGATAAACGATAATTCGTCCGCCGCGGCGAGGATATTGGCCAGGGAGACGGCTTCGGGCGGCACGTCGTTCGTTACGTTGAGGCCCAGGCCGACGATGAGCTTCATCTCGTCTCCGCACGCGATCGCGTCCGTGAGAATGCCGCAGAGCTTCTTGCCGCGCCAATAAACGTCGTTGGGCCACTTGACCGTGACATCACCGCAGCCGGGAAGCGAACGAATGTACTGGACCACACGGACACAGATGATGGGGCTGATTGTGGTCAGCACATCGGCAACTGCCTCAGACAAGTCCACGATCATAGAAAACATGAGACAGCCAGGTGGTGAGACCCACACACGCTTCTTGCGGCCGTGTCCATTCGTTTGCTGGTCAGCTACAATGGCAGTGGGTGACGGGAGCGTCTGTGCATTGATCCTCGCAAAGGTTTGCGTTGAATCGATCGTAGAGAAGTGATAGATGGGCCCAAACCCATCCACACTGATTTGCTGACAGCCAGGTATCAAGTTATCCGCCATATGTGTCTCCCGAGAGGACGGTGTCCTGGTCGCTAGGATGAACTACGGAAAAGGACATCTTATAAAAAATGGCTGCTGCGATGATCCACTGTTTCGATTGGGGTTGGGTTTCATGCAGCATTGCGATGGTTTGAGAGAAATTGCGATGAAAAATGATCATCATATTATTGGGTTTTTTGGGCTCCAAACACATACAACAGCTCATACAACACTTAAGGTGAGCTGTTGTATGAGCCACATCTTGTGTACTACTTGCAAGACTGTAATTCGAACAAAACGAAATTTGCGCAAAACTGCTATGGATCAAGTCAATTCCGTCGAAGCCTTCAAGGAAGCGCTTCTAGTCAAACTTAAAGAGAGTGGAGATCTCGAACGTATCACAGCTGACCTCAGGGCAGCGTCCTTCCGTGCCACACGGCCCGATGCAGCCAAAGCAGCGCCGCAGACATCACCAGAGACGTATGTGATCTCTCAGCTGATCAAGGAATTCATGGAGTCATGTGGTATGTGGGCCTCGTGCTCTGTTTTTGAAGCTGAGGCGGGCCTTGAGGGCCAAGCGCCGATTGGGCGTGATGCTCTCGCTGCCGAGGTTGGTGTGGACCCATCCCGCGCCGCTGCAGATGTTCCTCTTCTATATGAGGTTCTCAAGCAGACGCGGCGTTCTGGCGAGGCCTCTGCCAGCCGTGCAGTACCTTCTTCAATACCAGGGACGAGGAGTGCTCCTGCTCCCAGACAGATAGATGCGCGGCCTGAGAACGTGATTAGGCTGAGCTTCCCTGGCAAGTGAACGCGTGTGACGTGTTTTGATGGTGATTATGAACAACAAGTAAAGGGCTTTGTGTGTTTTTTCAGAGTCGGAAGGAAACGAAAATGAGCATCCAGGGCCGTGATTTCGGGAGTAGGACTGGTTCAGGCGGTCAGATGTCTGTTGGCATGCAGGAAAAGCTCCAGAAACAGCAGATGTTGCAGATGACCGAGGAGGCCTTCAAAGAAGAGGTCGCCAAAGACCCATATGTGAAGAAGTCGCAGATGAACACGTACGAGTGTCTCCTGTGCTGCAGCATACATCCTACCATCGGGTCGTATATCGCCCACAAGGCTCTGAGAAAGCATTTAGTTAACGTCAAGCGCTACGAAAACAAAAAAGCACTTTCTGCGCCCCGTGATGGCCCACTCGTCTCACGCCCCAAGCCACAGCGCCGCGCAGCCATCCTCGGCACACCAGCGTACACTCTCAAGAAGCAGCGGGATCTGGAGGGCCGCCCCGTCCTCCTTGTTGAGGTCCGGCTCCCCGAGATCCTTGCCGAGCTCGAGCCTCGATGGCGTGTGGTGTCGTGGTTCGAGCAACAAGTGGAGGCGCAGGACGATCGCTGGAAGTATCTTCTCGTGGCAGCGGAACCGTATGAGACGATTGCGGTGCGGATACCCAACAAGCCAATCAATGACGCCAGGACATACGAGAAATGGTTCGCGGAGGAGAAGGTGTTCGCGTTGCAGATCGTTTACCAGGACCCGCTGTGAGGGGGGCCTCCCGCTGGTTTGTTGGTTTGGTGAAGCCGTTCGCTTTGTATGTTGTCCGCGTTTCTCGAGTGGTTAGGGCGGCGAGTCAGGGATTTGCATCCTGACTGGTGCCTGTGATTGGGTTGCTGGGGCTGCCCCTGCAGCAATTTTTCTGCTGTTGAAGATGCTAAAATTCTGACTGACTCTGCGCCATTTTTTTTGGGTCATTTCCCGCGCTTTGTAATCACACAAAGAACCAGTCAGTATCATGGCTACAACGTTCTCCAAGTTCATAAGCAACTTATCTGCGCAAACTGCACATGCAGAACTCCCTGTAATCGATTTCATGACGTCAGACGTCGCGCAAACACTTGGCCACACAGCTACCGACTCTCTCGCGATGGATCAGCTGCAATGCTTCATCAATATGGACCGCCGCACACGTCCTCTACCCGCAGACTACCTCAATTTCCACAGTCCCACCATGGCTGAGGAGATGCGCGACAACCAAGTTCGTTGGCTAGCCGATCTTTGCGAAAAGAACGGCCTGTGCGAGGGCAAGTGGCACATGGCCTTCTGCCGTGCCGTAGAGATGCTTGATCGCTACATCGCAGCAGCCTTTGTTGACGAGACATCCCTCCGCCTCCTCGCCGTCGTCTGCTTCTTCATTGCGTACAAGGTTGACGACGACAACACAGACATCTTCTCCTCCTCCTTCCTTCCTCTCCTGCCCGGCTGTACCGAGCAAGACATGCTCTACGGCGAGCTGGAGGTCCTCGACCGTCTGTCTTGGGCTGTCGATCGCCCCACGCCCCAACACTTTGTACTAATGCTGCTGCTATCCGCCAACGAGCCCGAGAAGGTCCTCGCTAGCATCTACCACGCCGCCAACCAGTTTATTTTGCTCGGTATGGCCGACACCAACATTGGCCGGCGCCAAATGTCTGTTGTGGGCACGGCAGCCATCATGTGCGCCATCACACTCCAGTTCTCCGTCAAGCGCGCCTTCGCCACCCAGTGCCGCATGTCCCAGGAGGACTGGGTGGCTCTGGTCTCGGCCATCACAAAGGAACACATGAATGCGGACGAGCTGCAGGCCGTCGACGAGACGTCAAGGCTGATGATGACGGCATACTACAGAGCAATGGGGTATGACGTCACGCAGCCCAAACAGACCCCCGACGACAGCGGGGAATCAGCAAGGAGGGAGCGCGTGGTGCCCCCCACCCCATGATGTGGCGGTGGTGGAATTCATATTGTATAAACTGACGATCGTCGGCATGAGTGGGGGTCCGGTAGGGTGTAGGGAGGGGTGTGTGGAGGTGTTGTGGGGCTCCATGACCTTTGGAATGGGTCAAGTGAGAAGACATCAATGGGTTCGAATTATACTGGTTTATAGTTGTCAATTTGACAAACGACAAAAATGACGATTCCCGTGAAGGTACGCTGTGGAAAAAGAGTCTATGATGTTGCCCTCGACACTGAACAAGACGTGATGCAGTTCAAGATGCAATTGTTTTCTCTGACAAACATTCTTCCCGACAAACAGGTTCTTCTCGGCAGCGGGGAGATCAACGGCCACATCACCGACGATGTCTCCTTCGCTGACCTTTCTATTGAGGAAGGCACCGAGTTTCTCCTGATCGGCAGCCCCAAACAGGTCAATCTCACTGCGTCGTCCGCCTCGATCGACGCGATGTCGACAATCCACGTCGGGCTCGTCAACCTGGGCAACACGTGTTACCTCAACTCGTGTCTCCAGGTCTTGAAGTCATCGCCCGAGGTCTGCGGGCTCCTCTCCCGGTATACGTCCCCCGAGGAGTACGATGCCGATCATCGACTCACCGTGCAGACGGCCAAGGTGATGGCAAGCCTCAATGACGCCCACAAGTCGGTGTATCCGTCGTCTCTTCTCAGCCAGCTCCGCGAGAACTTCCCCCAGTTCTCCCAGAAGGCTGACAACGGCAGCTTCATGCAGCAGGACGCTGAGGAGGCGTTCACACAACTCGTAGGGGCCCTCGCTCGTAGACTGAAGAAGACTAACCTCGGGGGTACCGTTGGCGGGTCGGACACCAAGGACCGGCACACCTCGGAGGCCTCAACAGCCGAGCCAGACAACTGGATGGATGGGCTCTTCAAGATTGGCGTGAAACAGACCACTACAGTCGAGGGAAGCGACGCCGAGCCGACTGTCGAGGATGAGATGATGTGGAAGCTCACGTGCCACATCGATAACACAATCAGTCAGGTTCAGGCCGGGCTCACTGCCTCGTCAAAGGAGAAAATCGAGAAAACCGATGCTGAGGGCAACGCAGTGGTGTGCCATCGCGAAACGAAGATCTCCCGCCTTCCAGAGTATCTCACTATCCAGTATATGAGGTTCTGGTGGGACCAACGCTCCTCGATGAAGCAGAAGATCCTACGCAGCGTCAAATACCCCGCAACGATCGACATGGCCGAGTTCTGCACCGAGGAGCTGCAGGGGGCGATCAAGGACTACCGTCGCGCGTCCACTGCTGCTCAAGACGTCAAGGATGGGCTCTCTGAGGGCACCTTTGAGCCACCAACCATTCCTGCGTGGAAGGAAGGCGTTATTGAGAACAACATCAGCGGGATGTACGATTTACACGCCGTGATCACCCACAAGGGCCGGCAGGCGGACGGCGGGCATTACGTGGGCTGGGCGAAGGACGCGCAGAACCAGTGGCAGAAATACGATGACGATAAGGTCACGCCGGTGACCGAAAAGGACGTGTTGGAGCTGCACGGCGGCGGGGACTGGCACACAGCGTATCTGATGGTGTACAAGGCGCGCGTGATGTAAGGTAGCCGATAATAAACGTGGTGGAGTCTGGACTGGTGTGGATGACGTGCACTCGGCGATGCCGGGCTAGGGGACGGGATTTTGCAACTTTCGGGCAAATCATGGCGCCGAACAGGCTTGCCACATCAAATATGCCTGTTTTTACCAGATTCTGCATTATCCTTGTCGCTTTACAAGAGCATGGCCAGCACGATCAGGACTGCCGCCACGCCGATCATCCGCCCCGCCGCTCCCGACACCGGGGCCGTTGTTTCAACGCGATCAGCCTTCACCTCAGCTCCGACTACGGCGCTGGCGGTTTCCCAAACTTCTTCAGTCCAATTGGTCTTGGTGAGCGCTGCGCGTGTTAAACCCAAGCCGGCGACACCCGAGGCGTCACCGTAGGCGGTGATGTCGATTATGATGGCGCGCTTGCCATTGGCAGTTGGCTGGTTGTCGGTGAGCGAGCAGGCCACCTGGCCCTCGCCACGAAGACGCGACTTTTGCGCAAAGTCCTCGCAGACGGCCTCAAGGATCAGTTCAACGCTCTCGGCGGTGTCAAGGGTAAAGTGCACTGTAGCCTTCATGCTGGGTGCGTACCGTCCTGGGGTCCTGAGGCAGGAGTTGGGGTACGCGATGTCGCAAGACTCCAGCATATAATGCCACATGTGGAGATACTGAGATTTCTTGTAGTCTTCAAGCATTGAGGCTATGGTGGTAAACAAATCGTTGAGGCAGCACCGGCTTTCGTCTGCATATGCATCAACATGGGCGCAGTCGGACGACTCAATATTGTGATCGATAACTGCGCAATACTGGCAGTTCTCATTGCGAACGCAGGCACGATTAGCCGAATTCATCAACAGCCGATAGAAACCGAGGCCTTCGTGGTCAAGATTGCAGAGCCGGTGCATCTCATTGATACTATTGACGATTGCGTCGAGGCACGGACTGGAGCAGAAAGTGTCAGTCTCGGCGGGTGTGAGCGATTTTGTGCTGAACAGTCTGAGAACCTTATCAACAGTGTCCTCGCACGGCCCACGAACCAGGTCAAGCAATGCCCTGGCGGCAACGTGGCACTCGGAAGAGAAGACAGGCTCTGCGGCGTCACCAGCGGGGCTGTGGACGATGTATTTGAGCGATGCCTTGCTTCGGGCGTCGGGATGTCAAGCCGAGCCGGCGAAAGGAAGGAAGTGCTCATGACGACGGCCGAAAGACAGATTATCGGTAATAGATGCATGTTAAAGAGGATGTCAATTGTTTTTTGTCGGTGGACATGTTGGGTGGTCGCAGCCGGCAGGTTCGCAGACAATCCTTGTTGAAATGTCCAGGTGAACTACGCGAAATCGCCATCCTGTCGCATGTACCGTGCCACGAATGATCTCATACAGCTCAGTATGCAGCACCTAGACCCATTATAAACAAATTCTCAAACTTTATAATACAGGCAAACAAGCTCCGCACCTGCCCCAACCATTCACCCTTCACTCGGCCCCTCACGCAGTCCTCGCAATGAACTTGTCCTGCTCCTTTTGCAGCCCGGCGCTCAGCTTCGGGAACTCTGTCCGGAACTCGGTCTGGTCCGCCGCCTCGCCCCCGACAGCCTTGGCGTTGATGAGGTAGCCGAACTTGTTCCCG
>PPCM01001371.1_pt1 | contig 11367 bp, 9 predicted proteins | sample 1555541 | NCBI WGS metagenome assembly PPCM01 (sample SAMN05284479, study PRJNA326546) | Marine sediment metagenome, whole genome shotgun sequencing project. | isolation source: marine sediment | place: Germany: Wadden Sea | collected 2012-09-05 | reverse complement strand
GAACTGTTGACAACTGAAATCACTGGAAACCACCAGACAGCGCATCCAGCAGCCGCAACGGTCTCTCAATCGTCTAGCAGCGCTAGAAAGTTCCAGATCTCCAGCGACTACTATAGAAAAGTAGACAGGACGACCGACATTGCAGGCAGGCTGCCCAACGCGGTGTTCACGCTGCCGCCACGCCTCGTCCAGGCCATCATCAGCCGCGCTGATGTCACTTTTGCGTCGAGAGCGGCGTTGGTGGCCGTGTGCAAGAAGTTCTACCTCGCTGACATGCAATACGAGGAGAGCAAGGAGGTGTTTGTTGACGGTAAGGGTGACAGAAGCACAACGGTCACACTCGACTGTGGCCGCTTGTTCGCCGAAGGCTACAATCGACAAGGCCAGTGCGGAATCGGATCGGAGGAGGACGAGGTGACTGGGCCTCGCCTCATCCGCCTCCCGCCCGTGCTGCGGGTGTGGTGTGGCCGTGACCGCTGGTTCGCCAAGACGACGCGCGGGCTGTATGCGTGGGGGGTGAACAGCAATATGACTAGCTTAAGGGGCACACTTGGCCTTGGCGACGACGAATACGTCAGACAGCCCCGCCGCGTGCCAATAGACAGCAAGGTGTTGGATGTGTACCTGACAGGTGGCCAATCGTTGTTCAGAACGACCTCTGGATGGCTCGGTTGTGGAGGTAACTCACATGGCCAGCTCGGGTTAGGCCACACAAACAATGTCAACACCCCCAACGCCATCCCGGGCAGCGAGGGGGTCACCCGGTGGGATGAGAACCTTGAATTCACATTCGCGTTTTCTGATGGTGGCGTGTGGTTACAACAGTAACGGCCAGTGCGGGGTGGGGTCGACCGATGAGATAATCACCACCCTCACCCCAGGTGGTCTGGAGTACTGATTTATCGTTCTTCATTGCTGGCCGCCACTGTTTTGCCGCTGGGGACAATGATTCTGGTCAGCTGGGCGTAGGGTCAGACGAGGAGACCATCTCCATCCCCACCGAGCTGCCCATCCCCGTGGACGACATTATCTCACACGGGGGGGTGACCATCATCCGATCGGGCAACACCTTGCTTGCGTGTGGTGATAATAGGCAGAGACAACTCTTCGGCGACTTCACCACCCCCACCCCGCTCGACCTGCCCGGGCCCGTCATGAAGTTTATTGCTGGCGACCAAAACGCGTTTGTTCAGACGGACGGGGCGTGGGTCGGGCGGGGCAGGTATCGCCGCGACTTCTTTATCCCCGCCGACCTTGACGGGCGATTTATTAGTGGGTGGTTTCCAGTCACGGATGAGCATGCTAAGAAGTTGGATGCTCAGAAGCATGGCAATCAGGCGATGTTCTTTCCCGAGCCCATCACCAACACCCGCGACATTACGTCTGCCGAGAACATGCACCAAACCGAGTAGCCATTGAGGCTACCATGTATGGTCCCGAGAATTCTGTCGGGCAACGTGTGATGTTTATACCTGGCTGAATCACCCGCCGGACAGATTCCGTCGGCATCCACCCTGATTATTAAATTATTATACTGTTTATATTTTTAGTTGGTGCTGATAAAAGGCTGGTCATTCGCATTAGTTCACTAGTATGTATGGTATGGAAGACCATATATTTGTACGAACTGGGGCGACAAAAATTCAACGAAAAGAAAATGTCCCAACAAGTGCAACGGCAGACCTATGTCAGACATCCAGCCAATGTCACGGGGGCAATGAGATCATTATACTTCAGACAACCCCTTATTCCCTCGTTCCACGAGTACCTTCCTGCTGAGATGTTTGTTTCTTGATTTCACGCTAGAACTGACTCAGTATTCTTGCTCCTCCAGTCGAAGATAATATAACCAGTGGCCGTGTATCCCGTGTTGTTGAATCGCACTCCAAGACCCGCACAATCAGCATTCAGACAGATTTCCGCGAGAGTGAATGTCAGACGGATCCCTGGGAGCCGGAGGTCGCCGTTCCCGACGGCCAGAACCCTGAGGTGCTACACATGACCAACATGCGCTTCTCCAACGGCCTTCTTCCCGTCAGCCAGGACTCCCTCGACCAACTGGCCCGTGACAGAGCCCGTCGCATCAAACAAGACACCGTGCCAGAGGGCACGAGCGCCAAGGACTACGAGAAGCGCGTGGCGATCCTCGCTGAGCTAGAGATGGAGGGCTGGCAGGAGCGTGAGAACGAGCTGGCCCAGGAACAGGATAGACATCTCCAAGCGATCAGAAAGATGCTTGATGCGAGGGCCTTGAAGCGAGAAGTGAAGAGAAACGCACAGGTCAACGCCAAGCGGGCCAAGCTCGAGCGCGACAAGCAGCGCCAGATGGCCAAGATCAACAAAACGCGCGTCCAGAACCTCCGCAAGTACGCCACCAGACGCCGCGCGCTCCAGGGCAGCGGGCGGGACATCATCCTCGACCACGCGTCCGCCACCTCCCGAGTACACGCCCCCGTCGCCAGACTCGGCCGCGCCACAGGCAAGTTCCAACAGATGATCACACTACCGGGCGCTGAACTGACCGATACGGCGGCCATCGACGCCGTAGAACGCATGGTGCCGCCCGACATGCGCCAGACCAAGGCATCCACTGCCGAGGTCGTACTCCTCAAACACCTAGGTGCGGTCGACCCTACCCTCGGCACCCGAGCGGCGGCGTCACGGGCCAGAGGGTCGACCATCGCCCCCACCAGCGATGAGGTCACCCCCCCAACCGAGCCCGGACCCACCTCAGTCGCACCCGTCGGCGCCAAGCGCGCCCCGGTGGCCATTCGTCCGTCAACGCCTGAGGTGCCAGTCCAGGACAGAAACACCGTCGAGCACGACGCCCGCGTCCTCGTCCAACGTATCCTCCGTGGCCGTGCGGGTCAGAACGCCATGTTCCTCGGCAAGGAGCGCCGTATCGCTCTCATCAAGGAGCTCCGCCTCACTGAAATCGTCGAGGATGACACGGTCGCCCAGGAGGCCATCAGACAGTTCACAGCCGAGAGGGACGCCACGGCGGTCATCAGACACCTCGAGGGGGCAACAGTCGCCGGGCTGCTTGACTACTATCATAAGGAGCATGCTAGAACGCGCCAGGAGGCCGCACTCAGACACGTACTGCAGCTGGCGACCCGTGTTCGGCACAGACGCGAGGCGGAGGAGATGGGGAGGCGCCAGGACGCCGCTGAACGCAGGGAGAAGGGCGAGGCACGCTTCGCGGCCGTGTCGAACGCGGCCAAGGGTGGGGCCCACTCGTTGGTGGCTGAGACTGTTCGGGCATCCGTGGCGGACGTTTCGGCGGCACAGGCGGGTGAGGCCGCCCTGGCTCAGGCTCGGGCCATCGCGACACGCGACGGGGCCGTCCACGAGAGGTACGCCAACAACCCCCGGGCCATTGTTCGCGACCAGCTGGCGTCCGTGCTGCTGGCCAACGTGGACCGTGAGGACGTCGAGAGGAAGATCAGGCTCGACCAGGGCCGCATGAGGCACGCGCTGCAGAAGGAGATGGGTCACGCCCTGGATAAGGTTGACGCGATGGTGTAAATTATGGGGTGCTGTATTACAACATGAATACCTGACAGAGACCGTGATTGGCACCGCGGGGTTGAGTGGCTAGCGATGGGTCGTTGCTGAGGGACACCGGCCATGACTGACCGTATCTGGAGGGACGTTACTCATGAACCACAGCATTGAGGGACATAAACCATGTTTACAGTTATAAAGGGAATCGATTCCAATCGTTGGTTTATACATGGATGAATGGCGAAAATTGTCAACATATATGGAATACCGTACCAGAATTCGATGAATGAGTGAAGTATTATTTGAAATTCAAAGTGACATCGATCAAGTCAAGTTTAGTATAGCGAGTCAAGTCGAGCCAAACATTCTAGAATTATGCTTCTCTTTCACAGTTGGATAACAACCATTGTTGGTGCACCATTTGCCGTTATTGTGGCCCCTCTTTCCGCCCTTGCGATCGTGATTTCGCTCGTGTTGGCTGTGCTAAGTTTAGCGAACAACCGCCGCAGACTTGGCAAGTCAGACGGTTATTACTCTCTCATGTTCGCCCGTAGCTACCTTAGTCAACTACTGAGCGCTGCCTGCTGCGTCTTTGCGCTTTTTGACTGTGCTGCCCGCGTTTTTGGAACAATCGGCGTATTAGGCCTGCTGCCCAGCGGTCTTGATATCGCATGCTACTTCATTACAGGCGCCATCAGCCTCGTTGCCAGCATGTTTGTGTTTGGCGCGTTTGGCCTCATCACCGGGCTGCATTTCGGCATGGCGTTCAACATCCGCGCATGTGCCCGCCACATGCACTTCCCCGACTTCCCCACCGTCTCTTTCCGCCAGTCCTTCACCGGCATGGACTATCGCTTCATGTTGGGCTTCGGACTCACCTTTGTCCAACTCCCCCTCCTCATGCGGTTCTATCAGTTCGCGGCGTGGATGGGCTTTCCTTTCGGGTCTGGCCTGGTGCTGATGTCGCTCCTCTCTCTGATCGGAAGCGCTGCCCTCACCATCATCATCACGTGTGTCAGCTTCTACATCAAGGCTACGGCCATGCGCGCGCTGGACGAGGCCGCTGGCAGACGCATTAGCGTGCGCGACTCTGTCGCCGTGAGTAAGTACCTCAAGTGGTCTGGCCTCATTCCCTTCGCCCTGTCGTTCACTGTTCCCGCGTTCGCTTCCGTTTGCATTGTCATCACAGTCACCGAGATGTTTATTGTGGCTTGGGATAGCACGACCGTAACGGACTGCATGAGTGTCCTGGTCCTGGCCTCTGTTTGCCTCCATACCGTTCAGACGGGCATCCAGCTCGGGAAATTCCCAATGAAGCCCAGACAACTGATGCAACCGAAGCCCATGGTTAGTGGTGCTGCCATCGTTGTTCGTGAGGAGCCGCCTGAAGAGGAGGAAGCGATCACGATCCAGCAAACCCAAGTCTTGATCCGGCAAACATAGGCCGGTCAGAGTTGTATAAATATGATGAGTGCATCAACGGTGTTCACAGTGTTCAATTCTATAATCAATTCATAAATATGATCCGCTGTTATATATATATATATATGACAAGACTGCTTTCGTCGGTAGACCCTGTTCATGGCCACATTGGACAAGAATCGCATCCAGCTGGGCTGGCCTGGATATTGATTTTTTCAATGACACGGCTGCTGCCGCAAGGAAAAAACTCGAGATGCCAGAGCTTATTCAAGAACTGACAAAGGGTGTGAACTGGATTGGTGCCGTTGACTGGAACGTTCGGAACTTCCATGGCTATCGCACCGGCCTTGGGACGACATATAATGCCTACATTGTTTGTAACTTATCTGATCTTGCTTACAAAGGTTGAGGGTTCTGAGAAAACTGCCGTCATCGACTCTGTGAAGGCTCCCTTCTCGTCTGAGCTCGCTGACAAGATCCGTCAGGTCAAAGACCCGATGGCTGTCGATTATATCGTCGTCAACCACGCTGAGCCCGACCACAGCGGTGCCGTCCAGGACCTGGTCAAGCTGTGTCCCAACGCCAAGGTGGTTACCAACAAGCTCTGCCAGAAGATGATGGGCATGATCTACGACACGGAGGGCTGGAACTGGGAGCTCGTGAAAGACAAGCAGGAGCTGTCGCTCGGTGACCGCACGCTCTCGTTCATCACCTCTCCGATGGTCCACTGGCCCGAGTCGATGTACACCTACCTCAAGGAGGACCAGATCCTCTTCTCAATGGACTCTTTCGGCCAGCATTTCGCCAGCAACAAGCGCTTCGACACCGACTACGAGTGGCCCATCCTCCTCCGTCAGATGAAGGAGTACTACGCCAACATCCTCATGCTCTTCGGCAAGACGATCCAGCGCGCCATCAAGAAGGTCGCCGGGCTCCCCATCAAGATTGTTGCCCCCGCCCACGGACTCATTCTCACTGAGACCATCCCCAAGGTCCTCGAGAAGTACGGCGATTGGACCCGGCTCGTCCCCGAGAAGAAGGTCGTCATCGTGTACGATACCATGTACTCGAGCACCGAACGTATGGCGCGCGAGGTGTACCGCGGAGCTTCGGACGCCGGATGTGAGGTAGTCATGCTCCGGCTCAGAGAGAACGACCTCACCCGCGTGGCTGACGAACTCCTCGACGCCGCTGGTTGGGCTGTGGGATCCCCCACACTCAACGAGGGTATGATGCCGACCGTGGGCGGCGCGATGACGTACATGAAGGGCCTCATGGACCCCGCGGATAAGCCCGTTGTGTGCTTTGGATCCCACGGATGGAACGGAAAGGGCGTCGACGCCGTCAATGAGGTGCTCAAGAGCATGAACGCTAACAACGTCCTCGAGGGCCCCCTGAAGTCCAAGTTGCGCCCCAACGCTGACCAGATTGAGGAGTGCTACCAGGCTGGCCTCGAGCTCGGGCGCAAGGCCATCGCTCACTACGAGGAGAAGACGAAGAAGGAATAAACCAGTAGGACTGTTTACAGTTGTTTACAGCTATTGTTATCCGGTTGTGACACAAGAAGGGTATGGTGATGTCTTCTTGAGTATCCGCTTTGGTTCACCCCGTTTCTATCTGTTGTTTTTGCGGCAAAAACGAGGCAACGATATTCCGATCATAACATGAGCGGCTGGGCCAAGATATTTGGCCCGTACCCGTACAAATCAGATGGATACACAATCAGTCAGTCACACCGCGCCGTTTGTCCTCGGTCGCCATCTTACCTAGCGGTATCACAAAGAGTTTACCCGCTTGTTTGAACAACAGTTCTTCTCTGATCCTTACGCGAGCAAGAACTACCCCACAGCCCTTGCCGAGCCTAACCTCAAGCTGAACCGCTACCTTAACACCCTTCCGTTAGAGCATCATCGAGTGAAGCTGCCTCTGGCCGATACCAGCGACTACATTAACGCCTCCCACACTGAGCTGGGCGGCGTGGGGTACATTAGCTGCCAGGCGCCCCTCAAGGACAGCGATAGCATCTACCGCTTCTGGTTGATGGTCCTTTCCGAACACATTAGCACGATTGCAATGTTAACTGGCCTTGAAGAGGATGGAAAGACCAAGGCAGACCAATACTGGCCCGACTCGCTTAACAAGCCTCTCAAAGCGGGCGGCATCACCGTCTGTCTCCTCCGCGAGCAGACCATCCCGGGCGACATCGTCATTCGTCGCTTCCAAGTCTCCATCGACCACACTATGAACAAGAAACTCACCCACCCCGTCCCACACACGGCGGAGGTGGCCCAGGTCCACTTCACAGGATGGAGGGACCTCGAAGTGCCGGACGGGACGGCGATCGCTGACCTCATCGGAACTGTGGACACCTACCATGGGAGATTGTCGAGACAGAAGGCCCATAAGGGCGCCACACCTCTCATAGCGGTACATTGCAGCGCGGGAGTGGGACGCACGGGCACGTTTATCGTCGCGCGCGAGATCATGCGGCACACGAGACACCAGGGTAAGAATCCTCCCCCACAGTTCGTCGTGACGGATGCAGTGTCCCACCTAAGGGCCCAGAGACATCCCACGATGGTCCAAACAGAAAGCCAGTTCGTCTTCTGCCACCTCTTCCTTCGCGAGTACAAGAAGATGCACCAAAGAAGATGGTCCATTTCCAGCGTGTCGGACGTGTCTAGAGGTGAGCTGGGCGGCTGCTGGACTGCTGACGCCGCAGACGGTACGGCAGTGCCGGAGTTGATCGAAGAGGAGGACGAATGAGCTGATCGGGGTCTGTTGCAAGATCGCCCGGTCGGTTTACAGTTGTTTATAAACTGACTCGTAGGAGTCAGAAAGCGAAGGTGGTGATATGATCATTCCTGTCCGTTGTTTCACTTGCGGGAAGGTGGTAGCGAACCTGTGGAAGCCGTATCAAGATCTTCTCGCTTCTGGCGTCTCTGAAGCGGAGGCTCTTGACCAGCTGGGCTGCAACAGATACTGCTGCCGTCGTATGCTGCTCACACACGTTGATCTGATCGATAAGCTTCTTGCTTACAACATCCACGCACATGTTCAGGAGACTGCTGAGTAGATCCTGCTTGTTTCAATGCACGCGTTCTTCCTACAAATAAAATTGTCGGCTCCGGTCGCTAGCGTGTACTGGGGGCCGTGGTGGTTGTCAGCAGTAACCCCACTGGCATGACGAACTTCATCCACAAGTTTGTCTGTTCTGTTAGTTGGCCTGGGCCTGGTCCAGTTCCGTTACCGGTATTCACAACTTCTCCACGTGATTTTGCTATTCCGACAATATCCGCCGTGCTACTTGCTGTCCTTCATGTCTGCGACACGTTAGCTAGCGGAAATGTGGATTCGCGATATATAAAGACGAGTTTTCATTTGGAAAACTGCCCCAAACATGGACGAGGAAATATTGGCACAGACGCTAGACATTGCAGAGCGTATTGTGCGTCTATCCGGCGACGATATCTGGACAAATTACACCCGGCTCAAGGCTGCAATCCACGATTCTGTGCTCAAGAGATATGTTCCCGCCGTTGGGACGGATTTCTCGTGCCAAGCTGGGATTGTTGACGATAGTTGGTCATTCTTAGAGGCACTAATCCCTCCAGATTCCGGTATGTCTCGCTCTTCGCGGAGTATGAAGAAGTACATCATCGACGAGCTCTCAAGCTCCAAGGCCAAGGACACAGAGCTCGCCCAGCTCAGACGAAGCGTGGCTCGCCTTGAAAATGATTCACAGCAGCGGAGGTCCGACCATAGTGGCGACCGCGCACGGTTGACAGCCGCCGAAGACAAGGCCAAGCAATTGGAGCAAGATGTGGCTAGTCTTACAGCAGAGGCCCAGACGGCGCGAAGAGAAACAGCTACAGCCGAGAAACGATTGAATGCCGCGGAACAGACGCTGAAAGATGTCAACCAGTTGCTAGCAACCAAGGAATTGGCTATTTCAGAGGCTCAGAAGGCCGAGTCGGATGCCCTGGCGCGGCTGGCCACATTACAAGACAAATTAACAGTACTAAGGGGCACTCGAACCGATGAACTCGCCGCTGCCCAGGAGTCAGGTCGGGCGACCTTGGCAGGCCAGATCGAAAAGGACAGGGCGGCACGGGCGGCCCAACTAGCGGAGGTGAGACAGGAGCTGGGGCGGGTCGAGGCACGCCATGCCCAGGAGCTGCAGGCGGCCGAGGAGAAGGCGGTCGAGGCGGCAGCGGAGGGGGAGGCACGGGTGGCGGAGCTGCAGGATAGACTGGCCCAGCAACAGGTGAGGATCTCGAGGCTGAGGGCCGCATTAGGGGCCGACGAGGAGGTGAACGCGAGCGCATCGGCGAAGCTACGGATGTTGGAGCAACCGACACCGTCGCCGGCACTTCCGCCCCAGCCGATAACCGATGCCAAGGGGCGGGTTGTGGTGAAGAAACGGGGCCGTGCACGGTGATGATATGGTTGTTAGCGCATACCTTGACTTAAATCTTTTTCCAGCATCTTTATCAACAGCCTTCTGAGGTTGACGGAAAATCAATAACAACTTTATAGAAAAGCATATTCTCAAGAGAGCGTCTTGTTACATGATGCCAAATGGTATGTTCTGCTGTGGAAGACACGAATATTGACTATTCGTGAAAATGGAATAAATTTTGTCCCCGAAATTGAAAGCTTCACGGAAACTCATGAACCCGAACCTCCAACCCGCTGTAATCCTACTGAAGAACGGCAGTGAGAACTCCCAAGGGATAGGCCAAGTTGTGACCAACATCAATGCGTCTCTCGCGATTGTTGATACTATCAAGACTACCCTTGGCCCCCGGGGCATGGACAAGCTGATGAAGGACAGCAGGGGCAACACCCTTGTTAGCAACGATGGCGCTACTATCATGCGTGAGCTGGATATTGTACATCCCGCTGCCGCAACCCTTGTCGACATCAGCCGCACCCAGGACGCCGAGATTGGCGACGGCACGACCACTGTGGTGGTTCTTGCTGGTGAGTTCCTCAAGGTGGCGAAGCCTTTCGTCGAGGACGGCGTGCACCCGAACGTCATCATCCGTTCCTTCCGGAAGGGCTGCAAGATGGCTATCGACGTTGTCAACGAGCTTTCCCTTGACATGGCCAAGGGCGCCAACGGCATGTCGCAGCGCGAGATCCTTGAGAAGCTGTCCGGTACCCCGATGAACTCCAAGCTCATCTCGGCTGCCAAGCCCTTCTTCCAGAAGATGGTCGTCGACGCCGTGATGCATCTTGACGAGAAGCTGGACCTGAGCATGATTGGCATCAAGAAGGAGCTCGGCGGCTCTCTGGAGGACACCGAGCTCGTCGAGGGTGTCGCGTTCAAGAAGACGTTCTCCTACGCCGGCTTTGAGCAGCTCCCCAAGCACATCGAGAACCCCAAGATCGCGCTCCTGAACGTCGAGCTTGAGTGGAAGGCCGAGAAGGACAACGCGGAGATCAAGATCAACGACCCCGCCAAGTACCAGGAAATCGTCGATGCCGAATACAAGATCATCTATGATAAGCTCGACACCATCGTCGCTGCGGGCGCTAACGTCGTCCTCTCCAAGCTCGCCATCGGTGACCTTGCCACCCAGTACTTCGCTGACCACAACGTGTTCTGCGCCGGCCGCGTCGACGACATTGATCTCAAGCGCATGGTCAACGCCACGGGCGGCAGCGTGCTCACCACGGTCACTGGCATGAAGCCCCAGTACCTCGGCGTGTGCGACCTCTTCGAGGAGCGTACCGTCGGCAAGGAGCACTACAACTTCTTCACTGGCTGCCCCAAGTCCCGCACAGTTACCATGATTCTTCGTGGCGGCGCCGAGCAGTTCATCGCTGAGTCTGAGCGGTCCCTGCACGACGCAATCATGGTCGTCAAGCGCTCGGTCAAGAACAACCTCGTTGTGGCCGGCGGTGGCGCCATTGAGATGGAGATTGCCCGTCGCCTCAAGGCTGAGGCCCTTACTATCTACGGTAAGGAGCAGCTCCTGCTGGAGGCCTTCGCCAAGTCGTTCGAGATCATTCCCCGCCAGCTGACTGAGAACGCTGGGTTCGATGCCACCATCGTCCTCAACCTTCTGAGGCGTGCCCACGTCAAGGGCGAGATGTACCAGGGCGTCCGTATCGACGAGCAGGGCATCATCGACACCCTCGAGACGTTCGTGTGGGAGCCCATGCTCATCAAGCACAACGCCATCCAGGCCGCCACTGAGGCCGCCTGCCAGATCCTGTCGGTCGACCAGACTGTCCGCAACCCCCAGGCCGAGCAGAACCAGCGCCAGGCGATGAACGAGCACCAGGCCATGAAGCAGAAGATGGCTGCTGCCGGCATCACGCCCCAGACGGCGGCCGGCGGGATGGGCGGCATGATGGGCGGCATGGGCGGGCCCGGCATGAAGCGGTTCCAGGGCCGCGGCGGGAAGTAAGCTGTAAAGACGTAGA
>PPCM01001370.1_pt1 | contig 11379 bp, 8 predicted proteins | sample 1555541 | NCBI WGS metagenome assembly PPCM01 (sample SAMN05284479, study PRJNA326546) | Marine sediment metagenome, whole genome shotgun sequencing project. | isolation source: marine sediment | place: Germany: Wadden Sea | collected 2012-09-05 | reverse complement strand
ACCTGCAGGAGGTGCTGCTGTAATGTGTGATTCAGCTTTAGATTTAGCAACTTCAGGTTTCCAATCAGTTGTAATCTGCTCAATAATTTCACCCATTTCTTCTCTTGATAAATCTGCTTTATTCATATATTCAACAGCCTTTGAAGAGTTTTGAACTTCAAATGTGCCATCTGCAATTTTGGGTTGTAATACGTTCCATGCACCTTCAAAGAATAAGAATGCATTGTTATCAGTTGCTGCACCAGCATATAAGTATAACTTATTCGCTGTACCTTCAGCATTGTCTACTAAGTATTGACCTTGAGCAGCACCAACTGAAATTGAGTTAAATGTTACATAGTAATCTACAGCATCAGTATTTGTTACTAGTCTATCGTAAGAAATTACTGTGATGCCTTCTTCTTTAGCTGCTTTTACCGCTGCTGCAGCAGCTGCACCATCATGTGGTGTGATGATTAATACTTTAATACCTTTTGCAATTAAAGTTTCAACATTTTGCTTTTCTCTAGCTGAATCACCTTGTGAGAATAAAATCTCAACATTGTAATCTGTACCAGCTAATGCATCTTTAAATCTAGTTTCATCTTGAACCCATCTTGGTTCTTCTTTCGTTGGTAATACAATACCGATATCTACTGAAGAACTACTCTTAGTTTCTCCATCATCAGAAGTGTTTTGACAACCAGCAAAGATACCTACTACCATTACAAGAATCAATAGCATTGATAATAATTTTTTCATACGTCCCCTCCGTTTTCTTATCTTATTGACACGTTAAGTATATGAAAAAAAACGTTTTCACACCATGGAATAAAAAATGCCCTATTAGGACATTTTTAAGACAGTTCAGGAAAACGTTTTTCTAGTAGTAATAATTTAAGATTAAAAAAATACTAGCAGAATAAACTACTAGTCTAAATACATCACTCTATTTTCTTCATATCTATCAATATACTTATTCTCATTTTCGGTATAACCAAATGGTACAACTGCAAAAGGCTTTCCCTCTTTTAGATTAAGTACCTCTTTAACATATTGCATTCTTTCTACTAAAGGTGCAACTCCTAACCAGACACCACCCATACATTGTTCTACAATCTCTAACAACAGATTTTGAGTGCATGCCGCCATATCCTGTGTCCATAAATCCTCAAACACTAAATCTCTTTCTTTACCTATAAGAACAATCGCAACAGGGGCTTTTGCAACCATTTTTGAATAAGGACCCATCTCAGATAACTTCTTTAAAAGTTCTTTATTTCTTACAACAGCAAATTCCCATGGTCTTTGATTTCCTGCAGACGGAGCTTGCATTGCAGCTCTAAGAATCTGTTCTATTTTCTCCTGTTCCACTTCTTTGTCTAAGTAATTTCTAATACTTCTTCTAATATCGATATTTTTCATATATGCCTCCTATGTTTAAGGGTACCCTAGTATCATAACTTTTTACTCAACTTAATCTCTATAAATATCTGTTCTTCTATGAAAACCATCTTTAACAACAGTTTCCATCATATTATCTTCAGTAACAGGTATAACATCTAATTTTACATATGGTATATGATAGCCATTAAAAATTGTGTCATCGCCTTCGATACCTTCACCATTTGCTAGTCTAATAGCAATATCTACAGCAACTGTTGCAATAGTATCAATAGGTTTATAAATTGTTACGTGTTGTGTCCCTTCAACTATTCTTTGACAAGCTGAAACATCTGCATCGTGACCTGCAACATACACCTCACCAGCTAATCCTCTTTCAGATAAAGCTCTAATAGCTGCATCTGCCAAATGATCATTCGCGCCTATGATAGCATCTATTTGTATACCTTCATTCATCACCTCTACTACAGCTTCATATGCTGGTGCTTCACGCCAATCATCAGCCCATACCTCTTTTACAATTGCAACTTCATCAGCATCAACATAAGCTTGTAAAGTATCTATATACCCTTCTCTAAACATGGATGAATTATTGTCTTCAGGCGATCCATTAATAATAATATAATTTCCTTTAGTTTCCGATAACAACTCCGAAGCCATTGACTCCCCTACCTTGTAATTATCAAATGATAAATATACATCAACTGGTGCATCACTGATCAATCGATCATATGAAATAACTTTTATTCCTTTATCAATCGCTTTATTAACAACATCTGATATACCATTTTTATCATAAGGGATAATTACAAGTACATCGACGTTCTCTTTAATTAAACTTTCTATTTGTGCTACTTGAGTATCATTATTTTCATTAGCATTGTGAAATATCACTTCAAGACCTTCAGCTTCTGCTTTTGTCTTAAAAAGCTCACGATCTCTTTTCCATCTCTCAATAACAAGTGTATCTGCAGAATATCCTACGGTTATAATACCATCATCCTTTTTAGGTGTATTTACAAGTAACAGACTACTTCCTATTAGTACTAATAAGAATATTGAAACATAGATTTTAACAGAACCATTTTTCATAGTACACTCCATTACTTAAACTCAGTTGGTGATACTCCGACCAATTTCTTAAACAAACGGCTAAAATAATTTGGATCATTATAGCCTACTTTATAACAAATTTCTTTAACCGAATACTGTTTGTCTCTCAACATCTCTTTTGCGATTTCCATACGTTTATTTCTTAAATATTCAATAAAATTCAAACCCAATTCTTCTTTGAAGATTGTTGAAAAATATTGAGGGCTTATAGATACCTCTTTTGATACATCATTCAAACCAATATCCTTATTAAAGTTTTCGTCAATATAATCCCTTGCTTTTAAAATCACATTTGATACATGACTTGTTTTACTATTTTGAATAGTCTCAGCAACCAATATTATTTTCCTATAACACCATGATGTCAGTTGATTCAGACTATTAATGCGTTTAAATTCAGAAATATATGTTGAGTACCCAACCTCAGCTTCACTTAACTCATGTTTATAAGATGTACCTAAAACCATTACAATGAGTTCCATTAAAACATTTCTAAAACCTATTTCATCAAAACTTTGACTAATTTTTTCAAAAAAATTATGTGTTTGCTCTCTCAACTTATCAATTTGTCCTGTTTCCATCAAATGAATAATTGTTTCTTGATCATCTTTTACTTCCAAATAACTATAGTTGGACAATGAAGTTATCATGACATCATTATGGTGTAACACTGATTCGTGAATTATCTTAGACATAGCATATCCTGCTTGTTCTAATGAATGTCTTAACCTTTCAAGCTTTAAACAAGAACCTATACCTATTTTCACATCCACTTCTTGTTGAACTAAAGCTGATACAATACTTTCAGCAAGTGATAGGGCTTCTACACGTTGTTCGTATTCATCAGGTAAACTACCACTAAAAATAACAACTGTTATTCTGTTAATAATTAAAGGACCTACAGCACATTTGCATTTATATTTAATGGTATTTTGAATTTTCCTGTATAAATTATCCCCCCGAATACTAACATCTTCTTCAGAGTGGTTAACCTCTAGAACCATCACATAAGCCATATCATTATGAATTTCCATAATATCGCAATATTTGTTAATTTCATGCTTAAAATTGCCATGCATTAAAAGCGAATAGATAAATCCCTTTTCTAAAACGGGCATCATTTTCTCTAGTTTTTCACGGTTTCTAATAAGCTTTGAGCGTTGTTCTCTTTCTTCAGAAATCTTATCAATGGCCTTATTAATTACTGTAACTAGTTTATTCTGATTTATTGGCTTTAAGACATAATCAACAACACCTAGTTCAACAGCCTGCTTAGCATAATCAAATTGCTCATAAGCAGATATAATGACAAATTTAGTATTAGTATCTCTACTTCGTATTGTTTGAATAGCTTCAATACCATTAATACCAGGCATTTTAATATCCATTAGGATGATATCTGGATGCTTTAAAGCATTCATTTCAATAGCTTCTCTACCTGAAGAGGCCATTCCAACAATTTCAATATTATCAAAATTGTTTTCAATAGTTACTTTAATTCCTTCTTGAACCAACCATTCATCATCAACTATCATAATTTTAAACATGTAATACCTCTATTGGTAACGTAATTATCACCCTTGTACCATTTTGACTAATAATATTCATTACATCCTCCATATGGTAGAACAGTTCTAAACGATCACGAACATTTTTCATACCAATTCGCTCTGATGCTTCGTTACTTAAAATTGCATTAATTAACTCATCAGACATGCCGACACCATTATCTTCAATACTAATGTAGATTGAATTATACATTTTTTTACATGAAATTTTAATAGTACCACCTGATTCTAAACTGCTCAAGCCATGAATATATGAGTTTTCTACTAAAGGTTGTAAAATCATTGGTGGCATTGAGAGTCCTAGTAAAGATTCATCTATCTCGAATTCAAATTTTATTCTATCTCTAAATCTTACTTTTAAAAGCTCATAATAATCTTTGATATTTTGAATTTCATCTTCTAAAGTACAATGATCCTGTTGCATCTTCATATTGTATCTAAACAATCTAGACATCGTTTCAAGAAATTCTCCTGTTTTAGAAGCATTTTCTATTACAGATAACTGAACACCAGCATTGATAGTATTAAACAAAAAATGAGGGTTTATTTGAGACTGTAATGCACTTAGTTTTGCATTATCTAATAAATATGCCATCTTCAGATTCTTCATCTGCTCATTCTGTAATTCTGCCTCTATTTCAGCCTGTAATTTAACAGCATCAATATGTTTAACTATATTATTTTTCATTTGATTAAATGCTTCTGAAAGCATTTTGTATTCATCATTCGATTCTATTATTACATCCTCGGTCTCAAAATTACCTGCAGATATCTCTTCAGCTGAATGATACAGAGCATTAATAGGACGAATCATTTTCAAAAGTAACATATAGACGATCAATGTTGAAAAAATGATTAGATCTACTATGATCACATTAGTAATTATCTGAAGGATTTTTGTCTGTTGAAGTAATACTGTATATGAGAGAGAGTTCGTTTCGATTTGTTGCCTATTGAGGCTATCTATATACTCAAAAATAAAGCCCTTTATCTTTTTACTTTTTTCATAATGTTTATAGTATTCTATAACGTTTCTTTGACGTTTATAAGTTATAGCTAAATCTGATTCGGTTTTATATTGACTGATTAAATTGGTCACATTTCTCATCAACAACTCGTTATGCGAAATCTCTTTACTATAAAACTCATCAAGCGTTTCATCTAATTGATCAAGACTAATTAAAAAATCATTCAACCGAGTTGAACTTTTTGTACTTAAATATCCTAATAGATTTTCATCTAATACAACTATTTCCTCTTCTATAGCATTTAGATAAATATGATTCTCAAACATTGTACTTACTTGCTCTTTATAGCGATTCATGATACCTAGAGAATACAAACTTAGAAGGGTCATCAAGACAATTATAGAAGCTGAAAACAGGATAAGGTATCTTTTTATGGAGGCTTTAGTTTTCATCATCAACCTCCAATTCCCTAATATATGCATCTACATTACTTTTATCAATCATCATAATCGATGGAAAGAAGTCAGATTTTGAAATGCCAGTTGTTACATAATCATGAAAAGCGACTATCGAAGCAATACCAACAGCTTCACGATCTGTAACAATGGTGCCTTTTATAACACCACTTTTAATATACTGCAAAATCTCATCATCATCACCAAAACCTATAACAGTAAAATCATTTACTCGATTTCTATCAATCAAAACTTGAATAATTCCTAAAGTACTTTTACTATCTGTGCAATAAATACCATCAATATTAGGATGATCATCTAATATCTCAGTAGCAATAGTTTCAGCACTTAATACACCTTGTACTGTCTCTCTTCTTAAAGAAAGTGCTAAGTCTTCATATTTGTCAAACACTTCATTTAATCCCAAAATCAAAAGACCTTCATCATCATTATTAAAACTGTAATCAAGGCGGTCAATTATGGCAATATGTCCTCTCCCACTAGTAATACTTGCAATCGTTTTCCCGACATTTAAGCCTATACTGTAACGATTGTTTCCAGCAAAGGAAATACGTTTAGAATCTGGTAAATTCTCATTTAAAGTAATTACAGGAATATCCATTTCACTTGCCTGATTGATCTTATCAATAATTTCTTGATTATTATACGCGTGTAATATGATACCGTCCACTTTTGCATACATTGCCATATCCATACGATCAACAACTTCTTTAAGATATTGATCTTCTCCAATTAGAATAGTTTCAACAGATATCTTATTAGCTGATGCAGCTGTCCGAATTCCCGTATAAAATGATTCTGAATAGGTTTCATCATCCTCATTTAGAATCATCATAATATGGTAATCAATATTTTTATTATTTATTTGATTCATACTTTCAGTACGATTCTTAATCTCATTAGATGTATATAGACCAATACTTAAAGACACTATTAACATCAGACCAGAAATAATACTTAGAATCATTAATATATTAGGTTTTTTCATATATTCCTCTACAATTTCTATTTATACTTTTAATTTTACACTATAAGATAGTGACTTTCTTAAGATATCTTAGCATTATTTTAAGATACACTTATTATACCACCTATTTCTGTTTAACATCTAAAGCAACAACTCTATATATTTAATTACATTATGAGCAAAACATTGGCTGTAAACTTTATTTTACTAAGTGTCTATTAAGTAAGTATTCTATTAAGGCAATACCCAATAAATATTGAATCCTATCATCATAACAACTAAATTGAACAAATTAGCTTTTCTCAAAGACAATAGAGTGATTTTCATTAAACTTTTTGGGTATATTCATAAGTAAATAAGGGGATACATTATGAGACATATAAAAGATTTTAAAAGACTTGGAGAAATTCCAGGATTATCAGAACTGAAGAAGGCACTTGACGAACTGAGCAAAAAGGACACTAAATTTGCAGTACTTTATATCAATATTGATGATTTCACTCAAATCAATGAATCGCTTGGTTATGAAGTCGGAGATTTAGTCTTAATCGAAATCGCAAATAGATTGCGTAAGAACATGAGATTACATGATTTCTTATCACGTCAAAAAGGTGATGAATTCACACTACTTCTTACCGATCTAGACAGTTACGCTTATTTAGATCAAATAGTCCAAAGGGTTATGACTCTATTTAAATCACCAATTCAAGTTGGTGGTCACGTTATTGAAGTTTCAATTAGTATAGGTGTTTCCTTGTATCCTGAGCACAGTAACAAAACAGATGAACTTTTGCAGTTTGCTAATATTGCAATGTATTTTTCTAAAAGTACTGGTAAAAGAACATCAACGACTTTTAATAGTCATATGGATGACAGTATCAATATAAAACAAGACTTAATTAAGGAAATAAAGACAGCAATTAGCGAAAAGCAATTTCGTATTTATTACCAACCTCATGTTAACTCTAAGACCAATGATATCATCGGTGCTGAAGCCCTTCTAAGATGGCATCATCCAAATAAAGTAATGGTTCTTCCAACTGACTACTTAATGGTGGCTGAAGAAACTGGACTTATTGTTGAAATTGAAAACTGGATTATTTCTGAAGTCTTTCAGCAAATACATTTATGGAAAACAATGATGGATTGGGACATCCCAATATCAATTAATCTATCAATTAACCACCTGAAAAGAATTGATTTTATAGCTAGACTCGAAAAGATGATTGAACTATATGATATTAGACCAATTTTAGTTGTATTTGAAATTCCTGAAAATGCTCTATATTCTTTAAATAAGCAAATACAAGTATCTATTAATAAACTAGTTGAACTTGGATTTAATATTTGCATTGATAATTTCTCAGTTGCTCCTACAGCTCTCAGATATATAAAAGACCATTCTGTTAATCAAATTAAAATTAACAGAGATATCATCAATGGCATTTTTTCTAACCAAAAAGATGAAGCCATCATTAATTCTATGATGACTCTCTCAACAGAGCTTGGGATAAGTTTGATAGCCAAAGGCGTTGAACATGAAGATCAAATCAACTACCTATCAGAAATTGGCTGTAATATCATTCAAGGTTACTACTATTCAAAACCATTGGATATCAGCGATTTTGAAAATTATGTAAAATAATAACCAGCGGACAATTTGTCAGCTGGTTTTTTTAGAAGTTCATTCTTTACCTAATTCTACTTCTGAGATAACATGTTTATCTAAAGTATTTTCATTGTCATGAAGTGAAGTAATTTCATTCTTAATCTCTAACATTCTTTCATCTAAAATTGAAATCATATTAGCACAAACCTTTAACCGATCTGTGATTGAAGATGGGGCTTCATTTCTGTATTTATAATAAATTTTATGTTCTAAACTAGCCCAAAAATCCATTGCAATTGTTCTTATCTGAATCTCTATTCTAGTAGGTACCACACCACTGCTCAAATATACAGGAATATCTATTAGCAAATGAAGACTCTTATACCCATTTTTCTTAGGATTTTTTATATAATCTTTAATTTGAATAATCTCAATATCATCTTGTTTTTCTAAAAGGTCAAACACTTTGTAGATATCTGTTGTAAAAGAACAAATGATACGAATACCAGCAATATCAGACAAGTGTTTCCTAGCATTTTCAATGGTTGGTTCGTAGCCAAGTCTAATAAGTTTTTCTGAGATACTATTAGGTTTTTTTACACGATATCTGATATGCTCAATCGGATTGTAGTCGTGAATATTACGAAATTCCTCATCCAAAATTTGTAGCTTTGTTTTAACTTCATTAACAGCAAAGTTATGAACCAATAAAAGATCTCTCCATGGCTTCATTTCTTCTGTCATTAGGGCTTCGTACATTGATCCTCCTTAATCATCATATTAAGTATATCATTTATTCTGTAAAAAACTTAACAATTAGAGCATTCTTTATAATATATTAGGATTCTTTTAATTTTGCTGTATTACGTCCTGCTTCTTTAGCCAAATAAAGCTGCTGATCAGCTTCATCTAATAATGTCATAAGTTCATGATTTAACATCTTGCTCATAACAGCACCAATACTCACGGTAATAAACTTCTCACCTTCTGAATAGTATATTTTCTTTAATGCTTCACAAGTTTGTCTTATAGATTCTATATGCTCCTTTGCTTCAGTGAGATTTTTTACTTTGAAATAACAAATAAATTCCTCTCCGCCATATCGTCCTATCGCATAGTCAGTATAAGGTAAGTCTTTAATGGCATTTACTAAATCTACTAAACATTCATCACCTTTAAGATGCCCCCACGAATCATTGTACTTTTTAAAGTAATCAATATCTAAAATTAACAAAACATCGTTTTCATCTGTATTAGGCACTTCTTCTAAATATTTAAACATACCTCTTCTATTATAGACCTTTGTTAATTCGTCAAATAAACTAACTTCAAGTAATTTCTTGTTTTCAGATTTAATCTCTTCTAATTCCTTTTTTACAGTTGCAATTTGAGATTTCAACTTATCACTGTAAAGTTCTAACTCAGTACTTTTATCTTTCTCTTTTGAAGCATTTAATTCAATAGAAAGAATCTCTAATCTAACCGATAGGTTTGAAGCATCTATCTCCTTGTCTTTCAGATGATATGCTTTCATATACTCAAAAGCTTCTTGGTAGTCATTGTTTCTCTCATAATATTCAGACAACAATTTATATGTGATGCAGACTTTATTTTCTAGCTTCGCTTGAATAGAGCAATTTAAAGCTTCAATTAAATATTTTCTTGGAGATTTCCCTTTTGCCTCAACTAAAGCAGCATAGTTTATGAGTAAATCAATCAAATAGAACTTGTTATCAACTCTGTTGAACTTCTGTAAAGCTGAAATGTAATATGCTTCAGCTTTATCATACTTTTTGTCTCGAAACATTTTACGACCTAGTTTTGTTTCAGCTTCACCTTGTACAACTACATCGTTATGGATAACAGCCATGTCATAGGCCTTTTGAATATATAATTCTGATTTTGCATTATCTGTTAAATAGTACAACTCACCAATGTTCATAGAAATTACAGATAGATGGTCCATCAGTTTATTGTCTTCTGAAATCTCAAGTGCTTCATGAAAACAATTTAGTGCTTTTTTATAACTATTTGCCTCTCTATAAACCTCTCCTAAATTATTTAGGACAGATGATAGAAGTTTCGAATCCATTAACTCTCTATGATTTAAGGTCTTCGTAAAGTATTCAAGCGCAGTTGCATAGTTTCCATAATAAAAATAGACAATACCAATGATATTTCTCGTCCTTAGAATCCAGTAATCATTTTCTGCCTTCTCAAATATTTCTAATGCAAGCAATGCATACTTTAATCCTTTTGTACCATCAGACATAACACGACAGGCATAGGCCATATGAAAATAACACTTCCCAGTTTCCACTTCATTAGTAGCATACTCTAATGCTTTTTTTGCCAATTTATAGGACTTTTGAGGATTTTCAAGAGCTAGTTTCTTAGATTCATCTAATTTTTCATTCAATCTTTCTTGCATAGTAGTCTCCTCTCATAAATATTATACAAGATAGAAAATCATTAAAAAAGCATTCTAATAAGTTTTATGCGAAAGTTTAAAGATTGTTCTTGAATAAATTAAGTCATAAAATTCCTAAGTAAGGTTTCTATTATCGCTACTTATAATATATATTCTAGTTACATACTCTGACCACTAATCAATTAAATCTATAACCAGAACACTCAGAAAGAAGTATTTATATTGCGTTTAGCAGAATTAGTTTATCCATAAAACTATTAGATATAATATCCATATAATTTCGTTCTGATGGGTCAAATTTCTTTACTATGAGGTTCAAAATGTTGAAATGATAGGAAGTGATTTTGTGACTCGGAATATGAATAAGGTTAAGAACAGTCTATTCATCACCTGTTTTCTAATTTTGAGTTTGATATTTGCAGCCTCAGTATATGGACTACAAACCTCAGACACTGAAGTGTTCTTTCAATTGAACACAAACTATGTAGAATTAACATACGGCGATAGCTTTAACTTTGATGTAAAAGTGAAAGGATTAAGCTGTTGTGATGTGTTATGGACACTTGATGACGATATATATTTATCGGTAAGTAGTGAGGGTATTGTAAGAGTTAAAAATGATATTGCTAGTAGTGGATACGGTGAAGAAATTATAACTCTGACTGCTACATCGGTTTTAGGTAACTACAGTGACACGGCAAAATTTTTGCTAAGTGAACCACCTAGAAGTGCTATACTTCCAGGATCTGATTCATCTTTTAATACTGCTATCTTTGTTCAACTTAATGCTAATTATGTTGAACTAGCTGTTAATGATACATTTGATTTCAATGCTAAGGTTAAGGGCTTAGAATGTTGTAGCTT
>PPCM01001369.1_pt1 | contig 11401 bp, 9 predicted proteins | sample 1555541 | NCBI WGS metagenome assembly PPCM01 (sample SAMN05284479, study PRJNA326546) | Marine sediment metagenome, whole genome shotgun sequencing project. | isolation source: marine sediment | place: Germany: Wadden Sea | collected 2012-09-05 | reverse complement strand
AAAGCACACTTTGCTACATATTATTGTTTCATCCTTTATATTTCTATTATATGAAAGTGATAACTATCAAGACTACATAGTTGTTATCGCGGTTTTGGCTTTACACGGAGTAGTAGATGTGATAAAGATTAAACTTTCAATGAAGGAAACGCTTAAGAAGCATGTTTTTATCATCGACCAATTAATTCATATTACTATTCTTTATTACTTAGCTAGTTATATATCAGCTACATTTATTGAGTTAGATCTAATTCAATTAGATAAGTTTCTTGTTAGGGAGTTGTTGGTTGTTATTTTACTTGCTAAGACTGCAAATGTTGTTTTTTTGGTATTATTTGATGATCTTAAACCAACAACAACAGATGAAGGTCATAAGAGTGTAGGTGCTATTATTGGAATCATGGAGAGGATAATCTTATTTGTTCTATTGTTATCTGCTGAGTATAGTGCAATTGGCTTTATAATTGCTGCAAAATCAATAGCTAGGTTTAAAAAACTTTCGGACACTCAATTTGGTGAATATTTTTTACTAGGTACTTTATATAGTATCTTGTATACTATTGCTGTTTTTTACGTTTTATACTATTAAAATCAAAACGAAGATTGCATTGTTTAAGGAGAAAAGATGATAAAAATAGAGAAAAAACACTATAAAAACTTCTATGAGATTTTTAAAGAGATAGGCTCATACACTTTCTTTTTATCAGCACTTGATGGTGTTGTAAAGGGTGAATTATATTCGGATGACCCAATCCATCCAAGCTATGCTTTGATGCTTACAGCCGATTTAAATTATCTTGTAGGTGACTTCAGTAGTGAAGAAGTGAAGCAGGAGTTATTTTTGCTATCGCAATCGGAAGACTTCTTAATGCATACTGGATTTATCTTTAATGAAAGACATAAAGACTTAGTAGCAGATATATTTAAGGAGCATACCTATGGTTTTACTCATCGAAGTAATTATCAATTGAAAGTTAGTGGTTTTATGCCCTATGAAACAGATCTAGATATGCAAATAATAATGATTACTCCAGAAAACATAAAAGAATTTACAAGTTATGACAACTACCAAGAGGTCTATGATGAATGTATGTTTTATTGGAATGAATACCCACCTCAATCAAAGATTAGATTTGCCAATATCATGGTTAAGGACAACCTCATCATTGGTTATTGCTATATATGCGGAGCCAGTATTTCTGAAAACTCTGCTGAGCTAGGTATTGAAACCTTTGAAGGATTTAAAAGAAAAGGATACGGAGCTTTACTTTCAAGAAAAACTGTAAAAGATTTAATCGCTTTGAATTATGAACTATTTAATTGGCACTGCCATACCAGTAATATTGGATCTAGTAAAACAGCAGAAAAAGTAGGTTTTACTTTCAAAGAGGAGAGTTATCTGGCCTGGTATAAAAAGATACTTGATTAATAAAATCCACACATATAATATGTGTGGATTAAGTTTATTTGAATCTTAGTTTATAAATCTAATTTTTTCTTTATTATTCCAGATTACTTCAACTAACTTGCAGTTTGTAATCAGTAACTCTTTTAAGTGGTCCTTATCCTTTAAGTAGGCAATAACAATTGATTGAATGGCAATCATCATTGGAACAATTGACTGAGATTCAACTTCAGAAAGTTTTGATTCGTTGTTATACGAACTGATAATTGCATTTGTGCATTTGATCCATTCCTCAACATAGTCTCCCTTGCGTGCAAATTCAACTAATAGGCCTGTACATGTGTAACATAAATCAAACAATCTACTGTTAACTTCAGAAATCTCGAAATCGATAAAACTAATATTGTCACTAGCAATAACCATGTTAAATGGATTTGGATCTCTATGAATTACTTGTCTTGGTAAATTTTCAAAATTCTTAGAAATGAAATCTGCTGTATCATCGAAACAGCTATTGTTAACTGGGAACTTCCATTGTTGCATTACAAGTTTCGCATTAGGCAAAGCCCAATCAAGTGAAGTTTTAGAGATATCTGCGACCTTGATGTCTTCATCTTCAACAGTCTGTAACACTTTATGAAGTTTCGCCAGTGATTTTCCTACTAACTTCGCAAAACTATCGTAATTAAATGGGAAGTTAGCAGTATCTGCTATTATCTCACCCTCAACTTGCTTGTAAAGCATGTAAAACCTGTTACCTTCAACAAATAAACTATCATTATTTTTAGTTTTTATCGTTACCGGAGCATTAACTCCGACTTCATTTAACTTCTCACAAACTTTGATGTGAGTACGTGCCCCAAAAATATTTCTTCCGATCTTTAAGATGAGACCATCATTTAGTTTTATCGTAATGTTTTGTTCTTCTTTGTGTGAATAGTTTGCTTCCTCTATTAAAGCACTATCAATCAAGATGTCCCAATTTCCTAGAACATTTATTATATTTTTCTTTGTAATCATTTTTGTATTTTCCTCTCTTAAATCTACAATGCTAGGTTTACTAACTTGATAGATTTCTAAGTATTCTCTTGGTGTACAACCATAATACCTTTTAAAGGCTTTATAGAATCCACTTATTGTATCAAAACCATAGAAAAACACGGTGTCTTTTAAGATTGACCCTTCTTGAACTTCATATATAATCGTTTCAAGACGACATTTAGTAATATAAGCTTTCGGACTATAACCAACATGCTTGTTAAAAAGACGCAAGAAGTGATATTTAGAAACTCCTACAGTGTTTGCTAAATCATCAATGTTAATATCTGTTGCTAAGTTGTTTTTGATATAAGTTAAAGATTCTTGTATTTGATTAATCATAATTTGCTCCTCACTAGTAAGTACAGTCATAGTTTACCACAAAATAATTAGCTCTGATTGTCCGGAATTGCTATAAGTACTTTTTTTGAGATTTTCCTTTGTGAAGTGTTTATCTGATGATAAACTAGAGGAGTTAGAATTAATATAAACATTACTAATTACGGGGAATAAATCTACTTAGAATGGGGAGTTTACATGAAAGTAATTACTTATAATATATGGAATACCGATACTTCATTCGATGAAAGAATGAACTTACTTTCGGATGTGCTACAAGCAGAAAAAGCCGATGTTATTGCATTGCAAGAAGTACGTTCTGAAAGAGTGGTTAATGAACTAAAGAAAAAGTTGGGAATGAAATTTCACTACTTTAAAAAGTATCATGACTGTCAGGAGGGACTTGCTGTTCTTACAAAGTATCCAATTCTTGAACAGTGGACGAATTGGGATAAAAACACTGATACTCATAACTCGGGAATAATGTATTTGAAGCTTTCTGTTGGTAATAAGGTAATAGGAATCACAAATATCCACTTGGATTATAAAAGTGCTTTAAGCCGTGAAATTGAGATTATTAAAGCAATTGAAAACAATGATTTGCATGAAACAGATTATGACTTGATTCTTGGGGATTTTAATACAGTAGAAAATTCTTCGATTTATAGGTATTTAATGGGATATCAATCACTAGGAGAGACAAGTACACAGTGGATTGATATAGGAAAAGTTCATGCTCACAAGGCAAAAAACAAACTTGAACCAACATTAGATTTTGATACTAACTTTAGATGGGACAGTTATGAAACCCTAGAAGTTCCTTATCGGTTTGATTGGATTTTACTTAAAGAAACCTACCCAAGCCCAAATCCAAAGCTTTTAGATTATAGGGTAATAGGTAAGGATAGGGTTAATTATATTACAGCCAGTGATCACTATGGTGTTGTGTGTGAACTATCTATCTTTGAATAAATAAAGAGTTATCATTACCGATGATAACTCTTTTCATTACTTAAATATTTGCTCAAATAAATGAGTGCTGTCTTTAGAAGTTTGCTCAATATTTGCAACACAACCTTTACACATTGAGACAATTGTTTTTGATTGATAGTCTCTCAATGATTTTTCAAGGACTTCTTGACCATTTTCTTTATCTTCAAGCATTAGTACTTTAGCACATTTATCATACTCATCACTAATAACTTGCATGTCCTCGACCTGATAGCCTAATCTTGTCAAAATGCTTCTAAGCAAATCTTTGTTGACTTGATCATCTTTTAACTTTGAGCACTCATGAACACCTAATGTGATTTCTTTGTTTCCCTCTTTGGCTTCTACTGGCATTCCATATTTATCAAATACTTCGTAAATTGAGTAGTATTCTGTTGCTGTATCAGCTGCCTCCATTCGTGGTAAACATCCGAAACATGAGTAAATAAAGATATCTGCTTTCAGTTTTTCACCTGGCATTTTACAGCACGTTTCATATAAACTAACATCTTCAAAATGCTTCTTTAAATATTCAAGTGTTTTATTAACTTCTTCTGGGTATTCTCTCTTAACACCACAACCGGGCATAAATATTGTTTTCATTACATTCTCCATTTCTATTCTTATCGATGACATTATAACAAATGAGAAAGTAAAATGATGTGATATTTGCAACAGTTTGGGGAGTATTTTTGTTTGCTTTGCCTTTTTTTACTAGCATTAAGTTACTTTTTGCTGGCAGAAGTGACTCAATCTTACTATGTGGTATAATCTCATAAAGGAGTGGTTTAGTGAACGATAAGAGGAAAGCAATGAAAGTATTTGCATATATTGGTGTAACATTTTTACTAATTGGATTTGTGCTAGTTGGAATTGGTTTTTATGGGATTATAATGAAAGAACTTTCAGTGGGATCTGCTTATTTCACTATATTAATAACGGGAACACCATTCTTTATCATTGGGGTTGTCTATAGTTTGATTGGATTAATCTCCCTCATTGATAAATCTAGGGTTGAGCAATTAAGGTGTCCTTACTGTGGGTTTAGGAATCCTGTTGGCACAAAAAGGTGCTCTAGATGTAATCAAAAACTAAAGTAATAGATCGATTGGTATTGACTTAAGTTGATGGATAAGTTATCATTTCATCAATAAATACAATGATTAAGATGAGTAATATTAAAAACTACTGATAGTGAGTTCATGATAGTGGAAAATGAATAGCAAGATTAATATGAAAAAAACTTAGGAGTAGCTTAAAGAAATCATTTGAGAGTAGAATAAGCCGGTTAAGCCCGTTACCATGCTTTAAGGACTTGATGGAGTCTAAAAGAGATCATTTCATATGATAATTAGGGTGGTACCGCGGATATACAGCTATTCGTCCCTTGTATTTTACAAGAGACATATATAGCTGTTTTTATATGTGTAATTATCTATGAAAGGAAGTGTTTTTATGCACTGGGCAGAAGAAACTGCAAGAAAAATTATTGAAGTACACCCAAATAAAGATTTGTACACTGTCGCCTCTGGAATAAGTCCGTCTGGTAATGTTCACATTGGTAACTTTAGAGAAGTGGCAACAACTTACTTTGTTGCAAGAGAGTTGAGAAATTTAGGAGTTGAAGTAAGGTTTATATTTTCTTGGGATGATTTTGATAGATTTAGAAAGGTACCTGAAGGAGTTGGTGAGGATTTGTCAAGATATTTAGGTATGCCATATAGTAATGTTCCATTTCAAGGTTCTACTTATGCGGACTACTTTGAAAAACAGTTTGAACGTGAGTTAAGTGAGCTGGGGATTGAGGTAGAGTTTCTCTACCAAACTAAAAGGTATCAAAGTGGTATTTATGATGAATATATTACTTTAGCACTAGATAATAGAAGAGAAATATTTGATATTATTACCTCTTTTAAAACACAACAATTTTCAAATGATGAACGCGAGTCATTTTATCCGATAAACCTTTACTGTGAGCGCTGTCAAAAGGATAGTACTGTAATAGAATCGTATGATGGACTAACTTTAAGCTACCGATGTGGTTGTGGACATTCAAGTAATCAAGTTGTTTCTGGTAGAAATGTCAAACTAAACTGGAAAGTTGATTGGCCAATGCGATGGATGTTTGAAGATGTCGTCTTTGAACCAGGTGGGAGAGATCACTCATCAGCCACGGGAAGTTTCAACGTCTCGAAAGAGATATCATCGACTATCTTCAATTATCAGGCTCCAATTTACATTCCCTACGATTTTATAGGGGTTAAAGGTGGAACAACAAAGATTTCTAGTTCAAGTGGAAATACAATTGTGTTAAGCGATTTATTGGAAGTATTTAATAAAGAAATCATTTTGTGGCTTTATGGAAAGTATCGTAATAATGTCCCTTTTAATATCGGTTTAGATGATGATGTTTTAAGGTATTATTCAGAATATGATAGATTTGCAAATGCTGTTTTTAGAAAGAATATAAGCGATGATAACATTATTAGTGTGATGAACCTATCTGGTTGTCAGAAAGAATATTCGGGAAATGTTTCTTTTTCAACCCTGGTTACATTCCTGCCAATAGTTGGTAATGATGTCATTTTATTAAAGGAGTTGCTTAAAAAAGACGGCCAAGAAATTCATCATCCTAGATTGAATCTAAGAATTATAAGAGCTCAAAAATGGTTGGAGAAGTATGGTAGTTCTAGGCAGTTAAATTTACTAGAGGAGTTCAATGATGAAGTCTATAGTCAATTAACAAAAGTTCAAAGAAACTGGATTTATAAGACTTACGAACTTATAAAATTCCGTAGATTTGATAATGCTGCTGAACTTCAAAGTGAACTATATGCAATCCCGAAAATGTTAGAGTGCTCCCTACTTGATTTAAAAGCTAGGCAAAAAGAGTTTTTTAGGATTCTTTATAACTTGTTTTTTGGCACTAATAAAGGTCCAAAGCTTTCTTTAGTAATTTTGGCGTTTAATAGCGAAGATCTATTGAGATTGTTGAAAGAGTTATAGCTGAGTAGTTGATTTTAACTAGTGTTATTTTAGGCTCTATAAAATCTAGCGTGGATGAGTAGTATCTAGCTATGATTGAGTCATATGAAATCATCAGTTTGCGAATGCAAATTGGTGATTTTTTTGTATAATGTTGAAGCAGATAAGTATTCTTCTCTTGAAACGATGAAAGTTTGCATAACCATAAGAAACTCTTTTTATTACTTTTATTTTATTATTGATACCCTCTATTAGACCATTAGTATAATTCGACTCTAACATATTTTCTATGTACTCACGATGGTGAATTAATGTTTTGATCGAAGTTTTCATGTAGTCGCTATCTTTATCATGATTAGCATTTAAAATCCTATTTAGTAGTATTCTATCATTCTTATTAATTGCAGAAACGATATTTTGATAAGTCCAATAAGTATGAAGAAGCTCCTCGTTACAATCAAGCAAGTAGTTGAGTACTTGTTCTTCGCTCATAAGTTTATTGAAACAAACAAATTTTCTGTACTTGTAAAGTTCTAGGTTGTCATTGGACTTTAGTATTATCTTCCAGTATCGTTTAAGTTTGTTGTAATTTTTTTTATCATTTTTCATGATGTTTATTCTAGTTTTGTTTAATGATCTAGAAACTAGATTAACAACATGGAACTTATCAGTTATTATCTTAGCGTTAGGAAACATCTCTTTAATAAGTGTTATATAAGGGGTATACATGTCAATAACGATAAACTTAACCATTCTCCTAGCATCTAGAGTGTAGTAACTAAAATACTTTCTAAGACTGTTTAAACGTCTATCCTCAACAATATCAATTGGTTTTCTTTTAATGAAATCAACAAATAAGAAACTCATGTTACCTTTGCATTTCTTAACTGATTTAAATTCATCAAAACAGATAACACTTGGTAAGAAGTGTTTGTACAGTTTAACGTCTTCAAAATATGAATCAATCACATTTAATACAGTAGTATGACTTACACAGTTGGCTTTGGCAATGTCTTTAAGAGATATGGTCTTTGCGAGATCTAAAGCAATTGAATGTTTTACAGCTTCAGAGATATAGCAATTGGGTTTAACAAAGTCAGTCTTGCAAAAAGTTGTTTTCCTACAATTCCTACAAATATATCTTTGTTTTCTTAACCTCAAAAATGACATATATCCTGATATTGGTCTTACAAGAATATCTGACTTCTCAAATCCATTCTTAGAAAAAACAGGATATGTTGCTCTGAAGTGTGGACATTTATCAATTGTGTATGTTAGTGTTCCAAGAACGATTTTACAGTTTCTCCCTTCCTTTAGTTCCTCAAATACACAATCTTCTGAAAAAAAGATATTATCATCTTTGATATTTAATAAATTTCTGGTATTATTACAACTAGACATATGAATATTCCTTTCTATTTTGGTTTTCGACGACTTAATAATAGCATAGGAAAAATCATATGTCCTTTTTATTAAAACAAAAGACGTGGATTTTCATCCACGCCAGAAATTATAGAACCTTATTTTACTAACACTAGTTTTTTCTTAGTTGCATTTAATATTCTTTTAATTATTTGTTGTTAAACACCCTTAAATTGATATAATGGTATCTAAGATGTTTTTAAGTCCTTTTAACAACTACGTTATCACAAATATTATTACAAAGAAAAGGTGAGATATATGGTTTCAATACAACTTGGTTTACAAATAGATATATTGGTATACTCGTTCATCTTGTGTGTTTTGATGTGTGTTTATTTAAGAAAGAATAATTATAAAGATAGCTACTCTCTGAAACTATTTATGAACATTGTGTTAGCGACGACTTTTGTTGTAGTCATTGAGATTTTTTCTATAGTCGCTACTTCTGGAACCAATAATATATCCCGATTTATCTTGTATTGGAGTAGTGCCTTATTCCTTTCATTAGCTGCATTACCTGCGGCTTTGTGGTTGGTTTATTTAGATTACAAGATTCTTAGGAGGAAAGGGAGTTATAAACTTCGTACTTTCTTGTACTTTGTTCCTACATTACTATTTACTTTTAATAATTTTGTAGTAAATACGAACTTTAAACCGGGCTTTGTATTCTCTATTGTCAGTTTGAATCAGTATATTCGAGGTCCGGCTCTTTGGTTGCATGTCGTTATAATGTATTCAGTAATTATTCTTGCTCTCTTTAATTTCTATCGCTCAAGCAATATGATTAAAGGGCGTGTTACTCAGGTTGTATTAGTTGCGGTAATTTTGCCGTTTGTCGGTAACCTTATTCAAATGATGTTTTATGGCTTAGTTGTCAGCTTACCAACATATGTGTTAGCAACATTCATAGTCTATTTGATCTTGGAAAAGGACGAGTTGCTGCGTGATGAGTTAACAAAACTTTACACGAGAAGTTATCTTGAAAATAGGGTATTCCATAAGCTTTCAGTAAAAGATAAATTCTCTCTAATCATGTTAGATCTCAACGATTTTAAAATGATAAATGATGAACAAGGACATTCAGTAGGAGATCAGGTATTGATTGATGTGGCCCAAATGCTTGAGGAGAACGTTGGTATTGAAGATACTGTTTGTCGTCTTGGTGGTGATGAGTTTGTAGTTATCATTGAGGAACGCGGTGATGTATCTGAAGAAAAAATAGAACAGTTTGATAAGAGATTGAAGGAAATAAATAAAGACCTCACTGATTTCAAGATTAGCTTAAGTTACGGGTATGTTTACATCGATTATAGTATTGATTATGCGATTTATGAGTTGATGGAGTTAGTCGATAAAAAAATGTATAAGGATAAACAGAGAAGAAAGGCTTTGAACTAATGTATTTTATCCTTTAATTGAAGACCGATCTAAAAACACTTTTTGAGTTACTCAATTAAATGGAAAAAGAATTAATTTGATTGTATATAAAGACACTATGATTATTCATAGTGTCTCTTTTTAATATGTTTGTATTATTTAATCTAATAAGTTTATTTTTTTTGTAGGTCTATAAAATAATAATCCGATAACAATTATGACACCTGAGATTAGTAAGTAATAAGAAATGTTTGGATTAATCAAACCACCATATATTACTACCGAAGAACCAAATATAGCAAGAACAGGGAATAAGACTCTTTTTAAGAAACTTAAGTCCGTTAGTTTTACCATTGCTGCTAGGTATAAAACTGTATATAATACATAGATTAAAACAATTGGTAGCTCAGATATATCGATGAATAATGACCCAAATACTCCCTTAAAGTTTCCATACCAAATTGCAAGGTATAAGAAAGTGATTACTAAAGAGAAGATAGCTGAGTTAACTGGTGATCCAGTCTTGTCACTAACTTTTGCCAACAACTTTGGTAATGGTCCATGATTTCTTTTCGCTAAAGAGTAAGGAGTTCTTGTAGCAGCTAAAACTAGCCCGTTAGTAGTTCCTAAACAAGAAACGACAACGAAAACATTTATTAATGAACCAACGAATGGAGTGAACAGTTTTGTTGCTGCCTGTGAGATTGCACCATCACCACTGTCTAAGATTGCCTGCGAAGATAAGATGCTATTCAATCCTACGAAGTATAACACATAAACTAAGAAAACGATGATAGTACCAAATACTAAAGCTCTATATAAGTTTTTCTTGGCATCGATGATTTCTTCGTTGATGCTAACGGCAACAATCCAACCTTCATAAGCAAAAGCACAAGCTACTACTGCTGTTGCAAGTGAACTTACACCTGATGAAACAGAGCTATATGCATTAGTGATATTGTCTACAGTTACACCATTAAATAAACCACTAATAAAACCTAATAAACCAATAGTAGCAAGAGGTATTAGTTTTAATACCATTGTCGATACTTGCAGTTTTCCTGCAATAACAGGAGATAATAAGTTTATTAAGTAAATTCCAACCAAGTAAATAATTGCTAAACCCCACGTTAGAGGTCCAGAAGTAGGGTTGCTCGATCCTAGTAGAATCGAAGTGTATAAAGCACTTACCCAAGATAATACTGCTGAAAGAGGGAAATAATAAAGAATACCGATAAACCAACCAGCTAGGTAACCAGCTCTTTCTCCTAATAGTGCTTCAGTATAATCAACTATTCCATTTGACTTCTCAAACCTTTGCGCGAAACTTCCAAATACTAATGCTCCAAAAATCATACCAAAGGCCCCGATAATCCAAGCCATTAGTGCGATCAGCATATTTCCTCCAGATTTTAGTAAAACATCATCTGCTTTAAAAAAAATACCAGAACCGATTACGATTCCTACAACCATCGCGATTGCTGTAAATAATCCATACTTTTTTGTTAATTGATCCATTGTGATTCCTCCCTTAAAATATTTAACATCCTTTTAGGTATATAAAAAGGCCTTTGGATAGTTTACTTTGTAAACTATCCAAAGGCCTTTAGTGTTTTTTGCTGACTACACTTCGACATTGGAATAATTTACGGTATGTCTAAAAATACTGTAAAAATAAATCACAGTATGCCATAAATATTCAAATGTGAAATTGAATGTTTTCATAGTCGTCTCTCCTAAAAAAATATATTAACGCTATACTACCTGCATAAATGTAAAAAGTCAACAGATTTTTTTATATTAGTGAAATCTAAATACTATCTTTATAATTTATGGTCTCTAAAA
>PPCM01001368.1_pt1 | contig 11411 bp, 6 predicted proteins | sample 1555541 | NCBI WGS metagenome assembly PPCM01 (sample SAMN05284479, study PRJNA326546) | Marine sediment metagenome, whole genome shotgun sequencing project. | isolation source: marine sediment | place: Germany: Wadden Sea | collected 2012-09-05 | reverse complement strand
AGGCAATGCTCTCCTACACCCAGATCAGGTAGGGGTTCTGGGTGAAGGAGAGCATTGCCTCGGCAACGAGGGCCGGAATCTGGTTTTCCACGAGCAGGCGGCCGAAGACCGTTGCCGTGAAGAGGATCAGGAGCACGCGGCCGGTGAGCCATGTGGTGGTCTCCAGGGCCTCCATGATCTTCTTGAACTTGAGTTCCCGGTGGATCACGAAGCCCACGAAGAGGGTGTAGAAGATGGCGACGATGGCGGACTCGGTGGGTGTGAACATACCGGTGTAGATACCGCCCAGGATGACGATGGGTGCGAGGATCGCCCAGAAGCCGTCCTTGAACGCCTTGCCCATGGAGCCGACGGACCATTTTTCGGTGAGGCCCTTGTAGCCGTATTTTTTACAGAGGAAATAGTTCATGATCATCAGGCTGATGGAGATCACGAGCCCGGGAAAGAAACCCGCCACGAAGAGCTTGGGGATCGATACGGACTGGAAGCTGCCGTATTTCGCCACGGCCTCGGCCGGGGCCTGGATGCCCATGCCCGAGATGCCGAAGATCACCATGGGAATCGAGGGAGGGATAACGACGCCGAGGCCGCCCGAGGAGGCGGTGATGGCCGATGCATAGCCCTTGTCGTAACCGCGATTCATCATGGCCGGGATCATCAGCATGCCGACTGCCGCCGTGGTGGCGGGGCCGGAGCCCGAGATGGCGCCGAAGAACATGCAGGCGAGGACCGTGGCGCAGGAGATGCCGCCGGTCATGGGGCCCGCGAAAGACTCGGCCAGGGTCACCAGCCGCTTTGAGACGCCGGCCGCCTCCATTAATGCGCCGGCAAGGATAAACGCGGGCAGTGCCATCAGCGGAAAGGAGCCCACGGAGGTAAATGCGATCTGAACAAGTTTGATGGGGTTGTCCCCGAGGTATAGAAAGGCCGTGACGGCCGAAACACCAAGGGATATAGAGATCGGTGCTCCTAAAAGGAGCAGCGCCAAGAATGCACCGAACAGGATAAATACGACTGTGGTTTCCAAATCAATTCTTCTCCGTCTGTAACGCTTTATTATGCTTTTTAATCCGGTAATCAAATGCACAAGCCGAAAAAAGCGTTGTATGCTTGTTTGTTATCCATTGTTTTACCTTCAAAAACAGCGGTCCCGCGTGCCGTTGATCTGTCCGCGCCGCCGGGATAACTGTAACGGGCGGTTCCGGTTGCGGCGCTTTGCCGTCCGGCATGGTTGAAACGGTTTCGCAAAAGGTTTTGCCGGTACTAAAAGGGCCGGCGAAAATTGCGAAATCCTTTTTACGGGGTTCCGGCTTACGCCCTGTCTTCCTGGCCGTCGCTCTTAAAATCGTCCAGGTCGATGGCATCGGGGTCCCTGATGTCCACGCCCTTGACCAGCTTCAGGTAGTTGATCTGGATCACCCTGAGGGCCATGAGGAAAAAGGCGAAGGGGAGAACCATGTAGAAATATTTCATGGGAATGCCCATGGTCTGGGATTTCCAGAACAGGTTCATCTTGACGAACACGAACTTGTAGCTCAGGTAGATGAAGTAGCAGTTGAACACGACCCAGATCAGATCGGAGAAGGCCTCGATGGCAACGGCCACCTTTGGGGGCAGCAGCTTGAACTGGAAGGTCACCCGGTTGTGGGCCCCCAGGCGGCAGGCATAGCAGGCCCCGAAAAAAACGAACCAAACAAAGAGGTAGGTGGCCAGCTCTTCGCCCCAGGGGATCGAATAGTGGAAAAACTCCCTGAGAAGAATCTGTATGAAGAGCAGAACGATGAAAAAGGCCAGCAGGGCCTGGCAGACATAGCTCTCGAAGTTGTCGAGAAATTTCAGGATGGCGCGGTTTTTCTTTTCCATGGTGCTTCCTTTTTTGAAACAGGGCCGCGCCCTGCCCGGATGGGGCAGGGCGCGTTTATTCCGTTTTGTAACCTGGAACCGGATTTTTCAGGTTTCGTCAATCCGGTTCCCTGTTGGTGATCATGCCCAAGGGAAAACCCTTTGCACTCTCTTTTTTCCGGTATCGCGGGGCGATGTTCGGCGTGCGATACCGGAGGGCCGAACCGGGTTCCTACAGGGAACGTCCCAGCATCTTGAGGGCTTTTTCGAGCTTGTCCTTGCCGCCGATGCTCTTGTAGTACTTGGGCCATACCGCCTTGGTGGCCTTGTCGATCCACTCTTTCTCGCCGTCCGCGGCCTCGGTGATCTCCATGCCCTCGGCCTTGAGGAACTTGATGATCTCGCCTTCCTTCTCCACGATGTATTTCTGGCTGTGGAGGGTGGCCTCCTTGCCGCTCTCGAGGATGATCTTCTGCATCTCGGGAGACTGCTTCTGGAAGAGCTCCTCGCTCATGATCAGGGGCTCCAGGGAGAAGATGTAGCGGATGGTGGTGATGTATTTCTGGATCTCGTGGAACTTCATGACGTGTACGGTCATGAAGGGGTTGTCCTGGCCGTCAACAACCTTCTGCTGGAGGCCCGTGAAGGTCTCGGACCATGCCATGGGAGTGGGGTTGATGCCCCAGGCATTGTAGGTGTCGATCATGATGGCGTTTTTGGGAACGCGGATCACGAGGTCCTTGAGGTCGGCAAGGGTCTTGACGGGTTTCTTGGAGTTGGTGAGTACGCGGAAGCCCGAGTAGGTCCAGCCGAGGATGCGGACGCCGGCGTCGCGCAGTGTGTTCTTTGCCAGCTCTTCGCCGATCTCACCCTGGGTGAGGAGGGCGGCTTCCTCGAGGCTCTGGATAACGTAAGGCAGGGAGAAGATACCGACGGTGGGGGAAAAGGGGGTCAGGTTGTTGACCGCGAGAACCGAAAAGTCGAGGGTTCCCATGGAGCAGTCGTTGACCGTGTCCTGCTCGGAGCCGAGCTGACCGTTGGGGAAGAAGTTCATCTTGTACTTGCCGCCCGTCTTTTTCTCCAGGAGTTCTGCGAACTTTGTTCCTGTTTCATACTGGGTGCTGCCGGCCGCGTCACCGAAGGCCATCTTCCAGGTCTTGGCGGACGCCTGTCCGCTGAATGTGAACACCATGGCGGCGACCGCCATACCCGTAATGCATTTTGACCAGAAGTTTCTCTTCATCTCTTTCGTTCCTCCAAAAATTAATGGTTATCGGCCAACGTCGGCGATTATTTTGGCTGCTTTTCCCGGTAAATCCGATCCGCGAAAAAAGTGTCCGTCGCATTTCGTTACTGCCGTTTTTACCGTCCATTTTCATCGGCCGGGGCTTTTCGTGGGAAAAACCGACCGACTTCAGTATCGAAAAAGTTCTCGCGCTTCCGGGCTTTTCCTTTGCCCGGTCCCGCGTTGCACCGGCATGGACACTCTTGACCGGATGCGGGGATACCTAAGAGCAATGCCCGTGCCACAATCCGTGATGGCTTTGTAACTATTTGTAACGATAGAGGATAAAATTTGGTCAGAAAATTTGATCTTTTTGATCCATAAAATTTATGGGGCACCTTTGCCCCCTTCCGGGTTTGGAGATGTTTGCTAACTATTTGAATTGTTGAATGAAAATACTTTTCGGGGTGGGCGACGAAGGAGTTGAGGGGCGGGGCGTGGGTGCCCCATTCTGTGTTTGGCGCTCCCGTTAATAGTGTATTAACGAAGGGTTGAGTGCTTCCCGCGTTGCCGGTCGGGAGTCGGTCTCGGTTTTGGGCGGGGCATTATTGCCCGATTCCAAGTTGCTTGATTTTTCGGAAAAGGGTCTTGCGATCGACCCCCAGGGCCGTTGCCGCCTTGCCTTTTTTCCGGTCGTGGCGATTCAGCGCCGCTTCGATATACGTTTTTTCAAAGGCTTCGACCGCCTCCCGGAGACAGGTCGGTTTTGCGGCCGGGGAATTATCCCCGCCTTCCCGTTTACGCTCCGAGGACATGAACTCCAGGCGCCCGATGGTGAGGTACTGGTACAGGACATTCTGGAGCTCGCGGATATTGCCCGGCCAGTGATAGTCCAGCATGGCCGTCACCACCTCCTCGGTGACCCGGGGGGTCTCCCGGGTCTTGGGGTATGAATTGAAAAAGTGGTTGATCAGGAGGGGGATATCCCCCTTTCGATCCCTCAGGGGGGGGAGGGTGATGGGGATGATATGGACCCTGAAGAAAAAATCCTCCCGGATGCGCCCGCGCTTCACCATCTCCTTGAGGTCGCGGTTCGTGGCGCAGACAAAGCGGATATCCGGGAGCTTCACCTCGGTTCCCCCCACGGGGATATAGCCGTTGCCGTCCATGACCCGAAGGAGCTTGACCTGGATGGAGAGGCTGATCTCCCCCAGCTCGTCCAGGAACAGGGTGCCCCCGTCCGCCATGTCCAGGAATCCGTTCTTGTCCGAGTCCGCGCCGCTGAAGGCGCCCTTCTTATGGCCGAAGAACTCGCTCTCGAAGAGCTGCTCGGGCACGGCGCTGCAGTTCACGGGCACGAAGTTCCGGTTCCGGCGGGGGCTGTTGTCGTGGATCGCCTTTGCCACCAGCTCCTTTCCGGTTCCCGAGGGGCCGTAGACGATCACGTTGTCATTTCTCTCGGCCGCCTTGAGGATCAGGTCGTAGACCGTAAGCATGGCGGGGGAGTTCCCCACGATATTGCCGAAGCGCTCCTGGTCCATGATCCTGGATTTCAGCTCGCGGTTTTCCTGCTTCAGGGCCAGGGTGGCCTTCTGTTTTTCCGTGATATCGGAGATCACCCCCTCGATGGCAGCAAGCTCCCCGTCCGGACCGTGGACGCCCGTTCCCTGTTCCCATACCCATTTTTCTATGCCCGTGGCGGTCTTGATCCGGTAGATCACCTCGAAGGCCCGGCGGCCGTCCAGGGCCTCCCGGACCTTTTCGGTGACGCCCGCCATATCCTCGGAAACGCAGAGAAGATCGTGGTGCCGCCCCTCCTTTTCCATGAAAAAATCCGGGGAATGGCCGGTGAGTTCGAGGCAGCCGTCGCTCACGAAGGTCGTGCGCGAGGTGTCCCCGAGGGTGCAGCGGTACACCATGCCGGGCAGGTTGCTGATCAGGGTGTCCAGTCGCCGGCTCGTCTCGTCCAGGTCCCTTCGTATCATGCGGTTCTTGCGGGCCAGCTCCTTGTGCATCCGCCCCAGCGCAAGGTGGGTGCGCACCCTGGCCAGGACCTCGGCGGTGTGAAAGGGCTTGGTGATATAGTCCACGGCCCCCATCTGAAACCCCTTGGTCTTCTGGGCGGTGTCGTCCATGGCCGTGATAAAGATCACCGGGATGTCGCCGGTTTCCCCACCCTCCTTGAGTTTTTGGCAGACCTCGAAACCGCTCATCTCCGGCATCATGATGTCCAGGAGGATCAGGTCCGGCTTCTGGTGGGCGATGGACTTCAGGGCCCTTTCGCCGCTCTTGGCGATCACCAGGCGGTACCGGTCCCTCAAGGTGTCCGCCAGAAGCTCGATGTTCGTTGGGTTGTCGTCGACGATCATCACCAGTTGTGCGTTTTTCATGGGCGTTCCGTTTCCAGCAGGGATCTGATGGTTTTGATGGTTTCAAGGGCCGGCTCGTAATCGTAGGCCGCGATCTGCTCTTTCAGCACCTGGAGCTCCGGGTGGTCGAACACCGTTTCCAGTGCCGAAAAATGGGCTTCGATGGCCTGGAGGGCCGAAAGATCCAGGGCCTCCTCGAGCCTGTCCAGGGTTTCGGCCGCCTTGCCGGGGTCGAAATCCGAGGGCTTTGCGGGCGCCTCCCCGGGGGGGAGGGCCTCGATCAGGGTGCGGATGGATCCCAGAACCTTTTCCAGCTCCCTGTCCAGGAGCTCCACGGGATCGGAGCCCGCAGGCGGCAGGGTTTCCCCGTGCCGGCAAAACTCCTCCAGCTCCTTGACGAGCCTGTGGAGATCCGCCGCGCCGATGCCGGCGGAGCTTCCCTTGAGGTTGTGGAGGCGATTTAAAACAGGGGACGGTTCTCCCGCCTTCCACTCCGTAAGGAGGTTCTGGGTAAAATCACCGTTGTCCCTGAAGAACCGCCCAAGGATCTTGAGATAGGTTTTATCGCCGATATCCAGTAACTCCATGGCCTTGCGAATTCGGATGCCGGGCAGGGCGGAGGGGAGCTCGCTGGGGGCGCCGGAATTCACATGGGGCAGGGGAAAGAGGGCTTCCTGTTCGGTTTCCTCCCTGGGGTTCAGAACTCCAAGGATCGCCTGGAAGAGCTTCTCCTGGCTCACCGGCTTGGAGATGTAGCCGTTCATGCCGGCGGCCCGGCACCGCTCCTCGGCCCCCTTGAGGGTGTGGGCGGTCATGGCGATGATGGGCAGATCGAAGAGGGCGGGGATCTTCCGGATGGCCCGGGTGGCCTCGAAGCCGTCCAGTTCCGGCATCTGAATATCCATGAGCACCACGTCGTAGAAGCTCTTTTGTACGGCTTCCACGGCCTTGCGGCCGTCGTCCACAACCCGCGCGATGATCCCCGCGTTGCTCAGTACGGCAAGGGTGATATCCTGGTTGGTGGGGTTGTCCTCGGCCACGAGAATCTTCTTTCCCGAAAGGGAATCGCGAAGGGCCTTGGCGGCGTCGCCCCCCGAAGGTTCGTCGGCCCCCCCCTCCTTGCCCACGAGGACCTTCAGGGCCATCTGAAAGGAGTCCCGTGTTACGGGCTTGGTCAGGTAATCGTTCACCCCGTAATCCACGAGCCGTGTTTCGCTCGCATCTCCGGCGGAGGTAACGGTCATCAGCACCGGCACCTCGATGCCGGCCGCTTCCCGGATCTTCCGCACGGTCACAAGCCCCGCCATATCAGGAAGTTCCAGGTCCATGACGATCATCCCGAAGGGTGTTCCGGTCCTTTTCGCCTCCCTCACGATATCGAGGGTTTCGGTGCAGGAACCCGCCGTCAGGGCCCTTCCGCCCATGGCATTGACGAGCCCCGCCAGGATCTCCCCGGCCTCCTTGTCCTCGTCCACCACCAGCAGCCTGAGCTCCTTGAACTCTTTTGGGAAATCGAAGGTTCGACTTGGCTTTTCGGGGGGCTCCAGGGGGACCGTGAAGGTGAAGGCGCTTCCCCTGCCCGGGCTGCTGTCGACCCGGATGCTGCCCCCCATCATCTCCACCAGCTGGCCGCAGATGCTCAGCCCAAGGCCCGAGCCCCCGAATTTACGGGTGGTGGATGCATCGATCTGGGAAAAGGGGGTGAAGAGGAGATGCTGGTGGGCCGGGGCGATCCCGATCCCCGTGTCATTCACGGAGAATTCCAGCATCAGGGGATCGTCCTCCCCCTGTTCCATGGCCTTCACCCGGATGAGAATCTTGCCGTTTTCATCGGTGAACTTCACGGCATTGCTCACCAGGTTGGTGAGGATCTGCTGTATTCTCACCGAATCCCCCACCAGGTTCGGGGGAACGTCGTGATCCAGGTGCACCATGAAACGGATCTGCTTCTCCGCCATCTTATGGTTGAAAATATGGATAATCCGGGCCATGAGCCGGTCCAGGTCGAACGGCCGAAGCTCCAGGTCCAGCTTTCCCGCCTCGATCTTGGAAAAGTCCAGGATATCGTCGATGACCTCCAAAAGGGAGCGGCCCGAGGTGTTGATGATCTCCATGTAGTGGGCCATGCGGGGGGAGAGGGGCTCGTTCATCACCAGCTCCGATGCGGCGATCACCCCGTTCATGGGCGTCCTGATCTCGTGGCTCATATTGGCCAGGAAGTCGCTCTTGGTGCGGGTGGCGGCATCCGCGGTCTCCTTGGCCCGCTTCAATGCCCGGTTGGTGCGGCGAAGCTCGGCGGTCCGCTCCTCCACTCGCTTTTCCAGCTCGTGGTAGGCCTTTTTCAGCTCCTGCTGGGCTTTGACGCGGGTGGTGATGTTTCGGATGGAGCCGATGATCTTGAGGGGCTCGCCCTTATCGCCTCTCACCAGCATGGCGTTCATGGAGCAGATGGCGGGCTCCCCGTCCACCCCGGCGAGCAGGATCTCGTGGTCGGGCAATCGCCCCTTTTCGATGATCTTCTCGATCACGGGTCCGGGCCCGTCCGGGCTCAGATAATAATCCGAAAGGGATTTGCCGATCATCTTCTTTCGGGTGAGGTGGAACACCTTTTCGATGGATGGACTGATCTCCAGGATCTCCCCGTCGGGGCTGATCTCATAGTAGATATCCTGAATATTGTCGAAGATGCTGCGATACTTCTCCTCGCTCTCCCGGAGGGCCAGTTCCATGCGCCTTCTCTCCACAAGCTCGGTATTGAGCTCCTCCGTGCGGTGGCTCACCTCCCGCCTCAGGGAGCGGTTCCACAGCATGATCCCCGTGACCACCAGGATACCCGTTCCAAGCACGAAAAACAGGATCCGCCGAAGATAGAGAAGGTCCGTGGGCGCCATGAACTCCAGGCGGATCCACTTCCGCCGGATCTCGTCCCGCTGGGCCTCGGTGGTGCTCGACAGCACCCGGTTGAGAAGCTTTGTCAGGCCCGGCATGCTCTTTCGCACGGCAAAGGAGATGTCCACCACGGCAACGGTTTCGCCGGACACCCGAAGGTTCGAGATCCCCAGCCGCTCGATATGGTGGGAGGCCGTGGCCATATACCCCACCATGGCGTCGGTCATGCCGAAGGAGACCTTCTTGAGAGAAGTCTCGATATCCGGCGCCAGGTTCAGCTCCAGGTCCGGAAACTTGCTCTCGAGAAAATCCTTCCATATATAGTTGTGCACCACCGTCACCCGCATCCCCTTGAGCTTGTCCAGGGACATGGGCTCCGTGACATCCTCCCGGACGATGATGGCCCCCGATAGACCCGCGTAGGGATGGGTGAAATCAAGGGACGCGGCCCGCTGATCCGAGTGAACCAGGGCGCCGACCATATCGATTTTGCCGGCCTTCACCGCCTCAATGCTCTCCTCCCAGGTCAGGTCGGCCTGGATATCGAAGCGAAGCCCGGTCTTTTCCGAAATAAGGTCGAGGAAATCCGCCGTGATCCCGATGTACCTGTTTCTTTCGTCCAGGCGCTCGATGGGCGCGAAATCCCGGTCTATCCCCAGGGTGATGACGGGATGCTTCGCCACCCACGCCTTTTCAGCCTCGGAAAGATGAAACTTGTCCGCCCCGTTTGCCCCCAGGCAAGGGAGCGTCCATGTCAGACAGAAAAAGGCGCAGGCCCCAAGGCCGATAAGACGGGCGCTGTTTATTTTAAATCCGGATAATAATCGAATCATCTGTCTTTAATGAATCCCTCGGACCTGAAACCGGAACTGTTGATGGTTCTGTCGTGTCGATTCCATCTGTTCCAGGGGCGCTGCCTCGAAAAGGGCCGTAACAGAAGGAAAATGGTGGAAACATAACACGATGTTCACGAAATATATTGTACCGGAATGTCCACAAAAAGAACACCGGCAGGTGGAAAACAGTATCATCGTGCGGCCAATTGTCAACTCATAACCTGAAATGTGGAATATCAGTGACTCCTGTTGAAACGAAATCGGCGGAAATCGGGGTCGGACCGAGCTAACATTTCGAAATGTTCGATTATCAGGTTGAAATATGGCCGCTGCAATAGCTTAGCCCTTCTATTTTGATATTGAAATTGCCACTGTAAGCCTCCGATCGGTTTGTTCATTGCTTCCGATTAAAACGTAAAACGGGGTGTAAAACGGGGTCGGACCGGGCTAACAATATGAAATATTGGAATATCAGGTTGAAAAATGGCCGCTGCATTAGCTTAGCCCTTCAATTTTGATATTGAAATTGCCACTGTAAGCCTCCGATCGGTTTGTTTATCCAGTGTTTCCGATTTGAAAAAGGGGAGCCCTGATCCGGTGTGCCGTCATGCTGTTTATCGATAGGTAGCCTTAGAGTTGTATTTTAGGGCATTAAACTGAGGTGCTAAGCTGTTTTTTGGGGTTTTGTTGGTGGTTTATTCATTTTGTTACAGTTTGTTACTTCGGTCCGACCCCAAACATAACACCACCCAAACACCACCAAACACCTCGCACAAGTTCAACAAACGGATCACAAACTCAGAAGGGAGCAAGCAAACTACAAGTGCACTTCGCCACTTAAACAGGATGGCGGAAAAAAGGGTTTATATATAAAGGTAGAGAGATGGGTGTAAAATAAGCTAAAATGCGCTTTTTTCGTTAAAATGCAAAATAATGATTGACCGATCGTGATAAAGCGTATAGATACCCCAAGTCTTCTTCGAACGGGGAAGGCAAAACGCCTCACACGAGGCAAGAGGAATTGATCTTTGAAAACTGAATAGTGACAAATTAGATTTAAGCCAAAAGCTCTTGTCAATAGGTCGCAATGGCGGCCGCAAAATCTTGAAAGATTTAATTGGAGAGTTTGATTCTGGCTCAGAATGAACGCTGGCGGCGTGCTTAACACATGCAAGTCGAACGAGAAATTTCCCGCTTGCGGGAGAGAGTAAAGTGGCGCACGGGTGAGTAACGCGTGGATAATCTACCCCTGAATTCGGAACAACATTGCGAAAGCGATGCTAATACCGGATGATATTTTGTTTCCTTCGGGAGACATGATCAAAGACGGCCTCTTCTTGAAAGCTGTCGTTTGGGGATGAGTCCGCGTACCATTAGCTTGTTGGTAAGGTAACGGCTTACCAAGGCCTCGATGGTTAGCTGGTCTGAGAGGATGATCAGCCACACTGGAACTGACACACGGTCCAGACTCCTACGGGAGGCAGCAGTGAGGAATTTTGCGCAATGGGGGAAACCCTGACGCAGCAACGCCGCGTGAGTGATGAAGGCCTTTGGGTCGTAAAGCTCTGTCAAGTGGGAAGAAATGGTTGGTGGTTAATACCCACCAGCTTTGACGGTACCACTGAAGGAAGCACCGGCTAACTCCGTGCCAGCAGCCGCGGTAATACGGGGGGTGCAAGCGTTATTCGGAATTATTGGGCGTAAAGCGCGCGTAGGCGGTATCGTAGGTCAGATGTGAAATCCCGGGGCTCAACCCCGGAAGTGCATTTGAAACCCCGATACTTGAGTATGGGAGAGGGAAGTGGAATTCCAGGTGTAGAGGTGAAATTCGTAGATATCTGGAGGAACACCGGTGGCGAAGGCGACTTCCTGGACCAATACTGACGCTGAGGTGCGAAGGCGTGGGGAGCGAACGGGATTAGATACCCCGGTAGTCCACGCAGTAAACGTTGTTCACTAGGTGTTGCGGGTATTGACTCCCGCAGTGCCGCAGCTAACGCATTAAGTGAACCGCCTGGGGAGTACGATCGCAAGATTAAAACTCAAAGAAATTGACGGGGGCCCGCACAAGCGGTGGAGCATGTGGTTTAATTCGACGCAACGCGCAGAACCTTACCTGGATTTGACATCCTGAGAACCTCTTTGAAAAAAGAGAGTGCCCTTCGGGGAGCTCAGTGACAGGTGCTGCATGGCTGTCGTCAGCTCGTGTCGTGAGATGTTGGGTTAAGTCCCGCAACGAGCGCAACCCCT
>PPCM01001366.1_pt1 | contig 11450 bp, 14 predicted proteins | sample 1555541 | NCBI WGS metagenome assembly PPCM01 (sample SAMN05284479, study PRJNA326546) | Marine sediment metagenome, whole genome shotgun sequencing project. | isolation source: marine sediment | place: Germany: Wadden Sea | collected 2012-09-05 | reverse complement strand
GAAAGATGATAACTCAAGATACTTTATTATATTTACAGTAATTATTCTTCTAACTTTCTTAATTATCAACCTATCAATCTATCTGTTCCAAGAAAACTATTTGATAGAGAAGATTGAAGAAGAAAATCAAGGATTTGTCAAAGTCTCTGAGCATCTTATCAATGAGAATGGATTAGATGTTGTTTACGAGTATATAGAACACTACTCTCATATTCACAAAGTAAAAGTGTTACTGCTAGATGAAAATAAAGAACAACTATTTACGATGGATAATAATAAAGGTATGGGTCTTGAATATAATCTGCAAACTATTAAAGGAAGTTTTTATTTGATTATCGATAACACAGAAAGTAAAACTATTCTAATAACTGAGTCAAATATCTTATTTGTTAATGTAACTTTATTATTGATTTATGTAGTATCGATCTTTTTCTTGATAATTGTTAATAAAAATAGAAATAACAAAATTAATAGAGATTTGATGCTATTAAAAGGGTTGATTGCTGACTCAACCTATGATGGAAGTCTGTTTGAGTACTCTGAGTTTGATGAAATGGGAAGTTCCTTATCAAGTTATAAAAAAGAAATAGATGTATTGACTTTGAAAAAGGAGTTAAGTATAAAGGGGATTGCCCATAAAATTAAGACCCCTTTAACTGTTGTCTTGATGTATCTGTCAAAAGTTAGAAAAGAAAAGGTAAACGAGGATTTAGATGCAGCATTGAGTGCCACAAAGAAGGTTAACGAGTTAATTGATGATATTGTTGATTATGAAGAGGGTAGAATTCATTATAAGTTTGATGTAAGTAAAGTTATTTTTGAAATGATTGCTGAGTATAGGAGTATTTTAGCAACCAAGTCAATAGAGATAAGGACGGTTATTGAAGATTGTGTGCATATTGAGTGGAATGAAGATGAGTTTGTAACCGTTGTTGAAAATATAATTTCTAATGCTTATTACTATTCTAGAGAAAACACTACTCTAGAAGTTAGACTCACTACTAGTCAAAATGAAGTAGTGCTTAACTTTGAATCGATGCCAATTGATTATCATAACCTTGATACCTCCTCAATTTTTGAACGTGGAGTGAGGAAGAATCCCGAGTTAAACAAGTCTGGAAAAGGAATAGGATTATATATTAGTAAAATCCTGCTTGAATCGGCTAATAAAGAAATCAAAGCAGTTAAAGAAAATGAAAGAGTAAAATTTATATTAACACTGTAACTTAATAATTCCTTAATGTTTATGGTTTATAGTTTAGTTAGGAAGGAGGAAATGAGATGAAAAAAAATAGTTTTATGATATTAGTTTTAGTATTATCGATTTTGTTATTAGTTTCATCATTTGCCTTTATGTTTGGCTGCTGCGATAGTTTTGGATGGACTGGAAGAATGTACTATATGCATGGTAGAGGTAATCTATATTCACTATTTCCTTTGATGTTTATCCCGATAATAATTGTGGTTGCCTTGGTTGCTTTAATTCTTTCTCCATTAGATATTGGAAAGAAAAACCGACAGGAGAAATCTTTAACAATTCTCGATGATAGATTATCTAAAGGTGAGATTACTTTAGAAGAGTATAAAGAGATTAAAAAGGAATTATTAGATAGGAGGTATTAGAATGGGATTTGCATTTATTGTAATCGTTCTTGTTCTTATGTACGCCTTAATTAATGACAAAAAAGTATTTACATCTCATAATCAGGACAAGAGTTTGAAAGAGCGTCTTGCTTCTGGTGAAATTACAATTGAGAAATACCGTAAGATAAAAAAAGAATTAGATGAAGAGTAAAAAAAAATGTTCCTTTGCGGGAACATTTTTTTAGTTTATTAATGACATATAGTTATGTGGTAAGCCAAGCACTTGTAAGAAGTATTCTCTTGTAATGCTATCACATTCAGAAACTAGATTGTCAATTAAAGCGTTAAACTTTGTTAAAAATCTTAAGTAGTCTCTTGGTTCAATTAAGTATTTTAGTGAAATTAATACTGCTAGTAGGTCATTTCTTCCTCCAGCTTCAATTGCGAATTTATCATGTTCTTTTAGTCTTGGTAGGCAAGCATTCTTGTGAGTGTAGTCAAAAACAAACTCATCATGAGCAGACATGTTTCTAATATCAACAAGTAAAGCTAGCATGTTTTCTAGAGTCTCTACCGGCTTTTTAGGAAGGTTTTCATCGTAGACATGCTTTGCAACCTCATCTTGATCTTTAGGTTTTAGAACTTCAAATAAACCCCTTATAGCTCCCATCGTTAAGACTTTAGATAAAACCCAAAAAGGAACATAACCGTACTTTTCTTGATAATGAATAACAGCATCGTTTTTTCTTCCATATTGACGAAGTTGATCTCTTACATTACCTAATGCTCTTTTTACAAAGCGGTTGTTTTGATTATAGTTTTCCTTTTGTAGATAAATTGAATCAATGTAACCATATTTAGTAGAGATAAGATGATTTAGAGCATTCTTAAACTCATTTTCAATATCAATGATATATCTTAAAAACAACATCTTAATATCCTTATCAAAAAGATAAAGTGAATACAACTCATCAAAAGTTGCTCCATCTTTGTACCTTAACTTATCATTTTCATCTTTAATAATATATGCATAGTAAGACAGAATGAAATAGTTGATTTCAGTCAGAATCTTCTTAGCACGTTTTTTATCTTTGAAGGTTAGATTCTTCCTTTCAAGAACTTCAATTAGTTCCTCAGGACTTTTGTAAATTTTTACTTCTTCCATTTCGTCACCTCGTATCTAATCTTAGTATACATTACAAGAACTATGCAATCAATCCGATAAAGACGACTATTGCATATTATAAATTTATTGCACATCCTTTTTTAGTGGTAATAGTTTGTGGTACGATTAAATCAGGCAAAACTAAAATAAAAACGGGGAAGAGGGTTAATATGATTGAGTTTATTAAGTTATATGTTATAGCAATTGTTGTCTTTTTTATCATTGATATAATTTGGTTAGCGGGTGTAGCAAAAGAGTTGTATCAAAGTCAGATTGGTTACATTATGAGTTCATCACCTAACTGGATGGCAGCTATTATTTTTTACTTAATTTTTATAGTAGGTCTTGTTTATTTTGTTATTCAACCAGGGATTGTTAGTAACGATTTAGTTAAAACTATATTTACAGGAATCTTATTTGGTTTTGTTACATACGCTACCTATGATTTAACTAACCTTGCTACATTAGAAGGATGGCCATTAAAGGTTACTTTAATAGATTTAATTTGGGGTTCTACCTTGGGAGGTAGTGTCTCAGCGATAACATTTTTATTATATAATTTAGTTTTCAAATAGTAAGGGGGATTTTTATATGAAGATTGATTACAAGAAAGTATATAATGCTATTTTAGCTGGTGCTAGTGAAGTAATGAAAAACAGAGTTCATTTAAACAACATCAATGTATTTCCGGTTGCAGATGGCGATACCGGAAGTAATTTATTTTCAACAATGGATACAATAATTAGAACTTCGAAGCTTAAATCCGATTTTAAAACTACTATCGATTCTGTAGCAGATGCAGCCCTTGTTGGTGCAAGAGGTAACTCTGGGATTATCTTTGCTCAGTTTTTCAATGGTTTTTCACAAGCTTTTGATAGTGGTGAGTTAACAATTGAAAAATTTATAGAAAGCAACAATGCTGGTTATGAGTTTGCTTATAAAGCAATTGCTAAGCCAGTTGAAGGTACTGTTATTACAGTAATGAATACTTATGTAATAGCTTTGAAAGAAGCAGCTAGTAAGACTAGTGATTATATAAAGATGCTTGAGTTGTCATATGAAGAAGTAGAACAAGCAGTTAAGAATACTCCAAATCAACTCAAGTTATTGAAGAAAGAATCAGTTGTAGACTCAGGTGCTGAGGGATTCATGTTTTTCTTAAAAGGATTCATTCAGTTTTTAAAAGGTGATAAGCAAGAGTTTGAAAGAAAAGAGAGTTTTGATTTTGATCCGACATTTGATAAAAGTGAACATTCACTGCAAGAAATTAAGTATAGGTACTGCACCGAAGCAATGATTGTTGAAAATAAGGTTAATCCAGATGTGATAATTGAGAAGTTAAGTAAATATGGTGACTCATTAATTGTTGCTGCTAATGAACGAACAGGTAGAGTTCATATTCATACTGATACTCCTGATCTTGTTTTTGAAGAACTTGCTAGTTTCTCAGAGGTGGTTTATCAAAAAGCAGATGACATGCAAAGACAAAGTGATGTCGTCTTTAATAGATTGCATGACATTGCAGTTGTTACTGACTCGATAGCAGATTTACCGACAGAGTTTATTGATAAGTATCAAATTCATGTTGTTAACATTAATATCTTAATTGAGAGAGCAAATTACTTCGATAAGCTAACAATTAATAATAGAATGGTTGATGAGTTAATGGATAAGAGTTTAGCCCATCCAACAACTTCGCAGCCAGATATTAAAACTGTTGAAAACTTATATAACTACTTACTTAGTCATTATAAATCTGTCATTGTATTGACAGTATCCTCTAGTCTAAGTGGTACATTTAATGTTTTCAACAAAGTAAGAGAAAATCTTAAACTAGAAGATAAAGTTACCATAATCGATACATTGCAAAATTCTGGGGCTGAGGGTCTTTTAGTTGAACTAACAGCAAGAAAAGTAAGTCAGGGACTATCACATCGACAAGTTGTTGATGAGGTTACCGACTTGGTCAGAAAAAGTAAGATTATCGTTAAAGTAAAGACTTTAAAAAATATGATTTCATCAGGCAGGCTGAGTAGCAAAGCAGGCCGTATAGCAAAACTTGTGAAGTTAAGACCGTTAATAACTTTAGATGAAATGGGAAATGGAACAATTGAAACGATTGCCTTTACTGACAGTAATGCTTACAAGAAATTGTTGAAAAGAGTAAAGAGACTTCACCAAAAACAAAAGATTACAGAATACAATGTAGTACATATCATGAATGAAATAGAAGGAAATAGGTTGGCAAATGATTTAGAGAAAATTATCGGTTTTAAAGCAAATTACATCACTGAGACTTCTTCTGTTATTGCTATCGGAGCGGGTAATGGTGCAACTGCAGTTTCATTTATAACTGAAACTGAATAATTGTTTTAAATAGGAGGTCAATATGGAAAGTATTTTGATTATAGTATTAGTAGTGTTTGCGTACTACTTAGCCTTATTTGTCATAGGACAGCTTCTTAAGGATAATTCAATAGTGGATATCGGTTGGGGCTATAGCTTTGTTGTGAGTGCTGTTTTTTCATTAGTTTTTTACAGCAACTTTAGTTCAAGACAGATCATTGTTACAGCATTAGTTTGCTTATGGGGGTTTAGATTAACTTATCATATTGCAAAGAGAAATGTTGGAAAAGGTGAAGATCAACGCTACGTTGCCTTTAGAAAGAAGTGGGGAAGTAATTTTGTATGGATTAAAGCATTCTTCCATGTCTATTTCTTACAGTTTGTTTTATCGCTTTTAATCTCAGTGTCATTCCTCTATATAAATACAAATTTGAATCCTGAGTTATCAGTTCTCGATTACTTAGGATTAGTGGTTTGGGGAGTCGGCTACTTCTTTGAAGTTGTTGGTGATAAACAACTCAAGAACTTTCTCTCAGTACCAGATAATGGTGGAAAGATTTTAACAACTGGACTTTATGAGTATACAAGACATCCCAATTACTTTGGAGAAGCAACAATGTGGTGGGGAATCTTTATCATCGCTTTAAGCTTACCTAATGGTATCTATACGATAATAAGTCCAATAGTAATTACAGTACTGGTCAGATATGTATCGGGAGTACCAATGCTTGAAAAAGCCTTTTTGGACAATCCAGAGTTTCAAGAATATGCTAAGCATACAAGTGTATTTATTCCACTACCAAAAAAATAATCCACTAAGGATTATTTTTTTTATACTAAGATACATAATTAATATTAGAGAAACTAATTTGATCAAGGGTATTTGATACAAACTCTTCTTCTTGAAGACTTGCACTTTTTGTGTAGATAACTAAATTATACTTTCCGGCTTCAATAATTGATGTAGTATAAACTTCTCTATCTTGTGTGATGCAAGATGTTTTGCAGGCAATCCCCCCGATATCAGCATCAAAGACTTTAATATTTTCATCTTCATCTTCAAACCTGAAATTCATTGCCTTATAAAACATTTCCCTGTCCCCCGAAAAATGAGTATTTGTAGCAATCATAATTTCAACATAAGAGCTATCAACATCTAACTTATCAAAAGGGATAATCATAAGTGGTAATGACATCATATTTGCCTTTTTCTCTGTCATTAATTCAAGTGCATCATATGATACCCCGATTTTTTCAAAATGTTCTGGTCCAAACATAACTTGCTTTGATTCTATTGTTAAGCCAAAGAAAGGGTTTTTGTAACTATTACCTTCGTAATACCCCTTTGTGATTTCTCCTTCAGTATTAATCTTTGAGGTTGTGTTGTTTGTTAGTAATAATGAAGCTATTATAATACTTGCTGTTAGTAATCTTTTCATAATTTGTCTCCTATTTCTCTTGTTGTAATAATTTTACATAATATTACTGGCTTTATGAAGGGAAGGATGTGTGGTCTTTTTATATATGACAAGTAACTTTATGATAGTTTTTCAGTAGATTCAGGTATATCAATGATAATTTTTACATAGGTGGTAAATGTGGTACTATATTAATAGATAGATGTAGGGAGGTAATTATATGAAAAATAAATTTATAGATGAGTTTAAGAGTTATCATAAAGAAACTGTGTATGACTATTATTATGGTATCCACCCTAATCCCCTAGATTATGAGAAAGTAACTAGGAAAGTGATGGCGAGTGAGATTTACGACATAATCAAAAAAGATATCGGTGTAGTCTTTGAAATGCTGAGCTTTGATGAACTTGAGTTATTAATTGACATCTATAGCTCAAAAAAACCTCTGGAGTTCAAAATTGCTGAACTACCTAAAGGGGTCTTTCAACTAATGCATTTAATGCTTATTGAACAAGTTTCTACTGTTCCTAAGATTTCTAAGTTTACCCTTTCAAAATATTTTGATTCAGAAATAAAGAAATATCTGTCTGACTTGGATCTTGCTGAACTAAAGGAAGCTAAAACCCTTAAGGATGCTATTAAAGGTTATATTAATTCTGTAGGAGTTGTCTTTGTTGAGGAACTGGTTAATGTATTTCACTTTCAATATGGTAAGGATAAAGACTTGGTAGAGAACCTTTGTAATTCCTATGCAAAAAGTTTTGATGATGGATTGATACTTACCACTATCGATTTTAATGATAAAAAGGGAGTGAAAGCACTTCGTTTAATAGATTCCCGTTTAGATGTAATTTTTAAAGATCACTTAGAAGAGTTGCTTTTTTCTAAGAAGGCGAGTTTTAAGTTTGATGACTTAGTAATGATTGGTAAGGTTGGATATTCATCGAGTAATTCCTATATAAATGATTTTATTACAGTTTGTGAGAAACTACCTTTCTATATAAAAGGTGAGATAATTGAAGGAGCGATGTCATGCATTAACTATGATGGTGACATTGACGAGTATCTTGACTTTGTTGCTGAAAGCCTTTCAGGTATATCTATGGATGCCGGAATAGGAGTAAAGCTGGCAAAGACCTTTTTCAAGATGTTTGCTCATGCCCCATCAATTATGTACTCGGGTTATACAAGAGCAGATTATTCAACAGCAGTAATGAATGGTCTATTAGACAGAGGAAAATAATAAAGATAAACAGTAGCTTTGATGCTACTGTTTTTATATGTTTAATAGCAAAAATACTCCTTAAAATTTTATTTAAAAAAGTCTTGCATTATCTTGGGGGTGTGTGTTATTATAGATAAGCATGACCGCAATGATGCGCGAGGTTGCTGATACTCCCGGGAGAGTTGCCATTCGCCCAAGTATTAGGTTTTCGTAGCTAGCGAGTCTATCAAGAATAGACGAAAGGAGGAAAGGAAATGGCTAAGAATGTTGTAAGAATTAGATTAAAAGCATACGATCATAAAATTATTGATCATGCGGCAAAGAAGATTGTAGGAACAGTTACTCGTAGTGGAGCTAAGGTTAAAGGACCTATCCCATTACCAACTGAAAAGCAAATTTATACAATCTTACGTTCTCCACATGTTAACAAAACTAGTCGTGAACAATTCGAAATGCGTACTCACAAGCGTTTGATTGACATCGTTAATCCAAACAAAAGTGCAATTGATGCATTAACTAGAATTGATTTACCAAGCGGTGTTGACATCGAGATTAAGTTATAAGAAATTTTTAGGAGGTTATCATGAAAGGAATCTTAGGTAAAAAGATTGGGATGACTCAAGTATTCGCTACTGATGGTACATTAGTTCCTGTTACTGTAGTTGAAGTTGAGCCTAACGTTATCACTCAAATCAAAACGATTGAGAATGACGGTTACGAAGCGATTCAGTTAGGTGCAATCACTAAACGCGAAAAGCTTGCTAACAAGCCTGAAATGGGGCATTTCAAAAAAGTTGACACTACACCTAAGCGCTTCGTTAAAGAAATTCGCGGTGTAGATGTTAGTGGTTATGAATTAGGTCAAGAATTGACTGTTGAAACTTTCACAGCCGGTGAATTAGTTGATGTATCTGGTACTTCAAAAGGTAAAGGATATGCCGGTACAATCAAACGTCATAACCAAAGTCGTGGGCCAATGTCACACGGTTCACACTATCATAGAGGACCTGGTTCGATGGGTACAATGCGTCCAATGCGTGTTTTACCAGGTAAGAAGTTACCAGGACATATGGGACATGAACTAGTTACGGTTCAAAACTTGGAAGTAGTTGCTACTGATGCAAGTAGAAATGTAATCTTAATTAAAGGTTCAATTCCAGGGGCTAAGAAGTCACATGTGATGATTAGAAGTGCAGTGAAAACTGATAAAACAAACGAAGCTTTAGAGTTAGTTTCATACTCTGAAGAAAACTAGGAAAGATCTGAAAGGAGGATTTAAAGATGCCTAAAGTAAATTTATATAATCAAGCTGGAACAGAATTAGGTCAAGTTGAATTAGCAGATAGCGTATTCGGTATTGAACCAAACGAAGCAGTATTATTTGATGCTGTAATCATGCAGCGTGCATCTTTAAGACAAGGAACGCATAAGGTGAAGACTCGAAGCGAAGTCCGTGGTGGTGGAGCTAAGCCTTACCGTCAAAAAGGAACAGGTCGAGCTCGTCAAGGGACTATCCGTGCACCTCACTACGTTGGTGGTGGAACAGTATTCGGACCTACACCTAGAAAGTACGGTTTTAAATTAAACAGAAAAGTTCGTCGTTTAGCTTTAAAATCTGCGTTCAGTCAAAAGGTAGTTGAAAACAACATCGTTGTTCTAGACAAAATTGAATTACAAGAAATGAAAACAAAAGAAATGGTTACTATCTTAAACAACTTAAAAGTTGAAGGTAAAGTAGTAATCGTTGCAAACGAAAATGTTGAAGGTGTTGCACGTGCTGCAAGAAACCTTAAAAACGCATTCGTTGTAGATAGCAAAGGGATTAGCGTATTAGACTTAATGCACTATGACACTTTAGTTATTACTCAAGAAGCAGCTAAATCAGTAGAGGAGGCATTACAATAATGAAGAAAGCATACGAAATTATTAAAAGACCAATCATTACTGAAAAATCTGCTGTTCAAATGGAAAACAACAAGTATACATTTGAAGTTGAGTACACTGCTAACAAAACAGAGATTAAGCAAGCAATTGAAGAAATCTTTGAAGTTAAAGTAGACAAAGTAAACGTTATCAATGTTAGGCCTAAGAAGAAGCGTGCATTAAGCGTTAAGAAGAGACTTAACAAGTTCGGTAAGAGCAACAAAGTTAGAAAAGCAGTTGTAACTTTAAAAGAAGGTTCAATTAAAGTTTACTAATAAGAAATTTAGAAGGAGGTAAGTGATATGCCTATTAAAAAGTATAAAGCTATGACAAATGGACGTCGTAATATGACGACATTGACATACGAAGAAATTACTACTAATAAGCCAGAGAAGTCTTTAACAAGACCAATCAAAAAAACTGGTGGACGTAATAATAAAGGTCAAATCACTGTTCGCCACATCGGTGGAGGACACAAGCGTTTATATCGTGTTATCGACTTTAAACGTAATAAGGATAATATTCCTGGACGTATTGCAACTATCGAGTACGATCCAAACCGTTCTGCAAACATCGCATTAGTAAATTATGCTGATGGTGAGAAACGTTATATTATCGCTCCGAAAGGAATTGAAGTAGGAACAACAATCATGAGTGGTGAAACTGCAGATATCAAGCCAGGGAATGCTTTACCATTAAGCAAAATCCCAGTAGGTACTGTTATCCACAATATTGAAATGAAACCAGGTAAGGGTGCTCAATTAGTGCGTTCTGCTGGTACTTCTGCTCAAATCATGGGGCGTGAAGACAAGTATGTCTTAATTAGATTAGCATCAGGAGAAACACGTTACATCTTAAGTGAGTGTCGTGCAACTGTTGGTGAAGTTGGTAATGCTGACTGGGAATTAGTTAACTGGGGTAAAGCAGGACGTAATCGTTGGAAAGGTATCAAGCCAACTGTTCGTGGTTCTGTAATGAATCCTAATGACCATCCACATGGTGGTGGGGAAGGACGTTCACCAATTGGACGTAAATCACCAGTAACACCTTGGGGTAAACCAGCATTAGGATTAAAAACTCGTAACAAGAAGAAAAAATCTAGTAACTTAATCGTTCGCGGACGTAAAAGATAGAAGGAGGGTACAATTATGGCTCGTTCTTTAAAAAAAGGACCATTCTGCGATGACCACTTAATGAAAAAAGTTGTTGCAGCAAACGAAAGTAGTAAAAAACAAGTTATTAAAACTTGGTCTCGTCGTTCTACAATCTTCCCAGACTTTATTGGACTGACATTTGCAGTTCATAATGGGAAAGAGCACATTCCAGTATATGTAACAGAAGATATGGTTGGTCACAAATTAGGTGAATTTGCTCCAACACGTAGCTACACTGGTCACGGTGAGGATAAAAAAACTAAAAAGAAATAATAAATAAGCCTTGGAAGGAGGAAAAGATAAATGGAAGCTAAAGCAGTTGCTAATAACATTAGAATTTCTGCTCGTAAAGTTAGACTTGTAGCTGACTTAGTACGTGGTAAGAACATCAATGAAGCTTACGCTATCTTATTCAACACAAATAAATCTTCTTCATTACCAATCCAAAAATTGATCAGAAGTGCTGAGGCTAATGCTGAGCATAACTATAATATGGATGTTGAGAAATTATTTGTTAAAGAAATCTATGCTAATGAGGGACCTACTCTTAAGAGAATTAGACCAAGAGCACAAGGTCGTGCCTCAAGAATTAATAAACGTACTAGTCACATCACTGTGGTACTAGCAGAAAGATA
>PPCM01001365.1_pt1 | contig 11464 bp, 9 predicted proteins | sample 1555541 | NCBI WGS metagenome assembly PPCM01 (sample SAMN05284479, study PRJNA326546) | Marine sediment metagenome, whole genome shotgun sequencing project. | isolation source: marine sediment | place: Germany: Wadden Sea | collected 2012-09-05 | reverse complement strand
ATTCCTCACTTTATAAGCGAAAAGCCAAAAATGGAGTTATTTAGTCGAATTAAGTGCGCCTTGAAGAGCTAATAAAATTCACATTTCAAGTCCAGAGTAAATAAGGATTAATTTCACAATATCCGGACAAGACTTCTTAAAAACATGCTAGGAAGAAGTGGTTACGAGTTGGAAAAAGTCAATACTTAAAATACGAAAACTCAAATTTCCTAAACACAAACATTTACTTCGACACGGATTATGACTAGGTTGATAGCTCATTTTTTTAGGAGAGAGTTTAATGGCTAAAAAGAAGATGAATTCCCTTTCTGATCTGAAAGGTCTGAAATTCAAAAAAGATAAAAAAGAAGAACACGTACCCAAAGCGGTAAGAAAAGCACTTGAAGCTGTGAAAAAAAAACCCGCCCCAATCGAACCCGAAAAAGAAATTGAAGTGGATGATGATCAGGCGTTCATGGATGCCATGATCGGGGTGGACCGCATAGATAAATCGACAGTAGCCGCCAGCAAGCCCAAGCCTAAGCCCGCCCCCAAAGTTTCTGAGGAAGATGAAGGGAAAGAATATCTAAGCAGTCTGGTATCCGGTAAAATTGAATTCGAACTGGAATATTCCGATGAATTCATGTTCGGTTTCGTACGCGGCACTGATTCCAAAGTTTTCCAAAAACTCAAAGCCGGAGCATTCAGTCATGAGTCGCATATCGATCTGCATGGCATGAATTCCGAACAGGCATTTGATAACCTGCTATTTTTCATTCGTGAATCTTTCCTGCAAGGCAAACGCTGTGTACTGGCCGTCACCGGAAGGGGCAAAAACTCCCCCGGCGGTCACTCCGTTCTTAAACGCGAAATTCAGGAATGGCTGACCCGCGATCCGTTCCGACGCGTTGTGCTGGCCTTCTGCACCGCCCAGCCCAAAGACGGCGGGGCCGGAGCAGTCTACATCCTGCTGCGCAAACAAAAAAAAGTGCAAGGCAAAGTTAAATGGGATAAAGGCATCAACTGGGGTAAAGAATAGATGAAACGCTAACGCGTTTTTGAGAATGAACTGATTTCGCCTCCGGCGGCTTAAACCCTTTTGAAAAAGGGTTTAAGAATCCTAAAACTGTTCAGTACGGCTTCGCCGGCTATAGTTCAGAATTGGGTAGGACAAGAATTATTAAATGGAAATTCACGATAATCCTGATCGCATAAAGCTGGCTTTTGGAATCCCTTTTTTCAATATGGATTTCAATGAGCTGATGCTTACCGTAGGGGAACGGGCCGGCGCAAAAGAAAAAACCATGATCTTTGCACCCTCTTTCCCATGGCTGCTCGATTATGCAAAATTACCACATCTATGCCCGGACTGTGCCGATTTTATCCTTCCTGCCGACTCTGCTTTGATCAGCATGGCGGAAAAAGCTGAATTAAGGCTTAAAATGCCCTTGGAATACTTCGAATTCCCGGAGCAGATCGCTCGCATATGTGCCCATTACGGCTACAGTCTTTTTCATATTTCAGAGACAGCACTTAAAACCGATATTCTGATTCGTGACGGGTATGTCCCCTTGTCATGGGATTTATTCACCCATTTCAAGACTACCGGCGAACTGGATGAACTGGATGTAAAATCCATCACCGCCAGTACCGCCGATCTTCGACCGGATATAGTACTAATTTCCGCGCCTCCGGAATCCATAAGAAAATTTGTCCCGCAGGTTTACGAGCAGCTACACGACTGTGTGCTGATCTGCATCCCGCAAGATGTGGATAAGAACAAAGTGGAAGATAAGCTGGATAACATATTCATCCCGCTACTTCTGCTACGTGAAGAAATTAATTTTCTTGAAGAATTAAAGCGGACAGCATCAATGGCTCTGCCCTCGTCTGTAACTGCTGACGAATCATGCATCCCGCCTAAAATTGAAATACACGGAACTCTGGATGCAGGACTGATCCCTGATCTGATCCGCATCGGCACTCGCATGCTGAACCGCAATTTTTCCCCGGCTCTGGATTTATCGCAAACCCATGCGGCATCTCTCAAAGGACTGGAAGCCCTCTGTTTCCTAAGCCGCAAATTCCATAAAGCCGACAAAAAAATCACTATGGGTGACATATCAGCCCAACTGAACAACACCATCCACAGCTCAGGCGCAACATATTTCTACAACGACTTTCCCGGAATCGAGAACAAGCTTTAGAATACCTCCCAACAGCACATAATTTTCCCAATCCCTAACCAAGGCACGACTTCGCACACCAAACGCGAAGCGTAACTAAAACGTCTTTTGGGAAGAGCGGATGGGGTCTGGTGAAGAGGAGAAACCTTTTTTGGGCGTTAGCAAAAAGGTTTCTCCCCTTCACCAGCCGCCGGAGGCATCACAACATATTAACAGGATCGAGATCCATAGTGATGCGTATCTGTTTCTTATCCGGATTACGGCGCAATATTTCAGCATAAAGCGCACGGGTTTTCAGCCAATCATCTGATTTAAGCAGACAATTAAACCTTTTACGCCCACGCAACTGTGCCAACGGAGCAGGAACAGGTCCCATGGCCATAATTCCAGCTTCTTTTGCCTGCTCACGAATCTGATTGAAAAACGGCGGACAAAGATGCTCCCCCTCCCAGCCCATGGGATGGCTGATGCGGATCAGGGTCAGCTTGGTGAATGGCGGATAGCGGAACCTGCGCCGCTTCTCGATTTCCTTCTCAAAAAAAGTCTTATAGTCGGCTGAAGTAACCGAACTCCAGATTGGATTCTGGGGGTTGCGGGTCTGAATTATGACCTCACCGGGCTTCTCGCCACGCCCAGCGCGACCGGAAACCTGCACCAGCAGCTGAAATGTCCGCTCAGCAGAACGATAGTCAGGCAGGTTAAGCCCAAGATCCCCCTCCGAAACGACAACAAGCGTCACGCCGGGAAAGTTATGTCCTTTGGAGAGCATCTGGGTCCCGACCAGAACCTGCGCATCGCCACGAGCAAAGCTCTTTAGGATCTCATCAAGACGTTCCTGCCTGCGGGTGGAATCGCGGTCCATACGTAGGATTTTAGTTTCCGGCGGTAAAGCTTTGGCAACCTGCTCTTCAAGACGCTCCGTTCCACCGCCAAGCGGCAAGAGATTACTCCCACCGCAAATGGAGCACGGCAAAGGAAAATGGTAGGCATTGCCGCAATAGTGGCAGATCACCCGTTCCCGTCCCTTGTGGTAGGTCATGCTCACATTACAATGCGGACACTTGAAAGGTTCCTCACAATCGGTGCAATAGATCAACGGCGAAAAACCGCGACGATTGAGCATAACCACCGCCTGTTCACCTTTGTCGACCACCTCTTTGAGACGCGCTTCCGTTTCCGGGGCAAAGGGCTTTTCCGGGTCCTTGATGGCACTGGTATCGATGACCTTGACCGCAGGCAACACGGATTTACCGACCCTTTTCTCCATAGAGATAACATCAAAAGCCCCCTGCTGCGCGGCATGAAAAGTTTTGATATCCGGGGTAGCTGAACCAAGCACCAGCAAACTGTTGGCCATGTTAGCAAGGACATAAGCCACTTCCTTGGCCTGATACGGCAGACGCTCCTCCTGCTTGTAGGATTCGTCATGCTCCTCATCGACAATAATCAGACCCGGATTGCGAACCGGAAGAAAGAGAGCTGAACGGGTCCCGACGATAAGAGCCGGACTGTCATCCTCAGCTAAAGAGCGAAAGATAGCTTCCTTACGTACCGGGGTCTGATAGCCGTGGTAAAGATATTTGCGGGCATCAGGAAAAAGCGGACAAATACCATTCCACAAAGCATAAGCAAGAGCAATCTCAGGAACCAGTACGATGACCGATTTACCCTGCTCCATACACTTGCGGGCGGCTGTCATATAAACAAGAGTCTTACCGCTCCCGGTAATCCCGTGCAGCAGCTTAACGGTACTTTTGCTTTCATCAAGCGCACCGAGCAATTCATCAATGGCCACCTGCTGTTGTTCGGAAGGCGTAAAATCCCATTTTGGTCCGGTGGCAACACATTTTTCTGCCGGATTGCGTTCTTCCTCCGGAGGCGGTCCGATTTTGACCAATGAATCTGAATGAAGTTTCTTGATGACACCGGTGGTCCAATCACCCATGACATTTTTCAGGAAACCTTTTTCGCGGGGACCGTTTTCAAAGATAAATTCTAAAATCTGCAACTGCCGTGCAGCATTGGGGCGTACAGGCCATGGAGGATCGGAGGTGAGACTGACGTATTCTTCCTTCTCAATGGAAGCTGGCAGGCTGACATTCATCCGCCCTTCGTCATAGATCTGCACCAGCTCCATCCTGCGTTGCGAAGGAAGGCGGGCTATATCCAGAGCTTTAAGGCGTGCGGGAAAATTTCGGTCAGCAACCTTGAATGAAACCTTGGCACTGCGAAAACGTTTAGGAACAACATTTTCCAGCACTTTACCCAGCGGCTGCATCTGCCGTGCGCCGATGTTGCGGTAGAGTTTGAAATGATTGGAATTTAATAGGGGTTCACGCTCAAGCGGCCAGATAATGGACTTTAACTCAACGTTTTCCGGTGGAGTTTTGACTGTTTCGATAAGAAAGGCCACGCGCACGGAACGCCCCAAAGGCACGAGAACCCGCTGTCCTTCCGTTAAAGCAGGAAGGTCGGCGGGTGCTTCGTATGTGTAGCTTGAATAAGGCGGGCTGGCTAAACAAGCCTGCCAGAGTGTGGTCATTACTGTTCTTTACCCAGTTTAAGACATTTTTTCAAAAATTCGAATACAGCACCTGACGGAACTGCACAGCCCTTGGATTTCTTGATTGCTGCAGGAGCAAACACAGAGGGAGCAATCTTTTTGCGGACGCTCTTCCACTGTACCCTGAAATCGAGGACTTCTTCACCGACTTTCAAAGTTCCGGTATGCGGGAGCATGAATCCGGCAAACTTAGAGTAAGTGCCGAAACTGATTTCACGTTGGGGACCGAGCACAACCTTAAGCGGTGCGAAGTTCTCATTATTGAACCAGATTTGTGGAACAGTATCATCTCCCTGATCCGCGCCGAAGATGAAGGCGGGAGTGTCTTCGCTGAAACCGTAACTTCTGGTGGAGTTGCTAACCCCCATTTCCCTCCAGTCAGAAACCGGATCATCCGGGGTCCAGAACTGGAGTACGGAAACCGGCATATCAGCTTCAGTAGGACATTGGGCAATAGTTTTAAAATACTGCCCGACGGATTTTGCTTCGACAGTGGCGTTGGTTCCCGCTTCAGTAAAAGTCTGCTGCCAGTGGTCGTGCCCCCGTTTGATAACAAGGGTCGTTCCCGGCTCGGAAGGAAAAGTTAACTCGGCTTCATAGAAAGTGAGTGTACCGTAGTTACGATACATTGTTTCATCAATTCCTTCATCAGACGGAAAAAAAGCCCTTGCCGGACTGCTGATAAACAGACTCACGGCAAGGACTGAAAATACTAAATAGCTATATAGATTCTTTACGAACAAGACAAAAGCTCCCGCAGTCTGGCTACAATGTCATCACGCAATTCTTCGTCCTGAAGGGCGAAGTAAATATTTGCGGTAAGATAATCTACCCAGTCCCCGGCGTCAAACCTCTGTCCGCGCAATTTCACGGCCAGCAGTTTATTATCCTGTGCCAATCCCTGCAAAGCATCGGTGAGCTGAATTTCGCCACCGACACCGGGTTCGAGATTTTCCAGATGATCAAAGATCTCAGGAAGAAGCACGTAACGACCGACAATTGCCAGCCTTGACGGAGCCTCACCGATAGCCGGCTTCTCAACCAGAGAACGGACCCTGTACATACCCGGAGCGAATTCTTCACCCTGAATGATACCGTAACGGTCAACTTTATTCTCAGGAACTTCGATAACACCGACAACAGCCATATTTTCAGTGCGCGCGGCATCAATCAGCTGCTTGATACCCGGCTCAAGGCCAAACATCAGGTCATCACCGACCATTACGGCAAAAGGATCATTCTTACACACTTCTTTCGCACAGAGAACCGCATGGCCGAGACCGAGCTGTTTTTTCTGTCGGACAGAAATGATGTTGACCATTTCAGCAACTTTTCTGACTTCTTCAAGAATCTCAGTCTTGCCTCCGCGCTCAAGCACATCTTCAAGAGAGAGGTTGTAGTCAAAATGATCTTCAATAATCTTCTTGTTCTGATTAGTGATGAAAACAACATCGGTCAGTCCGCTGGACATAGCCTCTTCCACCACGTGCTGAACAACAGGCTTCTTGAAGATAGGCAACATTTCCTTGGGAATGTTTTTGGTGGCAGGCAATGATCTTGTACCCCATCCAGCAACCGGAATAATAACTTTTTTGATGACCATTGATCATATCTCCTTGAAATATTGAATACTTATTGAGCTACTAAATATTAGCGCAAATGTTCTTCCAGAACTCCTGCAAGCTCGGAAGTATATAGATCGACCTTGGAACTGTCTTCCGCTTCAACCATAACTCTGGCTACGGACTCAGTACCGGAATAGCGCAACAGGACACGCCCCTTTCCGGCCAATTCCTGTTCAACCTGCTTGAGTGCATCCTGCACAGCGGGAACCTCATCAAAAGGAACCTTACGCTTGACATGAACATTCTGTAATTTTTGCGGATAAAGCTCAAGCAACCCGGAAAGTTCGGAAAGTGGTCTGTTCTTCTCGCACAGTATACGCAATAACTGTAAGGCTGCAAGCAGGCCATCTCCTGTGGTGCTGAATTCCTTAAAAATAAGATGACCGGACTGCTCTCCGCCGAGAATAGCTCCCTCACGGCACATGGCTTCAACTACGTAACGGTCACCTACCGGAGTGCGCAGCAGGGTTCCACCTTTCTCTTTCATGAAATTTTCAAGAGCCATATTACTCATAACAGTAGACACAAGCATGTTGTTAGTGAGCTTTCCGCGCTCCATGAGATCAGCTGCACACATGGCCATGATTACATCTCCGTCAAGAACCTGCCCTTTCTCATCAACAACAATGAGACGGTCGGCATCGCCATCAAGGGCGAGTCCGATATCCGCATGCTCTTCAACTACCCGTTGCCCTACAATCTCTGGATACAGGGAACCGCATTTGTCATTGATATTAAGACCATTGGGCTTATCACCAATACGGACAACTTCCGCTCCCAATTCTTCGAACATATGCCCGAGGCTGTAAGCTGCACCATTGGCGCAATCGAGAACAAGCTTGACTCCGTTAAGGGTCATACCATGCGGAAAACTGTATTTCAGGTAAACAATGTAACGACCACGGGCATCTTCAATCTTGTAAGCCCGGCCAATATTTTCAGACTGAGGATAATCCCATTCTGTATCCTGAGACATAACCATTTTCGAAATTTCGTCTTCCACTTCATCGGGAAGCTTGTAGCCGTTAGAATCAAAAAATTTGATACCGTTATCCATAAAAGGATTGTGGGAGGCTGAAATTACAATACCAAGGTCTGCACGCATGTTGCGGGTCAGGAAAGAAACTGCGGGAGTAGGCATAGGCCCGACCTGGAAAACATCCATACCCATAGCACAAAGGCCGGAAGTAAGGGCGGACTCAAGCATGTATCCTGAAAGGCGGGTATCCTTGCCGATGATGACTTTGTGCCGCTGTTTACCGTTCCTGAAATAAGAACCAGCCGCAAGCCCCATCCGCAGAGCCACCTCAGCTGTCATGGGGAAAATATTTACCTGACCGCGTAAGCCGTCAGTTCCGAACAAACGTTTACTCATCAATCTCTCCAAAATAAAGGGGCCGGACTCTAATTCTCTTCAGAATCGGGCTTTGATATCGTTACGGTTATTGCTTCGGGTTTCCTTTTCTTGACTATGCATCCCTTAGGCAGGGTCACTTCAAAAGGTACGACATTCATCCCTTCGGAAATAGTCGAATTTAAATCAATCGAAGCAGTAATCTCATCTCTGAATCCATTTTTTCTAAAAAAGGGCTTAGGCCCTTCCACAAGCAGCCTGACGTAATTCTGACTGGCGGTAAAGTCAATATCATCAGGCCCTAAAATATACAGGGGAACTTTTACCCACATCTTCCCGGTACGAACCGCAAAATCCAGATTTACACTGACCAAACCGGGATTGGATTCAACAGTATCCGGCAGTTGCAGGGGAACCTCACCTCTCCAGAACCCCGGAGAATCCGTATCCAGCATAATCGGCTGGGTCTTAACCTGTGTGACTTTTTTAAGCACCGAGGCCGGTCCGCGCAAGGTTACTTCTTCCGGATCACTAAATTTTTTCTTAAGCGTGTAGTCACGATGCAGGTCACCCTCCCATGCAGGGAGCACCCGGACACGCTTCTTTACAAACATATCCATGACCAGATTGATGTGTGATGGGTTTATCTCCACAACTTCCAACGCACTGCCAAGTCCCAGATTCTCAGGCACAATGTTAACCGGGTTATTCCCGACAACCAGATGTCCCGTATCAAGCGAATATGCAATTTTCTTGGTATCGAGATTACGAATCAATCCCTTAGGACCGCGCAACCGCACGGAGACCTTGCTGATCATACCTTCACGAATAATCATTCCCTGCGGGGGATTAACAATCTCCAATGGAAATTCAACCCAAGTTTCAACGAGATCACGCCCGGTAACCAAATACCAGGTCAAAAGGGCCATCATAAGGGCTAAAGCTGCTATTTTCCAGTGCTGTACTTTCATGGCGATCATGTCAAAACGTTTTTAAGAACCCTTCGAAGCCGGACAATATCCAGACTTGTGGTCAGCTTGCCGCCAATGGCCGCTGACATCGTTCCGCGCTCCTCTGAAACCACAAGCGCAATTGCGTCAGTCTCTTCACTGATACCAAGTGCTGCCCGATGCCGTGTGCCGATAGCACTCTGTCTGGTAGTTACCTGCGCAAGAGGCAGAATACAGGAGGCTGCCACAATTTTATCAGACTTTATAACCACCGCCCCGTCATGGAGAGGAGTGTCCGGCCAGAAAATATTGACCAGCAGTTGCTTGCTGACCTGACCGTTTATCTCTACACCCTTTTCCAGAATATCACCAAGAGGAACATTTTTCTGGATGACCAGCAATGCTCCGATTTTTTGACGGGCCATAGTATCCATGGCATCACAAATTTCATCAATCACCGCGAGTTCAAAATCTTGTTTACGCCAAAAACGGCCTGCTCCCATCTGGGCCAGACCTTTACGGATATCCCGCTGAAAAAGGACAATGATTACAAGGAAGATTGAGCTAAGGAAATTAGTCAACAACCAGTTGAGGGTATATAGACCGAAAACATCGGAAATATAGTAAACAAGCAAAACCAGCAGCAATCCCCAGATCACTGCGGCAGCACGTGTTCCACGCACCAGCAGGATGATGTAGAAATAGACAATAGCGACCAGACCTACATCCAGCAGCTCTTTCCAGGAAATTTGAAAGCCCAGAAACTCAAACATCAGTATTCCCCACCGATCTCCTTCACTATTCTTAAAGTCTGGCTGGTCAGGCAGACCTCATGCACCCGGTGGATGGGTACTCCACGTGCGGCCAGAACAGCAGTTGCCGCCTGAGTCGCATTCTGTCTCTCGTCAGCCTCAAGGCCCAAAAGCTTGCCCCAGACGGATTTATTGGAAAGTCCCATGTAAACCGGAAACCCCAGTTCCATAAACCTATCAATCTGACGCAAAATCTCAAGATTATGCTCAAGGGTTTTGCCAAATCCTATACCGGGATCAATAACTATATGACTTTCGGGTAAGCCTGACTTTATGAGTTTTTCAAGACTTTTTTCAAAAAAACTCAAAATATCTTCTATGACATTACCATAACTCGGCGCCAATTGCATCTCTTCCGGACTACCCAGACTGTGCATGAGTACGTAGCCGGGTTTCAGGTCAGCAACAACTTCCAGTAATTCAGGGTCCTGCGTAAAAGCAGAAACGTCATTGACAATAGCAGCTCCGGCCTCAACAGCCGCACGGGCTACCCCGCTTTTAACTGTATCAACCGAAACCACGTAATCAAGACTAAGCTCCTTAATTACCGGAACCACGCGCGCGAGTTCGTCGCCGAGTGAAACCGGGTCCGCAAAAGGCCGTGTGCTTTCACCGCCCACATCAAGAATATCCGCCCCTTCATCTATCAGCTGGCGGCCATGCTCAACAGCATGCTGCGGATCATAATTCTTGCCCCCGTCATAAAATGAATCCGGGGTGACATTAACAATACCGGCAATAAAAAAAGGGGCAGGGCCTAACACCCTGCCCCCCTTTACGGTCCATGAATAATTTCGGGACATTTATCCTGATTCCTTATTCGGAACTCTTTTTATCTTCAGAAGCTTTAGCCTCTTCAGCTTTTTCTTCTTTTGCTTCTGCAGCTTCCGGCTCAGCGGATTCTGCGGACAACTTGAACTCATCTTCTTTTTCTTCAGCCTTTTCTGCGGGCTGATCCTCAAAAGCGAACTCACCCTTATCAGCACTCTCTTCCTGAGCAGTCTCGGCAACAGGAGAGTAGCCCTGCTTGGAAGTGGAGCCGTAAGCCCTTGAGGCAGGAGCAGGCTTTGTAGACCCTACAGTTTCAAGCGGGGGAAGATCGCCGCCGGTCATGAGAATATCGAGGTCGTTGCCATCTATAGTCTCACGTTCGAGCAGTGCTTCAGAAACCGCATGCAGCTCTTTCTCATTTTCAGAAAGCAGCTTATTCGCTGTCTCGTAAGCAGTATCAATAATCCTTCTAACCTCGGAATCGATGAGGCGGGATGTATCTTCACTAAAGTCCTTATGCTGTACAAGCTCCTTGCCAAGGAAAACCTGATCCTGACTTTCGCCGAAAGTCATGGGTCCAAGCTTCTCACTCATACCCCACTGGCAAACCATGGAACGGGCCATCTTGGTAGCGCGCTCGATATCGTTGCTTGCCCCGGTTGTAACCTGATCAAGGATCAGTTCTTCTGCCACACGTCCACCGAGCAGCATCACCAGAGTATCAGTAAGGTAAGCTTTATTATAGTTATGACGGTCATCTACGGGCAGCTGCTGAGTTACACCCAGAGCACGACCACGCGGAATGATAGTAACTTTATGTACAGGATCGCAGTTATCAAGCAACTTGGCGATAAGAGCGTGACCTGCCTCATGATAGGCAGTGGTCTTCTTATCTTCATCAGTGAGGATCAGGCTGCGGCGTTCGCGACCCATAAGGACTTTATCCTTTGCTTCCTCAAAATCGTCCATCTTGACGTAATCCTGGTTGTTCTTAGCTGCATAGAGGGCAGCTTCGTTAACAAGGTTCTCAAGGTCTGCACCGGAGAAACCGGGAGTACCGCGAGCAATCACATCAAGGTCGATCTCACCGGCAAGAGGCGTCTTGCGGGTGTGAACCTTAAGGATATGTGCACGGCCCTGAACATCGGGAGTAGGCACAACAACCTGACGGTCAAAACGGCCGGGACGCAGAAGCGCGGGGTCCAGAACATCAGGTCTGTTGGT
>PPCM01001364.1_pt1 | contig 11466 bp, 7 predicted proteins | sample 1555541 | NCBI WGS metagenome assembly PPCM01 (sample SAMN05284479, study PRJNA326546) | Marine sediment metagenome, whole genome shotgun sequencing project. | isolation source: marine sediment | place: Germany: Wadden Sea | collected 2012-09-05 | reverse complement strand
GGTCCTGGTCACCTCTCGATAGTAGTCGCTGGAGATCTGGAACGTCGCAGCGCTGCTAGACGGCCGAGAGACCGTTGCGGTCACATTGTTGAATGGTGGGAAGACTCTTGCGGCCTGTGTAGGCGCTGTCAGAAGATCTCTGGTTGTGTTAGTTGCAAAAGATTCGGATTGCTTGCTGGTGTCACTGTCCATGGGCTAAGAAACTGTCGCTTTCTGACCGGTGTGAATCAAAAGCTGAAGTCGTTAAACCGAGTTGGCCGAGTCGGGTTGACGGGACCACGAGCACTGAGCATGCTTCCGACCTTCTAAGCGGCCTGAGCGGCCGGGGACGTGCGTGGGGAGGGAGTTGTAGGGCATACTGAAGACATACAGGTCACACAGGACAAGGAGATCGAGGGTACAATTAACGTTTATCTCAAAGTGACTGTGCATCTCCAATGTGTATGGTACACTCAGCGCTCGTTGCTCCTGTCGTTGAGGACCCGGACCATGCTCCTCCATTGTCTGTCGGCCTCCATCAACTCCTGCATCAGGTCGTCGCCCCCCTCGTACCCGAGTGGTCCGTCAGGCGCCAGGGCCTCGTCCGCGGGCAGGGTCATGGGTTCGTTGGCCATCATGCTGCCCGGTGTGAGTGTGAGTGTGTCATCATCCCGGGGCTGGGCGGGGCGGGCGGGCCCATGACCCCGGGTCGACCCCACCCTCATCCCGGTCGCCGGGGTCCTGTTCTTGGGGTCGGGGCGGGGTCCTGTCGTGACGTACCTGGGGGGCGGGGTCATCAGCCGCTTCCGGTGCTCCTCGTGGTCAGGGGCCCGGTGCCGCTTGATGCCGGACCGCGCCTCCATCATGGCCGCGCGTTCCTCCCGCACCCGCCTCTCGTGGGCCCGTTGGCGGTCGATCCGATCCTGGTTGACCCTCATGGATGCAAGACATGCCGTCAGGCGACGGTGGCGCTCCTTCAGCTGCTGTAAGTCGCCCGCCTGGACGGACTGACGTCCCATCCGACGGCTAGCCATTGTGATCTGGCGGGCTGTGTTCTCGTTGAGCTCTGTCACACGCCCCTCACGGTTAAGACGGCTCTGCTGGTCTGCGGTGGCCGACAGCGACTCGCGGGCCACGCGGCTCATGGAAGACATGCGGGGGAACGTCCAGTCAGGGTCCACGTCGGGCTCACGGCGCCGCGGACCGACAGAGCGGGGGCGAGACCGGGGACCAGAGGAGAGAGGGCGAGAAGTGGACGGGGGGCGCTCCCGGAGACGAGACGCTGACTTAGGACGCACAATTGAGCGCGGGGCAGGAGTAATCTCTGGCGTAGGCGATTCAGGCATGAAATTTTCAGTGTTGTTGATTTCAATCTCCTTAGGAGGGGACAGTGGAGGGGTTACTTGGATACCAGCATCGCATTGAGTGGGCTGCTCGGTTGTATCGCATGACTCGCCCTCGTCCTCAGCCAGAAAGGGAATACGGTTGCCCATGTTGTTGGCGCCGTTTTTGATTTATATTTGGATTGAGAATCGTTAACGGCCCCAGTAACGGGTAGTATCGAATTGTGCACATCGTTTGGCACAAACTTCTTTTCAGAATATTTATCTATAAACAACAATGACCCCGAGCTGGAATGGCTTGCTTTCGATATGGCCTTGATAAGACTGGCTGCCCTTGTCACATACCTTGCAAACTAACTTTGTTTGCAGGTAGAACGCTAAGTCGATTTAGTTATAAAGTCACAACAATATCGTACAAAGGCTAGGCCAACCGCTCTGAGGGTAGTATCTATCACACGGTGAACGCCTCGGCGCCCATCTTTTCCCATGTCCAACACGAGAAGTACAGCCACGCCGGCTGTACCGTGTCGGCCCCGGGTACAGTGCACGTGGCGCCCCTTGTGGCGATGATGTGTGTCGGGGCGTCGTCCAGGTCGACCACGACCCCCCCGAAGGCGGCGGTGAGGTGGTGGACCTCAGAGGTGGGTGGGAGACCGAGGGCCGGGTCGACCGCCAGCTTGACCCCAGCCAGTACGGCGCGGGCCCGGGCAGCGATAAGGTCGGGCACGGGGGGTGGGGTTGGGTGGGTATAGTACTCGTCATGGACGGCCTCGAGGACCCGGGTGAGTGCAGCGAGTTGGGGGTCGGGTGCGGCGAGGCAGGCGGGGGAGGGCCCATGGACATGCCGGAGGAGGTCGATCAGGGCGGGCCGGTGGGCCTGGGGGACCGGGGTGAAGGTGGACGGCACGGATGGGGCTGTGGAGACCTCCTCGTCCTCGCTGTCGCTGCTGTCGAACATGGCGTCGAGGGGGTCGGCCTCCTCCTTGTTGTCCCAGAATGAGATGCAGGGGGGCGGGGTGGGGGGGGTGACGTGACAGGGGTCATTCCAGGAGAAGCCGTGGGTGTTGCGGCAGGTGAACATCGCCGCCGCCACCGCAGGGTTAAACTTATGCATCACGGCCGGGGTGAGCATCGTGAACGGCTCTACCTTGAGCACGTTGCGGTGGCCCTGCCACACGTCTGTCCTGTCGTCGACGATCACGGCCAGGTGCTCGCTATCCCCAACCCTCGGGAAGAGGCGGCCCTGGGACTTGTCGCCGGCCTCGTCGGTGGCGCGCTCACGAGCGAAGATGTCGTCGGGGGTCACCATCGGCACGGCGGGCGCGGGATCGTCCGGGTTGGGTGGGGTGGGTGGGTTGGCGCTGAGAATGTCGACAATCGCAGACACGTACTGCCGGACGCCCTGGGAGAAGACCATGATGTGGTACCGCGACTCGAGGCCCCGAAGGAAAGCCCGGACGCCGGGCCGGAGCGCGACGATGTTGGGGCTGGCGGCGGTCGTGACGTCCTTGCCCTTGGTCTCGTTGGTGAAAGTAACCTCAAATTGGAGCATTTCCGGTCGAGCAGCAGGTGGGATATCTTTCAACACACCGGCGAGTGCCCTCTGCAGGTCAGGTAGGCCGGCCCTGGGGTCGACGGTGTGGACGAGGGTATGGTCGATGTCAAGAACGAGGGGGAGCTTCTTGGCCGCGCGCAGAGAGGCAAGCTTGGACTTTGAGTACTGGCGTGCTTCTTCATTTGAAACATGCATTGTTACGCCGTTGCGGTGGATTGTGGACCTTAAATTCACCTTGCTTGCATCAACAGACTGGCCACAGGATGTGCAGAGGTCATTAATGACTCTAGGATGGCTACAAACTTCGCTATCTTCTTCATTTGGCTCAGATTCACGCTTCTCGTGTGTTGTGGCTTGAGCTTTACGCTTCATGTCTTGGTTGAGAAAAAATTTGAATGGCCGAAAAAATGTTTCGATGAGGGTAAGCTAATTGTGTAGAATCCATTTGGCCCATCAACAACCATACAATGAAAAATGATCTTTAAATCGAACGTTATGTATTTATAACTTCTGGTCAACCTGGCCGGTGGGGTGCTTCACCTCTTGGTATCGTGTCGGTCAAATGAGGAGGGCTCTGTCGGGCAGGGTCGGGTCTATCTCCCGGGAGGACTGGTCGGCCCCCACCCCGACCCTGTGCCCGTGAATGGTGGACACGAGGCCGACTCTGACCCCGAGCTGCTGCATCCGGACCTCGAGCCCCGCCACAAGATCCACCGCGTCTGCCTCGCCCTCTACTATGAAGGCGGCGATGATCTGGGGGTCGAGGTCGGTGGTCCGGAGTCTGGTGGGGTCCGCGGTGAAGGGGGTGGGGGCCTTACGGTGGACATCATAAGCCACCAGGGTCGACCCGGCCGACGCGACAGCTACATGCGCCCGTCCGCCCACCGACACGGCGACCCCGAGGCTCTGTGGCAGGGCGAAGAGCGACGTGACGATCTTCTGGTACGGGGAGGCCATGGTGCGGGTCATGCCGACCGTGAGGGGGGTCAGGAGCACATGGGACCTCACCGCGTCCATCGGGTGGGCCAGGGGGCCGGGACTGGCGGGGGCGGCGAGCAGGTCGACCGGGAGGCACCCGGACTGGGTGACGTGCACCTTGAGGTTGAACACCGCCGAGGCATTGATGATGGTGCTCACCGTCCCGCAGACGACGGACGGCAGGGAGGCGTTGGCTGGGGAGTGTCCCGCAGCGATGGCGGCCACGGACAGAGGGGATCGGGGACTGGGGATGTCGGCAAAGATGGTTGCGAGCTGGTTATAGATGTCTGCTGGGGGAAGAGGGCGCCGTTCCTGCGCAGAGAAGCGCGTACGGATCATCGCATTGGCGATTAGTGTCTGTACGGCTCTAATAAGACCTAGAGAGGCCTGATCATCGGTCTGGCATGTCAGAATCGGCAATGTGGCAAGGTAATGATCAAACTGAGCCAACTCTGTGGGAATCAGGCATGTGTTGCCCTCATACACCAGGGGCTCAGCCGGGTTGAACGCCTTGATTGACAGTGGCATATGTGCGAGTGGGGACGATTTGTACAAATAGCATAAACCCACGCTGTCTGCAGCTGTACAGCCCTCATAGCTATTATCTTGGGATATGAATATACGTGGCTACACTTTCCTATTTCGTTTCCTAACCATGGATGATCTGCTGAAACAGGGCTTTGGCAGACGCGTGACCAAGACAAAGCGGGCCAAGGTGAAGAAGGTCATAGATCCTTCATCTCTTCCGTCTTGTGGCGTCCATGATGATCTGTACGTCAAGAAAAAGACTCAATATTCATACAACGCAGCTGCTAGCGACACCACAGCAACCAGCGCGGTGCCGGTAGATGCTGCCTTGGACTCTATCCTCGACGACCCTATCCCCGACCTCCTGCCGTACCCCAGTAACAGCGGCATCATCCCGTGCCCCTCCGTCACGACACCCAACAAGACTGTCGCCGCCACCGCCATGAACGAGGCAGGGACCGAGCTGCTGTGCTCTGTGGGCCCGTCTCTGGTGCGGTATGTCCTGGACCGGTGCACGGACCAGTTCCATCTCCGGGGAGGGGCGCTGTACACGATAGAGGCCGAGTCACCAGCCCACACCCTGCTGTGGTACGGGGAGACTGTGATAGCCGCACCCTCGGGGAGGCAGCTGTTCGCCTACTCGGCGGACCTGGGCATCACGGACGGGTCCCGGCCCCGCCCGCTACGGGAATCGATGATAGGCAACGATAGGGTTTGGGGGCAGGCTAGTACCACAGGCCACACAGCCACGTGCACGAGAGCGGTCCGGGTGACGGGGGGCGGGGCCGGGCCGGGTCTCGCGTCGTCTGGTCTGGACGGGACGGTCCGGCTGTGGGACGTCGCGACTCTCCAACAGACCAACGTGTGGGCCGGGTTGGTGAAGGCAGGCATGGGCGGCGGGGAGGCGGGGAACGTCCGGTCGAAGGGGGTCCGGGCGCTGACCAGCACCGGGTCGACCCTCGTCTTCGCCCGTCCGGCCGCCCTCATGGAGTGGGACTGGAGAGCGGGGGGGAGGGCGGCGGGGAGGCTCAACGACGCCAGGGTGACGGACGTCGCCGCCCACCCGTCCCCGTCGGCCAGGACCCTACTCGCCCGCACGGAGGAGGCGGCCGTGATATATGACACTCGACGGGCATCAGAGCCGCTCGCGACCCACCCCCTGCCCGACCTGCCCCGACCCGCATACAGGGCCGACGGTCTGCCGCATGTGACGTCGTGCGGCCCCCACCACTACGCCTGCCTCACGTCGACTGGGGTGGCCCTCATCGGGCAGGACGGTGGAGCCGTGGCGGAGTGGGGGGTGGCGGGGGCCGGACGACCTGTATCACTGAGTTACCATGAAGGGACGGGTAACCTATTGGTGGGTCGGGATGACGGGACGATCGTGGCCCTGTACCCCGACGGGCCCGGGGTCGGGCGGGCGTTCAGGCTGCATGGGAAGAAGGCAGAGGATCGCAGCAAGTACGTCAGGATCAGTGCCCACGCGGTCGTGCATGACACCGAGGCGGAGAAGCGCCAGTTCGCGGGGGCACCGACCGAAGACGAGGAGGCGCACGATCCCCGGCAGCACGTCGTCGCGGGCCCGAGCAGTACGCGTGTCACCAAGGATCGGTGGGTCGATCGCGGGTGAAGGGGATGGGTTGATGATGATCCCCATTCACAGTCCAATAAACATGCCGATCACACGTGACGTGGCTCCGCGTGGCTATTTACCATGTGCTGCCTACTCCTCCGCTCTCCCCATCATGTGGTTCAGGAGCCCTGCGGCGGCGTCCTCCACCAGGTCCAGTACTCGCTCGAACCCGTCCCCCCCGCCGTAGTACGGGTCAGGCACGTCCCCGCTGTGCGACTTGGCGAAATGTGTGAACAGGGACAGGTGCCCGCGGTACCCCTTGGGCGCCATCCGCTTGAGGTTCTTTAGGTTATCCTCGTCCATGGCAAGGATGTAGTCAAACTTCCTGAAATCATCCTTGCTGACAGCCCGGGCCCGAAGCTTGGACAAATCATAGCCTCTCTTGGCCGCAGCAGCCGTGGCCCGACTGTCTGGACGCTCACCAGCATGCCACGCCCCTGTACCGCAACTATCGATCAATAGATGGTCCATGGCATCGGCATTCTGCGCCATCTTGGTGAAAACACCCTCTGCTGTCGGTGAACGACAGATGTTGCCAAGACACACGAATAAGCAGGACGGCATTTCGGTCAATCGGAGCAGGTGCTCTCACAATCGGACCATCTTTATAGGAACACTATTTTTGGGCACACCCAGGGCACTCTCGTCCCCGAGCAGCCATTGCGGCTACCATGGATGGCACGTTAATATCTTATCTCATCCTCGGGGAATTGAGACTTTTGCCGGTCGAGAAGTCGGTCAGGCAATCCACCCAGACTTTTGTGGTAGAACGAACAAACGGAACATAAGCCTCATGGAGGCGGTTGTACGCCGTTGAGAACCGGTCGGGAAGACCACAGCCGGCGACTTTCGACCCACATCTTGCCAACCATTGTGGCGCCGTGTCAGCACTGTATCACTGCACCGGTCCATACGCCAACCCGTGGACGATCTTTCACTCAGAGATGAAGTGATTATATTCCACGTCAACGTTGGTCAAGCTAATCTGATCTGATCTCAACCAATCAGTATCTCCGTGCCGCAACGATTGTAGGGGCGCAGGTGGGGCATTGGGGTTGGCTACACGACACAACCCTATGGGTTGCGGCTGTGCGTGCCAATAAACGTTCGCTGCGTCCAGACCCATCCTTGTTCATTCACCTTTTTAGCTTTGACTGAGGTAGATGCAGTCCCAATTTAAATGGCGGAAGAATTGAGTGTCAGTGATTACAATAGCGCATCTGGGTCAGTCCCGACACAAGTTGTGATTGAAACTCAATCTACAATTTAATCTCAATCACTCAACTGATGATCGCACAATCCTCTGTTCAGGCAGCTACCGACATCGAAAACACATCCAACGAGGCTGCATCTGCCATTGATACGCTTAGTTCGGCTGCGGCTCTTGCAGCGACCGAGAGGCCACAAATTCTGCACAAACGTCCCCAATCACGGCCATCTCATATGATCAAGAAGCACCCAAGGCAGAAGAACCGCCGCGGAAAGGCGTTCACTCCAATGCAGTACTCCGCGCTCATTAAGTGCCTCACCGCGGAGAGCTATCCGAACCGCGAGCAGCTGACGCGCATTGCCAGCTACGTGAACCTTGCACCCGACCGGGTTAAGGTCTGGTTCCAGAACGCACGCGTGCGAGGCATCTCCGCCGAGATGGCGCTCATGGACGTCCCCGCAACGGCCTCAGAGATTCTGAGCGGCACGGCCCCGCCCAACGAGGACATGCTGTGTACCGAGGCCCCACCCCCACCCGGCCAGGCCCCCGTCCCGACACGCGACTCGTCGACCCAGTGCGCCATCATGCCGCCCACGCTCATCCGGCTGTGGGAGTCGGGGGCGCTGAACAGCATTCTTCGGTCAACCACCGCTTCGGTGATCACATCGGCCGATTACTGCAGCATGGCACCGGGTAACGGCAGGATTCACTAGGCAGGCGCCTAAAACGCATAAATGCAGGCTTTAATGGGAGTCTTATTCCGTCCCAAAAATAGGAGATCAGTTTTGGCTTACTCAATCATATGTTGAATATTGAATAAACACATAGATATGCAGGTAAATGCCGAGTGACCGCCCCAAGCAGGAGTGGATGCGGGTGGACTTACTAACATCCCAAAACGGGAAACCCAGCCCATCTATCCCCGTTCCATCGATCTCAACGCTGTACGAAAGATAACACATTTATTCCGCCCAATCCAGGCTCCTGGCAATGGCCTTCTCCCACTGGGCCTTGGCTGCGGCCCGCTGCTTGTCCGTGTAGCCGCTCTGGACGGTGCTAGCCTTGATGCTGCGTGCCTTAATGTCCGCTTCGTCGATGTAGCATCCAACAGCCAGACCGGCGGCCAGGGCGGCCCCCAGCGCGGTGACCTCCGCCATCTGAGCCACCTCCACCGGACATCCGAGGAGCCCGGCCTGGATGTCCATCAGGAGGCCGTTAACAGTCATGCCTCCGTCCACAGCTAGGGTCGTGGCCCCGCCCATGGCATCAACGACGTCAACGACCTGGTGGGCGACGGCCTCGAGCGCGGCCCGGACGATGTGAGCCCTGTTGGTGCGATGGGTCATGCCCACGATGCAGGCACGCGCGTCCGACCGCCACCGGGGAGCAAACAGCCCACTAAACGCCGGTACGAGCGCCACGCCCTCACTTGACTCGACTGACCGTGCGAGAGGCTCGATCTCGGATGCAGACTTAAAGAACCCCATCTCGTCGCGGAGCCACTGCATGCAGGAACCCGCGACGGCCACAGAGCCCTCGATGGCATAGCACGTGTCCCCACGGATGCGGTAGGCGACCGTGGCGAGCATCCCCGACGCAGGGTCGATGGTCGGCGGGGTGTTGCCCGCGTGCTGGAGCAGGAAGCAGCCAGTTCCGTACGTGCACTTCATCTGGCCCTTAGTAAAGCACGCGTGGCCAAACAGGGCCGCCTGTTGGTCTCCCATGCACCCAGCGACGGGCACCAGGCCCTTGAGTGGGCACTTCTCCATGGTAACTGGCCCGTACACCTCCGCGTTGCCCACCACCTCGGGCAGCACCCGGGGATCGATGCCCCACAACTCACAAAGGGAGGTGTCCCACGTGAGGGTGTTGATGTTGAACAGCAGGGTGCGGGACGCGTTGGTGATGTCCGTGATGTGACGCCCGGTGAGGCGCCACAAGAGATAGCAATCCACGGTGCCGAACATGGCACGCCCGGCAGACATGGCAGACGCCGCCTCGGGGACGTTCTCAAGGATCCACTGCAGCTTGGACGCACAGAAATACGTGGCAAGCGGCAGCCCCGTCTTATCGAGCAGTGCAGTCCGGCCGCCGACCTTCTCGACCATTGCCTTCACCAGCGGCTCCGTGCGGGTGTCATGCCACACGATGGCGTTGTGGAACGGCTTCCCGGTCTCCTTGTCCCACATGATGGTCGTCTCCCGCTGGTTGGTGACGCCCACGGCTCGGAGCTGGGTCAGGGAGTAACCCTTGGAGGTGAAGTCCGCGAGAGCGTGCTCAATGCAGTAATTCACGTTAGTCATGATCTCCTCGGGGTCGTGCTCACACCAACCGGGCTGGGTATGGATCTGCTTGTGTTCCTTCTGGCCAACAGAGATAATCTCGCCGTCCAGAGAGAAGATGATAAACTTTGATGATGTTGTGCCCTGAGTCAGTAGCTTTTGAATAACATACCTGATCGATGGAGCCGAGGAATTGTTCCGAGGTCATATTCGGTATTCCGTGGAATTGTGAAGACGATGACGATGATTTATAACCCCTAAATACCAACACATTACGGCAGCCAACCCATAGCATCGCCCGCGAGTATGTGTCAAAACTCCATATTTTTCATATTTTTCCAAGATATAATTCCTTGGGCGAGCCTGCCCGCCTTCAATAGATTGGCGTGGATTCTTTGTAGGATGGCCGCACCTTCGAATGAATGGAGTATAGGACCTGGTTTGTGCATCCCTGCCCGACTAACATGCTTACACAGAGCTTCGTGTGCTAGAGGAGCAGCTTTTCATATCGTCTGAGCTGCCAGACGAACTTTTTGAGAGCATCCATCGGCGATTATTCTTCGGGATAGCTACGACGTTGAAAGAAAAGACACAGAACCACAAGAAGTACGTTCCTCTCTCTCCACGCTCTCATTCAGAATGGCCGAGAACATCACCGGCATGATAGTCTTCAGCGACTCACCCGCAGTGCTGTACGACCTGTACGACACCCTCACCGAGTTCCGCCGCCTCCGCCCCAACGACCACGGTGTCCTGGACCAGTACGGGCGTGGCGTCATCGCTGCGTCGCGTCGCCACCCGGACGTGCTGTGTGCCGTGTCATTCGCCTTCCTCCGACAGGGCCGGTACAGCGACGCGCTCCACACGGTGCGCGGCCTGGACGACCCCCGTGCCGAGCTGTGCCGAGCCCTCGGGTCGTACTACATGGATCTCATGACGTCCGCCTCCGACGGGTTCCGGGCCGTGCTCAGGGCCCTGGACGAGCACGTGACCCACCGCCCGTTCCTGGCCACGGGGCTGGCGTTGACGTCCATCGTGTACCTGTCCCGGATCGAGGCCAACACGCCCCAGTCGGTGGGGGCCATCGTCACCCTGCTGCCAGACAAACTGGCGACGGAGTTCCGGAAGCAGTACACCGGCTCCATCGCCACCGACGGGGCCCTGGTCAGCCTCGCCCGGAGCTGGAGGGGGCACGCGGCGGCCCTCTTCTCCGAGCTGGGCACCGAGGCAGGCCTCCGGCGAGTGTCGACGGCCTTAGGATCACTGCATCTGGTGGTGTCGCCGACCTGCCTCCTCCGACACCTCTGTCTCGTGCTGCAGTGCGACAAACACTCCGGGGCCTGCCCCATGGCGCCCTGCCTCCACTCCCTGGGCCTGCAGTCCGTCCCCAACCTGTCTCAGCTCCTCGAGCTCGTCGAGCAGGGCCCCAACTGTGCTGCACAGTCCCTGCTCGAGTCGCTGTCCCGCATGGCCCTGCATCTCGCCCTGTCGACCCTAGAGAGCCTCGACGGCGCCTTCAGCGGCCCCATCGTCACCCCCTTCGTCCAGCGGCCGGGCGACGTCTACGATGTCGACTGGGAGCACTGGAACTCGGCGCCCATAGCCCTGCAGTCGACCGACCGCACCATGACGGCCGTCGGGGAGTGCATCGCCCACCTCACGGCCGCCACGCTCTACACCCCGGGCAACGTGCCCGCATACTTCGTGCTGGTCCAGCTGGTGATGTTGCGCGGCGTCGGGGGCCAGGCGTTCGAGCAGCTCATCCCCGTGCTGCAGAACTCCCGGTCGCCCGACCGTTACCTGCTGCTGGGCCGGGTCTACAGCGCCAACCAGCAGTACGACGACGCCCTCAACTGCTTCACGTTCGTGTTGCAGCAGGACTACACCCACCACTTCGCGTGGCTCTGCACGGGGCTGCTGTACGTCGAGCTCCTCCACCCAGCTGAGGCCCGCTACTG
>PPCM01001363.1_pt1 | contig 11467 bp, 10 predicted proteins | sample 1555541 | NCBI WGS metagenome assembly PPCM01 (sample SAMN05284479, study PRJNA326546) | Marine sediment metagenome, whole genome shotgun sequencing project. | isolation source: marine sediment | place: Germany: Wadden Sea | collected 2012-09-05 | reverse complement strand
ATAACTGATAAACAAAGCTATTCCGAATGGTAACACGATTGAGTTTACAGCAGCTTTGAATATAGCTATTTGATGACCAAAAAGATTATTAATGAAGTACAGGGATATTAGGGCAAGTGTAACGATTCCCATATTCTGTAATAATTTTATTCTTCTGCTTTTAGTCATAATATCATCTCCTCATATACATTATATAGTATTTTTCTTTTAATTTATGTATTTTTTGTGAATTATTTAATAATAAAAAAGTGCTGAAATCAGCACTTTTCTTAAATTATCTTCTTAATCCTAAACGTTTAATTAGCGTACGATATCTATCAACGTCATTCGCTTGTAAATATTTAAGTAAGTTTCTTCTACGTCCAACTTTTTTAAGTAGACCTCTTCTTGAATGATGATCTTTTTTGTGTAATTTTAAATGTTCGTTTAATTCATTGATTTCACGAGTTAAAATTGCAACTTGTACTTCTGGACTTCCTGTATCACCAGGTTTTTGTGCATATTCTGCAACGATTTCTTGTTTTACTTCTTTTGAAATTGCCATTGTTATTCCTCCTATATTTTTTTCTTACCTATGTCCTAGTTAAAAGTTGGAGTATCTTTAAACAAAGATATAGGCGCGTAAATTATTATAGCACATCTTCTATGATATGCAAGTATTAGTTTATTTTTTTAAGTATCTCGAGTGTTTTTATTTGGTCTTCTTTAATTTTAGCTATTAAATCATCCACATTTGTGAATTTTTCTTCATCTCTTAATCGCTTGATGAATTGTAGTTCAACTGTTTGTCCGTATATATCTTTATCAAAGTTAAACAAATGTGATTCAACACTGACATCAGTGCGACAGTTAAGTGTTGGATTGTGCCCTACACTACTCATTGATGGATACCATATACCTTCCACTTTTGTCATCGTAGCATACACACCTGTTTTTGGAACAATATAATCCTCTGTATTAATGTTTGCAGTTGGGAATCCTATTGTTCTCCCTTTTTTTGCACCGTGGATTACTTCCCCTTTAACAGAGTAATAATCACCCAAGATATCTTCAATTTGGTCCACTAAACCACTGTTAATCAAATCTCTAATATGTGTAGACCCTACTTTGAATCCATCGTACGTGATTTCTGAAACTACAATTGTATTGAAAGTTTGCTGGCTTAATAACGTATTAATGTTTCCACTACCTCTTACTCCAAACTTGAAATCAAAACCACATACAAGTGTGCTGATACCATTTAAATAAAGCCCAATGAAGTCACTTGGTGACAACTTTGCTTTTTCTTTTGTGAACTCAATCACATAAAGTTCATCGATATCAAACTCTTTTAATTCTTCGATTTTTCTTTTAAGAGGTGTTATATAGAAATAATCTAACCCAAACAATACACTTTTCGGATGAACATCAAAAGTGATCACTGCTTTTCTTAGATTTTCTTTTTCTGCGATATGAATCATTTCTTTAATTAGTTTTTGATGTGCGATATGAACCCCATCAAAAAAGCCAATTGCGGCAACAGTATTTTGTTTAATCTTTTTGCCATTCAACTTAATAACTTCCATAATATCAATCCTTAATGAAACACGTTTAAAGCTCTCATTTTGGGCTCTGTTTCATGTTTGTCGTATATTGCTAGCAAATTCCCGTCTTTATCAACAATCTTTGTCTTAACGGGTTTTTTGAACTGTTTAAGGGATATTGCCATCCCATTGTTTACATGTTTCTCGATTTCTTCATTAATCACTAATGTTTCTAAGTCCTTTAAACTATCTGTAAGAGAGATCAACTCGTAATTACCGGCTTCAACATCTTCAAACGTATAGCTATCTTCCAAATTGAAGATCCCTGCTTGAACACGATTCAGTTTTTCATTGTATGCAGGATACCCTAGTGCTTTTCCAATATCATAAGATAACGTTCTAACATATAACCCTTTTGATGCATGTACTGTATAAGAAACATAAGCACAATCATCTTTATAGGTTATTTCACTAGTTCTTTTAATATCATATACTTCTATATCTCTAGAGGGAATATCATCAATCACAATTCCTTTTCTAGCATACTCGTATAATCGTTTACCTTTGTATTTTATTGCCGAATACATTGGTGGAGTTTGTGTATATGTTCCCATAAAAGAGTTTATTACTTCATCTATATTATTTATAGGTAAAACTTCTAAACGCTCAATTACTTCACCAACTCGATCTAGTGTATCTGTTGCTTTACCAATACAAACAGTAGCTTCATAAATCTTTTCATCATTATTTAAGTATTTCATTATTTTAGTACCACGATTTACACCAAGTACCAAAAGTCCGGTTGCATCAGGGTCTAATGTTCCTGTATGTCCGATTTTTCTTGTTTTTAATATTCCTCTAAGTTTAGCCACAACGTCGTGTGATGAAAAACCTTGAGGTTTATTCATTAATAAAATTCCATTCATAAAATCACCTACACCGATTATAGCAAAAAAAGCAAAAAAAAACCAAGTTTTTCACTTGGTTATTTTCTTATGCGTTTTTTACCCAATCAACTAATGCGTCTTTTGGCATGAAACCAGCGCGTGTCGCTACTTGTTTTCCGTCTTTTAATACGAATAAAGCAGGGATTCCACGAACTGCAAATTCTGCAGCTAACTCTTGGTTTTCATCTACGTTTACTTTAATTACTTTAATATCACTATTTTCTTCTGCTACTTGTTCAAGTACAGGTCCTAACATACGACATGGTGCACACCAGTCTGCATAGAAGTCTAATAATACCATTCCTTCAGATGCTTTTTCTTTAAAATCATTTGCGTTTGCATAAATTACAGCCATTTCTAATTCCTCCTTATTGAAATACAAATTTATTATACTTAATAACTTATTCGTGTGCAATCAATTTGCCCACTTTATTTAAAATAAACTACAGTTACTCCTTGGCCACCTTCTGTACCTTCACCATCACGGTGGTAATCTACTAGTGGGTTTTTATCTAAATACTTCTTCACTAGTTTACGAAGGGTCAATGTTCCAAACCCGTGAATCACAGTTGCATAAGGCATGTTAGAAACTACACATCTATCGATATATCTATCTAGTTCTATTTGAGCCTCTTCATATCGTAATCCACGTAAATCTAATTCCGTCTTTGCACGTGTTTTAACCTTGTTTTTCATTTTACTTTTTAAGACTTGTTTTTTCTTTTTCTCAATGAACTCAAATTCATTCTCTTTATATGTAGAAGACAGCGATCCCATCTTAACTACCCACTTGTTTTTTTGTTTCTTAATCAACTCACCTGTTCGGTTAAATTTTAATACATTTACCAAATCTCCAGGTGAATATTGATGATCTTTAGTACTTGATTCTTTATCATCTGACATATCTAATTGCTTCGCTTTATACTTAAGTTCTGCAATTTCATGTTCCTTAATATCATCGCTTTTCTTAAGGTTTTCAATTTCTTTGATAAGGTTAACGGCAAGTTCTTTGGTGTCTTTAATTATTTGACTTTGTTCAACACTTACTTTTCTTCCAAGACGTTGTTTTTCTTCCATTAGGTCTATTTTTAACTGTTCATTCTCTTTGACCAAGTCTTTATTACGCTTAATATTCTCTTCATATTCGACAATTTTTGTGTCTAATACATTTCCTTGCTTTTCAAGTTTATTTATTAGATCAGTTACTTCTGTTTTTGAAGTAATAACATTTTCTTTTGCAGCATTAATGATTCTTTCATCAAGACCGAGTCTTTCTGAGATTAACAAGGCATTTGATTTCCCAGGAGTTCCTAACAATAACCGATAAGTCGGACTCAAAGTATCAACATTAAACTCTACACTTGCATTTACAATTTCATCCTTATTATAAGCATAAGCTTTCAACTCCGGATAATGTGTTGTAGCAATTACGTAGACTCCTCTAATTCTAATATGTTCAAGAATACTAATCGCCAAACTAGCTCCTTCTTTTGGATCCGTTCCACTACCTAACTCATCCAGTAAAATCAAGCTTCCTACAGTTAAATTTTCAGTGATATTAATTATTCTGGTCATGTGTGAACTAAAGGTGGATAAACTTTGTTCAATACTCTGTTCGTCCCCAATATCAGCAAAGATATTTTCAAAAATTATTGTCTTAGAATTTTCTTCTACTGGGATCAAAATACCAGACTGAACCATCAGAGATAATAATCCCATTGTCTTAAGCGCAACGGTTTTACCACCAGTATTTGGACCAGTGATAATAATCATTCTCTCACCCTTTTCAAATTTAATAGTATTTGCTACTACTTCTTCTTGATTTATCAATGGATGACGAGCATACCTAAGATTAACTTCATCTTCTGTAATCTCTGGTAAGTTACATTCATATATTTCAGCGAATTTAGCTTTTGCAAAAATCGCATCAATTTCTGTAATCATTGTAAAGTTGTTATCTAAGGCATAGTGCTCTACGTTAACCCTAATTGTTAACTCACGTAATATGCGATCTATTTCTCTTACTTCTTCCATTTGTAAGATTTGAATCTCATTATTAAGTTCCGCTACAACTGTAGGTTCTACATAAGCAGTCTCACCACTTGAAGAATAATCCACAACTGCACCTTTAAAATTGTTTTTTTCACTTAGTTTAACAGGAACAACAAATTTGTTGTTTCGAATCGTAATTAGTGATTCTGCTAATTGCGTTTTCTTGGTCTGTAAGATATGATTCAACTTCTCATTAATTCGTTGCTCGTTTCGTCTTATCTTGTTTCGAATTTTTGACAATTCATGACTTGCTCCGTCATGAATATTACCATCAATTGTAATGATATTGTTTATTTCCTGTTTCAAACCTGGAATTCTTTGAATATTATAGAAATACTCATCAAGATATTCTCCTTCAATCTCATTATCTTTTACATTCTCATAAAATCGAATAACATTGATTGAAGCATCTAGTAATCCAACGATATCCAAAAACTCATTTGGTCTTAGTAAAGATTGAACTCTTGCTTTGTTAAGAATCTCAGTTAAATCCCTTACTCCACCAAACGGTGGGGCTTGATAAGCTGTTAATATACGAAAAGCATGATTGGCTTCATGTAGTTTTCTTTTGATTTCTAAAGCATTTGATGAAGGTGCAAAACTCTCTACGATAGCCTTACCTTTTCTTGTGTGTGCTTTACCTTTGATTAAGTCGATGACTTTATCTAATTCTAGTGTTTTTGTATTAAAATGCATAATCATCACTCCTATCCTATATTTTACCAAAATTTGTGGTAAAATAATAGTGGCGAGGTGGAAATAATGAACTTTGTACTAACATTAAATGAATCAGATATAAAAAAGGTTGTTAATTTTTATCGAGATTATCAGAAAAACAATAATAATGAATACATTCGTTTCTTTGCAAAAACGGATTATTTAAGTGTATCTGTATATACGAGTGGTAAAGTAATGTTCCAAGGTGAAGATAGTGAACAAGAGTATAACATGTGGATGACAATGTTAAACTATGTGGATAAAAAGCAAAAAAAGATTGTTAAACCAGTTAAATACAATGATTACTTCTACAGTTCTATTGGTAGTGATGAAGTAGGTACTGGTGATTTCTTTGGACCTGTTGTAGTTTGTGCTGCATACTTGGACAAAGATAGTATCCCTTTCATCAAAACATTAGGTATTGATGACTCCAAAAAAATTACTGATGACAAAATCTTAAAAATCGGAGAACTTCTCAAAGATAAGGTAAAATACAGTTTACTTGTTTTACACAATGAAAAATTCAATGAATTAACGAAGCGTGGATTTAACATGAACAAAATCAAAGCTTATCTTCATAATAAGGCAATCATTAACTTGTTAAACAAAATCAATGGATCACCGGAAGTGATCGTTGATCAGTTTGCGGAAGAAAAACTATATTTCAGATACTTAATGGATGAAAGAGATGTCTATAAAAACATCACTTTTACAACCAAAGCAGAAAGCAAATATGCAAGTGTAGCAATTGGCTCGATACTCGCAAGATATGCATTTTTAAAACACTTTGATAACTTGAGTAAAGACTCCGGGTATCACTTGCTTAAAGGTGCAAATGCTGAAGTAGATAAAGTAGCTGCTAGAATGATAAAAGATAAGGGTGAAGGCTACTTGTACAGCTATTGCAAAATGAATTTCAAGAACTTACAAAAAGCAAAAGACTTAGTTAATAACAACCTAAAAAGATGATTATTATAATTGTAAAAAAAGCGATTATGAGTTATACTATTTTAGAAATAAGGAGATGATATTATGAATCAAAAACTATTAGACGCAATTAATGAACAAATCAACTTTGAGATTGAATCAGCACACATCTATCTTGCTATGGAAGCATATGTAGCAGAATTAGGATTACCAGGTTTTGAGAACTGGTTAGAAGTTCAATATCAAGAAGAATTAGCACATGCAAGAAAATTCATGAACTATGTAAACGAACGTGGTGGAAGAGTAGTTATCAAAGGATTTGAGAATCCAAGAGTTGAATACTCATCATTACTAGAAGTATTGGAAGTAGCTTTAGACCATGAAAAAGAAGTTACAAGAAGAATCCATAACATTATGGGACTAGCTCACGACTTAAGAGAATATCCAACAATCAGTTTAATGCAATGGTTTGTAGATGAACAAGTTGAAGAGGAAGACAATTTCTCAACGTTAATCGATCAAGTGAAACTTGTAAAAGATGCTGGACTTTTTATGTTAGATAAAGAAATGGCATCGCGTGTATTTGTTGATCCAAACGCAAAAGTTTAAATTTAAAAACGACACTAGAAATAGTATCGTTTTTTTTGTTCGTTTTTACATATATTTCTTAAATAATTGAATAACGGGTCAATGTACCGTAACAAATCCCGAAAATCTATACGAAACAAATTTATCAAAGAGTTAGGTAAACAACCCTCTTTTTAATATCCCCTTTTTTAACATATCAATTTGTTTATGATATAACTCTTTCACTTCTTGCTTTGAGATATCTTCAAGAACTAACTTTCCAATTGAATAAGTTTGAATATTTCTTAGTAAATCATAAAGTAGCAAAAAATCCTCTTTGGTTTTTATGTTGTAACCTTTAAAACCATAAACCATCAAAAGATCGTAGTTGTCTATATATACGGTCGAGCCTTTTCGGAGCAATCTTGATTGAAGTCCCAAATAATTATTCATCAGAACATTTTTTACAAGATATCTAATTTTCTGATCGTCTAGTAAATCTAAAAATCCGTCTAATATCGATTCCTCAGTTTTAAAGATATCACCTTGAAACTGTTTTAGTTGCTGATTGTATATTTCCAGTTGTCCTTCAAAGACTTTCATGACAATAAACCAGTAAAAATCATCTTTATCCTTGAAGTATTGATAAAAGCTACCTTTTGAGATGTTTGCAATTCTTACAATATTGTTCACTGACGCATTATCTTTCTCTTGATATGTGAACTCCAGTAATCCCGCATGAAAAATACGAGATTTTTTGTCTTGGTCGAGGTTGTAATAGGTTTTTAGAGGCATCTTCATCACTTCCCTTTGTTTAGCCTACTTCTATTATATATGACCAGTGGTCATATGTCAAGTTGCTTTACCATTTTGATACTACTGGTAAGTAATGTTATCGCTTACGTAATTTTAGAGTGACCGTTTTTTGTGTAACAAAAATGTAAAATATTCGTTCATTTCATATCGTAAAAAAAACACTCTAATTTGCCATTAGAGTGTTTTATGTATATTATTTCAAAGCTCTTGTGATAATTTCCTCAACATTTTCAACTGGAATGATTTCTAAGTTCTTTTTAACATCTTCTGGGATGTCTTCAAGATCCTTTTTATTGTCAAATGGAATCATAATTGTTTTCAAGCCACTTCTATGTGCAGCGATTGATTTCTCTTTTAATCCACCAATCGGTAATACTCTACCTCTTAATGTGATTTCACCTGTCATCCCTAAGAAATGGTCGACTTTTTTATTCGTTAAGGCAGATACAATCGCTGTCGCTATTGTAACACCAGCACTTGGTCCATCTTTCGGTACTGCACCTTCAGGAACATGAATATGGATATCATTTTTCTCAAATAATTCCATTGAAATTCCTAATTTTTTAGCATTAGATTTCACATATGATAAAGCAGCTTGTGCAGACTCTTTCATAACATCTCCAAGTTTACCTGTTAACACTAAATTTCCTTTACCTTGATAGTAAGTTACTTCAATCGCTAATGTGTCTCCACCAAATTGTGTATAGGCTAAACCTGTAACAACTCCAACTTGGTCAGATTTCTCAGCTTTTGTATTAGTGAACATTGGTTTACCTAGAAAGTCTTTAATACTATCTTTTGATAATGATACATTTTCTTTTTTGTCACCTAAGATAAGTTTGATTGATTTTCTAATTAATGATCCAAATAATCTATCTAACTGTCTAACTCCTGCTTCTCTTGTATAAGAGCGAATAAGTTCTAAAACACCTTCATCATCGATTGTAAACTTTTTGTCATCTAATCCATGAAGTTCAAGTTGTTTTTTGATTAAGTGTTCTTTTGCGATATTTAGTTTTTCTAGTTCCGTATAACTACTTAGTTCAATTATTTCCATACGATCACGAAGTGGTGCTGGAATATTTCCTAGATAGTTTGCAGTTGCAATAAATAGCACTTGAGATAAGTCATATTGTTCTTCTAAGTAATGATCACTAAACTTTGAGTTTTGTTCTGGATCTAATACTTCTAGTAACGCAGCACTCGGATCACCTTTATAGTCACTACCTAATTTATCAATTTCATCTAGCAAGAATACAGGATTCACTACTTTTGCTTTCTTCATACCTTGCATAATACGTCCAGGTAATGCACCTAAATAAGTTCTTCTATGTCCACGTATTTCAGATTCATCTTTAACTCCACCTAAACTTTGCTTAACAAAGTTACGCCCTAAAGAAGCAGCGATTGATTGTGCTAACGATGTTTTACCTACACCAGGAGGACCTACTAAACATAGAATTGTTTGTGGGTTTTTACCAGTTAGGATTTTAACTGCTAGGTATTCGATAATTCTCTCTTTTACTTTTTCTAGTCCAAAGTGTGTTGAGTCTAAAGCTTTTTCTGCTACAGAGATTTCTGTTTCATCAACACTTACTTCATGCCATGGTAAATCAACAAGGAAGTCTAAATATGTACGAATTACTCCACTTTCACCGCTTGATGCAGGAAGAGTTTGGTAACGTTGTAGTTCGTATAACGCTTTTTCCTCTACGTTTGCAGGCATTTTTTTACCTAAAATTTTATTTTTCAGTTCTTCAATATCTGATTCTTTTTTTGCTTTGTCTCCAAGTTCTTCTTGGATTGCTCGCATTTTTTCTCGTAAGTAATACTCTTTTTGGTTTTCATCGATATTTTTCTTTACAGTCAAATTGATTTGGTTCTCAATTTGTGACATGTATTTTTCTTTTTCGATATCCTCAAGTAAATACGTTAATCTTTTATTTAATGAAGCCGTTTCAATATACTTATATTTTAAGTTCTCATTAATTTTTAGACTATTTGCGACAATATCCGCTAATTTTTCAGTTGATACACCGTTTTGAATAGCGTCTAGACTTAATTTTGGATTTTTCAGGAATGATTTCCCGTTATCTACAATTTGTTTTGCTAACATGCGTGCTAATGTTAACTCTTGATCAATATCATCTTGTGTAGTTGGCATTGTGTTAAATGTTGTTACAAAAAATGGTTTTGTTTGTTGAAATTGTAGTAACTCTGCTCGTACAATTGGATCAAATTTAACTTTGTAGTTACCATTTGGTAATTTAATCTTGATTCCAATTTTTGCTACGACACCATATTTTAATATATTTTTCTCTGTTGGTTGGTCGTGCATTGGGTTTTCTTGTACTAATAATAATACATGTGAATCATAATTCTTTTCTGCTTCCAATAATGCATTCTTTGATACGTTTCTTCCGATTTCGATTCGAAGATCTGTATGAGGAAATGGCGCAATTCCGCGAATTGCGATACTTGGTAAGATTCCTTCTGTTAGTACATTTGATTGAAACATAATATCACCTCTTTTTTAGATTCTTCTTTACTTATATTATACCTTTTAGGTTTTCATTTTTCAATGAATAAGCAATTAAGACACGCTCTTGATTATAACCTATTATAAATGAAAAGGAAAGTAATATAGTATTATATTTTTGTTTAAAAAAAAGTGAATTTTAGCAAATTCACTTTTTAGTTTATTTAAATCAAACGATGATCTTTTAATACTTTTTCTAGAGCTTCAAACACTTCTATTGGATTGTCCCCATCAACATCGATTCCAATTTGTGCTCCTTGTGGAACTCCTAATGACATAACTGCCATAATAGATTTTAAAGTTAATTTTTTTCCGTTAAATTCAATAAAAATTTCTTGTGAAAATTTAGTTGCTTCTTGTACTAATAAGCTTGCTGGTCTTGCATGTAATCCAGCTTCGTCTACGATTGTATATTCTCGCTTCATATAATCTACTCCTCTTTTAGTGTTTTTTCTACAAATGCTTTGACTTCTAAATGCGTACCCATAGTTAAACATTTTTCTGCCATCGCTTTCATCTCTACATAAGATAGTTTACTAAATAAATGACGGGTTTGCAAGATAGAAGTTGCAGACATTGAAAATTCATCTAATCCAAGACCTAAAAGAATTGGCGCAGCGATTTGGTCTCCGGCCATTTCTCCACACATTCCTGTCCAGATTCCTTCTTTGTGAGAAGCGTCGATTACCATTTTAATTAGTCGTAACAATGAAGGATTATATGGTTGATATAAATAAGAAACTTTTTGATTCATTCTATCTGCAGCAAACGAGTATTGAATTAAGTCATTTGTTCCAATACTAAAGAAGTCTACTTCTTTGGCAAATTGATCAGCTAAAATAGCTACAGCTGGTATCTCTACCATAATTCCTACTTTAACGTTATCACTATACTCAACAGCTTCACGTTTTAATTCTAGCTTTGATTCTTCTAAAACTACTTTTGCTTTTCTTAATTCGTCTAGCGTTGCAACCATTGGAAACATAATGTGTAGGTCTCCGTATACTCCTGCTCTTAACAAAGCTTTTAATTGTGTTTTAAATAAATCAGTTCTCTCTAGACATAATCGTAAAGCTCGATGACCTAGGAATGGATTTAATTCCTCATCCATTGGCATATAATCAAGATGTTTGTCTCCACCAATATCCAATGTTCTAATTACTACTTTCTTATCTTTCAATGATTCCAAAACCATTTTGTATGCGATAAACTGTTCGTCTTCTGTTGGAAAGTTATCATTATTCATGTATAAGAATTCCGTACGGTATAACCCTACGCCTTCTCCGCCATTAGCAATAACACCATCAACATCTTCAGGTGAACCAATGTTTGCAGCCAGTTCGACATTCTTCTTATCAAGCGTAGTTGTTTTTTTGTTT
>PPCM01001362.1_pt1 | contig 11467 bp, 7 predicted proteins | sample 1555541 | NCBI WGS metagenome assembly PPCM01 (sample SAMN05284479, study PRJNA326546) | Marine sediment metagenome, whole genome shotgun sequencing project. | isolation source: marine sediment | place: Germany: Wadden Sea | collected 2012-09-05 | reverse complement strand
GCACCTGTCGGGCGCCGTTGTCGCCATTAGACCACATTGAGCCCCGCTGCTGACCGGCGTTCGCCCTTCATCCGCAGCGTCGTGCTTCCACGGGTCACGACAGCGTGGTCGACCCTCGCATCCCAGTCTCAGACCCAGCGTTTGCCACAGGACACAATCTAGAGGTTCTTGGGGTTCTTCACAAGCAGCTATAAAGCTAGCCCTCCGTAATCCTAAAAAACACCCACCACATCAACTTGACTCCCCACATGTGACCGACACCTGGCCCAGGGCATGAGGATATCCAGATGCACACGTTAATAAAGGCGCAATAAACGTGTGCACACCCAACCCAACCTCCGGCATAACTATAAATCGGGCCTTCAGTGACTCGGGTGCGTTGGCCACAACAGCGCCCACCCCCGCCCATTGAAGCATATCGTCATCATTGTAGTCATTCCCGATGGCCCAAATCTCAGATTGATTGATATTCAACATTTTTGACAAAAGTTGAAGCGTTTGAGATTTTGACACTGATTTGTGGAATATCTCCAACCATGCGGACTTGTGGTCGATTGGCGAGGTGGCACGAATCACGTTACACTCTGAAACCCCCTCTTGGATCGCATCTCTGACCGTATCGACGTCCGTCGCCGGCACGACGGCCAGCACCTGTGTCGCCGTCTCGTATGGTGTGTGTGGTGCAGTGAGTGGCTGGGCGTGTTCCTTGTACATGTCAACGCGTCTCATGAAGTCCGTGTCGGACCCCTCACCGTTCCCTTGCCGCTTGTAATGGAAAGCCTGCGTCGATGGGATGGGGCCGTGGATCATGTAGTCAGCCCGCACGGCGTCAAGTACCGAGATACACGCGTCAACAGTCACCCCAGGGAGGTTAGCGCTGTGTATGATGGCCATGTCCCGAACACGCAGAAGTCCAGCCCCCGTGCTGAAAATCACAAAGTCCACTGGGAGAGTGGAGACCGGGGACAGCACCATGGACAGAGAGTAGAGCGAACGGCCCGTTGCTAGCACAGTGACCACGTTAGAGTCGCGTATCTTCTGTAGAGCGCTGCAATCGGCGGCCGACAAGCCGTTCTGACGGCAGTACAACGTTCCGTCAAAATCTGTAACAAACATCTTACATCTTGTGGGCATGGTGAGGTTTTGCATCTGGCTCTGTTGCTTGATACTACGCGAGTCGCGAGCACTGAGACGATGCAAATTGTACGATTTATACTTCGGTTTGGAAGCATTACAAATGAAGCGGCAGCGAAACTGAAGGTGTTTAGAATTGAATGGTGTTGATGCGTGTCTTAGCGCAGTTTTGTTACAGTCGATTTAATGTTGAGAAACGAGAAGTTGATGCAGCCAGTGAGCAAAGTGCTTTCGAATGGCATGAAGTTGCACTTCATTCCGACATCGGACTCGCTGATCTCTGTTGGCTTTGGTTTCAAGTCAGGCTTTCGTTTTCCCTCCCAAACGACCCCAGGGCTCACGTGTTCGCTCACTTCAGAGCTAGTGCGTGTGCTACACCCGCAAACAATGAAGTTCAAGGCCGAATATGACCGCGAGGCTATCCGTATGTCAGCGTTCACCACTGCTGACGACGTGTCGTCTCTCGTCGCATCGATCGCCGCCCAGTTCACACCAGACGAGCAGGCCATCGCCGCCGTGCTTCCTGGCGCCATACACCACACCAACGTGATGGTTGAATCGATGCGGAACCCCCTAGCGCTTCGTCGTTCGGCAGTTCATCACGGACTCTTCAACACCCATCCCCTCGCTGCTATTGACCCACTCCTCCGACCCGTGGCCCACCCACCCACACCTGAGAAGCTTGCCGCGGATATCCCGACGCTTCTCAACCCCGCTAAGGGGGCCTGTGTCATTATCGGCAACGTCGACCCTGATGTCGTCGTCTCCCAACTCGAGGTCATCCCCGCCCACACACCCACCCCACCCACCCCGGTCGACCCCGCGTGGTCGGCGACGGGGGGGCAGGTCATGGCTATGCGGCTCGGGATGCCCACCTTCACCATGGTGTGGCCGACTGAAGGGGTGGCCTCCCCAGACTTCATTCCACTGTCCGTGCTGTTCAGGGCGCTCGGTGGATGTCAGCGGTTTGAGGCGGGTGGGCCCGGTAAGGGTATGCTGGCCGCTCTACCCCTCCTGGGGCTTGACACCGAGACGGAGCAAGTTCAGTGCAGATACAAGCCGTACAGCGACGCTGGCGTGTTTGAGATCTTTGGTCAGCTTACCACATCAGCTGACCAGCCGGCTGAGGGCCCCGACCCCGCTGCAGCTTCTGAGCGTGCCATGAAGGCCGCATCATCCATCCTCGGCCGGCTCGGAATGACCATGTACACCATCCCCAAACTTTTCGAGCGGTCCCGTGTCCAGGCCAAAGCTAACCTTCTTCTGGCCTTAGAGGATAAGGCGCTCCATGTACACGAGGCTGTGGCTCACTCCCTGTGGAACGAGGACGTGTATGACGCTGAGAAGCTGACGCGGCAGCTTGATGAACTCACGGAGGATGAGTGGGTCGCCAAGACGAAGCAGATCCTTGAGGGGAAGCCTCTTGTCATCCTGTCGAGCTGATTCAAGGGAAGGGCCGGGCGGCGCTAACTATTGACCGAATTTACTGAGTATTAAAGATCACTAGGGTTTCGCTGTAGCGCTATTACTCGTCGAAGGGCATCGGCTCCTTCTTGGGCTGTGTAATGAGGTCAAAAAGCAACAAACCTTGAAGGAATCGGGCTTCATCTGGCGCTCAAGAGCCTTCTTGCTCTGGCCGAGTTGTGTGACGTAGGCTCTGTACAGCTGCGAGTCCTTAGGGTAGAGCATAGGGCGTTTCGGGCTTTCTTGTCAGACTAAATTTGCTGTTTAGTGAATAAACCTGTTTCAAGATAGCCAGGCAATACCACACCTCCGTTACCACCTCTTGTCTTTGAGTAATATCTCGTGCTGGTTTAGGACGTCAAAACTAAATCGAAGCTATAAATGGTACCTGCAACAGCGATAATCGTTGAACAGAGCTCATGGGCGACGCTTGGAAGTCACAGATAGAGGAAATCAACGACAATGAGCCTTTTTGTCCCTTGTGTGGTGAGACCTTGGACACAACTGAGCTCCTTTTCTACCCCTGCCCCTGTAATTACCAAGTCTGCAGATTCTGCTTTCACAAGCTGAAACAGCAAGATCCACGGTGTCCGGCTTGTCGTCAGCCTTATGATGACAAGCAGGCCAGGTATGATGCTGATGCAGCGGTGCAGGTATCGCACGATACCTCTCGCAATCGCCACAGCGGCGGGGGCTCGGAGTATGTAGCGCAGAAGACGTCCCCCCGGGACCACCGGACAGACCGCAGTGGGCGCGACCTGTCCCATCTCGCCAACGTGCGCGTGCTTCAGAAGAACCTCGTGTATCTGGTGAATATTCCCATGTCTATAGCACGCGAGCACATTCTCAAGCAGCACGGGTTCCTCGGGCAGTATGGGAAGATCATGAAGGTCGTGGTCAACACCATCAGCGGCCAGGAGACTGCCTGTGCATACGCCACCTTCGCACGTAACGATGACGCGCGCCAAGCAATCGCCGCGGTCGCTGACACGTGGTTCGCGGGGAAGCAGATCCAGGCCAGCTTCGGGACGACCAAGTACTGCACCAACTTCATCCAGGGCCGCTCTTGCACTAACCCTGATTGCATGTACCTCCACAGCTACGGCGATGACGGGGCCAGCAAGGGGCCCAAGTCGAGGTCCAGCTTCTCATCCACGGGGAACCTGCCCCTCCCGGCGAATAGAATCACGTACAGCGACCAACAGGGCCAGACGCGTGGTTTTCCCCCCCTGGCGACACGGAGGCACGAGGCACCCACCCCCGCCGCTGCCACCCCCGCCCCGTGGGCCAACGTTCAGCGGAGGAGTCAACCCATCAGCAGGGCCGAGACGCCCGTCAACGATAAGGCTGAGTTCCCGGCGCTCGAGTCGGTGGGGCACCACCAGCACAAGGAGAGGACTGGGGCGACACACGGGGAGCCGGCACCAGGACCAGCTCAGTTCGCGCCTGGACAAGGACAGGAGCAGGGGCATCAGCAGAATCACTTCGAGGATGATGACCTTCCCCCTGGGTTCGCTCCGGCACCCAAACACGCACCCGCACCAGCACCCGTGCCCCAGCCCAGAGACATCCTCGCCGTCCCCACCGTGGGTCAACCCTTGGCATATTGGGTGATGCCGCCCCAACCCGCCGCACACATGGCCGGTGCCGAGCTGCTCCTCAGTCTCGACGGCCAGGGAGTGGTCCCCGCCCCGCCAGTGGTGACCCAGCGGCCCATGGCACCCAACCCGGCCCTGGCCCCGCTCCCAAAGCAATATGATATTCAGAACATCCTCAAGATGGGGCCCAAGTCGTTCAGCGGGGCCGCGCTCAGCATGTTCAGAAAGGCTGGGGCGCGCCAGGAGGCAAGGGCGACCATGCCCGGAGCCAGACAGAGCGTTGAGGTGCCGATGAAGTATGCGAGCGGGATTGGCTTGAGGCTCGGTCAGAAGTGAGGAGAGAGTAAAGGATGGTGGCTATGGTGTTGTTATCAGCGCGTGCGTCTTGGATCTGCTGCTTTGTGGCACTGATTTTCTATTCTTCTGACGGTGCCACCAGACCAGTTGTTTTTTATTCAAGCACTGAATCGTCATTTTTTGTGAGAGACGGTGACAATCAGTTGGACACCGTCAAGACTGCCGAACGACCGTCATTTGTAGCAGTAAATCAATTGGATTCTATAAAATCGGCTCCAACCGTGGCCTTGGAGACGAACACTCCGCCCATGGTTGATCTAACACCAAGAAAGACCGTGCCGGAGACGCTACCACGCCCAATACTTGGAAATACAGACAGACTAATGCTTCCCGAGGACACAGAGCCGAATGGGATCGAGCACTTTGTTGACACGCTCCAGCGTCATCGCAAAAGGAACCCTAAAGTGAGTGCCCACGTTCCTACGCTGATATAGATTACAATCTCACGTCTACGGGTTTCAGACAGGCATATTCGGGAAGCGTATAACCGGCTGTGGCTCCAACCACGCCGCCTGCAGCTGGCGATGGCGATCGTGATGATCATGGCCCTGGAGGTCATGTTCGACTCGTTCGTCGACACCTCCGAGGCCATACCAGCTGTCTTGGTGATCTGCTCGATCTCGGTGGCTGTCGGCATCGCCGTCACCCACATACTAGTAAGTCACCACAAAAATACCTTACCAATTTCCTTTTAGTCCCCGTCCTTCGTCGTACCTGCGGCGGAGTCACCGTGCTCATCATCTGCGTCCTCCTCAGCCTCCAATCGGCCCTCGAGATAGCACTCCGCTCCCGCTGCGTCTCTAACAAGCTCTGGATCCATACCGTCATGGAATGCACGTTATATGGACTCATGTTCACCGTCCATTTCGCATGGATTATCGCTTTTCATTGCATCTCGGCGGTACTTCTCGCAATTACCCACACACACACAGCAGACATCATCGATGAGTTATACATCATGCTGATCTTCACACTGCTCATGTCCGTCACCAACTACGCGCTAGAGCGGCGTCGGAAGATCCAGTTCGTCGCCAAGTCCCTCAGTACAGACCTGTCAACCATCACAGAGGGCCTTCTCCAGAGTATCATACCGTTCAAAGCATCGTCGGCAATCATGGACGGTCAATTCGCTGAACGGATCGCAGATTGTGTGGTCGTGGTCATTCATATCCACTCTGACCTATCTTGTTCGACAATCCGGCCGCGTCAGACCGTTAACAGCCTCAAGGCGGTGTTCCATGCCTTTGATCTCCTATGCGTGGCCACCGGATGTGAGAAAATCAAGACATTCGGGACGTCGTTCATGGCGATCGCTACGAATGAGACCTCTGCCGACAAAGACACCGCGGCGGCCCAGTTTGGGCTCACGGCGGGCATGTTACTCACCACGTTCTGTCGCGCTGAGTCGCCCATCTCAGGCTGGTCCGTCGGGATGGCGCACGGACCCATCATCATCGGTGCCGTGGGTGGTGCACGGACGGTCCACATTGAAATCTGGGGAGAGGCGGTCAGTCGGGCCGCGACCATGGCCCAGAAGGCGGGCCCATTCACAGTGATGGCCGTCCCGACGTTGAAATGTGACGAGGCGTTGGTGGTTAAGGCGACCCCCGACCACCCGGTTGACCCTACCCCGCGGGGCGGGGTAGGGGCGACTCTTGGGGTGGCGCTCATCCCAACCCCGGCGCTCAAGGCCGCATTGAAGTACATCCTCGCGTGCACACCGGATATCATCGTCGCACTGAGCATACTAGAGAGATTCACAGTCGCCGCTGATGTCAAACGCCAAGCTTCCCGGTCCGGGATCTCGGCCGACGACTCCTCCGCGAGCTCCGATGACGCACTCCCCAAGGTGTCGTCATGCATCATGCCCGCCGCATTCGGCCCACACGTCGACACCAGTGAGATCGAGCTGCATCAGGTGACCCCATGCAACACTGAACTCCAATCCCCCGTGGACACGGATAGCAGCACGTTGACAGTCACACCCGGCCCCACACCGTTGATGGTCTCAGTGGGCCTCGAGGACGGGCGCCGGGGTGCATGCACACCGCGCGTCGTTGGTGGCCGCGTGTGGTCGGATGAAATAACTCATAATCATGGAGTCGAACCCACGCATCCCTGCATTGCTACCATCTCTTCTATGCCCGGCCTCCGACGTCGTGATGCCGGCAGCGGCGCCGCCCTTGGCCGAGGTGGTGCCGGCCACGTAATCCTCCCCCTCAACGGCCCCGACTCGCCGACTACTGACTCCGACTCCGACTATGACTCGCCTCCCCAACGTGACACAGGGCGGTCACCTACCGGGTCGATGTCGAGGCCTTGGGGTGGATCTCGATCCATCGTGGGTGAGTGGCGGGGGTCGTTTGGGGGTGAACACACGACCGAGACGGATTTATCGTGCGGGGTGAGTAATCGGGGTACACCGTCGGGGTCGTTCGTTGTTGCTACTCCCAATCCAGGCACATCAGGCCACACCCGGCACCACACGTACCCGGCCCCGCCCCACCCGAACCTGTTCCCAACCAACGCTCTCTTCGCCGCGACCGAGCCAAACCCCGACCTCACGACCTCAACCACCACCCCGCCCGAGCCAAGAAGGGTGTTGACATTGGAGTCGACCGCAGACCACACCACCCAGCCGGGGCACGGCGGCGCGGTGTGGGTCGTTAGGGCGATGTCGTTCATTTTTGACGGAATTCCTATGGATTTATCATTCGACGAAGTTAAGGCAATTTGGAGTGACGATTTGAAAGATAAGAGCGTCATAGCGTTGTCGTCATCATTCATATTGCTAATAGCCCATGTCATTCTTGGGCTAAGATCTCCTTTATACGCTTTCACGGACGCCAACACATCATCTGAACGTGGTTTAATGCTAGGCGAATTTATCATTTATAACATAGGTGTGGCGGTCCTCGCTCTTGACATGATCATGAAGTTATACATATACAACATAGCGACCACCAACCGTGTTCTTCCAGTCGTGCCCGTGACCGCTTTGTCATCAACTCTACTCTCTTTATACATTCTTCTCGAGACGTCCCAGACGGTATTAACCGCCATGATCGCGCCTCCGACCGCGCCAATCCACACGACCCACGCGTTGCTGTACGCTGTGGTGGTGACTTGTTACATCTTTATTTCTGATGTTTCTGGTCTGGCCACCCGTACGGCGATGACGCCTGTCGTAGCGCTGCTGTGTGTCGGCGTCATAGGGGCCCTGGTCTACTCCATGCTTGCCCTATTCTTCGGGCTGCGGGCTGACCCCCGCGCGTCCCTTCCCGCGTACATCACATACATATTCGCCGTGCCCGTGTTAACATTCATGAACAGGGCAGCCATGGCCAGCTCCTTCCTGTCCACCCAGTCCCTTGCCCGACGTCAGCTTCATATGGAAAGGATGGTGGCTGCAGTCCTCCCACAACATCTCATAAGAAGGCTGTTTATAGATTCTGATGATGAAAATGATCAAAAATCCAGCGTGATCCCATTTGTATCATATTCTCACGTCAGACGCACCGTGGGCCAGTCTTCGAGCCAGGAGCTGTCCCGCTCCACCTTCGACTACGTCACGTCCTGCACAGTCATGGAGATAGATTTCGTGAATTTTTCCTCGGTGGTCGAATCTAGGTCCGCTGACGAGATCATAGAGCTGCTCAATCAACTCTTCTCACGCCTTGACCGCTGTGCATCGGAGTTCAACGTCAAGAACGTCAAGACCATGGGAGATCGTGCCGTCTACGTCTGCGGCTTGTTTGACGAGGTGACCGACCACGCCATACTAATGTGTCAGGCGGCGCTGGCCATTACACGCGTCATTGGGTTGTATGCCGTCAGCCAGACCCTGCCTCTCGAGCTCAGGATAGGCGTCGCATCGGGCCCCGCGTTCGGGTCAGTCTATGGTTCAGTGCGGTTTAATTATGACATTCTCGGGCCGGCTGTGACGCGGGCGGCTGAGCTCGAGAAGTCTTGTCCACCAGGGGCCATTCACGTTAGCCGGAAGACGGTGCCCCAGCTGGGGAGTCGGTTCAAGTTGGTGGCGGACGCCGAAGGGTTCGTGTTGAACCCGTGAGGCCTTTTTGTTTGTTTCTATCACTCGCTAAATTGCATTTTTGGTTATTATTTCGTTCAGTTTAAGTATCGTGAATCGTGATAACCCAAACACCTTTACACGCCGCCCACCGCCTTGCTGAACAAGCCGCCCAGCTCCCTCAGTCGCCCCTCGACGCCGCGTAACTGGCCCACTAGCCGTCGAACGTCGCGTTCGATGCCGTCAATCTCCAATTCCTGCCCCGCCCGTCGCCCGCCAGTCACCAGACGGGCGAGGGCGACAGCGTCATCCGCAGAGGGCAGCCTATCGTCCGGCATCTCGTCGGGCGGGGTCAGGCCAAGGTCAACGGCGGTGTCCACTCCCAGGGCCTGGAGCTCCCTGTTGATGGGCTCGAGACGCGTGAGAAGCACTCTCTGACGGATCTGCGCGTCACGTTTCACCTCCCCACGTGCCTTGACGGTGGCCACTAGCTTGGCCTTCCGTGCAGTCAACTCCTTGATCGCTTCATCCGTGGCTGCTAGCGCCTTGATGGCAGCCTCGTGCGCGATGGTGTCCTCGGCGGCCTTCTTCACCGCTGTATTATGTCTTAGCGACGCCGTCGCGTACCTCTGCCACGTGGCAAGCATTGTTAGGCTCGACGATACAGGGAATTCACCCTTTGACAGAGGCTCCTTGGCTGGGATAGGCTCGGCTGTGAGTTGGGTCCTCATGAGCTCCAGTCGGTGAATGAGGGCCTTGATGGCGTCCCTCCGCCGTGATGCAGACTGCATGGCGTGCATTATGATGGATGGTTCGAGGATGGGGATGTTGTGGCCGGCAGCGCTGAGCATCTCCTCGGTGAGGGCGTCGCGGCCGGTGTCATCTAAGGCGGGGGCGGAGGCGGGGTCGTTGACCATTGATATGACCTCGGCGGGCGTCATTCCCGGTCCGGGTGGGACATCAGGTGTGTGCCCTTCCTCCTCCTCCTCCTCGACGCCCTTCCCCACGTCATCGGTCAACCGTTTCCCCTCCAGCCCCTCAGGCACCCGGACACCAATCCTAGCCTTCTCGTCGATGTCCATGCGGGCGATGCCCAGCGTCTCGGCGATGCGATCGTAGTCCTCCTTTGTTCGTATCAACCGCCGGAGATTCTGGGCGAGCTCGTCGATGGATGCGGGCATGGCGGGCTTCTTGAGGTCGTCGGGCAGGCTAAAGGACCCGCCCCGGCCTGCCAGGAGCTCCCTTAGGTCGCCTCTGAGTGTCGGCCACGGGTCGCTGGTCTGCCCGACGACGGGGGCGGGTGCGGGTCGGTCGACTGGCACGCCTGACATGCCTAGTGACCGTGCGGCGCGGCGGGGCGGGGGCGGAACGTCGCTGTCCGACTCATCGTACCGGTTGTCTGGCCCGGGTTCATGACGGGCCATCGCTGGTGACGCTAATGCCTGGGGCTCGGGTCTGAATAGCATTCTAAGTCCGATTACGTGCTCTATGGGCATTCTAGTGATCGCTAGAGCTCTGACGTTGGTGGGCGGGTGCGGAGCGGGGGCGGGCTCTGCGATACGGACCTCCTTCATCCGCAGCACGACTCTCTCTGTGGAGGAAGGTTCGTCCAGCGAGGGGGGCACCTTGGTGACCTCGAAGGAGCTGATCCACTGCACCTCACCGACGAGGGCGGCGTGAGCGTCCCTGTCCGTTGGGGCCAGACGCCTCCCGGCTGGCGTCGAGGTCAACTCAACGACGTCTACATGGGCGTTGGCCCTCGTCTTGAATGCCTGAATCCCGCCGACCCCAGATTCAGCCAGTAGCCGGCAGGCGGGGCACCGGCCGTTGATGGTCTTAGCGTATCTGGGCAGGGTCGTCGCCCCGCAATAGAGATGCATCGGCAGGTGGCACTGGGTGCAGAAGCCGACACCGGTGCCGACCTGGGCGAAGACGGCCATCGAGGTCACCGCGTAGCGCTTGGCTAGGGCGCGGCTGTTCATGACTTCACCGGCACCGCACGACACGTCTGTGACGTATCGACAGAGCTTGTTGGACACGTTGAACGTCATATCTGCTATCGCCTCGTTACACGCCACGCATTTGAGTTGCTTGATGGGGAACCCGAGGACCGCGACCCCCTCCCCGACGACAGCACCCCGCGACACGGCGCCGTGGAGGGCCGAGAGCCCCGCCTGGGTGTCGGTGGCCGTCCACGAGCCCGATGGAGCGTCGTACGAGGGACGGTAGGCGGCGGCGGGGGGGGGCGCGGTGATGCGGCATGCTGGGCAGTAGATGTCTGTCTTGGAGACTTCGGCGCCGAACTCTGAGAGTTTCTTACGGCATTGGCGGCACTCTCGGGCTATAAATCGCACCTGGGGTCCAGTAGGGAGCCTCTCGTCGTCCTCCACGGGGGCCCCGGTGATCATGCACCGCCCAATGCTGGATTCCGACGGCGCCGCGTGTCTCCCCGGCCCCATGGAGAGGCACACGGGCTTGGGGAGCACAGAGTCGTTGTCTGGAGACGGCATGGGTGTCAGCACGGCGCCATATGCGAGATAGGGCGAAGTGATGGCCCCTATGATACGTGTGGGCTCCTGCATCAGCCGTGTCGACTCTATGGCCTGCACATCGCTGAGGGCTATGTCCATCAATGCTTCCGTGTCGACGAGGGAGGAAGGGACGTCTGATAGAGGGAGCGCGAGGCGGAGGAGGCAGTGGTAGGAGAGGGCGGCCGTGGTGGTGACCTCATCGCCGTTGATGACTGCTGTTTGCATCCCGGACAGTTCCATGATGGTGCCGTTGACCGCGTGGGGCTCCGTGTCGCTGTCTGACCGCAGTGTGATGGTCACTGTGTCCCCCACGGCTATGGTTTCTGTCCCCAGCATCTCTCTCTCCGTGCGGC
>PPCM01001361.1_pt1 | contig 11468 bp, 9 predicted proteins | sample 1555541 | NCBI WGS metagenome assembly PPCM01 (sample SAMN05284479, study PRJNA326546) | Marine sediment metagenome, whole genome shotgun sequencing project. | isolation source: marine sediment | place: Germany: Wadden Sea | collected 2012-09-05 | reverse complement strand
GGAACTAAAATCTGCATTGTTGTAACCTGCGTTTACAAATATGCAGATTTGAGCGTAGACTGAAATTTTATCCAGCGTCTAGTTTGTCGAAATTATAAGCGAAAAGTTTGTTTTTAACATGAGCTTTTCGCTTAGCGGTAACGGTTGCGGCTATGTGGAGTGCGAGAAAGGAATAACGATTTCTTCGTAAGAGTTCCTACTGAGCCAGATTTTTTGAATTTTGTTTTTAAATTTGTCGTAAAAGCCAAATCAAAAAATTTGGCGGCGTTCGGAAACGCGGCTCACGACCAAGTTTCCACGCTTCGAGCATTACATATAGGTGCTGTTACAAGCTGGGCTTTGTATTATCATGAATCTTTAATAAATTTTCTAATGATTTTTTTGCAAATTGATTATCTGGTTCAACTACTAACCAAAAATTTAATTTGCCGATTATAGTCTTTAGATATGCAGGATTTCTAATTTTCATTTTCCGAATATGAGAAATAATGCCAAATTTATTTATAAAATAAACTTCTTGTTTCAGTTTCCTCTTATAATTTTTAGGTATTTTTAAATTACTACCAGAAATTGAAATTCCAGTAAGGATTCTCTTTCCTTTGTTTTGTTGTAAAATTGTTTTACTTTCATTTACTTCAAAGCCACATTGAATAATTATCTTAGTAACATATTCTAAATGTTTTACTGTAATATTTGAACCTGAAAATGCAATATCATCAGCGTAACGAGTGTATTTTAGCTCAAATTTTTTTGCAAATTTTAATAGCCGACCATCTAAGGTTTTAGCAATAATATTACTTAAAATTGGACTTGTTGGCGCACCTTGAGGTAATTCATCGTTAATGCAACATATAGCAGATAGGTAAAAAGAAACCCTGTGCGAGTATCCAAGAGATTTAAATACAGTAATTATTTTATTGATTTTAATAGATGGAAAGAAATCTTTCATGTCCATCTTTAAAAAATGTTCTTGGTCAAGATGTAGTTTTGCATTAGTTATTATTGATTTTTTAAATGTAAAACCATGTGCTGCAGGGTGGATTTTTATTTTGCGAAGTATGTTCTGGTAAATCCAATACTGACATTCCATTAATGCTGGGTATGGTGCTGATATTACTCTATAACTTCCAGATTTTTTAGGTATTTTAAAATCTCTATAATGCTTAGAATTTGCGTTAATTACAGAGGCTAAATACTCTGGAGTTCTTCCGAGCAATAAACAAAGATGATTAAAGTCAAATATTATTGGGACATCATTTTTTAAAATCGGAGTAACGTAGTCTACATAAGAGTCTATTAATTCTCTTCTTAAACCGGCTTTTTCAAAACCTGTTTTCCAATATGATATAGTATTTCGATTATCCATAATAAAAAAATGGGAGGCTTAAGATACTACTTTCTAAACTTTAGCTATTTGTTTAAGACGAATTATTTTTGCGTGCGCGCAAAAATAATATGGCTTAAACAAGTGAATCCCAGCTATGCTGGGTGAACTCTCTTAAATTTCTTTCAAATTTAAGAGCAAGGTTAAAGTATGCCTTAACCTTAGAAGCGACTACGCTCCAAATGTGCTAGTTTCTAATAAGCCTCCCATTGGCTTGTGCAAATTTAATAATTATTTTTTCTCTATGTTAATTTTTGGAATATAAAATTGATTGATTTCGATTTTTGGCCCAATAAAATTTAATGGAACTTTAGCAAATCTTTCAGTTGACAAAGGCAATCTTATGTTTGTATTTACTGCATGAGCAATTCCTTCTTTTGAAATCGAAATTCTAATATCATCTAATTCTGCAAAATTATTTTCTTTGAGCGTTTCAATTGCAAGAAATAATTCCTTTGGACTTAGGTTATATCTCTGATATAGAGTGTAAATATATAACCCTTCTGTTGACTTAAATAAATCTGTCAATAGTTTTGTTTCAAGTTTGTTTAATTTCATTTTAGTCCCCTTTCAAATCTTGTTAATAGTGTTCTTCTATTTATGCTTTTATCTAGTTTTGGCCACCAAAATATTGGAAAAACAGAATTTGGAGTGTTTCCTTGACATCCTTCTAACGAATATAAAGCTTCTGCACCATTATAGCCAAATGAATACTTTGATAATTCATATTCATTGATATTTTGCTCAAGTTTTAATTCTAATTCTTTCATGCTTTCCATGGATGTTTTTAAAACTTCCCCTGAAAACTTTTCAGAAATACCCTTAGGCAATCTTAATGGACAAAAAACCTCATATCCTTCATTCTCAATTTTTTTAATTCCATAATCCATACCAGCAATAAAGCAAAATTTCAATTCAAAGTCTGCTTTGATATCATTTTTTAGTATTTTTATTCTGCCTAGTATTGTACTTCCACTGCCTACAAATTCATCTATGAAAATAATTTGATTTCGGCCTTCATTAAAATTTTTTATTGTAGCTCCATAGCGATTAACAGGTTTAAAATTATCCCAACCTTGTTTAAACAACGGCATTTTTATGTAGTCTAGAATTTTTTGACTGCTATCAGCTTCATCATCATATGTTATAGCTGCTATTTGACAACTATCTTCAGAGAAACCAGAATCGGTTATTATAAAATCTGCAATAAGGTTCAGATAGTTCGCTAGAACTTTCGAATTTAAATAATGAAAATCATTTAAAAGTTGAATAATTAGTTTTTTATGTTCAGCTTTTTCACATAAGAGAAGCAGTTCTAAAAAGTTATCTTCCTTATCAAAAAGCCATGATTGTTTTGAATAAAGTTTGAATATTTCGTTTAAATCTTCTTTATTAATGTGTTTTTTTAATTTGTTCATTTTAGATATATTTATCGCAATATTACTAAATTTAAATTTCTCTTAATTTGAATTGTGAGTTATTGTTGTTTTGTTGCAATGTTTTTCATGCTACAGTGTGTTTTTAGCCTTGCTTGTAACGGTCGCAGCTATGTAGCGTGCGGAAAAGGGATCGTAGGTTTACCAGTCATGGTTGCTACGAAGCCGAATTTTGAAATTTTGATTTTAATTTGTCATGTAAAAAGCCAAATTACAAAATTTGGCGCTGAACGGAGACGGTAAGATCTTCCGACCACCCTAAACCTCCCGCATGCTATATAGGTGTTGTTACAGGCAGGCTTTTATAATTTGTATATAGTTTGTTTATAAAAAAACGATAGTCATTTTATTTATTAGCATTATTTTTTAAGTTCTTCAATAACAATTTCTCTCAAATCATCTTTTATGATTATGTTTTCATATTTTTTGTTAACTATAATTGGAGAGGTGTCATAAAAATCAAGATTCTGAAAATTATTTTTATTTAATTTTTCATTTATAATAGTATTTTGCTCAATCTTACCTACATGGTATTGTGTTACAATGCTTTTTGTAAGATAGTTATTATTGTTTTTATCAAAATATTTATACCCATATACTGTATTCATTCGAAATGGATATATTTTACCATTTACATCTTTGTATTCTATTTCAAAAATGTAGCACAGGATTTGTCTATAATATGTATGGTTATTTTGTATAATTTCAAGTATCCTAGCATTTTTGAAATAAGTCTCGTAAACAACTTTGTTTAATTTGTAATCATTAGTAATGTAATATTTATTTGTCACATAGTGTTCTGTTTTACTAATAGCTGAAGAGTCCTGTATGGATTCTTCAATTATTATATCGCCTTTTACAGTGCTTTCTACATGTGTGTAAAAAGAAGACTTGCCTGTATATTTTTCACTGATAACGTAGATAAAGCCATCATCACAAAAGGGAACTACAGTATCTAATGAATATTTGTACTTTCTTTTTTTTGAAATTTCTGGATAATCCAAAAATACCATAAAGTCTATACTTGGGAAAAAACAATTGTTGAGATATTTGTCTTTTGCATTATTTTCTATTTTATTCAAATAAAGCAATTCCCCACATGTTGTTTTCTGGTTTTCGCTAGAAATGCTAAAAAAACTCTCCAAAAGAGAATAGTAGGAGTTATCAATTTTAATAAATTGTCTCACAAAAACTTCAAATTTAGTAGTGTTCTTAGGTATATGTTTTACTCTTTGTTTGTTAAATCTATTTATTATGTTTTTTAGGTCACTTCTTTTTGCATTTACAGTAATTTCATCAAAAGTTTTAATATTTTTTTTTAGAGTTATTTGTAGCTCTGATTGTGTTTTCACGTTTGCAACGGGTAAATAATAGTTCAAATAACCAATATATGAAAAAACAAGCGTGTCATTTATAGATGATTCAGACAATGGAATGACAAACTTTCCTTGGAGGTTACTTGATGTTCCGATGTTATTTTGATTTTTTAGCCAAATGTTTACATAGGGAATTTCAGAATTATTTTCATTTTTTATTTTGCCTGTTATTATTAAAGTAGTAGGCTGAGAAAAACCTATTATTGTAGAAAAAGCTAATATTAAGATAAAAGAAGTTTTACTGATGAGCATATCTTTTTTTCTTTTGATTAAAAAATAACAATTTGTTATATGCAAAATTTGTGGCTAGGTGTGTTTTAGCTTGCCTGTAACGGTCGCGCCTATGTACCGTGCGGACAGGAATCGCGAGTTTACCTGTCATAGTTGCTGTAAGCCGAATTTATGATTTTTGTGTTTTTGTATCAAAAATATCAAATTAAAAATTTGGCGTTGTTCGTACTCGCTTTGCCTGAACTTTTCGCTAGATCCCCCGCATGGAATATAGGTGTTGTTATGGGCTGGGGTTTAGTTTGAATCATAGTTATAACCAGAAGTTATTCAAAGTTTATTTAATTTACAACAGAAAATTTGCCAGTATATGTTTTACCTGAGAGAAGTAATTTGTAAAAATATATTCCTTGCTTAAAATGATTTTTGTTTAAAATAATCTTGTCTTCATAAAATGATTTCTTCATAATTAATTTACCGTCCAATGAATAAACAGTTAAATCAGATTTAATTCCATTTGTGTAATTTAGAATCTGCAAATAAGAGTTCTCATTTAATGGGTTGGTAGATAGAAATACATCTTCAGTTATAGTGTTATTCACAATTCCTGTATAAATAACACTCTCTTCGGGTGCAAATTCAGAAGACTGATATGCTGCATTAACACTTTGTACGCTCCAATAGTATGTTCCGTCTATCAGGTTCTTGAGAGTATATGTTGTACTAAATCCTACATTTCCATATGTTGGCGAATTCAAGCGACCATTAGTAATGTTAGCTTTAGGAGAAAGTATGTCAGTGCCATTTGGGGTTGTTCCTACATAAAGATTATAGGTGTGCGGTGTAGGTGATAAAACAGGATCCCAGCTAAATGTAATTCCTTCAGCAGAAAAAGATGTAGAAAGGTTTGTTGGCCCTTGGAGCTCTTTACTTGGACCTTTAGTAATTAATTGATTTTTATAAATATAAGTTTGAACATCGAAAAATGAATTGTCAATTCCACAGATTAGAAAATCTAAATCTCCGTCATCATCAAAATCAGAAAATGAGGATGTTCCATTATAAAGAGAAGGAAATGTAGTTGTATTTAACTCTTGAAAAATGCCATCATTGTTTGTAAATAGCTTTGTAAATATTGAATTTTCTCCATTTCCAGTTATTAATATATCAGCTTGTCCATTGTTGTTAATATCTCCAAAAGCAATATCACCATTAGCAAACCCAGTGATAGAATAATTTATATCTAGTTCAAATTCAAGATTTCCAATATTTGTAAAGGCATTTGTATATGTGATATAGTCAGAGTCAATATTCGTGAATCCTGTGACAATTAAATCTATAAGACCGTCTGAGTTTATATCGCCAAGACTAAAGTAGCTGGGTGGGTAAGTAGTGGTGATAATTGATTCTATTAAATCAAAGTTTAAGTTTTCATTATTCTTATATATTTTGAAGCCATTTATTGAATTTTGAGAATTATTGCCGCATAAAATAATATCATTATCTCCATCATTATCAACATCAAATATTGTAATTTCATTTACACTTCGCATATCAGTAGCATATGGCAAGTCGAATGGCTCATATCCTAGATCAGTTTTAATATAAGTTCTGATACCATAAATATTATCAATGTCTCTACCATACATAACAATGTCATTATCTCCATCATTATCTAAATCGCCTGTTGCAGCATCACCACCTGAAAGGCCAGTTAAATTTGTAATGGAATAAATGTCAAAATCAAATCCTCCGTAATTCAAATAAATATCAGAATGTCTTTCAACTTCTGTTGCAGATAACGATACAAAACCATTGCTTAATACATCACTAATATTGTCATTGTTTAGGTCTTCTATTACTAAGGCTCCTTTTTCGTAAAAATTTAATGTGTCAAAAATTTCAAAATTGCCATCTATGTTTTCATATATAATAGTGATACCACCATATGAGTTTCCAAATGTCATTGTAGACTCACATCCGGTAATTATAAAATCATAATCATCGTCAAAGTCAAAATCACACCAAATGACATTGCTTTTATGAACATTAACTATGTCAGTGTCTAGTAGCGAAAATACTTGTGTTAATCCAGTTAAATGGATTAAACATAAAATAAATGGGAGTAATAATTTTTTCATGTTAGATTGGTTTAAAGTAGGACAAGGTTATGTAAAAAAACGTTGTATGATTTGTTATTTAAACACATACAGTTGTTGTTTGATTCTAATGTTCATTCCCTTGCCCATAACGGTCGCAGCTATGTAGCGAACGGGTAGGAGTAAGCTCGTTTACCAGTCATAGTTGCTACGGAGCCGAATTTATAATTTTGTGTTTTAAATTTTCATCTAATAAAATGCCAAATTAAAAATTTGGCGGTGTTCGGAATCGCTGTGTCTGAACTTTATCCGATACACCCCGTTTGGTATATAGGTGTTGTTAGCAGCAGGACTTTTATGTTTCTGATACGATTTGAATCGATTTAGTTTTCTTAATTGTAATAATCTGGACGTTAGATGATTGCGTGTACTGCATAGCTCCGCTTCGTCCCTGTATATATTAGGATTTTTTGAGATTTGAGTTTTTTAAACAATGCTGCAACATAAATCAGCATTAAAAATATATAAAAATTAGACATAAAGCTAGTGAAATGTGAATAATGTGATTTGTTTTATAAGAAAATTTGTTTGCTTATTGACAATCTACAAATCAGAATTTAAAATGTTATTAAAATGATTGATATTTGTAACTCTTTTGGGGCAATTTTGATTTGCGGAAATGTGATTTTGGCTTGCTGCTAACGCCCTCAGCTATGTAGCGTGCGGGATTTTGGAAAAAGTCCGCAGTCAGAGTAGGTGAGGAGCCATATTTTGTGATTTTGATTTTACATTTTTGGGATAAAGCCAAATTACAAAATTTGGCGGCAGACTTCGAAGGTAATAACTTTCGGTTTGCTAAACCACCCCGCATGGTATATAGGTGTTGTTACCAGCTGGTTTTATATGTATTCTCTTTGTCTGTATAAGATCCAATCTTTCTCTTTTCGTTCAAAAATCATATATTTTCCTGAAAACATATGACCTTTATGTAGAACTTCTTCTTTAATAATAGCGTAATTTCCTGTTGAATCAAGTAATGGGATTGAAAGGGAATAAAGATATTTGTTGTAATATTTGTTTTTCTTGGATTCCATAGGGTTGTTTGCATCTAAAAATTTAAAAGCTAGGACAAAATTTTCATGAAGTTTTAAACTGTCCCAAACAAAATCTACTTCAGGGTTTTGTTTTTCTGGTGATCCATCAACTCTATATTCTTTCAAATTGTAAAACGTAATGGATTTATCCATGTCCAACCATTTGACATGAGAAATATATTCTTCAAAGTAATTTGGGTTTTCAGGGTATGCTAACAAAAACATTTTCCCTTTTTCAAGAGAATCTGAGTAAACTGTATTTAAGAATTCGTAAATTTCATTTTCAGAAAATTGTTCAACTTTTATCGTTTTAACATCACTTTTTAAATTACTAGAACATGCTAATACTAGTGTTGAAATAGTGATAAGTGACAAATATTTCTTCAAAATGTGTGTCATGATGTTAACTTGCTGGTAACGCCCTGCAGCTATGTGGAGTACGGGATTTTGAAAAAAGTCCGCAGTCAAAGTAGGCGAGGAGCTAAATTTTATGATTTTGTTTTTAATTTTATGTAATAAAGCCAAATAATAAAATTTGGCGGCAGACTTCGAAGGTAATTCTGAACGGCAAGCTATACCACCCGTATTACATATAGGTGTTGTTACCAACTGAACTTTGATATTCCGATATGAGTTTTATTTGGCTTTACTTTTGATTTTGTAATTATTAGCAAATCAGACTGTTATGGTGGTTTCACAGCTCCGCTTCGTCCCTGATGTTTTTCGGAACTTTAATTTTTTTGTAATTGTACATGATATTGCATCATAAAGTTGCAATAAAAATATACAAAAAATAGATATAAAGCTAGTAAAAGGCGATGTAATGTGTTCGGTTTCGATAGGTGTTTTAGGTTTCTATAAGTTGGGTTTTTTATATGCTATAAAAAAAAGAAGGCTATTTGCGATTTAACTTATTTATAAGATTTGAATGTCGAAATCAGCTTCTCCATTATTATTTGCATTATAGAACGAGACAATTACTTCTTTATTATTTATCTTGAGTTTTAGATCACCTGAAGTAAGTTTCGTCTTTTTTATATGCTTTTCTGTAAATTTAATTGCCTTGTTGAAAATTTTGTATGGCTCTGAATTTGAATTAAATTTTCTCATAAATTTTTTGTCAATTTTACAGGCTTCGTATCCAGGGTCTGAGCAAATCAATGAATCTCCAAGTTCACAATTAATAGTTAAGCGATAATAATTATAAGTTAGATTTTCACATGAGAGAATAGTTTTCTTTCCACCTTTTCTAGAAACATGTAGCTTGCTAACTTGTGCTGACAATAATTGAAATATTGTTAGGATAAGAAATATTGTTAGTGCTATTTTTTTCATATGCAGGATGGTGTTTTAGTTTTGTTGGTAACGCCCTGCAGCTATGTGGAGTGCGAGAATTTGAAAAAAGTCCGCAGTCATAGTAGCTGATGAGCCAGATTTTGTGATTTTGATTTTAAATTTTTTGCACTAAAGCCAAATTACAAAATTTGGCGGCAGACTTCGAAGGTAATTATGAACGGCTACCTAAACAACTCGCATTACATATAGGTGTTGTTATGGGCTGGCTTTTAATTGTTTCTTTTCATTTGCAAAAGTATTTGCGCTCGAATTTTTATCAATATGATTTTTTTTAATATAATATTTACTCCTTGATAATTTTCCCAGCAGATATCCTTCCGTCTTCAAATCGTATTTTATATAAATATATACCAGAACTAATATCCTTCGCAATAATTTCTGAGCTTTGACCGATTTCAATAGATAAAATTTCTTTACCATATATATTAAATAATTTTAATTCTCCGGAACTGCCACTAGAATTCTCAATATTAATTACTTCCCTGAAAGGATTTGGGTATAAACTGATTATTTGATTTTCTTTATTTATATGTGATAATATTGAACAATTGTCTATCCCAATAATATTAAAATTAGTCAGTTGTATAGCACTTTGATAGTCATCAATACTTTGTGAGGGCACATACAAAGAAGTACTTAATGGAACATTATAGAAAGCATAGCACCCAAATTCGGGGACAGCAATTGCGCAACAAGTAAAAGAGTTTAAACTCAAACATCCATAAAAAGCACTACCTCCAATGTAAGAAATATTGTCACCCATTTTAACATTCTTTAGGTTTTCACATCCTGAAAATGCTGAATAATAAAGCGAATCAACAAGATTCGGAATAATGATTGAATCTAAACTTGTACAACCCGAAAATGCACTTTGATTAATACACGTTATAGAATCACTAAGAATGCATGATCTTAGATTATCACAATAACCAAATGCTCTCTTCCCTAAATGCTTTACTGAGTTTGGAATAATTATAGAATCTAACAAATCATTGTTTTCAAAAGCAAATTCGCTAATACAGTCTATCCCAAAACCTAATTGCACCTCATTTAACATATTACAATGGTAAAAGCACCATTCCCCAATATTACTTACACATCCAGGAATTTCAATTGAAGTAATATGTTCATGTAAATAAAATGCTTTGTCATTTATTCTATTGACTGTGTTTGGAATAATATACGAGCCAAATTTACTGCCAGGGTATTGTATTAATATGGATTGGTCTTTGTTAAATAAAACACCTTCTAGGCTTGAATAGTTTGTATTTAAATCATCAACTACAATTTTTTTTAATGAATTGGTTTCGCGAAAAGCTTCAAATCCTATTGTGTCTACATTTCTAGGGATATAAATAGAGTCTAAACTTTGGCAAGAACAAAATGCTCCAGATTTAATACAGTTAAGAGAATCTGAAAGTCTAACATATTCTATGTAAGAACGAAGACTAAATGCTTCAGATTCAATTATTCTTACTTTATTTGGCATTAAATATTCCCCGTCTCTACCCGCAGGGAATTCTAGTAAGCTTGTAGTATCACTATTGAACAAAACACCTTCAACGGAGATAAAAAATGGATTACTGTCATGTACCATAATAGAGTCAAGGTTGCTACACCTTTTAAATAGTCCTCTTCCTATACTGTCAACTAAAGGAGGAATTGTGATTGTCGTTAGGTTTGTACAATTCATAAATGCATCATTTCCAATAAACCTGACAGAATTTGGTAATAAAAAACTTGTGACCCCTAGACAATTAGTGAATGCCCCATTACAAATAGAATCTAAAGAATTTGGTAAAACAAATTCACTTATCGATGAGCAGGAACCGAAAGATTGTTGCCCAATTCTAAATATGGAGGATGAGAAAGCTACTGAGCTTAAATTATCACATGAAAAGAAACTATAATCAGAAATTACTAATATGCTATTGGGCATAATAATACTCGTCATATTATCAGCATTATCAAATGCGTTATTACCAATACTTGTAACACTATAAGTGTTTTCTTCAAAATCTACTTGTTCAGGAATAATAATTTCTCCTTCATAATTTGGGTTTTTACTTGTCACCTCAACAGTATATGATTCAACATCAGATGTAATATTATATGCAATTCCATCAATTTCAAAATTTTGAGCAATGAGAATTTGATTAACTAATATTGTTAAGGTCAATAATAAATAGGGTTTTAATTTCATGGATGTATGTTTTTATGATATTATTTCTTATAAATATGTAAATTCTAATATGCCTAACAAGTAAATATTTAGGTTGGCACTCCTGTGAGTTTAGCTTGCCCATAACGGTTGCGGCTATGTGGAGTGCGAAAAAGGAATAGCGATTCCTTCGTAAGAGTTCCCACTGAGCCAGATTTTTTTATTTTGTTTTTAAATTTTATCGCAAAAGCCAAATCAAAAAATTTGGCGGTGAACGGAAGCGTGACTCACGAACGGTTACAGCCGCTTTTCGCATTACATATAGGTGTTGTTA
>PPCM01001360.1_pt1 | contig 11468 bp, 10 predicted proteins | sample 1555541 | NCBI WGS metagenome assembly PPCM01 (sample SAMN05284479, study PRJNA326546) | Marine sediment metagenome, whole genome shotgun sequencing project. | isolation source: marine sediment | place: Germany: Wadden Sea | collected 2012-09-05 | reverse complement strand
GTAACTACTCCCCCCTAAAAAAAACAAAAAAAAAGCTTGACAGGTTTTTTGAGGGAAAAAATGAAAATTTTTAAAGTCGCTGAATATTCCCTGTTGTGAAGGCGGAAGCCAGGCTTGCTGCCGTGAATGCCACTGGGTTAAGCTACTTTGGTAGAAACCTTTGAGATAATCGCTTGTACAGCCTCTCACGAGGCCCCAAAAAGCTGTGGTATAATATAAACCATGGCAACGATCGATAAGACAAGTGTTCGAGAAGAAGTGGAGCGCCTTAAAAGTGAATTTGAACAGCTATGTTCAGAAGGAAAAGTGTCGTCCGAAATCCGAGTTTTGATGAGCAGTCTTCTGGTTGTTGTGGAATTGATACTGTCAATTTTTCTGGAAAAGAAGACACGTAAAAATAGCAAAAATTCAAGTTTGCCGCCATCCCAAACGCAAAAGGATGAAACGAGCCTGCTGCCACCTGGAAGCAAGGGCAAAGGCCGGAAAGTTTCCGGTAAGGTCGGCAACACCAGGACAAAAGAAACGATTTCGGTTGCCAAAGCCACCACATGTGATACCTGCGGTCTTGACTTGGGCAATACTCCCTGTCAGGGGCATGAGCGGCGAACGAAAATTGATATTGTTTTTGAGAAGGTGGTTGACCATATTGATGCAGAAATAAAGCAATGCCCCAATTGTGAGAATACAGTAAAGGGGCATTTCCCAGAAGATATGCCGGGTAGCCTGCAATATGGCAATGGGATTAAGGCGTTTGCCATTCATTTGATAATCAGCCAGATGGTCGCTCTGAATAGGGTTCAAAAGCAAATAGCGGCCATGATCGATACGGTTATATCTGAGGCCACTCTGCTCAAGTATGTTCTGCGCCTCTACCAATCGCTGGAAACATGGGAGGCTTCAGCGATTGAAAGCCTTCTTCAAGCGCCTTCGCTTCACGTAGATGAGACATCGTTCAGAGTTGACAAGAAAAATCACTGGATTCATGTGTATTCATCCGGTGGTACAACTCTGAAACTGCTTCATCGCAAGAGAGGTAAGGAGGCCATTGTGGGATTGGATATCATTCCCAGATACGGTGGTGTAATCATTCATGACTGCTGGGCATCATATTTATCTTACGATCACTGCGGCCACGGGCTTTGCGGTTCACACCTGCTGAGGGAATTGGCGTTTATTATTGATTCCAATGAATACCGCTGGGCCCGTAATGTGAAAAAGTTGTTGCAGGAAACGTGTCGTACTGTTGCAAAACGTGACGAGAAGCGCCTTAGTGATAAGGAATATGCCAATTTGCAGAAGCGCTATCGGAATATTCTTACGAGAGGAAGCAAAGAGCTCCCCGACATTCCTCCAAAGCCAAAAGGAAAGCGGGGCAAAATTGCCAAGTCCGATGCACATAATCTTTGGGAGCGGCTGCATAAATATGAAACCGCTGTATTGTTATTTGCCAAAAATGCGGATGTGTCATTTACAAATAACAGGGCTGAGAGAGACCTGCGCATGGCTAAGGTAAAGCAAAAAATATCAGGTTGTTTTCGGAAAGAAGAATACGCACATGCATATTGCAGAATTTCAAGCTACCTACAAACGATGTCAAATCAAGGGGTAAACCCTTTGGTTGCGATTCAAATGGCATTAACTGGCTCAGTTACTGAGTTCAAATCATGAACGGGTGAGTAGTTACAAAATAAAGTGTTAATTTTTCATTGTGTTGCAGAAAAAAATCAATTCACATCTTTTCTTTCCAAAATCACAAAAATGCCTCTTACTATAATGGCGACACCACCTGTCTATTGAAGAGACTGAAACGGCATTTTGCCCCACTACTCGCCAACTGGTCACTTGCCAACGATGTAAATAACCGGATGTCAAAAGCTGCAGAGCGAAGCGGTGCAGCTTTTGACAGTCCGTGTTAATTTGTCTTGTTAGCATTTTGTTTAATGCTTTTAATCTTCTGTTCAATTATAGATATCGACTCACTCTTGGTGTAAGTGGAGTCAATTCGTTTTTTGTAGCGCAATGCAAGAGATGAAGCAACAAACCAAAGGCCACCCTCTGTAAAGACTTGCTGCCAAACCACGCCATTATCATACAAAAGGCCGTGCAACAACCGAATAATATTGGCAAATGAGATAATGAAAATTAGAGAGAATAGGTTTTTAAATGAATCTCTATATAATTCTGTAGGCTTTTTAGTTATTGCCTCGATTCTTTCTTTTTCATACTCAAGGTCTTCTATTTTTTGTTTGTAATAACCTTTTCTCTTTTTGCCGCCATAAACCCACAAAGCCATCGCAACAAGACTGGCCGCTATGCCAAGTACGAAAGAGTTGATATCCATTGATTTATTTCCATATCAGCTTGTTAACGTGTATTTATTCTTCTATCGGATTAATTAAGCCGCGCATTCGCCATCTATTGCCGTTAACCAAAGACTCAAATGATACACCGTTCGACAACGTCAAATTGTCCGCATGATCAGTCACGATGATTTGTGGACTAAAACCGTTCTCCTGCTCTAGCTCATTGCAATAAACCGAGAGCTGGCTGAATAGATTTTCAACAGCTTTAATGTCTTCATCGATATTTTGATCAACATTTAGCGTCTTACGCTGTTCCGCCTCTTGGCTTTTTTGCTCTTCAAAAGTTTCAGAGTTGTCTCGATTAAAATTAGGGAAATATACCTGGGTTGGCTGATCAAAAAATAGTATTGATGGAATAGCGCATTTATCACTCAGCTCAGCAAAATATTTGTGCAATGCCAGAAATAGCGACAGATGGCAATATAACCAGTTTGCACCGCTGCCCATTGATCTTAAGTAGAATTTTTCATTATTGGCCGTTAAGTGATAAAGGTCAAATGTCTCAAATGAGAAGTGAAGGTTGATAGGCTTATAACTGGCTTCAAATTCAAAATGTCTGCCAATTTTAGCCATATATTCATTTACTTTTGCAGAGGCGTTTTCTAATCCTTTTTGAACATTGTATTGTTTAAGGTTTTTATTGATATCTTTAAGCTGTTTTTTTAGTGCTTTAATTTGCTTTTCAAGCTCGGCATCATCGGCCATGTTGAGGGTATCGAGAAACACAAATAGTTTTGCCTTCTGTATCAAAACACTTTCATACAGGCTCTTTTGTTCCGCCAACTGTTTTTCTGTTTTCTCAATTTCCGTGATTTGCCGGTTTAACTCAGTCAAATCCTTATCAAAAACTTCGATGTTACGTTGCACTTCAACCAAGGACGATTCAAATTTTGCTTTCATTGGGCGCGCTTGCGCAAGGTTACCCGATACTTTGGTGATAGCTTGCTGCAATTTTTCTGCACTTTCTCGCAAAGTATCTTTTTCGGTATGGCAAAACGGGCAGACTGACGCTGATATGTGAACATGCTTTGGCGAGCTAAATTGCTTTAAGTTATCAACAAAACGTTCTTCTTCTTGAATATGTTTGTTAATTGATGCAGCTTGTCGCTGCAACTTTCTAAGTTCGGCTCTCTTTTGAGAGCGCTGCAACTTGAGTTGATTGTAGCGTTGGGTGGCCGCATCTGAATTGTGATTAATTTTTTCCGGTACGATAATACTGTCGAGCTGATCTTTAGCATCCTGCGGGTGGCATAGCACCTTTTCCAAAGATAGTGGTTCCTCTTTAAACCCCATCAAAGCATAAAGCTGGCTTAAAACAGGGCCAACGTTCTGCTTATAGCCTTCAGATGCTCGCTTGTTTGTCTCTTTCTTACGCTCTAAGCCTCGAACCTCTGAGCTTAACCGCTCTTTCTCTTGTGACAAGTGAAAGTATTTCTGATCAACTAAACCTAAAAATATCTTGGTATGATCAATCGCCTGGTCACGCTTTTCCTTTTCATCAAATCGGTAAAATAGCGCATGTTTATTGGCAACAAGATTCTGATGCTGAAGAATAAATGATGAAAAACTACGTATTGAAGGAGTAGCCGCCTTAGCATTAAACCGCCGATTGGCTCTAGCAGCCAAAGATTCATCCACATCATCTATATCTAAGAAAAAGTCTCTTAGATGCTTCTTAAACTCACCTACCGGGCGGAAATAGCTACTATTAAAATAATCACGATCAATATCGTCAGAATTGAATGACTCAACACGACGGAAAAAGGCCTTACTCGCTATGTCAGGATCACGCGCAATCACCATATCTTGTTCATTAGCCGAAAGCGCGACATAGTAAATAGCAGCACTGGCGGTAATGACCCCTTTTGGAATGGTGTTCTCGCTACTGCCAAAGCAATAATCAAATATTTCAATTAAGGCGCTTTTGCCGGTCGATGACTTACCAGTGACAATATTTAGCCCCTTTTTAAAAATAACAGGGTGTTTGTTATCTTGCTTATCAATGACGCCAATTTCATGAATTAATGTTTTCATCTCGGTTTCACTCCTAAAAACGTATAAATCTCGACCACTGAGTGACCACTGAATAACCGCCCTAACTTCTCTGCACTTTTTTGATTGGTAAACACTGAATCAAACTCATCACATGAGCGAAGGGCTAAACTTTGTTCGTCTATAAATAGCCAGTCATTGACCAAACAATATTGAATGCATTGCTCTGTTAGCGCTTGAAATCCATCTATTCGTTCTTGTAGGTCATAGAGCTTGGTGCGATCGTCAAAAACCGACCAGATAGTGCTTCTAACGTTAGAGTTGAATAGTTTTTGGCCAAAAATAGGATGACTGCAAAGAGGGATTACCAAAGGGGCAAGTAAAAGGTTATTTTCTGATTCGCCAACACCTGTGTAAAACGAGGCAAGATATGTCCCATACTCAAACGGGTTGTACTTCAACTCATAAAGGGCGTCGACGATACTGCTCATGGTTCAACCCTCCATTTTAAGTCACGCTCTTCATCATCCATGGCATCGTGTATCAGGCCGTTTTTGTATTCAAGAGGCGGGATATCATTGCCCGTGTTGAGCGGTTGTTCGCTTATGGTCTTGTTGTAAAGCAATTTTGAACTTTTAATTGAATCTGTTGCTTCAAGCTGAGCGCTCGAATAGGCAAGCTTATATTTTTTGACCAATTGGTTTTGGTAGGTAATTGTTTTGTCTTTATAAAGTGGGAACTCATCTAGCTGTTCAAGGAGTGAGTTTTGTAACTCAATCCAATTACCTACAGCATCAGGAATCATTTCGTGATGTTCAATTTCGGTAATTTTTTGTACAAAAGGTCTGTCCTCGTGCAATTCTACTTCTAGCTCAGAGGCTTCATAGCCAGAAAAGACCGGAAAGGTGAACTCCTTTTTACAAAGAAGCGCGGTTAACTCTTCGCACTTAGCTGCAAATTCTTGATGTTTGATACTCCAAGATTGCTGAGTTGCTTGCGCGTACACAAAGCCAATAAGCCCATGTAGGTAACTTTTAAGGTTATTTTTGGGAATGCCTACTGGTTTGGAAAGTATCTGTTTTTCTAACTCTTGTGCGTTTTCTGCTTGCGTAAATAAGGTAACTTTACCGAGTACGTTTTTAAGCAATAACTTATCAGATGCCATTACCACTTTTTGCAGTTTAATGACTTCTGATGGCTTTTTGGCATTCAGTTGGGCTTCGGTACGTTCCGCGAAAATATCTTTTAATATTTGCAGGCGTTGTTCCGCACTCTGTGAGTTCCAGTCTTTTAGGCGAGTAGTCACACCAAATGCTTGGGTGGTATGAAGCACCAAAATACCGTATTGAACGTGATCAAACTCTGGGGCCAGCCAATTCTTTAGCGTTTTCCAAAGGTTTTCGTGGTGATCAGTGAGAGCCGCTGAGTAATCTTTCACTTCGGTTTGTGTTGATTCCAAGGCGTCTGTCGAAATAAGGCTTACGTCACCGTCCTTTTCGAACCAAACAGATTGGCCTTCTTCAAGCGAAAAGCACTTGTCCAAGCCGATCAGCGCTTGGTAATGAAACGATAAAGCGGTTGTTAACGCTGCATTTTTGGTTTGGCCTCCGGTCATACCTGTCCGCTCCTTTATTTTCTTTTTTGTAAATTCTTGGGGGTAGTTACCTAATTAACGTTTGTTTCAAGTCAAATGCGGACAATATTCTGTATAACGCTCACCATCAACCGCCGGCAGGGATCAATGGCAACCTCATGGCAAAGCAAACGGCCAATTTGTGGCTGGGTACTCGAGAACCACATCGGCCCTACCGGTCGGCTTGCATGGTGTTGTTAGCGGTGTGTTTCACTCTGTGACTCAGTTCTTCGCCAAGCCTCGTTGCCGTAACCAACGGTCCAAGGCAAGATGGATAGATGCCGCGACATCGTCAATACTGAATTCGCTGTATAGCGAACCAATCATATCAGTAGGGAGTTGGCGCAGCGTACGATCCTTCAGCAAACAGACGCGCTTCCCTAATGCGAGCATGTAGCCTACTTCTAAGGCGACATTGGGATTATGGGTCTCTGACTCTATTCGTTCGAAAACTGCAACTCCGAAGCCGCAACCATGCATGTAGGTACGAACGTTGGCCATCAGAAACTCAGCGTATGTGCGGTCGTCCGCTCGCAGTGCGATGATGTCGTGTATCGCCAACGATTCTCGGATCGCGCTCGCAATCTCTTGATATCGTTTGCCCTCGCCAAACTGCATCATAATAAATGCGCTTTTTCTTGGGTCCGGACACTGCTTACGAAACTCGTCAATGTAAGGAAGCAATTCCGGGGGATCGGAAATTGTCGACTCGCCAGGATAGGAGAGGGGCTGATAAGGTACAGAGACATGTGCTTTACTCGGAAAAGATGGCGCCAACTCCGGCTTGGCACGTCCACCGCTTATGGCTGAGAGAAAAACCTCTCTCGCCTCGTCCTCGTTCTTGCCAACGAGGTCAACGTAGACAATAGCGCGTAGAAGACCGGGTGGCTCGACGGGTTCGACGCGAACTGGAAGAACAGTGCGTCCCTTACCCGTGGGGTCCTTCGCGAATGCGGACGACCACTCTGATTCCGTAAATGAACTCTCCAGATAGGCTTGGGAAAGAATAACTAGGGTTTTTCTGGCCTCAGAGACTGCGCGCTGCATTTCAACGAGAAAATTGCCCCCTGGCTTGAAATCCCTTGAGGGGAGCAATACGGAATAACCCGCATCCTCCAATGTCCAGGCCATCCATTCGGCCCAGCGCCGGTCAGCCTTTGCATAACTTACGAGGAAATCAATCAATGCTTATCACTCCTGCCTTCCAGTTCCGAGCCCGCTAACAAGTTCATATATGGTTTCCGGATAACATTCCGTCTCAAATTGAGTGACAACGAAATTTCCACCATATTCCCCGTTTTCTAACCGGATAACATTCATTTGGCGCATGATACACGGAAACCGGTTAACATCACATGCCCCCCAAATTGACCATGCTGTCAATTAATCCTCACTGCTTAGAGCGTTGGTTTTTTCCCGCTGCCTTACACGAAATTTGAACCACGCCTGCCGGTCACAATTCTAAGAGTCTGAACAATCAACAGACTCACTGAAGTGAACCTCGCCCAAACAGTATCCCAACACGCTAAAATACGTACCAATATATGGTTTTATTGTAAAGTTCTGTTTTGACAATGGAATCCAAATGATTTTTCCGGTGGTGGTGTCTCCGGAAAAAGCGGCAGGCACCAGTGGTTGTAAACTCCCGGCTACCTAGTGCGCAGCCGAATCAGCACTTTTTTTTTAAAAGTCCTTTTCCGCCATCGACAATTCCAAACCCAGCGCTGAATTTCGGAACAACGATAAACCCTGTAACGGAAAAAACCTCGAATCAAACACGATTGTGCCAACTCAGCGGTGCCTCAGCACCCCTTCCAGCTCTTCCACCGCCGTTGCAATGGCGCCCACCATGTCGCCAACCTCTTTGATCACATCGCCGATCTACGAAATACCCACCGGCTCAAAAAAGATGATCGCCTTATGCCCGCCCGGGACAGGCATGTTTTCATAGCGCAGGTTTAATTTTTCCGTGATCTGCGCAACCAGCATCAGGCCCAGCCCAAACCCGTAATCATCTTCGTTCCGGACGGTATCTTCCAGTGTATGATCCGTATTTATTACGGTGAAAGCCTCCTCTGTTACCCGAATGCCCACCTCTCCCCGGACCGTATACTGGAACGCGTTGCGGATCAGGTTTCCGATGACAATGCGGGCGGCGGCCCGGGGGATGGTGATCCGGACCGGCACACTTTCAAGGCTGAATTTCACTTTTTTACCCTCTAAAAGGTACTTGTTTTCCCGCGTAAGTTCATCCACCAGATCACCTATGTCCACGGGCTCCCATGCCGGCATCTTTTCCTCTTTTCGGCTGAGCCAGAGCAGTGTTTCCGTCATGCGGTGCATATTGTCGAGCGCTCTTCGCATACGCAGGAAGGAACTCTTTTCATTCTCCCCGGGGTCCGGCCGCAGCCGTTCCATAAGATCCATATTTGAGCGGAGAACGGCTATGGGGGTTCTGAGTTCATGGCTGGAAAATCTCAGGAACTGATGTTCACGGGTCAATGCCTGGTTCAGATCCTGAACCGCATTCCGGATCAGGGCTGCCAGCCGGTTGATTTCGTCAAACTTAAAATCAGGAGGCGGGGATGAAAGGTTCTCCGGGGTCAGGGTGTTTGCCCAGTCCGAAAGGGCCTCCATGGGATCCGAGACTTTTTTAAACATATACCGGAGAACCGCCATTATCAGAACGATGAACCCAATGCCGATGCCCAGTGTCAAAATGTCCGAATTCTCGGTTTTACTAAAAGTCCCCGGAATATCATCATCTTCAGTGAAGGTTTCGATAAGGTAGAGCCGCTTTCCATCATGAAGGTCATAGGGAAACGCCACAAAGAACAGATACCCCTCCTGGCCCTCTTGCAGATCATATCCTTCGTCCCACTGTATTTTGGCGTGGGGCTGGGTGCTGGTTTTATAATTGTTTTTAAACCAGTCGGGCAGTTCTTTTTCCCCGATATATGATTTCAGGCGCGGCTCTTCGGGCAGCCGGGCATCCGGGTTTTCCCGGTACTCAAGGGCAAAATCCCGTGCCGTCAGATGAAACTGGTAGGATGCCTGTTCATCCATCCCGGTAATAATCGAATATTCAACGAGTATGCTATAGGCAACAATCATGCACAGGGCAAGCCCCCATAGGGAAACGCTGATAAACCGGCGTAATTTAGGGATTCTTTTCATTTTGCCTCCCGCAACATGTACCCGTGGCCGGGCACGGTATGGAGTATGGGGCTCTCCCCGGGTCCGTCCAGCTGCCTTCGCAGATTATGCAGGTGAACCTTGAGGCTGTTGCTTTCCGGGGCTTCATCCCCCCAGATAGCCTGTGCCAGTTTTTGGCGGCTTACCACGGCCGTGCCGGATCGAACCAGGGTCTCCAGAATAATCCACCCCGTGGGCGTCAACGGAAGTTTTCTCCCTGATCTGAATGCCTCCATGGAGTCCAGGTTCAGGGTCAGGTCCAGGAAGTTCAGTATCTTTGCCTGGCCGCTTTTTCGCCTTGGCAGGGCCCGGACGCGCATGATCAGCTCGGGCATGTCAAAGGGTTTTACCAGATAATCATCCGTACCCGAGGTAAAACCGGCCAGCTTGTCATCCAGGGTATCCCGGGCCGTGAGCATGAGAACGGGCGTGTCCCGTCCCTTTTCCCGCAGGCTCCGGCACAGCGCAAGGCCACTCATCCTCGGCAGCATGATATCCAGCAGCAGTACATCGTAATCGTTTTCCAGGGCCAGGTTTAACCCGGCCTCTCCACTGGCGGCATGGTCACAGGTGATGCCTTCCAGTTCCAGGTACTGGACAATGGTGGCGCCCAGGTGGACAACCACCCTTCGCGCCCGGGTAAACGGAGAGATAACCTATATCAATGAACGCCTTCGCCCAGGAGACCGGTTAAAGGCGGGCGAGATAATCGTTGAGCTCAACAAGAGCGCTTACCGGGCGGCGGTGGCACAGGCCCGGGAAATGCTGGAAGATGCCGGGGTGAACCTCCTGAAGGCTGAGCGCAGGACCGACCAGGCGAAGTCGGACTGGAACCGCTCGGGATTTAACGAACAGCCTTCCTCCCCGCTGGCGTTTCACGAACCCCAGTTAAAGGCGGCAAGGGCCCGTGTGGTGTCGGCCGAAAAAATCCTGGACAAGGCACTCCTGGAACTCGGGTATACCACGGTGAGGTCGCCTTATGCGGGCCTCGTGGTGGAACGGTTCGCGGATAAGGGAGAGACCTTATTTTCGGGCGATGCCGTCGTCAGGATGGTGAGCGCCGATGAGATCGAGGTCAAGGTGAACCTCGATGCGGGCCAGGTAAAGGCAATGGGAAAATGGCGGGAGGCGGATGTGACCATCACGGATACCGGGACCGGCAGGAGCCGGCCGGGAAAGATCGAAAGGAGCGGCGGTATGCTGGATCGGAAAACACGGCTCCAGAGTTTTTATATCGTTCCTGAAAAGGGGGAAAAGCAGCTCCTGCCGGGCATGTTTGTCTCCGTGTCCATACAGGGGAAAAAATGTGAAAACCTCATGGCCGTTCCCGAATCCGCCCTGACCCGGGACGGGTTTATCTGGTATGCGGACGATAGGGATATGCTTCGGAGCGCCCGGTCAACCATCGCATTTTACGAGGACGGGAATGTCTTTATTGAAAATCCATTGAACTCGGGGAACATGAAGGTGGTTGTCATGCCTGTCCGGGGATGTATCGCCGGGACAAAAATCCAGCCTGTGTATGAAGGGGGGGACGTCTAAATGAACGGCATCTCAGCATGGTTCACAAAAAACCCGGTCGCCGCGAATCTCCTGGCCTTCCTGATCATCACGGGAGGGGTTTTCACCCTTATGGGTATCCGGATCGAGGGGTTTCCCAGTACTCCGCCCAGCTATATTTCCATCGATATAGACTATTCAAAATCCAGCGCGGAACAGGCTGATACCGGTATCGCAAGAAAGCCGATGTGAAACTTGAACATCGCGATCAGCTGATGAACCTGCCGCTGATCACAAAGCGGGATGGTGCAAGGGTCTATGTAAAGGATGTGGCCGGGATCATTGAAGGATATGAAGACACGGATTCAAAGGCCCTGTTCCAGGGAGAAGACTCCGTGGGCATCGTGATCTACTCCAGCAATAAGGGGCATATGATCGAGGTGAGCCGCGCTGCCCATGACATTGTCGAACAGTTGCAATACCAGCTCCCCGAAGAGATCCGGGTTGATGTCTGGGCGGACTACAGCAGCTATATGAAAAACAGGCTGGCGCTCCTCCAGTCCAACGCATGGCAGGGGCTTTTAATCGTATTCGGCATACTGGCGGTCTTCCTGAACATTAAGCCGGCATTCTTCGTTGCCATGGGAATCCCATTTTCCGTTGCAGGTGCCGTGGCCCTGATGGGGGAACCATTTCTGGACTACTCCTTAAACGACATCACCACATTCGGCCTGATCATCGTCCTGGGTATCCTCGTGGACGTTGCCGTGATCGTGGGGGAGAGC
>PPCM01001359.1_pt1 | contig 11479 bp, 10 predicted proteins | sample 1555541 | NCBI WGS metagenome assembly PPCM01 (sample SAMN05284479, study PRJNA326546) | Marine sediment metagenome, whole genome shotgun sequencing project. | isolation source: marine sediment | place: Germany: Wadden Sea | collected 2012-09-05 | reverse complement strand
TTCGGTGTTATCGATGAAAATCTTATAAACTCCTTTTGATGTCTCAATTTTATATGTGTTTGTATATCTGTGGGCTAGTTTAGAGGAATAAATCATATTCTCAGCCTCATCATGTACTTCCACATTCACTTTATGAATGTGTGTATAATGTTCAATATATTCTATTGCTACACTTTCATCATTCTCATTCAGTATATGAGTAGTTATTTCTAGAAAAGCATTGTTTTCTTCTTCAACTTTGTCGATTAGATAATTATTATTAATGATATATAATGCTATATTAATAATTAGGAAAACAAAAGTAAGTATTATTGATATGATTATGATGTTTTGTCTAAACTTCTGTTTAAGTGATTTATTCATCTAAATCACCTACCCAAGTATAACCAAAACCATAAATTGTTTTTATAAGTACTTTATCGTATTCTTTCTTTAATTTCTTTCTAATATTTCTAATATGAACATCAATTACTCTATCATTGACATCCATATCTAGACTATATAAGTAATCCATAAACTGCTCTCTTGATAAAACCGATGGATGATTGTCAACCAGCAACTTCATCATTGTATACTCAATTGCTGTTAAGTTAATTATTTCTTCATTTACTATAAGTTGGTTCACTCCAACTCTAAAATTCAAAGTCACATCGTCAACTTTTATTTTAACTACGCTATTTTGAAGTTTCGAAAAATAATTATTTATCTTGATCACTAACTCATCACTTATAAAGGGTTTAGTGATAAAATCATCAGCTCCTAGTTTTAAAACTTTAATCTTATCAGCAACTTGGGTCTTGGCAGTGACTGCTAAAATATGGACATTTGAAATCTTTCTGATTTCCTCAATAAAGTATTCTCCGGAAATTAAAGGTAACATTAGATCAGTAATTATCAAATCAATATTGTTTCCTCTAAATAATGATAATGCATCTAAAACATTGAAAGCAAAAAAAACATTATACCCCTCACTCTCAAGCAACTCACGAACAAACTTATTAATTTCTTTGTTATCTTCTAGCAATAGAACATTTCTCATCTACCCACCACCTTTACAAAAATTATATCACAATCACTACTTTATAAAAAATAGAGCTACAGCCCTATTTTTCTAACTTGATAGTTGTGATACAAGTATTACTACCTTTTGTTGTATATACTTTTGAAATTCCATGATAGTCCTCATAAATGAATTCAAAAGTGTACTCTTTATTTTTCTTCAACCAGAAGTCCATAAAACCGTTAGATTGACTTGTTCTTGTTTCATCTAAAAAGATGGTACCTTCTTGATCTCTCACTATTACTCTAAACTCTTTTTTTACTAATTCTCCTTTACAACCTGTAACGGAATGAATGGCTCAGGTATGAGTACTTGAAATATAAGGAGCGATAGATACATAAAACTCATCTCCTAGTTTATACTCTGTCTTACTTCCCTTCTCCTCAATCACTGTTAACTTCTCGCTATCAATAAAAGCATTGTAATAACTATTATTTTCCATCAGATGATTGATTTTTGTCTTCATTGACATCTTTTCAAAAGATGGTTGTTTCTCTATATTACTTTGACTTGAAAAATAGGCAAAACCAAGAATTAAACCAAATATTAGTAAAATACTAAATATATATTTTTCTTTCATTTTTCATTCTCCCTTCAAACTATTGTAATCATAAACAACAAATGTTAAGGAAATATAAAGAAAAGAACTTCTAATTTTTAGAAGTCCTTTGTCAATATTCTTACTGGAAAACACCATCAGTCATCTTCGCTTTGTACTTAAATATTCCAAGCCATTTATTTTCATTAAAATCATAGAATCTAGATTTCGAATAGAAGTAGACACTACTTACTAAGGAAATAATAATCAAGGTTGTTACTATTGGATTCATGAATACGCTTATTTCTAAAAAAATCGAGAGTATCGCTGCAATCAATCCAAACAAATGTCCATGAGAGAAATGTTGAAGTCTTAAGTTAGATAGTAAACCTAGTAAAGAGAATACTAAGACGATAGTTGTAGAAACTGCATAACTCAAATACCAACTTATAATATCATCATTCATATCATTAAACGACACATAGGCTTGATCTGTAATAACTACATCTTCTCCATTACGGTAGAACTTAACAATTGACTGTGAATATTGTGGATTACCTGCCATAGTATGAGAAATGTAATTAGTCTCATACTCATCATTAGCAAATCTTCCATATTTAATTTCATCAACTTGATGGGCTTTTGCGAAACCCTGAATCTTCAAATACGATGCAACATTCAAACTTATAAATAAAACTAGAACCAAACTTACGACGATTCCGAATATCTTATATATCTTATAATCTTTATTAAACATAGTTTCACTCCTTTGCTGAATTTATTGTAACATAAAATAATAAAAAATAATAGTGGGTATGTGGAAAATTACCTTTATTCCTTTCTGTTAGTGTTTTCGAGTTCCTTGTTGCTAGTAGTATATATATAAAACTCTTAAAAACCATAAAAGAGAATAGATATAAAAAGACGTGGAAATCACCACGTCCTAGATTCAAACTATATAAATATGCCCAAAAGAATCGATAGTGTGTATACAAAACCAAATAGAACAAAGTTTTTAACTGCTAACACAAAAGTTGTCGCCTTTTCTTGTTTCTTAATAAAGGTTACAGTGTTCTTATAGACAGGAATAAAAGTAATTAAAGTCAACAATGTAATAATTGGTAAAAAACCAACAATGACATTAAAAACTAAAACTGCAAAGGTAAATAAATTTAATAGAGCAAATAAGTAAGTCGCTCTCTTTCTCCCTATAAAGAATGGTAAAGTAAAGCGTTGATTAACTACATCATCTTCAATATCACAGATATTGTTAGCAAGCATAATGTTAGATATATAAATCACAAGTGGCAATGATGTAAAGATAATTGCTCCAAGTTCAATAATCTTTAAGTTTATTGTTAAAGACGAGTTCGCTAGTGACAATTTAATGAGTTCCAAGTCATAAACTTGAATGTAAATTGTTACAAAATAAATGATTCCACCCATAGCAAACCCTGAAACTATTTCTCCTAGAGGAGTTCTTGAAATTGGTAGTGGACCAAACGAGTAAGTCACTCCAATACCACCACTTACTAACCCTAGTAGTAATACCCAGATATCGGTGATTAAGTATAACCAAAATCCAAATATAGCTGATATCAGCAACAAAAGGATAATAATTGTAATAACTGTACTTTGACTTAGTTTATCTCTAACAATAGCATTATGATGCTCAAAATTGAATCCTTCTTTTAGTACTGCCCTCTTATAATCCATTAAGTTATTTATCGCTGTAGTCGCCATATCCAGCGCCAATAAGCAGATAAAGAATATTATTAGTACCTTCGGATTAGAAACATCAAAACGGTACTTAGCGAATACAACTCCTGCAAAGAATGGAATAACACTCGCAACTTTTGTCTGGATTTCTACTAACTTAAAAAACGATGAAATCTTCATTTTCTTCCCTCCATGTGCTCACAAATAAATAGAAATTACCTCAACTTATTACATCACTCTATTTACTAACTTAGGTATTAACTCATTCAAATAATCTTTTCCCTTACCGTTAGGTAACTTAACAATTAGATCCTGAACTCTTTTATAATACCTTTGAACTAGTTCTCTTGTTTTCTTGATTGATTCTGTTGCTATCACAATCTTGTAAATCTCTTCAAAATCTTCTTCTGTTAGTTCCTTAGAAAGGATCACTCTTAACTGACTTGCATACTCTGTATCTGACTGAAGAGCAAAAATGATCGGCGAACTGTAATAACCTTTTATAACATCCATTTGGACATCTTTACCTACGACATTTTTATCTCCCTCATAATCGAGTAGATCATCAACTAACTGAAAGATCATTCCTATCTCATATCCAATTTTACCTAAAAGTTTACTAGTTTCATCACTTGCTTTAGAAAGGTAACTACCCGCAGCTAGTGATAATGAGATTAATGCTGCTGTCTTTTTTGATACCATTCTCAAATACATATCTAAAGTGATGTTTAAATCAAACTTCATTTGATGCTGCTTCATATCTCCAAGACATATTTGATTTACACACTTGGCAATCCTTGTGAATACTTCCTTATCCAAATCAAGATGAGATAACATCAAGAAACATTGGCTAAGCAGATAATCCCCCATATAAACAGCATAGCTTTGACCATATTTTGCCTGAACAGAGAGTTGATTTCTTCTCATATCGGACTGATCGATCACATCATCATGAACTAATGTCGCTAGATGAATTGCTTCTATCGCGGTTGCAACATCTATAATAATATCCTGATTCTTCTTGGATTTTTTACTAAACATACTTCCGATTAACATCAGTGATGGCCTAACCATTTTACCACCTGTAGCAAACAAGTAATTAAGTGAACCATCTAACACTAAATCTCCTGATTTAGTTAACTCTTCCATTTGCTTTTTAATTGTGTTTAACTTTTCAACAAAATCTTTTTCTTTTATCAAGTATTTAGTCATTTTACCACCTTACTTAGTCTGTGTATATGTACCACTTTTTAGCAAACTTAAACTTTTTCCATTTACTCTTTAACCATGGAAGAAGATAATAATCTAATCCTAGAGTAGAACCACTTCCACCGGCGGTTGCAAAACTAGCAAAGATATACCATAACATTTCTACAGGAGCCATTCCTGATGACCAAATCATTAGACCCATTCCAATCGAAGCCACTGATGCTAGGAAAGTAAACAATCCAAAAATAAGTGCTAACCCGACTAGAATTTCACCGATGACCATCCCTGTTTGAAATACCGTTGCCATAAAAGTGAATCCTCCTGATTCAGTATAGAATATTAGGTCCATCGACCACTCCACAATATCAGAGATAAAACCAGGTACAGGTAATGGCCCTGACCAAGTACTAAACTTCTCAGCATAAAAAACAATCGTTTCAAAGATATTAGCATCTGCTGCTAAGGTAATCGTATCAACAACTTCATCAACAACTGTGCTTGCAGTACTAACCACATCAGCCGTCGCTCCTGTAACTGGTATCTTTTCAGGAATCAAGAAGATATTATTTGGATCAGTAATTATCTTTGGTAACTTCACAATCCCTTCAACTAACCACATAAATCCTAAAAATATTCTTATTGGCAAGATAAAGAAGTTTGGTGAACGTTTTGAGAAATGTCCTCCTAAGAAGCTCCTTCTATTTCTAACATGGAAGATCTCATTCTTTAAATATGACCAAACTTTGTTAAATCCTGATAACTGAACAAAATAAACTACGTTGATAAAGTGTTTAATGAACATTGCCATAAAACCTGAGAATCTAAACATTTTTCTTCTTGTTCCAACTTTAGCAACACCATACCTACCACCGATACTTACCATAGCACCATGGAAAGATGGTTTATACTCTTTGAGTTCTTCTTCTTTCAAAGTCAAAATAATATTTTTAGCAACTAATGCCGATGAATGCTCTGCATTTTCTACCATTTGTGGAACTGGGTTAGTACTTCCTTCAGGAATATAATAAATGTTATCCCCAACTACAAATACATCCTTATATGTAGTAGAGCGTAAATACTTATCAGTTTTAACTAAATTTCTATTAGTTTTCTCTAATCCTTCTTCTGTATTCTCAAGTAAGGTAGAACTTTGAATTCCTGCAGCCCAAATAACAGTATGAGTATCAACACTATCTTTTTTATTATTAATACAAATATGATCTTTATTAATATCACAGATACTAGAGTTAAGTAAGATTTTAACTCCTAGCTTATCTAATCGTTTTAAAGCTTTCTTTTGTAACTTCTCATCAAAGTAAGGTAGAATACAATCGATTGCATCAACACAATAAATAGAAACTTCCTCGCGGGAAACTGAATAGTTCTTACATAGAATAGGAATCCATTCGGCGAGTTCCCCAACCATTTCAATTCCCGTAAAACCACTTCCTGCTACCACAAAACTAAGTAATGACTTGCGTTTCACCGGGTCATTTTCCATTGTTGCCTTATTAAACATATCTAAAATGTGGTATTTTATTCTTACGGCATCCTCGTATGACCACAATGCTAAGGCATTTTCCTCTGCACCTTTAACACCATAGAAAGCCGGTTTAGAACCAGTCCCTAATACTAAGTAATCATATTCATACTCTGCATTATTACCGACTAATCGCTTCTTATCAAAATTTATATTTAGGATTTCATCCAAGACAATATCTACTTTTCTCCCAGCAAACACTTTCTTAAGATCAACCCTAATTGATGACTCATCAACTCTACCTGCTGCGACTTCATGTAACTCAGTCAACATTGTATGGTATGAGTTCTTATCAATTAATATGATTTCTACTTCATCGTTCTTCTTGAACTTCTTAGCTAGCTTTTTTGCAGTTAAAATTCCACCATATCCAGCTCCTAAGACAACTATTTTTTTAACAGCACTCACAAAATCACTCCTTAGATTCTTATTTTTCTTACATCAGTAGGTACAAAAAATATCTCCAATGGAGATATTTCTTTAAAACTATTCCATTACAGCAGTTTCACCTGTGACAGTACCAGTTTCATCTTCGATCATAGAGTCCATGTACTCTTGAGATGTGAAATATAAATTTCCTTCAATTGTTGCATCCTGTAGTTTAAATCCATTCGCCTCAATATATACATCTCCAACAAGAGTCCCACCTTTTAACAAGAAGTTTTCACTTCTTACAATTAACTTAGGAACAGTTAGAGTATAGGTTGCATTCTTTTTATGGTCATCATCAGTACCATATAGTGCAATTTTTCTCGCGATTACATCACGATTTGTAAACTCACCATCAACAATTAAATCTTCTGTTAAAGTGATATTATTTTGTAGAACTGTAATCCAAGCACCAGTCACAGAAGTTCCTCTTATTACACCTTGTGGATCTATTGTGAATGAAGCACTTGTAAACACATCAACATCATCAACAAGAACTTTTCCAGTTACACTTGCTGGGGCAATGAATGTTGATGATTTTCTATACTCGACATTTGCAAAGTGCAAATTACCTTTAATTGTTGCATCTTGTAACTTAAATCCGGGTGCTTCAACATATACATCACCAACAAATGTTCCACCTTTTAATAAGAAGTTTTCACTTCTAATAATAAGTTTTGGTGCTGTTAAAGTATATGAAGCAGTTTTATTATGATCTTCATCTGTTGCATATAACGCAATTTTTCTGGCAATTACATCTCGATTAGTAAATTCTCCATCAACGACAATTTCCTTATCATAGTTGATATCATTTAGGGCTATCCCAATCCACGTACCATTCTTTGACAAAGCAGCTGATAGTTCTTCTCCAGTTGTTGCTTGTGAAGCAGAAGCAACAACATCAGGTTCATTGGATCCACATGCTGTCAATGATAAAGATACTAAAAACACACATAAAATAATAGCTATTTTTTTCATAGTTAACTTCTCCTCTTTTTTTTCAAAACAACTTACAAACTTTGTGAATAATTATATATTTATAATATCATATTTTTTAGAAGTTTTAAAATTATGTTGTAACTATGACGTTGATAGGAAACTAAAAACAGGTCATCCTCCTTTATGATTGTTTTCATAAAAAGTGGATAACCTGATATTAACTGGTACGATTTCTACGGATGTAATTATAGAGAAACAGAATAAGAAAAAGATTATTTCTTAGAAACTACTGACCATAGTAGTCATAGATGAATATTTCACCTTCTACATTCTTACTAACTATTTTCGAACTTCTTAAATAATTCAAATCAATATCTTTTGCATTACCATAGTAATCATCACCATTCAGTTTCAGAGCTCTCAAACCCGTTAGTTCATTTAGAACATTGATATCACCCTGACCTTCAGATATATCAAGAATTGATAAGTATTTCATATTTGAGATACTTTCAAAATCACCAGTTCCTTTTCCTTTTAGAACTTTGATGTTCAAGAAGTCACTTAACTCTTCAAAGTCGATCTTTGCCAATGTAGACTTAAGATTTACTACTAAAAGCTCTTTACTCCTATTAAGACTTGAAAGTTTCCCCTCAACATCGGTATCTTCTAAAATAATTACTTTTAGATTTTCTAGATCTTTTAGGTCTTGTAAGTTTCCACTAATTTTGGTACCAAAAGCCTTTACTACTTCCAAGTTCTTCATTTCTGCTAAAGAGGAAATATCACCTGTTATACCGCTTGAATAACTAATATTAATTGTCTTTAAGTTTATGAGTGATTTTAATTCCTCAATTGATCCATTAATAACACCACCATTGATTGTATCTCTAGCAAGATAGATATGTTCTATCTCTAGGTAGTTTTCAATCGCCTTTATTTCACTAAAGCTCTTTTTAACAACATATACATTTTCAAGATTAATACTTTCGTAATTATAGGAGTTATCTAGAGTTCGATAGAGCATCTTTATGTTTAGTAGTTGATCCATATTCTCAGGTAGTTTGTATGAAGGTCTACCTCCATCTATTTTCTCATAATGCTCATGATTGATAAACAACTCCTTTGGATAGAAATTTGTACGGGAGTCAAAACTGATTTCATCATTTGTAAAGAACATATAAGTATATTTAGTATCGAGTATGTCAAGATCTTTCATTTTACTATCATAGTCATTTCCAAAAAGTCTTTTATGCTCATTTACCACATTTCTAGCATTTATATAATCTCCTTCGTAGATGAAGTGATCAAGAACCGCATAAACTTCTTCTTTGCTTATATCTTCACCCAAGCGCCTCAGTAAGCTTATAACGCTTGAGTAGTCATAAGCTGAACTCTGATTACTAAGTATGTTTATAATTTCAAACATCATGTCTTTGATAACCTTCTCTTTATCACAGCCTTCATAATCAATAGCAAAGGTACTCAAACGATTAACCAGCCCATTATATGTATGTGATTGTTGATCAAGGGTGGCAATATCAGTAATAGAGGTATTGATATTGACTTTGGAACTGCAGTTGAAGTACTTGCAATACTCAAAAACTGAACTTAATCCCTTATAGTAATTGGTTCTATCATATACTTCAATTAGCTCTTTCACAACAAGTTCAACTTCTTCCTTTTCAAACATCGTTAAAGGAATTGCTGCTAGCAACTGAACTTCATTTTTACTCTCATTATCAATTTTATCAATTAGAAGTCTATACATTTCAAAAGGATTATGATAACTCTGCAGTTCTTTAAAAACTGTCAAACTTTCTTCAAAAGTACTACTCTCATACTTATTGGCATAGTAGTGATAATTACGTTTATCAACATCAATCTTACCAATCATAAATACTAGAATAATCGCAAATATCGAGATAAGTAGAACTATATTAATGTATTTAATTTTCATTAGCTGAAATTCCCTCTTTCGCATTTTTTTTTATTTCATACAAATATAATAGAGTGTCGTCTCCATAAATTAGGTATTGGAGTTTCTTACTTGCATAAAAATCATCAAAGTAGATTTCAACGTTGGTACTTGAAAGATCGATAAATCTGATTTGTGGTAATTCAATAAATACCTTTGATGACCCTGTCACTTTTGTATTGGACAACCCTAATACATCTAAACTATTAAACTGACTGAAAACAGAAATATCTCCATAGACATCTGTATTACCAAGTTGCAGATTTTTCAGAGTTTTAGGCAAGATATCTAAATCAAAACTAACAGGATTGTCGTAAAGATCTAGGAAAGTTAAATTTTCGAACAACTTCTCGTCAGTAATCTTCCATTGTAAATTGGACCTTTGCACCGAGAGCTCCCTTAAACTCTTGCTTGACTTGATAAAGGCAACATCTATGTTTGCCTCACTATTTTTAACATAGAGAGATTTGAGATTACTGTTTTCTAGTTGATTAAAATCACCTGTGATTTTTGCCTTACCCAAAAATAAATACTCTAGGCTCTCAAAACCTTTTAAATCATCGATAGAGATTTCTAATTCGTTACTCACAACTACAATTTCTGCATTTGACTTAGTTGGAATCTCTTCAAGATCATTTATCATAAATATTTTCTTTTTCAAAAATAGGTCCACTCTACTATTATCAAGGTCTTTAAAAGTAAAATCATACTCTCTAGAGTAGTTAAAACTTTCTTTCAAAGACGTACAAATAGGTGTTGATGGTGCGTAACTAGGAGAATAATCAAAAATCTCATAATTAGTATTATCTAAATCAAATGATGAACGATATGAAAACTGTTTTGTTGACTTAATACAAAATTGATTGTTATTTAATATTAGTTCCATATCAAAGACATCACTTCTGTTATCTAAGAAGGAGTTTATTTCTTTCATTCCTATAGTTATTCTGTTTTGGTTCAAGCCATACCTTAAAAGTAAAACTTTCTTTAGATTATCTTCTTCAATGATTTCACTAACAATACTCTTAATGTCATCATCACTAATGTTCTTCAAACCTAAAAATAATGTAATTATTCTAGAACTTCTATCATGAAATGCGTTTATTCTATCTCGCTCTACATCTTGCAAGTATCTTCTTAAGTACTGCAAAGGTAAATTCTCTTCGCTTTCTTGCTTTAAACTATCAAAGAATGTTATTTTTGCGAGCGTGAGTCCTTCACTATCATACTTGAGATTCAATCTTGCAATCATTAGCAAATAATAACTTTCAGTTGTCAACTCATTCAAATCTTTTAAATCTCTAAATGCTTCAACAATTTTATAATAATCTTCCTGGGCAACAGCATTATCTAACTTTAATCTATAAAAGTTAATACTTTCCTCGAATCTTACTAAGGGAATCACTTTATCTATAAAAAGCGTTGACAATATGGGTTCATCCATTAGAGCTAACTGATAAGCAAATTTGAAAAGCGAATCACTATCCTCTTGATACGCTTTGATATATTTATCAAAAGCTAAGCCAGGATTACCGATCAATAACTTGTTAGCTTCAACATCTGCTATCTCAAGTATATTTTCCATCTTAACTTTTTTGGGGTTGGGAATTATTATTACTGATATTAATACAGCTAATGAAAACACCAGAATTAAAGTTATAAAAGGGGAGTCAATTATACCCTTTTTATCATTTTGAGGTTCTTTTTTTACACGTTCAACTTTGGTCCCACATCTTGGACAATACTGATACTTTTTAACTTTACTATTACACTTATGACATTCCATTGTCTTCCTCCTTGTTGTTATTTTAGTAAAAGAAAAACTAACAACCCTAAATATATAAGTTATTAGTCTGTACTGGCTTAAGTAGTCTAAATTTTCTGTTTTCCCCCATAATTCCACCCCATCATTCATTTTCTTAATCTCTAATTAAAGTATAGCAAATGAAATGAACTATTAGTAGATAAATTTTGCTGTAAACAATTAAACATAGATTAGATTTAAAATCAAATCTATTTATCTTTTTTCAAATCTCAACCGCACCATTTTGCAGCTGTTTTAATTCTATC
>PPCM01001358.1_pt1 | contig 11484 bp, 5 predicted proteins | sample 1555541 | NCBI WGS metagenome assembly PPCM01 (sample SAMN05284479, study PRJNA326546) | Marine sediment metagenome, whole genome shotgun sequencing project. | isolation source: marine sediment | place: Germany: Wadden Sea | collected 2012-09-05 | reverse complement strand
CGTCCAGCTCGTAGAGGAACTTGAAGTCGGTCTTCTCCTCGCAGGCCTCGATAACGGCATCGGCAAACTCCAGCGCGCCGTCGCCGCCCTTTTCCCAGTGCCGGGACAGGGCCACCTTGGCGCCCGCAGCCTCGGCCATCTCGCGCACCTTGGCGATCTCGTTGTCCGTATCGCTGTAAAAAGCGTTTATGCAGACAACGGGGCTGATACCGGCCTTTCTGACCGTCTTGATATGCTGAATAAGGTTCGCGCAGCCCTTCTCAACCCACTCCACGTTCTCGGTAGCGTACTCTTCGGGCATGGGCTTGCCGGGAACGGGCACGGGGGCGCCGCCGTGGCATTTCAGGGCGCGGATGGTGGCAACCACCACCGCGCAGTCGGGTACGAGGCCGCTGTAACGGCATTTGAGGTTCCAGAACTTCTCGAAACCGATATCCGCGCCGAAACCGGACTCGGTCACATGATAGTCGGAGAGCTTGAGGCCGATCTGGTCGGCGATAATGGAGCTCTGGCCGATGGCGATGTTGGCGAAGGGGCCGGCGTGAACGATAACGGGCTGACCTTCCAGGGTCTGCATGAGGTTGGGGTTGAGGGCATCCACCATCCATGCGGTCATGGCGCCGGCCACCTGGAGGTCCTCGGTGGTCACGGGCTTGCCCTTCTTGGTATAGGCAACAACGATCTTGCCCATGCGCTCGCGCATATCCTTCAGGTCAACGGCAACGGAGAGGATCGCCATGACCTCGGAGGAGACGGCGATGCCGAACTTGGAGCGCATCATGAAACCGTCGAACTTCCCGTTCACCCCGTCGATACCGATGATGATGTTCCGGAGGGACTGGCAGCAGTAGTCGATGACGAATCCCATCTCGATCTTGGTGGGATCGATATCGATGCGGTCCATCTTGGAGAGGCGCGCCAGCTGCTCGTCGTTGTAATTTCTTTCGTGCTGGAGGCGGGAGGTCAGGGCCACCATGGCGAGGTTGTGGGCGTTCATGATGGCGTTGATGTCGCCGGTAAATCCCAGGGAAAAAGGCGTGAGGGGGATGCACTGGGCAAGGCCGCCGCCCGCCGCCGATCCTTTGATGTTCATGGTGGGGCCGCCCGAGGGCTGACGGATGGCGGCGGACACCTTCTTGCCGCGCTTGCCGAGACCCTGCACGAGGCCCATGGAAGAGGTGGATTTTCCCTCTCCGAGGGGTGTCGGGGTGATGGCCGTAACGTCGATGTACTTGCCGTTGGGCTTGTCCTTGAGCCTCTCCAGAACCCTGCGGAAATCGATCTTGCCGATATAATGGCCCTGGGGCAGCAGCTCTTCCTTGGAGAGTCCCAGCTCCTCGCCGATCTCGTAGATCGTCTTCATTCTTGTTTCAGCTTCTTCCGCGATTTCCCAGTCCTGGTGTTTGGTTGGATCTAATGTCATTGAACGTCCTCTTCCGTAATGAATGCAGCTTCGAGCACTCGATTGATATCCATGCAGCCGGACGCCGGCAAGGGGACGGCCGCATTTGCTTTTCACGCATACTGTCAGGCAAACATCGTGCCGGCGCATGGCCGGCGTGGGGAGGAAACAGGCCCTGCCGGTATCAAAGAGGGGAATAATTTGTGCTGTTGATTTGTATTACCGAGAACTTACAGGAGAAAGGAGGCTTCCTCACTGCAAATAGTAAAAAAAACCTTAAATTACGAATTGCTACAGATGTGTAATCAGTAAAAAGTCGACCTCTCGATTCATGGCATCATCAAAGAATCAGAAATGATTCATCCCTGAATCACAAGCCTTTCAACTTTCTGGACAGGGTCGACTGACTGAGGCCCAGTTCCTTGGCGGCCTTGCGCTGGCTACCGTATTTTTGAACCGCCTTTTCGATCATCCGAACCTCGAAACGTTTCACCTCGTCCTGGTACTCCCCCGGAACCTCGGGGTTGTCCCAGGCCTGCTCGGGTACCGCCCGCCGGATACTGTCGGGCAGATGGCGAACCTGGATTTCCTCCTCCTCGGTCATGGCCACAAGCCGCTTGATAAGGTTTTCGAGCTCCCTGATATTTCCCGGAAAGTCGTATGCAAGGAGGGTGTTGCGGGCCGCCCGGGAGATCTCCTTATTCAGCTTGTACTCCTTGGTGTAGCGTTTCAGGAAAAAATCGATCAGGGGGGAGATCTCCTCTTTTCGCTCGGCAAGGGAGGGAATGCGCAGGGGAACCACGTTGAGCCTGTAATAGAGGTCCCTTCGGAAGGTGCCCCGTGCCACCATCTCTTCGAGGTTCCGGTTGGTGGCGGCAATGACCCTGGTGTTGATCTTCATGGACTTTAGCCCGCCAACGCGCACCACCTCCCCGCCTTCGAGGAAGCGAAGCAGTTTGACCTGGAGATGCAGGGGGATCTCCCCCACCTCGTCGAGAAAGAGGCTGCCGTTGTGGGCAAGTTCGAACAACCCCTTTTTTCCCGTTGGGGAAGCGCCGGTAAACGCCCCCTTTTCGTGACCGAAGAGTTCGGATTCAAGGAGGGTATCGGAGATGGCACCGCAGTTCACATCGATAAACTTGCCGTTCCTTCGCTCCGAAAGCCGGTGAACCGTACGTGCGATCATGCTCTTACCCACGCCGGACTGACCGGTGATCACCAGGGTGAGGTCGAACTTGGCGGCCCTGACGGCCGTTTTCATCAGCCTGTGCATGGCGGGGCTCTGGATCACGAAATCCTGGAGTTCCGTGGCGGCAAGGCCAAGGTCCGTGAACTCGAGGTGAACATCCCTTTTGAGCAGTTCCTGTTCCAGGCTCTCGGTAAGGTTTTCGAGGGTGGTGATGTCCCGATCGTTGACCAGGACAAAGCGGATCTCCCTGTCTTCTCCATGAATGGGAATACCGGTGGCCAGGATTCTCTTTCCGTTCCGCGTTACCTGGATCATGGAAACGGGGCGTTTATTCCTGAGCACTTCGAGGGCCACCGACTTGTCGTAATACCCGGCCGCCACCAGCTCCCGGGCATTGCGCCCCAGTATGGTGGCGGCGTCGAAATCCACCATCTTCTCGGTGGCCCGGTTCACCATCAGGACCGTGCCCTCGTGATCGGTGATAAAGAGGCCGTCCTTTGAATGGCGCATGATCCCCTCGAAAATGGACGCAAAATCCGAAGGCTTCATGGTGTGCGCGCCGGGGTTCTTTTCAGTCATTCCCACCCTGTCTCCCCATCGTCATTTCTCAACTTGACTCACAACTTTCATCTTTTTTGTTTCAGGCCTTCAGGCTGTAAAACCATTGGCTTTAAGCCTTGGGAGCCGTCACACCGGCATAACCGTCCAACCGTGTAAGGGATGCGGAATAGAATTAATCCACACTTTCGGGGCACTCGGTTCCGGAAACCCGAGCAGTTGCTTTATGTCAACAACAACACGAATTATCGGTAATTGTGTAAATTTTACTTTCTCGATACCTAACCGATAACGGTTTCATACCCTGAACACGAAAAAGCCCATCCATCCACAGTTCCCCGGGGTTACAAACGCAAATCCCGAACGCCCGGAGCTTACACCGATTCCGGATTGATCACAGATTCGATGATGCGGTTGGTGCCGGCCACATCCCCCATGGCCATGATATGAATCCCGTCCGCAAGAGCCCTGATCTCCTTTATCAGATCCAGGATAATATCAATACCGCTTGCGCCCTCCTCCATGCGGGAGATCACGTTTTCCGGCACATCGATCCCCTCGACGTTCTTGTTCATAAAGCGGGCCATCTTCACACTTTTAAGGGGCATCAGGCCCACCAGCACGGGTTTTCCCAATTTTGCGGCCGCTTCAAGAAAGTTCAGCGTTTTTTCGCCGTCGTACACCACCTGGGTCTGAAAAAAATCCGCGCCGGCCTTTATTTTTTTCTCCATCCGCAGGATCTCCCGATCCAGGTCCCTGGCCGTGGGCATGGCGGTTGCCGCAATTCTGAAATCGGTATTGCCGCCGAACTCCTTGCCGTTAAAATCAAAGCCGTCGTTCATCTTTTTTATCAGGCGGATCAACTCCAGGGTGTTGTAATCATAAACCGCCTTGGAAGGATAGGGTCCGTGCTTGGGAGGATCGCCGGTGGTGACCAGTATGTTCCGGATGCCCAGGGCATGGGCGCCCAGAAGATCCGCCTGGGTTCCGAGGAGACTCCGGTCCCTGCATGTAAAATGGGGAATCGCCGCTACTCCAAGCTCATCCTGAATCAGTCTTCCCATGGCAACGGTGTTGATCCTCAGATTTCCCATGGGACAATCATGGATATTGATGCCGTCCAGGGGCAGATAATCCGCCGCCTTCTTCAATGAATCCCCCGTTTGAACGCCTTTTACCGGCCCCAGCTCCGTGGTGACCACGAACTCTTTTCCCAGTTTTTCAACTAAACTCATATGAAGGCTCCCTGTGTCGTTGATTTACCGTTTCGTCCGGAATGCAGTGTCCGCATTCGAGGTTGTTACACACCCTCTCCGAATTTTACAACCCTGTTTTGCGGCGCGCTTTTTACATATCGATCCTGCCTTGCTAAATCAAGAAAGAGTTGCGGGCTCTTACCCAACAGGGGAAAACCCGATCCGGTTGTACGAGATAAAAATGCGCCGGCAGCCTCACCCTCTCTATCCCTTTGCATGACGCAACAACACCTCCGGGTATCGCCCAAGCGCACCCGGTTGCCATGGGGTAAACATAACGGGTTTCACGTAATCTTTGTCCGGAAATTTCGAAAGGGGGCTCAATAAGTGAACAGACGTAAATCTCCGGCACCGTGAATAAAGCATATGGAGTGTACGGCTCGGCCTTAAAAGATCGTTGCCGGATATTTTCATCTGAGGAACCGGCCGGCCTGCCCGCAAGACAAACCCAAGATCCCGTCGTACTTCAGGAACGTGTTCATTCCGCACTGAAGCCTTCAACCTCAAGCCGAGCCGATACATGATTTCAGACACGACTTTGTCCTTGATAATCTCCATATTGTTAGGTAGGTAAAACTATTATGATTTATAACGGCGTAGCCGGGCCACGCAATGCAATAGTCACTCTATACATTTGGATCCAATCGATTTTCACAAGAGAAAAACGGGATACCCGGCATTCGGCACCATTACCCAAAATCGTTGGACATGTCCCGGATATGGGACCGTAATTCCTAAAAAGATATATTCATCATCGGAGTGGGGGAAATAATTTGCTCGATAATAGTATACTCAACCTTTTACTGAGACCAGGAGCGAGTTTCGAAGAACTCCTACCCGCGTTACTGCTTTTCTTGATCTCCTGGTGTTTAGTCTGGAATTCTCTTAGGCGGATGAACATGTTTCCCAAGCGAGTCGTACTCGTCTTGTCGATCTGTGTCACTCTTCTCGCCCTCCTCGGCATCAGTGAAGAGCAACTCCAATGGATATGCCGGCACTACGCCGCCATGCTCATAGCCATGCTCGTGGCACTTGCGGCTGCAATTCGCCTTTTCGGACGAAAACCGTGAATTAGAAAACAGAGGGGTTGAAGAACCGGGCCGCTCGCCGCGCGTACTTAGAACAGTCCATCGCGGGCACAAACGCGCTTCGAAAGAAGAGGCGGACAACGGCCCCGGTTCGGTGATACCCCAGTCCATAATTAGATCGGAAGGTGGTTCCGTTTTCTATCAGAAAAAACCAAATGGGAGAAAAAATGGAAAACCCTTACATTTACATCAGTTACGCCAGTGAAGATCGAGAAATCGCATTAGAAGTGGAATCGCTTCTTAATGACTTCACGATCAACCACTTCATCGATAGACAACTGCGGTACGGCGATGATTACAAGGCAACTTTCGAAGCACACATCAAAAGGGCTCATTTCCTCATCGTGCTTGTCTCAAAACTCAGCCTCGAATCCAAATGGGTTCAACACGAAGTAAAGTGCGCCAAGGAGCAAAACAAGACAATCATTCCGATCATTATCGAGTCTCTTACCGAAACAATGCCAAATCCCGCTTTCAATCTCGACCGCCACGCAATTTCGATCCAAAATGGAAAACTGTCCGCCAAACAGCTCTGCGATGCACTGATTGCCGCAGGTATCGCCGACGATGGGATTATTCCAATCGGCCTTTACCGGCATACCGGGAAGCACGACTTAACCGACGAAGTCTTCTGTATCGAGTTACTTCGTTCTCCGATCGCCATCGTTCGTAACGCCCCAGGCGAAATTACGGCCCGGTTCAACCGCTGCAATGTCAAACACATCCTCTATTCGGATCAGGGAAAAAAAAACCTGACGGAGCGCTACATCATACCCAACGCATCGGAACTCTTCAAAAAGGACATAGCTTTACACAAATTCATTACGGGCTCGAACACCGACCCGGTTTTTAATCTCACTCTTGAAAATTATCCCATGCGCTGGATATCGGGAGGTGTCTTGCCCATCGTGACTTTTCGAGATAAGCGCTGGATCCCCATGTTCTACCGTGACAAGGATCCGTCCGGCTGGAACATTCCACTTGGCTCGTCCGAACGGGACAAGTCGTCGGTATCAACCGCCGGACACTCCGTAAACCTTGAGCACGAAAACCTCTGGAGACTCCAACTTCGTGAGTTTATTGAGGAATCACTTATTCTGAGCAAGGCACCTGCACAGGGAGGGGAGAATTCGTGGAGACCCTTCGATATTGACTTGCCCGATGTGGGTTTAACACTTGAAATGGGAAGGCAATGGACGGAAGAACACCTCCGTAAGCGCGGAAACATTCCGGACAACCTCCGTTTCCATGAAGGAACAGGCATCAAACTCAAATTCCCCGGACTAACGGACTTTTCCGTCGAGGTTTCCCACAACCGGTGCGATAAACCCGTGCCGTCACATGATGTGCTGTTTGCAATCAACATGCTGGAGCTCGGCATAGAGATCGTTCGCATAGCCAGTTTCGCGCTCGACAACGACAACTACCTGCTCGACGGTGAAGCCTTGGGTCCTTTTGTCAACAGGGTGACTAATGAAATCGATTCAGAACTGGTTCGCATGCCGTTCGGACTTATCTCACTTGACTATTTATGCAACACCTTTGGAGGATCACAGCTGGATTTGGAGAATCTCTATGACGAAGAACAACACGTTATGGGCTCGCTGGATCTGGATCAAAAAGCACCGTTCAAGGAGGGGGATACACACGTGTTCCAGTGGGACCTTATCCAACGGGAGTTCCTTATGGATGATCCCAACGCAACCTCCAGCGAAAAAACACGTTACCGGAAATGGTCCGAAGGGGACGGGAAGCGTTTCGAAATAGGCGCGGTGCCGCCGGCCCGTTTCACTCCCGCCACCGCGAAACTCATACACGCTTTTCTCCATGGCAGCGAATTCGGAAGATCGATACTTGAGAGATATCGAAAAGGACGGCTCTGATTCATCCTGTTGAGATGAAGAAACCGTAGGGCTCGAAACGCTCGCCTGAATCGCAGCCGCCATCTCCAGTCAGGGGCTTCGCGGGGCATTTCGTCGATAAGTCCCCGTATCGTCGAACCTTTAAGGGCCGGTCCCATGGAAGACCGGCCCAAAACCATGCTCTGAACATATCAGACAAGGTCCCTGGCAATCTCATGGTCCCAGTTCTCTGAATACACGCGCTTTTCACCTTCGTATGCATCGCGGCACGGAGAAAAAACGCGTCCTTCGTGGGCGCGAGAACCGTGCCGAACAACGATCCGCTCCCCGCGCGGTTCAATTGCCGAAACCGCAGCGAGGGCTAATGGCCGCCCGAGGCAACCCGTGCCGTCAATATGTTGACAAGTGGGTAGCCCACCATGAAAATACCGAGGGAAAGCTTGTCCAGCAGGCGTGCAAGCTCCAGGCGGTTTTCATCTTTTGCCACATGCATGACGATGATCGAACAGAACACGCTCAGGAAGATGGTGGCAAGGCCCATAATGTTGATCATGTCGCTCAATGTGAGGACGCCCACTCCCGGCAGCTCCGTTGATGAAACGTAACTTGCGGCAACAGCGGCAAAGAACGCTCCGATTCCCAGCCCCACGCGCTCCTCACCCTTCGGGTCCATGAGAAATACCAGCAACGCGATGGCAACGGAGGCGAAAAGCGACTGGAACATCTTGAAGTAGAGCCCCCAGTCGGGCCTGGAGATGTAGATCCCGTATATGACCCGATCGTAAACCGCCATGTCCCCGGGCTTGAACCTGGGGTCGCCCCGGTTGGTTTTATAAGCATGGGGTTTGTCCACCATCACGGTCTCGTGAACGCGGTAGCCGGGTAATTTCGCCCGGGAGCTGAGATCCGAGACATGGGTATCGGGAACATACTTGAAATCCTTAAAGGGGGTCACCCCCTCCTCAACGGAGATCGTCAGTAAATGGTCGTCGCGGGGATAACGGGTCACGTTGAAGAATTTGGTGATCCGGGCAACCACCCGGTAGAGTTCGTAGTATTCCTCCCCCTCCTTGAGGGAGAGCACCCTTTCCCGGGAGATCTCCTCGCTGTCCATGATCTTGAACGTTTCGCCCGGTTGCAGCTCCTTGTCCCGCCACCTGAACCACACGGAAAAATCCACCGTCCAGCTCGTGCCCTTTGTTGAAAGCTCGACGATATGGTCCACGTAAATCCCCAGGGCAACCCTTGCTGCTCCCTTTCCGGGGGATGAGCGAATGGTATTCGGATCAACCCACGTCTTGCCTTTTTCCTGAATCCCGGCACCGATCCGGGCCCGGTGATTTTCATGGGCATCGGCCCTTTCCCCGCGCATCTTCAACACGGCGAAGGTGCCGGTCAGAACGTAAAACCCGATGAGCAAAAAGGCCCATGCAACGACCCACTCCTTTCCCTTCCTGTCCAGCTTGATCATCCCCCCCCCATCTTCAGAAACACGGCCATGGTAACGGCAAATACCAGTCCCAGAAATACCGGCCAGAAGAGCAGTTGCGGCCCCCTGCTCTTATACCCGCAAAACCATATATTCACCTTCAGGAGCGTTCCGCCCGCGACCAGGGCAACAAAGAGAATCGATCCGTAGGTCAGAAAAAAGAAATACTCCAGGTAAAAGATCTCCTGAGCCGACAGTTTTCCCCGGATATCGATATGGCTGAAAACGATAACAAAGAACATGGCAACACATATGCTGAAAACCCTTGCCGCATCGATCCTGTCTGACAATACCAGCAGGAAAAAGAGCATAATGGAGACAAAGATCAGGGGAGTCAGGTGGGATATAAAGGCATCGATGAAGTTTCGCTGAATGCCGATATTATAGTAGAGGGCCGGATAATTATCTTTCGTGACGGCCCGCCCGATACCGAAGTTGGTGTTCAGGTCCCGTTTCCTCAACTCGTAATATGCGTTCTTCAACGTCCATCCCGCGATAAACGCCCCCCCGTCGAGCCCCGGCAGGAGAGAGGCGTTCAGAATCGAATAGGCGTCCAGGTCCGGGACCGGCACGATATTGTGGTTCAGCTCCTTGGGCACGATCCGCAACTCGATCCGCGCCTGCTCCAGGGGATAGGTTTCGTGGGTCAGATTCTGGCGCACCTCGGCTTCAAAACGGTGGCGAACAATCTCGATTCCGTCCCGGAAAAACCACCCCACCCGTTCGATGGACACGCCGGTCGCCCTCGAGATGGAAAATTCCTTGTTGGTGTCTTCGGGAAACGCCTTGCCGAATTTCTGCCAGACATACCCGGACAGCAGCACGTCGCTCGGACCGGTAAATTTCAGGGATTCGATAAAGACCCCCGTGGGCACATAAACGGGCGGCTCCATGTGTTTTTCCGCAGAGCGGTTCAGGTAATCGTTCATCGTATTCCTTAATGTCGCCTTGTCCGATATCCTGACCCCCGCTATCCCGACAGCCGGGTTATAGGCCAGGGCGATGCCCCAGATGCAGCCGATACCGATGGCGATGAGCAGGGAGCCCGCTCCGATCATGGACCAGGCAACGCGCATGCTTTTGCTCGTCTTGCAATAGATGCACGAAAGCGCTGCAAGGAGAAAAACCAGCACCGCGAAGACGATCCAGATCAACCGGCGGCGCATGGTATCCACATCTATCTCGATATCCTTTTTGAGAAAAGTATTTTGAAGGGACCAGCCGGAAAGGGGAACGGGGGCAAAAACCAGCCACGCAGGCCGGCTTGTGGTGGTGCTGATATGATCCAGGAATCCACCCTCTCCCCTTGCCTCCATTTCCGCCATGATCAGCCGGTTCTTGTCGTTTTTCTCCTCGGCGACCTCGAGGATGGTTTTTCCGGAAACGACATACTCGGTGTTCGGATGGTGGAGATAAACCCCTTTTTGTGAAACCAGCGCGCCAAAACCGCTGGGCCCCAGGTCGATATCCTCGATTATTTTTCTGATACGCGACATGGAAATATCGATCAGCACCATCCCCAGGGGAGCGGCATCGACGGTTCCCGCGTTTTCATAAAACACCGATGTGTACGTAACCATGATGGTTTTTCCGGCCGGGCACCAGTAAGGTTCGCTCCAGCGACTCCCCTCTTTCATGGCAAGGGCATACCATCCGTTTTCGGGTTTTGTGTAATCATAATCGCCGTCAAAGGGAGTCAGCGCAACCTTTCCATCGAGCCTGCTGTAATAAGGCGCGTAAAGGCGACGATCCGGATCATACCCAAAGGGCCGGTAAGTAATTGAGCCGCCGTAATAGTTGTCGTTTTTTTCAACAATCCGCCTGATACGTTCCAGCCCTTCCGAGTTCGATATGGATTCCTCGTTGAGTCCGGCCGCGACACCGTCGGCATCGGTCATGGTCTGTCTCAGAATGAGATCGATATCCCGCGCGGCTTTTGCGGTCAATTCCCGCAACTCATTTTTCGTCTCCAGTACGATATCGCGGCGATAATCGATATGCCGCCGGATCATTCCCGAAGACGCGATACATCCCAGCACCGACACGACTAAAAGAACCGGAAAAACAACAGCACTTGTTTTCGATTTTGCATCAGGCCGTGAAAGAGAAGGCATGAGATATCCCCGTATTCAGAATCCGGTTGAGAGCCGTCCGATATCCAAAAACTGAATTACTCTAAGTGATTTCGATGGTCCCGCAAATCGCCGGCGGCACGGCAACTTAACCGCCGGTTGGTGTATTCGACAAACGTTGACGGCACTTCGTGATGTGTCCCAAATTCAGGTCAGAATTATTTAACGCGCACTTCATTTTTCAGCAAAACGACCGGCCGTGACAGTGCGCGAAAAGCCCTGGACACGCGAACCCCTCCCGCATCGGTGATGATCTTCCCGGCCGTCGCCGACATACTGCGGAAGTTGAACACGGGGGAAATCATTACTCTCGGTAACAGCGAACGAAGTACAGATCCGATCCGCCGGCTGCATTATTATACTAAATGGATTTGATTATAATTATTGGTTTAACAAATCATGACTCATTAATCAGATCAAGTAATTATTTCATTTTTTTTAAACATATACGTATTTACACGCAAATATTAAACATCTTAAAACACGATTAAAGAGGTAATAATACGCA
>PPCM01001357.1_pt1 | contig 11486 bp, 10 predicted proteins | sample 1555541 | NCBI WGS metagenome assembly PPCM01 (sample SAMN05284479, study PRJNA326546) | Marine sediment metagenome, whole genome shotgun sequencing project. | isolation source: marine sediment | place: Germany: Wadden Sea | collected 2012-09-05 | reverse complement strand
TGGCAAAGAATGCTAATGTTATCATCGAAGAATATAAATTATTTGATGAGAACGATTGCTTCAATGTTGAGAGTTTTAAAGAAAAATGTTGGGAAATTGCAAAAGAACAAGGTCGTGTTTTAGCAGTAATTAATGATCCATGTCAAAATCCTACGGGATATGGAATGACAAAAGATGAATGGAAACAAGTGATAGAAATCTATAACGAACTAGCAGAAGCTGGTTATGCAATGATTTTATTATACGATTTAGCATATATTGATTACCATGAAGCAGGATTAGAAGCTTCTAGGGAGAATCTAGAATTAATGAGAGATTTACATGAGAATGTAATTGTTATTTGTGCCTTCAGTGGTTCTAAGACTTTCTCATTCTATGGAATTAGAATTGGTGCTCAAGTTGCATTGAGTAACAATAAAGATGCAGTAGATGAGTTTGAAAGAGTTTGTCAATATGGTGCTCGTGGTAAGTGGTCTTCAAGTGCTAATATTGGAATTCAAACAATTGCAAAATTATTTAATGATGAAAAACAAACTAAAAGATTTGAGATGGAGTTAAAGAGAGCATCAGAGTTATTATCGAAACGCGGTAAAATCTTTGTTTCTGAAGCTAAAGAGTGTGGTCTTGAAATTTTCCCACATAAATCTGGTTACTTTGTTACATTACCAAATTGTGGAGATGATGTTTATGAGGCACTTAAAGAGAATAGAATTTATACTATTCCAATGCCAGGGAATCTAGTTAGATTTGCTATGAGTTCAATGCCTACTGAGCAAATTTATGGTCTTGCAAGTCGCGTTAAGAATATTATTGATGGTTTAAAATAAGCTCCTTATGGAGCTTTTTTAATAAATAATAATGGGGAGGGAATAATGTGATTTATGAGTTATCAAGTGATACAATTCTTTTGTATCCAAAACAGACTGAGAAAGGTATTTCAACAATAGTTTATGAGACAGGTCAAATTCTTGAGTTTGATGGATCACCTTATAGAATCATCAAACAAAATTGTTTGAAGAATGGTTCGAATTATGAAGGGCGAAAGGCTCATGCTAGAAGTCTGATTAATACTAATGCAAAGTTACCAATAGTAGTTAGAGAGGATGAAAAGTTAATATACTTTCCGATAAAATCGGTTAGGAACTGGGATTGTGCCTGGATTAATTTTGATAATCATCGTCTTATCAAGGCAATCAGAGATGGAAGGTTCAAGATTGAATCATCTGAAGAAGTGGAAGTAGATTTAAATGCTTCGAACTTCATCTTTTCGAATCAAGTTTTGAAGAGTGCATTTCTTTATTGCGAGTATTTTAGATAGTAGAGGATAAGTTATGTTTGAAAAAATTTTAGATCAAGAGTACTTGAGAGAGTTAATAAATGCATACTGGTATCTAGGTCCTTTAATTGGGATTGGATTGCCTTTCATTGAGTCACTTTTACCAATACTACCTTTAGTAGCTATTGTTACTTTAAACATCTATATTTTTGGTCCTGTTTTGGGATTTACTTTTAGTTATATTGGTAACGTCGTTGGTTCATTTATTGTTTACACAGCATTTAGATACTTTTTCAAGAATACTGATGCAAAAAAGTTAAAAAAAGTTAAGTTTGTGAAAGAGGAACGAATGATTCCTTTAATGTTAATCTATTGTTTTCCGTTTACACCTAGTTCAATAATTAATGCAACTTGTGGATTTTTAAAGTTTGATCGTGAAAAGTTTATTGTGGCCTTGGTGGTTGGAAAAGTGTTGATGTTAATACTTTTAACCTTTGTAGGGAGTTCATTTAGTGATTTTATCTTACACGGTGATGTAAAGAGTTTAGTTATTACTGCGGTTATATTATTGAGTGCATATTTTATTGGCAAAATAGTTGAAAACAACTTCGACTTATAATATAATCAATGTGGTTAAACACAGGGGAGCTATTTATGGCTGAGAGGTGCACTGCACGACCCTTAACCTGATCTAGGTAATGCTAGCGTAGGGATGATTCGGTTTTTTTCGACATACCCCTACTGGTATGTCGTTTTTTATTACCATCTTGTCCTAAAAAAATAAGGAGATAAGTATGAAAAGAGAAAATTTAGTTTTATTAATCGAAGTTGCAATTATGGCAGCTGTTGCATTCGTTTTAGGTTACATTAAGTTGTATAGTATGCCAAATGGTGGAAGTGTTTCTTTAGAAATGTTACCAATTGTTATCATGGCTTTCAGAAGAGGAATCAAAGCTGGTGTAATAACAGGACTTTTAATGGCTATTTTACAAATGTCTACAGGTGGACACGTCCTTTCATTTATTCAAATCATGTTTGATTATATCATTGCATTCTCAGTAATTGGGTTTGCAAGTATGTTTGGAAAATCACTTCCAAAAGCAGTAATCGGTATTGCAGTTGTTTGTTTTATTAGATTCTTATGCCACGTGTATATCGGTGTTCAAGTTTGGGAAGCTACTTGGTGGGTATCAGTTGTTTATAACGGTCCATATATGTTCTTCTCATCACTAGTTGTAATTCTTGCATATATTCCATTAAGTAAGAATAAGCAAATTATGAATCCATAATAGTTTTTAAAGAAGTGTGTTGCCATATAGGGTAGCACACTTTTTATTTTAAAAATTATAATAGTATAGTTGTACAAACATTTTTTATGATAAAATATGATTAAGAAAATTTTACGGAGGAGGAAGGCAATTATTGCTGAACCACTATGATAGACTATATTATTATTGGTTTATTAGTTATCTTAATTATCTTAGTTGTAATTACGATGACTAATAATATTAACGAGAAAGTTTTAATTGAAAAATTTAATGATTTAGATAAAGAATTGACAAGTCGTCTTGCTGATTTTAAAGAGCAGATTACAAGAAATAACATGAGTGATTTTGCGAAGTTAAAAGAAAGTTTTCAAGACTTTGAGCGAGTTCTAACAAAAGAACAGCAAGGCTTGAAGATGGGAGTTTCTAAGAGTTTGAATGAGGAACTTGTAAGAATTACCGATCGATTGAATGACTTTAAAGAAGGCATTAATAAATCGATGAATGAGGACTTTGAAAACCTAAATAGCAAAATTGAAGAAAGATTAATGCTAATTTCAGATAAAGTAAATGAGAGATTAGATAAGAACTTTGAAAGAAGTAATGAAACATTCAAAAATATTCTGACTCGTTTGGTTCGTATTGATGAAGCTCAGAAAAAAATTGAAAAATTAAGCAGTGATATTGTTTCATTACAATCAATTTTATCAGACAAGAGTGCTAGAGGAGCATTTGGAGAAGTGCAAATGTATCATATACTTGCAAACATTTTTGGTGAAGGTAATGACAAAGTTTATAGGACGCAACATACCTTGTCTACAGGTGTAAGAGTTGATGCAGCTTTGTTTACGCCTAATCTAGGACTGCTTTGTGTTGATTCTAAGTTTCCGTTGAGTAACTACAAAGTGATGATTGATAAGACTAAAGAAGCAATTGAAAGAGATAAGGCATATAAGACATTTAGAGATGATGTTAAAAAGCATATTAATGATATTTCATCTAAGTATATTATTGAAGGGGAAACAGCCGATCAGGCAATAATGTTTATTCCTGCTGAAGCAGTCTTTGCTGAATTACATGCATATCATTTTGATTTGATTGAGTACTCGCAGAAGAAAAGAGTATGGATTGCATCACCGACAACTTTAATGTCGACATTAACGACATTACAGGTTATACTTATGAACATTGAAAAAGATAAATATGCTGCTGTTATTCACACTGAGCTTAATAAACTATCTACAGAGTTTAAGAGATTTAGTGAAAGATGGCAAAAACTTTCAAACTCTATTAAGTCAGTTAGTACAAGAGCTAATGAGTTAGATATTACTACTGGTAAGATAGTGAGTGAGTTTGAAAGAATTAATAATGTAGAGGTGGAGTATATTGATGAATAGACAAGAGTTTTTAAGAATGATAAGAAAGATTGTAACTTTTAAAGGGTTTATGATGGTTATGATAGGATCAATCCTCCAAGCTATAACAATTAATCTATTTTACCATTCAAGTGGGTTATACTCTCTTGGAGTAACGGGATTATCAATGATTGCTTCATCTACACTTGAAGGTACTGGATTTGATTTTGGGATGAGTTTTTGGTTGCTAGTCTTGAACTTCCCATTGTTGATTCTTGCGATTAAAAAGCTAGGTAATCGCTTTACATTTTACACGATCCAATCTGTTGTGATGGTATCTTTGTTTGTTCGTGTGGTTCCAACTGAAATCTTAATGGATGATATCCTTTTAAACGCCATTATGGGTGGTTTAATATATGGAGTCGGAATTACCTTAACTCTAAAAGCTGGTGGGTCAACCGGTGGTACCGATATCTTGAGTTTATATTACTCATTTAGAGGTGAGATGAGTATCGGTCAATTAGCATTAATGATGAATGCTGCTATTGCATTGCTTGCTGGTTTACAGGCAAACATTGAGATTGCATTGTATACAGTAATGGCTTCATACATAACTTCATCACTGATTGATAAGTTTCACACACGTTATAAAAAAATCAGAATTGAAATCATTACGGAAAATGGTGAAGAACTATCAAATGCTATACTGGCCAAAATCCATCGTGGGATGACAAGGGTAGACGTTACTGGAGGTTACTCTAAAGTTCATAAGGAAATGTTAATTATCATAATTACATCGTATGAACTTATAAACTTACGAGATGTTGTTGCTAAGGTTGATCCAAGTAGTTTTGTTAGTATTTCCGATTGTAAAGGAATTATTGGGAATTTCTTTAATAATGATAGTTTAGATTAAAAGTAGGTCAATCATCCTAATTTGCAATTTTGTTGCACATGATATAATTATGTATAATATAAAAAATGAAGGGGTGGATTCATATGAGAAAAAAAGCATTAGTTCTATTAGTACTACTGTCAGTATCTATGCTATTTTTGTACTTTGGACTATGGAACAAAACAAGTTGTAACTGCCTAAAAGAAGTAACAGGAGATGACAAACTAGATGTATCTGATTATACTGTTGATGAAATAGCTAAATTGCAGCAACAACAATCGGTTGTAATTGTTAAAGTCGTTAATAGTGATAAAGATATAGATGAGGTAAGTGGTTCAAGTCAATATGTAGATGTGTATTACTCGTTTGATATCCTTGAAGTACTTGAAAATGATTTTGTGGTAGATGAGTCAAGATGTCTTTATCTTAAGGCTACATCAAAAGAAAATATTCATTCTATCAGTGCTTCATCAATACCTCTAGAAGTAGGGAGTGTCTATGTTATAACATTGCAAAATTCTTTAAATACTTCATATTTCCATTTGGCAAACTATAAAGTAGATGACTATATTGAGTCAAAAGCTTTAAATGAGCAAATTGAAGAAGTTTTAAGAGAAGTTGATGAAGGAATTAAATATAATAAAGAGAGAGTTAACAAAAAAGGTATTTTATACCATGAACTGTTAACTAATGGATCATAATGAATGTAAACACCTGGTATTTTCCAGGTGTTTTTTTAATTATTTGCTTTTAATTAATTGTTTTTCACTTTAGTTATTATTTGACAAAATTACTGTTTAAATTAGATTAAAATTGTGTTAGAATGTACTCTGGAAGGGAGTGATTAAAATCATCAAAGAAGGTAGAGTATTCATATAATTTTAATTACAAAAAGTAAGGAGTGAGGAGTTTGACAGCTATAAAAAGATTTATCTTTTGGTCAAAAAGTGTTATGCACTACTTACTGCTGGTATTTATGTTCACATTGTTTGCTTCATATACGCGAACGATGATACCACAGTTTACCCAACATGCAATAGACACAATTATTTCAGGAAAAGATTCAAGTTTACCCGCTTTTATCCAAAATTTTATTAATTTAGGAGATGGATTTGGTGGGCAGTTATTATTTTTAGGGATTGCATTAGTTATCTTTCAGGCAGTTAGGGGATTATTTTTATTTCTTCTAAATACTTTGAAAGCAAAATTTGCAGAGGGTATGGCGGAGAATATGCGTAATAAGTTGTATTCACATATACAAGACTTATCGTATAGTTACCATACAAACTCTGACACAGGAGATTTAATTCAGAGATGTACATCAGATATTGATCAGGTAAGACAGTTTGCATTTAACCAACTACCACAAATGTTGTGGGTTATAATGCTTTTGTTCTCAACGATCTATCAGATGCTTAAGTTCAATGTATTTATGACCTTAGCAACATTATTTTCTACACCAATTATCTTTGCGTTCTCTTATCTTTATTTTAAGAAAATCAAAGAGACATTTACTCATGTAGAAGAGGCTGAGTCAAAAATGACAACAACTTTACAAGAGAACTTAACAGGAATACGAGTTGTAAAGGCTTTCAATCGTGGAAAACACGAAATTGATAAGTTTAAAGAAACTTCAGAGGATTACTCAAAAAAGGATTACAAGTTACTTATGTATATGGCTTATTACTGGCCAGCATGTGATTTTCTTGTAAACTTACAATATCTAATTACGATTTTAATCGGTGGATATTTAGTAATGCAAGGAAGTATGACGGTAGGTGTTTTAGCTTTATTCTTAACATATGTAAACATGGTGTTATGGCCAGTTCGTGGATTGGGAAGAATGTTAGCTGACTTCGGTCGTTCATCAGTTTCGTTAAATCGTATTGCCGAGATTATGGATAATGATATTGAGTATCATGATTATGACTCAATGCTTAAACCAGAGATCGAAGGTTCAATTGAATTTGAAAATGTTTCATTTAAGTTTGATGATTCATCGATTGACTTGTTAGAAGATATTTCATTTAGCGTAAACGCTGGTGAAAATGTAGCCATTATGGGTAGAACAGGTTCAGGTAAGTCAACATTAGTTCATTTATTAAATAGACTAGTTGAGTATCAATCAGGTTCTATTAGAGTTGATGGAGTTGAGTTGAAAGACATTTCGAAGAAATGGATTAGAAAAAATATCGGCGTAATTTTACAAGAACCTTTCTTATATAGTAGAACTGTATTTGAAAATATTGGAATTACACATAAAAAATTAGATCGTAAGAAAATTACGGAAGCGGCTCAAGTAGCTTGTGTTCACAATGATATTCAGAACTTTGAAAAAGGTTATGACACAATTATTGGTGAACGTGGAGTGACATTGAGTGGTGGACAACGTCAACGTGTAGCAATCGCACGTATGTTAATTGACGAGCGTCCAATATTAGTGTTTGATGATTCTTTAAGTGCTGTAGATACAGAAACAGATGCTTCAATTAGAAAAGCGCTTAAAGTAAGAAATGATTCAACAACTGTATTTATTATTACTCATCGTGTGCAAACAGCTATGGTAGCTGATAGGATCGTTGTTCTAGACGGAGGAAAAGTTGCAGCGATGGGGACTCATGAAGAATTGTTAAGCCAAGGTGGATTCTATAAGGAGTTATGGGATATCCAAACTAAATTAGAGTCTGAACACTCAGATCAGCAAGGTGGTGAGATTCATGCATGAGAATGAAGAAATGGATTATAATACCAAGTTTGACATAGGTATTTGGAAAAAATTATATAAGATCTTAATTCAATATAAGAAGGACTTGAAAATTGCATTAACAGCGATGGCAGTCTTAGCATTTGCAGAAGCGGTTTTACCGGTAATGAACAAGTTTGCTATTGATGATATTATTGGTAAGGGGTCTTATGACTATGTAGGTATCTTTATAGGTATTTATGTTGTGTTAGTTGTCATAATTGTTATTACGGTGTTCTTGTTTATCAAGTATGCAGGTAAGATACAAATTCAGTTAGCCTTTGACATTCGTCAACAGGCATTTGAAAAGTTACAGCATTTATCGTACTCATTTTTTGATACGAACAATGTCGGTTGGCTAATGAGTAGAGTTACTTCTGATACTAGAAGAATCTCTCATATTCTAAGTTGGGGTGTAATAGATATCGTCTTCAGTTTTCTGAATATGACGATTATTGCTATTATCCTTATGTACTTTAACTTTAAGTTAGCATTAATAGTACTAAGTGTAATACCAATTCTATTTGTTGTTGTAGCCTTTTTAAGAAAGAAAATTCTAGTTGAATATCGTTCGGTTAGAAAAATCAATTCTAAAATTACAGGTTTATTCAATGAGGGTATTGGTGGAGCAAAGACTACTAAAACACTTAATCTTGAGAGTAAGAATTTAAGAAATTTTAGAGAAGAAGCAAAAGGGATGAGAAAAAGCGCCGTAAGAGCAGCAATGTTCTCGGCAATGATGAGTCCTGCAGTATTAATTATTGGATACATTTCAACTTCTCTAGGATTCTATTTTGGGGGTTATGAGGTAATAAGTGGGGGAATGAAAGTTGGGGTCTTATACCTATTTATTACTAACACTATTAGATTTATTGACCCAATTATGCAAGTTGCCTCAATATTTGCAGAAATGCAACAAGCGCAGGCAAGTGCAGAACGTGTTATTGGTTTAATTGATGCTGAAAATGAAATAACTGATACTGAAGAAGTTATTGAAGTTTATGGTACCCTTGAAAACCCAAAGACAGAAAACTATGAGGAACTTCAAGGAGATATTAAGTTTGAGGATGTTACATTTAAGTATAAAACTGGTGAACAAGTTTTAACGAACTTCAACCTTGATATTAAAGCAGGTTCTAGTGTAGCTTTAGTAGGTCAAACAGGAGCAGGTAAATCAACTATTGTTAATTTGATTTGTCGTTTCTATGAACCTAGTGAAGGGAAAGTTTATATTGATGGTCGTGACTACAAAGAACGAAGTATTGGATGGTTACATTCAAATCTTGGTTATGTATTGCAATCACCACATCTATTTAGTGGAACAATTCGTGAAAATATCAGATATGGTAAGTTAGATGCTACTGATGAAGAAGTTGAAGCGATTGCAAAAGTAGTTAACATTGATAAGTTTGTAGAAAAGTTTGAAAATGGGTTTGATACAGAAGTTGGTGAAGGTGGTTCTAAACTTAGTGTTGGTGAAAAGCAATTAGTTTCATTTGCTAGAGCATTAATTAGTGATCCATCAATCATGATTCTAGATGAAGCTACATCATCAATCGATACAGAAACAGAAAAGATGATTCAAGATGCAATTGACAAAATGTTAGAAGGTCGTACAAGTTTCATAATTGCGCACAGACTATCGACAATTGTTTCTTCTGATTTGATTTTGGTTTTAAAAGATGGTGAGATATTAGAGGCTGGAACTCATGATGAACTAATTGATCTTGAAGGTCATTATTACAATCTTTATACAAATCAATTTGTTGAAGAACAAACAAGTAGTATTTTGTAAGAGTAAGAAATTAACTCTGGTAGTTTATTTTAATTAATAATCTTCTATTGAATTAGCTGGCATGTTGCGAGTTATGACGATAGGAGATTTTTTATTAGATCTGCATTCTAAAAAAATCTTCATATATATAGTTTGGCATGATAAAATTAAAAAGATCAAGATTTTATTAAATTAAGAAGTAGGAGATTCAAATGGAAGTATATTTAGTAAGACATATGCAAACGACGTGGAATGCATTGGGTAAACTGCAAGGAGTTACGGATATAGAGTTGAGTGAAAAGGGAAAAGAAGATGCAGATAGATTTGTTGAAGTGATAGATTTAAAAAACATTGATGCTATTTTTTCGTCAGACAAGTTGAGAACAAAATATTTGGCTGAAAAACTTGCTAGTAAGTATTCGCTTGAACTACAAATCGCAAAGGATTTACATGAAGTAAATGTTGGTGATTGGGCAGGATTAACATGGCCGCAAATCGAAGTAGAGTATAAGGAGTTCTTAGTTGATTGGTTTAAAGACAGTGAAAATATCGCGATGCCAAATGGTGAATCTTACGCCATGTTGTTAAAGAGAGTTAAAAGAGCTCTTCTTAATATAAAAGATAAAGGTAATGAGAGAATTATTGTGGTTACTCACGGTGCTGTTATAAGAACTTTAATTTGTGATGTCTTGGGAGTTGACTTGAAAAACCGTTCTCGTTTTGATGTCGATAATGGCTCAATAACAAAAATTGAGTATCATGAGGAAAAGTTTAGGCTTTGCTATATGAATCACTCTTTGGATTTGAATTAGTTCAAATCTTTTTTTTTGTGCAATAATTTCTATTATCAATCGTCTTATAATTAAAGGGTAATTGCTTGCAATTTTTACCGAAGTATAGGATAATGTTTAGGAACCTAAATATTAAGCGCCTAAATATTAGGTGCCTAAAGAAGGAGGATATGATGGTTGATGCAGATTTGAAATCGGTTAGAACTAGAATTAAAAAGATTATGAAACTAATTCACCAAACTCATGTTAAGAGTATTGGAGTGGGGGAATTAAGTAATCCTCAATGGTGGATAGTTCGTGCTTTAATGGAAAAAGGTGATTTAACAATAGGACAGTTGAGTGGACTTTTAATGGTTACAAATGCCACTGTTTCCGGTCATATTGATAATCTAGAGAAACAAGATATCGTTGTGAGAATACGATCAAAAGAAGATCGTCGAATTGTTTTTGTACACGTTAATGAAGATTTTGCAAAGAAAATTAAGGGAGAGAGCGAAGAAGTACATAATCGCTTTGAGAAACAATTTGAAAGTTTGACAAGTGATGAAATCAGGAAAATGTTTGAAGGGCTGGATATATTAGAAAAAGCCCTAGAAGGAGGAAAAAATGACAAAACTAATTAAGTTTTTGAAACCTTTTACATTACCGCTTCTATTAGCCATTGCTTTGCTTTATGGACAAGCACAAGCAGATTTGGCTTTGCCCGATTTTATGGCAAGAATTGTTAATGTAGGGATTCAACAAAATGGATTTGAAACATCTGTTTCAGAAGTAATTGATGTTGAGACACACTCGCATCTAAAGTTGTTTATGTCTGAAGACGATAAACTTACTTTCAATAATGCCTACACCCTCATCGACAAAGATGATGAAAGGTATGAAGATTATATTGAGAGATTTCCAAATCTTAATAATAGTTTCTACATCATGACGGGTGAAGTAGAAGAGGAATTGGTTCAACTTCCGATGATGATGTTGGCAGGTATTGAGCAAATGATGAAGTCTGATGGACCAATCATTATTGACGGAAAAGAATTACCAGAAGGTACAAATATATACTTAGTAATAGCTAGTATGGACTATTCAAGTGTTGAAAAGATGATAGAAGCTCAAATAGCTAGATTTGATGAGTTAGGTGATACAGTAAAAACTCAAGGAGCTATTCAAATGAGAAGAGCATTATATAGTGACTATGGAGCCAATTTAGAGTCCATTCAAACAAACTATATCTTGTATATCGGTTTACTTATGTTAGGAATTACTTTATTAGGTGCTCTTGCAACTGTTGCTGTAGGATACATTTCAAGTAGAATTGCGGCTGGTGTAGGAAGAAACTTAAGAGAAAAGGTTTTTGCCAAAGTAAATAAGTTTTCAAATAAAGAATATG
>PPCM01001355.1_pt1 | contig 11540 bp, 8 predicted proteins | sample 1555541 | NCBI WGS metagenome assembly PPCM01 (sample SAMN05284479, study PRJNA326546) | Marine sediment metagenome, whole genome shotgun sequencing project. | isolation source: marine sediment | place: Germany: Wadden Sea | collected 2012-09-05 | reverse complement strand
CCATCGTGGGGGTGGGGTGACCGGTCAGTTGGGGGTGGGAGCGGCGCGGGGCTCGTGTTGGGGGATTGAGCGGCGGCGTGGGTGGGTGTGGGTTGGTCGACCCCTACCCCCTCTGACCCCGTATCGGCCTCCCCACTGACGGCTTTATCTCTCCACATTTTGAGGTCAGCCACATCGCTTTGTCCGACACTCGACGCCACTGTGCTGGCCGGCGTATACCCCGTCCTGGGCCTGGGTCTGCTGTTGGGGGTCCGGCGTTGTCGGGGCGGGATGATGGCCGTGACGGGGGTCTTGGTGTCAAACGCACGCCCGGGGGTGTACGACGTGCCCTTCGTCTTGGCCATAGATGGGAAGCGGTACTCTGCAGGCCGTTTGGGTGGCGGCCCGGCGGGTATCTTGACCTTTTTCAGGGTTGGGTTTGTGTTGAGGAAATCGTCGGGGTTGGGCAGCGGAGGAAAGACAACTGCAGCCTTGCCGCGAGTAGCGCGCCTTATAGTCGACCGAATAACGGTATGTTCCATCAGATGCGTCTTGGGCGTGCCGTACTTCGATTTCTTGGACTTCTCTGTCTTAGCCCGCTTGGTCTGGCCCGAAAACGTCGCTTTGCGTGACAGCTCCTTGTTTGCGGCAAGGCAAGAACGTATAATCTTCTGAGCAGAAGGATTATCTGCAGCTACATGCTTTGAAGCCGTCCGAGACGCCGAGTTGTAACAAAAAAGTGCATCCTTCCAACGCTGTTCTTGTTCCAGCGCAACACCGAGGTTGTGATGGGCAGCACTAAGCTCAAGATACTGTTTTGTGCCCTTCAATTCGTCAACAGTCTTCTGTAGCTCCTCGATTCTCGACATTAACAAATTTTACGGCAGACTATCATCAGTAGAAATGGTGCATAATCTCACATAATACATCGATCTAACGCCGTTTAGCGAACGTTTTTAGACGTTCTTCATTTCTCTAAAGCGGCTCCAGTGCTGTCGGATCAGATGCCCGTCGAGTTCTCGGTTGAAAAGCCGTTCCCTCTTCAGCCTACCAATGCATCGGATGCTCAGCGCAATGAGCCTACCTGTATAGATGTGCGCTTCAAGAACACGACTCTGTCCTTCGTGTCCGCGATCCGGCGCGTTATTCTGAGCGATCTACCGACTATTGCCATTGATCAGGTGGAGGTTCTGGAGAACTCGTCTGTGTTGGACGATGAAATGATCGCGCTGCGTCTCGGGTTCACTCCTATTGTCTCGGAAGCGTTTGCCGAGAACATCGACGCGCTAGAATTCCCCTGGGACTGCGATTGCGCCACCGGGTGCAACAAATGCCGCATATCATACGCTATTAACGTGGAATGCTCTACATCGGAGCAGCTGCCCGTCACACAGGATGATATTAAGCTTCTCGACGATAACCCCGGGTTTATACCCGCACCAGTGCCCGTGCCAACCAAATCCCTCCGCTGGGACCCCTCAGGCAAGGCCACGGTTACCGAGGGCCCGATCGATATCACGCGCCTCGGCCCCAAGCAGAAGCTGCACATCAATTGCATGGGAAGGAAGGGAACGGGCAAGCTGCATGCCAAGTGGATGCCGACGAGCAACATCACGCTCCGCAGAGTACCCACTGTCCGTCTGAACCACGAGGTGCTCAACGACATCCTCGATAGTCATTCAGAGAAGAACACTCTGGCAAACTTCGTCACGCTCTGCCCCAAGGGCGTCTTCGAACATTCCGACATTGCAGGCACCCTTACAGTCGTCAACGAGGACGCCTGCGTGTTCTGCCAGAACTGCACGGACCACCTGCCTGAGCCTGAGATGAAAGATCTGGCCACAGTCGAGATGAAGGACGACGAGTTCGTGCTTGCCATAGAGGCTACGGGCGCCATCCGCGCGGATAACCTGATCCCCATGGCCATTGAGATCATCCACAAGAAGGTCCAGGATATTCAGGATCACGTGAGACGTGCCACCGGTGGAGGCGACGCGGCGCCGGAGCAGGAGGACCAGGGGTACGGTGGCGGCGACCATATGGTTCAGGAGGAATGGTAGACTGGCGTGAAGGCGTAAATTACATGTGTTTTCGCGAACATGTTGCCTTGCGTATTTAATATGATTTACAGGGGAAAAACAGTGATAGATCATGTTTGGGCTGCTCAAGGCATCCCCGCCAGTGGAATTCACGTATGTTGTTCTCCAATAGTTGCTTATCCAGTGTGCGCTTTGATGAGATCGATACCCGGAAACATCTCAAGATTGTGAAGGGAAAGAAGGTCAAAACGCTCCCCATCTTCGAGGCCAAGGAGGCGGTGACCGGAACCGTGAATATGGTTACCAAACGTGCGTTTGATCACCAGGGCATCATGGCTGAGCTTATCGGCATCATTGAATTCAACCGCGAGAGCAAGCTCAACTCTGAGATTGTCCGTCTCAAACAGATGATCGCCGAGCCCGGACACTGTGACATTGATGAAGAGCAGAACTACACGTTCAACTTCGATTCGAATGAGAAGGTCAACGAGACGTACACTGGCGTCAACGTTTCTCTTCGCTACATGATCCGCCTCTCGATCGTCCGGCCACACAGCGGCCCCTTCACCCACAATACAGAGTTCGCCGTGCAACAGACGCAAGCGCCGCCGACGACCGATCTGGCTATCAAGGACGATGTTGGTGTTGAGGACACGATTCATATTGACTTTCAATACAACAAGTCAAAGTACTCGCTGGATGATGTTATCCTGGGCAAGATCTTCTTCATCGTGTGTCGTGTACATCTCAAGACTGTCGAGCTTGTCCTCGTCAGACGGGAGACGTGCAACACGGGCACTGAGGTCCACAACGACACGCAGACGGTGCTCAAGTACGAGCTGGTGGACGGTTCGCCTACAAGAGGCGAGACGATCCCCATCAGGCTCTTCTTGAAGGGCCACAATCTCACTCCGACGTACAGCAACGTCAACAACAGGTTCAATGTGAGGTATTTCTTGATTTTGTCAATGGTCGACGAGACGGGGCATCGCTGCTACAACCAGCAGGAGATCACTTTCTATAGGGCTGCAGAGAAGTAATTGGTAATAAAGATAGGTGTTGCGTCGTTCTTTTATTTTGAACACAGTGTAGTCAGACTAATGTGTAACACTAACATAAACAAACACTAAACGATGAGAACGAACAAAACTTCGGGTGTGCAGTTTTATTGCATTAAGCCTGGAGCTGGGTCTGGGCGGTGGCAACAACAGCGGTCAGCTCCTCGCGGTCGGCGGTGAGGTGACGGATGCGGTCCTCGGGGAACTCGAGGAGCATGCCCGTGATACGGCCGGCGAGATCGGCATCGTTGTTGACGACAGCCAGCACGTTGGGGTACAGAGCCTCGCCGAGGACCTGGCGGTTGTCCATGACGGGCTGGGCGACAGCAACGGGCTGGGCAACGGGCATGTTGGCGGCAGTGGCGGACTGGACGGGGATACGGGTGGGGTAGGCCATGGGACGGGCGTACGCGGGCATGCCGGCGTAGGGCATCATGGGGCGCATGCCGGTCATGGGCATGCCGTTCATGTTGTACGGGGTCTGGGCCTGGTGCTGCTGGACGAGGGTCTGGCGGCGGAGGGCGGCGGGCTGGTGAAGGGCGACGTAGAGCGTCTTGTTGCCGGCGATGACCTTGTTGTTCATCTCGGCGATGGCGCGGTTGGCATCCTCAGACTTGTCGTAGTTGACAAAGCCAAAGCCCTTGGAGACGCCGTTGTCGCGCTTGATGACAGCGCTGACGATGTCACCGAACACGGCGAACATGGCGTGGAACTCGGCGTCCGTGAGGTTCTCGTCAAAGTTCTTCACGTACAGGTTGGTGTACTTGGACCGCTGCATGAGCTCGTGGCGGCGTTTGGTCTGGCGGATGGAACGCTCCTTCTTGTTGAGGGCACGGACGCAGTACAGCTTGGAGCCACGGAGCTCCATCTCGTGGAGACCGTCAATGGCGGACTGAGCGACCTCGCGGTTCTCAAAGTTAGCGCAGGCAAAGCCAACAAGCTTGCCCTCGGGGGTCACGGGAGCGTAGAAGCCGCCGGGGGTGACCTTGCCGAACTTGGCAAGAAGCTCCTGGAGCTCCTCAGCCGTAGCGTCAGCGGGGAAGTCACGGAGGTAGACATTGGTCCAGTGCTCGCGCTTCTCGTAGTGGCTGACGATGATGGGCTCGCCACCCATCATAACACCGTTGACCTTCTCGACAGCGACGTTAGCGGCCTCAGCAGTGGTGAACTGGACGAAGGCGTGGGAGTAGTTCTTGCCCTTGACGAACTTGCAGGACAGGATATCACCGATAGCCTTGAAGGTGTCGTACACCTGGCGGGCAGTGCAGTCAACGGGGAGGTGGCCGATGTAGGTGTTGCCCACCTGGGACTTGCGCTTCGAGGGGTCGCGGATGTTCCACATAATGCGGATCTCCTTGCCATCGATCTTGGTGAAGTTGTAAAGATCGAGAGCCTTAGCGGCAGTCTCGTGGTCAGCGAAGTTCACGTAACCGTACCCGCGGGACACGTTAGCAGCATCTCTGATGAGGCGGAGAGACTGGATGGGTGTTTCCTTGAAGACGGAGTACAAGGTCTCCTCGCTCACATCCTCGGCAAGCTCACTCACATACAGGGACATCTTGGCGTCAGAACCGTTCATTTTTCTTTGTTTTGTGTTTTTCTGTTTGGGGATGAAGGCAAAACGCTGTCGAAAGCAACAAAACTGGAGAAACGAAAGTTTCCACTGTTCAAAGAGAGCACTTTATAGATCTATAATTTGGGAGGTGGTTAAAACCAGAATTTGTCCAAAAAACAGCTCTGACAGTATTTCATTACGCGTATACACCATGATCAACCGGCTGCCAAGCTCTATCATGAAAAAAAAATTGTACCCCCCAGAAATATCCGATTATCTGTGACAACAAAGGTGAGCTACGAAAAATCCGCCACCCCGTGCGGCCATCCATAAACATCACATACATACCCCGCCTCAACTGATTTTATCTCTCTCAGGTGATTTCATGATACATGGGGCACATTACCTGTACGTCTGGCGCGTGTCCAGCTCCTCAATGGGGCTGCCAATCATGGCGTCGATGTCCTGGTGCTCAGGGTGCTCAGGGATAGTGATGCTTGCCGGGCTCCCCGCCATTCCTTCTCGGATGGCCTCAAGCTGCGACTTGTCAACGAACGTGAATCCCTCGAACGCGGCCTGTGTGTCGTTAAGGTTGTGAAGCACGCTATCCGGCACGACGCTGTCCCGCGGCACCTCCTTGGTGAACATGGGATCAAAGTACCGCACATCTGTGACATCTGCGAGCTGAGGCCTGAACGGCGGTGTGAGCTCCATTCGATACAACCTGTCCCAGTCAATACCGGCGAACCACGGGTGGGCGCGCATGCCTTCAGCCCCGAGTCGCTTGTCGGGGTTCTTGCGCAACAAACGCTTGAGCATGTCTTTTGCTTCCGGAGACATGTACTCAGGGAAGCGAGCCCTCGAATTGAGGATCTCCCAGTACATCCGCTTGACGTTCTTATCGTAGAATGGCGGGAGGCCGACAATCATCTCATATGTGAGGGTTCCGAGGCTCCACCAGTCGATGCTCGCGCCATAGGTCTTGTTGACGAGTGTCTCTGGCGCAATGTACTCGGGGGTGCCGCAAAAGGTCTTGGCGCCCTCTTTGGAAGTGACGTACGGCTTGCTGAGCCCAAAGTCGGTCAGTTGGATGTTTCCGTTCTCATCGAGCAGGATGTTCTCAGGTTTGAGGTCGCGGTACACGACGTTGTGGTCGTGCAGGTACTCGAGCGCCAATGTGATCTGTGCAACGTAGTACTTAACTCGATCCTCACTGAATCGGCCCGATTGCTTCAGGTGGTAGAACAACTCCCCTCCGCGTTGGTAATCCATGACTAGGAAGAGACGCAGGCTCGTCTGGAAGGCGTAGCGAAGGCGGACAAGGTTCGGGTGCTCCAGATGGCTCATGATGAAGCGCTCGGTGACCGTGTGCTCTACTTGATCGCCCTTGACGAGAACATCTTTCCGCATGACCTTCATGGCGTAGACCGACTGGTCGCGGAGATGACGAACAAGATAGACCTTCCCGAAGGACCCCTGGCCAAGAACCTTGAGGATCTTGAAGTCGCTGGGCTTGATTTTCGTCTTGGCATGGGAAAAACTGAGTGAAAGTGTATCGGGTAGGATGTGCCCGTCTGCTTCGGTGTCGGGGATAAAAGCCTCTGGCTCTACTGGCTGGAGCTCTTCATTAGGCTCCATGTCAGGGTGAATCTTCAGCTCACCACCATTAGTCGTCGGGAGATCATCATCAATGTCAGCATCGGCTGATGCAGGTTTCCCCTGAGGGCTCTTGATGCCTAAAACATGGGCAAGTCCTTTCTGTATGCCGGATGGCCAAATCTTCTTCCCCATGCTGCGTCGAAGGCTTGGTCTCGGGTGTTGTGATGTTGGCGTACTATTTATAGAAAAATTCTCAAAAAAGAAAAATTGTTTAATTTCATGGGTGTGCATGCGCTTGTTCATTTTTCATGCCGGTCAGCTGCCGATATTTTCTATTATTTTTGCATATCATCTTTGGTTACCCTGCCGCAACACAATAATTATTCCGCTTTAAAATAAATCCTCGCCAGTCCGTTCGTGAACCCCTTAAGCGCCTCCCAGCGCCCGAGCCTGTGCTCGCGACTCACCGACACGACGACCTTGTCCCCCGCGGCGGCTATCCCCGTCACGACCCCCGGCACCTCGAGCACGCGCCTCACCTCCATGCTCCTCTGGCCAGGGGAGACATCAACCAGCATCACATGGCCCCTAGCGTCTCCCACGATGGCCGCGTTCATCTCGGGAAGGTACTTGATCGCAGTGAGCCAGGCGCCGTCAATGGCGATGTTGATGGTGGCAATGGGCTTCTTCTTGGCCGTGGTCCACAGACAGAGCTGTCCGCCCTCACCGATCGACAGGAACGTCTGGCTGTCGATCATGGCGACACCGTCGGGGTTGTGGTCCGGCCTGAACACGAGCTGTGATTCCTGTGCCGGCCTCCAAACTCGCACGGACCCGTCGTGTGCGATGGACGCCGCCCTGTTGTCATTGAGGACGGCAATGTCCAGTACAGCCGACTGGTGGCCGTACATGTTCTGGACGAGCACCTTATCGTCGGTGTCGTATAGCCTAATGGTGCGATCCGCGCATGTGGTGAATAGCGACCTGTTGTTGGGCGCGAAACGAACACTGAGGATCGTGTCGCGGTACATGGCGAAGGACTCAACCGGGGCACCCGTCTCCGCGTCCCAAAGAGCAAGAATCTTGTCCTTGCCGCCGCTGGCAAGAAGGACGCTGTCGTGAGACACGCTAAGGGACATCACAGCACCGTAGTGGCCCTCGATGGGGCCGCGATTGGGCATCTTGCTGAAGGACTTGAGGGCGGGATGGCCGCTGGGATGGGACAGGCCGAGGGAAGGCCGTTTCCAGCGAACACTCATCGTAGAGAGATCCCAGGCAGTGATGTTGCCCGCCTTATCAGCCGTATACGCCAGAGTTCCCAATATATTGATGGCTACTGCTGTGAGAGGCCGCTTGGATAGCCGCTTGTGCTTCACAGAGACCTCTGAAGGGATCATCGACTCAATCTCCTCATGTACGGAGAGTTCCTCTTCAGATTCCTCTTCAACCTCGCTAGCTCCCTCCATAAGATCATCTAGCTCGGCAAAAGCATCCTTGGCGACTCTGATCTTCATCTACGACGCCACAAGCTTGAAAGGCTGTACTAAACAGTACGGGCTATAAAGTCGAGAACTTGCCGCCAAACCCTTGGCTGGTCGGCAGGACGCACCGTGACTCACCACGTCCACCCTCACGTTCTCGTTCTCAATAAGATACCGTTTACTTTCTAAATCATCGACTGGAGCCCAGAGCCAATCTGGGTCCACTCGCCAGTGCCCTCGTCCCACCTCATGCCCTCAAACGATTCGATGTCCTCCGAGGCCGACTCCCTCTCTGATGTATCCTCATCGTCTACGACAAACGCCTTCGTGAAGGACTGCCCGACGTCAAATGCCGCCGTTCTGGCGCGACGATCGTCAATTGGCGCCATGCCAAACTCTCGGGCGGAACGCTTGATTGGCGTGCCCCGCTCAGCATGACCGAAAGCGTGGCCTTGGTGCGCTGGTGTCGAGTACACCGGTGAGGTGTCATTGACAAAGGAGGCGGCCACATGCGAGCCCCCGTAATTGTCGAAGGAGCTTCCGAGGTCCGTAATGGACCGCATCTTGCTGTCTACATAGTCCTGGAACGGTTGAACGTGATCTATCGCACATGCAGACTCAAAACTAACCTGTGTGACACCGTGGGAGGACGAAACAAACCATTGAAGAGCCATATGCACTATTTTCGCCTCGCTTGTTTGAGATTCCACAAGCTTCGCCAGCCCGCCAGGGAAGACTTGGTGCAACGTACGTTTGGCGGGATTCAGAGAAAGCAAACATCTTGTTAGGTTCAAGCGCGCAACTCTGTTTCTTGCCGGAACTAACGTACGTAAAGTCGAGTCAAATAAATCGTGTCATCTGCACAGCATCAACTGCAGAGCGTAGTCAATTCACATTCACATCCATATTTCATGGTCAAAAATCCGCGCATTAACTATAAAAAACAGTGAACAATATCATTCTGCTAGGACACGTGAATAGTTGAGAGCGTTTAACCATAGCGATTTGCGCAAATACGGCAGGGACGAAAATAACAATTTTTGGCATTGCAAAGAAGATGCCCAAAAAGAAAGGCAAGAAGGGCAAGGGAAAGAAGAAGGGCAAGAAGTCAAAGGTCGCGTCCGGCCCCGCACGGCCAGCCTTCGATTATGAGCCAGTCACCATCGCAACGGACGAAATGATCCACCTCAACATCAAACTGGTCAGCTGGAGCTACCTGGACTTTGCCATCCGGGTTCCACTCGACACATCACTGTTCCTTATCCGCAAGATGATCCAAGAGCGACATGGCGGCTCGATCACAGATATCTTGGTCTACAAGCACTGCGTTCACCCTGATAACATGGTGTACGCGGACGAAGCACATACACTGCGCAGCCTAGGGTATATTGGGTCAGCAGACAAGTCTACAATCCGCGAGGGCATCCTGTTTTACGACTACCGCCCCGACTTCCTTGCTGTCGACAAGAACGTCGAAATTATTGGCGCACCCGACCCGCGGCTACACCCACAGGGGTCACCATACATGACCCAGACGATGCGGAGCGCTGCAGGTATGACACGCATCGGCAGCGCGAGGAGGCGTGAGGAGATGAACGCTCCATTCGCCACGCCAGCGGCCATCGCAGTGCGGGGATTGCCGCCGATGATGGATAGGAGGCCGGCCACGGCCAAGGTGTAGGAATTAGAGAGCTGTATCATAAACAATTAGGCCCCAATGTTGTGGTTTGCGGTCGGGTGCAGAATAGGGTCATTACTATTCCTTCCAACATAACAAGGGTTCAGTGATGCCTCGTCGCGTGGACACTGAAGAACACGAATACAAAGGCCAGAAGCTTCTGTTCTGTGGATCTGTAGACCCCTCACTCATTTGCTCCATCTGTTTCAATATCCTTGACGCTCCCTGCTGCACCAACTGTGGTCACAGCTTTTGTAGAGGCTGCCTTCAAAAGTGGCTGTCCGGCTCTAGCACATGCCCCACTTGTCGCAGCCATATAGGCTCATCAGTCCCCCCGACGAACATTGCTCTCAACGGTCTCATTGGCAACATCAAGGTGCTCTGTCCGACGCCTCCGCTAGCCGACGGGAAGCGCTGTAAGGAGACTGTAACTCTGGACACCCTTGCGTCGCATGTCAAGGACGAGTGTCAGTTTGTGAAGGTCAAATGCACCAACTGTGCCGCATCCATTCTCCGAAGAGATTTGGACACCCACTGTGCCGTCTGTTTCTTCAAATGTCCACACAGTATCCGCGGTTGTGTGTTCAAAGGCAACGACGCGACGGTGCTGAATCATCTCAAGTCTTGTCCATTTGAACTCTGTCTTCCATACATTAAAAAGCTTGAAGACGCACTCACGCAGACAGACCCGGGCGCCGTCAAGGCACTGCAGCTGACCAGCGCACCCGTCGACTCCGCCGCTACCCCCTCCGCCGGCTGGGCTAGCGGCATTTCCCACCCTTCGGTCGTCATATCAGGCCGCACTGCATCGATCCCCGCAGACGCCGCACTCACCAACCGACTCGTGTTTCCAGACATGCCGCCTGTCGGTGCGGCACCGACTTCTGTGCTACGGCTGAGGATCACGTTGGGGTCGGAGCGATACATCTCGTTTGGACTCACCGATAGCACCGCGGCCGCTAACTACGACCTTGGGCGCTCCATAGTCCTCGGGGGCTGCCCTGTCCAATCCCTGGCAGTTCGTTCATCGGGCACCGTGCTCTGTTCGCCAATGCCGGCAGCAAAGTTTGGACTGCCGCAGCTGAAACAGCACATGGACCAAATCAAGGCCGAGAAGTCGGGGAGCACCGTGTGCCTTACGTTCACAAGGGACAGGGCGGGCGGAACACTAGAGCTGGCGTCCGCCGATCAGAGGAGGGTGCTGTATCAAATGGTGTCAAACAGATTCGACCTGGACAATACTCGGTTCGCAGTGTACATGTTCAGTCCTGGGGATTCCGTGGAGTTGATCGGCTGATTGGGAGAGAACGATCAATCAATAAATCACCAATTCATCATTTATAAATCTTTATAGTTTTCAAAACAGATTACTCTATGTCTAACCAACCCGTCATCGACGACCTCAAACAACGTCTGGAAGCGGTAGAAGATGCCAAACGTTCAGCTTTCAGCGATCTTGAGGCTGAGAGGCGTGACCAGAAGCGGAGTCTGAGTGATGTGACTTCTCAGCATGCTACGATGACCAAGGAGAAGGCTGATCTTGTCAAACGCAAGACTGAGCTTGAGACAGACAACGTTACATTCCGCAAGAGGGTGACGGACCTTCAGTCGAAGCTTACCGGTATGGAGACAAAGATGTCAGCCCAAGTGGCCACTCTGGAGAAGACTGGGTCTGCTATCGAGAAGGAGAAGGTGGCGCTCGAGCTGAAGATCAAGCTCAACGAGGCCAAGATCCGTGAGATCGAACAGATGAAGGCGGACACGGCTGACGCTCTTAGGATGACTGCCGAGGAGTCCCACCACTTCAAGGCCCAGGGCGAGATGGAGACCAAGAAGAACGTCGCCGCGGAGGCCAGCATCACGGCCGTCACGGCCCGCGTGGCCGAGCTCAAGACCAAGCTCGAGGAGGAGAAGGCCGCGCGCCTCAAGACGGTGACCGAGGGTGCCGCTAAGACTAGGTCGCTGAACGAGGAGATCGTACAGTTAAAGGCCAGCCTCGGGGAGGCCCAGCACAAGTGCGACGCGGCGATCCAGAAGAGCAAGGTGCTGACGGCGTCCAACTCCCAGCTCAAGGCCCAGAAGGGCGAGCTGCAGACCACCACGGCGTCGCTCCGCAACAAGACGTCCCACCTCGACAAGGAGGTGCGCGAC
>PPCM01001354.1_pt1 | contig 11540 bp, 11 predicted proteins | sample 1555541 | NCBI WGS metagenome assembly PPCM01 (sample SAMN05284479, study PRJNA326546) | Marine sediment metagenome, whole genome shotgun sequencing project. | isolation source: marine sediment | place: Germany: Wadden Sea | collected 2012-09-05 | reverse complement strand
AAAATTATGCCTATTTATTTGATTTTGCATCAATATTTAATCCCCAGCAATTAGAGGTTACAAAGTTTGACGTAAGAAGTTGTGTCTTTGATCAAGAAAATGAAGTTTATGAAGTATACTTCTTTATGATTAATGGATTATCAAACAAGTTCAAAATAAGTGATTTTAGTTTATACATAGGCGCAGATAAGTTAGAGATGAAGTATTTTAAGAATTACGATGTAAATACGATAGCAAATAGTAATGAAGTGAAATATTTTATGATTGAAATAAAAAAAGATGAATTTGAAAAGTTTACTGACTATAAGGCAATAAACGAAATCTTTTTCTCTTTAGAGTATAATTATGTCGACCAATAGTTTGGTCGATTTTTTTTATTTACTAGAATTCTAAGTATTTATTTGTTATATTACATTTGGATAAACAAAAATACTTTACTTACTAGAGGAGGATTTGAAATGGGTATTTTATATCAACAAGTTGGTCTTGAAACATGGGCTGTTTGGTTATTTGTGCTTTTTGCAATCATGGCATTTAATGAGTTTGGTCGCTCAACTAAGTGGGGTGGAATTGCATTATTTATAGTTGTACCAATCGCTTTAACAATCTTTGTTTGGCCACGTACTGCTGCGCCAGGTAATGAATTTGGAACCGGAACTTGGTTTAACTGGGTTAAAACTTACTCAGCATTAGCCGGTGTTATTGGCTTCATGATGATTCGTTACAACAAGAAATTGCAAAAAAGCAAAGCGGCACTTGCTTTCCCAGCTATTATACTAGCTGTAAATATTTTTGAAGCTTGTATAAGAGATTTTGAGGTTTTCTTTTATAACTTGCCTGATGGAGGATATGTAAATAATTTATTCTTTATGACAGGGCCTTGGAACTTAATGAATGGAATTGCAGGACTTTTAAATATTGTTGCCTTATGTGGATGGGCAGGAATCATTATCTCGAGAGATAAAACTAAAGATATGATCTGGCCGGATATGATTTGGGTTTGGATTATTGCATATGATTTATGGAACTTTGCATATGTATATAACTGTATTACTGATCACAGTGTTTATGCAGGTCTTATGTTGTTGCTTGCTTGTACGATTCCGGCATTCTTTATTAAAAGGGGAGCATGGCTTCAACACCGAGCACAAACTTTATCATTATGGATTATGTTTGTTATGACAGTGCCTCAATTTGCCGATCGTATGTATCCTGTGTATTCAACTAGAAATCCTATGGCTTACTTTATAGTGAGTTTACTAGCGTTACTTGTGAATGTGGGATTAGTAGTTTACCAGTTTAGAAAGATTAAGAAATTAAAACTTAATCCTTTAAAGGATGAAATATATAAAGATACAAAAGAATATCAGCAAATAATTGCTGAGAATGTATAAAACGACTTTTTAAGTCGTTTTTTTAATAGTCTTTATTTAATGCACTTCTGCTTAATAAAAAAATACTGACTTTGTCAGTATTTTGTGTCTTTAAACTCAGTTATAAGCATTCATTAGTTATCAACTATTACATTTAAATGGTCTAAAGAAACTTTTTCCTGTAGAGGATTTAAGACACTTTGCATCGCAATTCCATAGATTGATGCAAATATAGTTTTAGATAGATCATCGCTAGAGTATTTAACAGCACTCTTTGAAGTTACGTGCACTTCGATTAAAGACGCGACATCGTCATAAAAAGAGTTTAAAAGTCCTCTAAACTTGTCTGACCATAATGCCATACTCGTTAAATCGACGATAATTCGTAAACTCTCTGGAGTTCTTTCGATGGTATCTTCAAGAAAGTTCAAAAGATTTTGAAGGCATTCTTTACTATTGGCACCTTTTGAAATAACATCCTTAATACGTGTAATATTTGATTTGGTGATTCTTTCGATTACTGCTGAAAACATTCCTTCTTTATTTTTGTAGTAGTAATTAAGTTGGCTTAAGGCAACATTTGCTTCATTAGCAATATCTCTTAGGGATACTTCTGAGTAGCCTTTCCTTTTAATAAGTTTTATAGCCGCATCGATGATTTTTTCTGACGGTTTAACTTTAGTCACACTATTACCTCCATTTGACACAAACAATAAATTAAACTATAATTAGGACGGTTGTCCGAACTAGTAATTCTAGTTAAATTATAACATAACAAACTTGAATGTAAAAAGGAGAAGTAATTATGTCTTTAGTAATTATGTCAGATTCAAATTGTGATTTAAATAAAACTTATTTAAAGAAAAATAATAACCCAATCATTCCCTTTAGCTACATTATCGAAGGGGAAGAGTTCATTGATGATGGAAGTGTCAATATTGAAAGTTTTTATAAAAGTTTAACTGATGGGAAGTTATCGACGACCTCTCAAATCAATCCTTATCTTTATTATCAGGAGTTTGAAAAGCATATTGATTTAGGAAAAGAACTAATATATATTGGTTTTTCTTCAAAACTCAGTGAATCATATAAGAATGCCTTAGTTGCAAAAGATATGATTATTGAAAAGTACCCGAATGCTAAAATTGCAGTTATTGATAGCATTAGCGCTACTAATGGTCAAGCTCTACTTTTAGATAAGGCGAATTTGATGAAAGATGCTAATTGCTCATTTGCAGAGATTGTTGATTGGTTAGAAGCAAATAAATCAAAAGTTAATATTTGGTTTACTGTAAATGACTTAGATCATCTACGTCGTGGCGGAAGAATTTCCAACACTAGTGCAATGATTGGAAAAGCTGCTCAAATTAAACCAGTAATGAAAATGTCTTTTGATGGGAGATTGGTTCCTGTTTCAAAAGTTAGGACGAGAAAGAATAGTTTAAAGAGAATAGTTCAAGAGTTAGAAAATTCAATTGATGTTTCACTAAACTCTACAATTTTCATCCATCACGGTAATTGCTATGATGATGCTTTATTTATAAAAGAAGCAATTCTAGAAAAATATAATGTAGATGTGATGATTAATTATATAGGCCCAGTTATCGGTGCTCATACCGGACAAGGCGTGATTTCCTTAGCATATATGGGTAATATTAGAGAGTAAGTAGTCTTTTAATTACTATATATTTGTAAAAAAGACTTTAAAAACAGTTATAAAAATCAGATAGATTACTATCAAGTAGTGAATAAATATAATATTGATGACATATTTTATTTGATAGAAATCTTTTGTTGACTAATCAAAAAGCGTGTGTTATAGTAGTTATGGCTTAAAAAAATGAAAATAATTAGTTTTGAAAGTATTGACGTATGTGTTGTTTACTTGATTAAGAGTTTTTGTAGATTTAAGACTATATTTAATGGAGGTACACACATATGATGAATGGTGTAGTTAAATGGTTTAACGCTGAAAAAGGTTATGGTTTTATTACTTCTGAAGATGGTAAAGATATCTTTGCTCACTTCTCTCAAATTCAAGGAGAAGGTTACAAGTCTTTAGAAGAAGGTCAAGATGTTCAATTCGAAGTAATCGATACGGACAGAGGACCTCAATGTGCAAACATCGTTAAGCTTTAATTAAAATGCATTGGAGAAATTCTCCAATGTTTTTTTTTATGTCTTAACAATCAATAACATATATGGTATAGTAAATAACTGATGTTCAATGGTATAATTTGATTGGAGGAGTTATTATGGCAATTAAATATGAACTTTTACATACTTGTAAGCAAACAGGAGCAAGGTACGGAATCTTACATACCCCTCACGGGAGTTTTGAGACACCGATTTTCATGCCTGTTGGAACGCAAGCTACAGTAAAAACGCTAGAAAATAAAGAAATAGAAGAAGTTAGTGATGGATTGATTTTAGGAAACACATATCATTTGTGGTTGCAACCAGGTGATGATATTGTTAAAGAACACGGAGGGATTCGTGGTTTTATGAAGTGGGATCATGCCTTGCTTACTGATTCTGGTGGGTTTCAAGTTTTCAGTTTATCGAATTTAAGAAAGATAACTGAAGAAGGTGTTGAATTTAGACATCACAAGAATGGATCAAAACTGTTTTTAAGTCCAGAGAAAGCAATTGAGATTCAAAATAATCTTGGTGCTGATATCATGATGAGTTTTGATGAATGTCCACCATTTGATAGTGATTATAATTATATGAAAAAAAGTGTGGAAAGAACTATTAGATGGGCAAAGCGTGGTAAGGAAGCTCATCAAAATCCTGATACACAAGCCTTGTTTGGAATTGTTCAAGGTGGTCCACATGAGGATTTAAGAAAGATGTGTGCTGAAGCATTAATTGAACTGGATTTTCCTGGATATTCAATTGGTGGATTAAGTGTTGGAGAAACCAAAGAAGAGATGCATAAGGTTTTAGATATGTTGAAAGAAGTGATGCCAAAAAACAAGCCAAGATACTTAATGGGAGTTGGTTCTGTTAATGGAATTGCTGAGGGTGTTCGTCGAGGTATCGACATGTTTGACTGTGTTTTACCGACAAGAGTTGCCAGACACGGTAGTGCAATGACGAGTGAAGGGCGCTTAGTAATTAAAAATGCAAAGTATGAAAAAGATTTTAGTCCATTAGATTCAAAATGTGACTGCAAAGTTTGTAAAACATATACACGAAGCTATTTGCGCCATTTGTTTAAGGCAAATGAGTACTTAGGTCAGAGGTTAGTTTCTTACCATAATCTTTACTTCATGAAAAAGTATATGGCAGATATTAGAGAAGCTATCAAAAATGATCGCTTAGGAGACTTTTTAGAAGAGTTCTATAGTGATTATTATAAAGATATAGAAAAACCAGCAGAGGCTAAATTTTAAGGAGGAAAATTATGAAGTTTTTTATTGATACGGCTATTGTAGAAGATATTAAAAAAGCAAATGAGTTAGGAATTATCGATGGGGTTACAACAAATCCATCATTAATTGCTAAATCAGGAAGAAAAGTTGAGGATGTTCTTGCTGAAATCGTAGAGATTGTTGACGGACCTATTAGTGGTGAAGTTATCGCTTTAGATAGTGAAGGAATGATCAAAGAAGGTCGTGAAATTGCTGCAATGCATAGAAATATGGTTGTTAAAATTCCAATGACATTAGAAGGATTAAAAGCTGTAAAAGTATTAAGTAACGAAGGTATTAAAACAAACGTTACATTAATTTTTAGTGCATCTCAAGCTTTAATGGCTGCAAAAGCAGGGGCAACATATGTTAGTCCATTCTTAGGAAGATTAGATGATATTAGTATGGATGGGATGGATTTAATTTCAGACATCGTAACTATCTTTGAAAACTATTCAATCCAAACAGAAATTATCGCTGCAAGTATTCGTCATCCAATGCATTTAGTTAAATGTGCATTAGCAGGAGCTGATATTGCAACAATTCCTTACAATGTAATTGAGCAATTAGCAAAGCACCCATTAACTGATATTGGAATCGAAAAATTCTTAAAAGATTATGAATCTTCAAAATAAGACGCATTGCGTCTTTTTTCTTTCTAGACTAATTTCGATATTTACTTTTAATTGTGCTGTTTTTTTTATATAATAGTAATGTTATTTTATTATAGTAAACAAATATATTTAGAGGTGTAAAATGAAAACGAAAACAAATTTTTTGGTTAGTGCGATTATTACTATTGGGATTTTGATAAGTTTGGTTGCATTTAACTTTTCGCCATTATTAAATAATTTAAATCTTGGACTAGATTTAAAGGGTGGGTTTGAGGTTCTTTATGAGATAGAACCAATTATTGAAGGTGATGATGTTACCGAAGATATGATTACTTCAACGATCAGTACAATAAGTCGTCGTGTCAACGAGTTTGGTCTTAGTGAGCCGGTTATAACTCGAGAAGGTGACTTTATTAGAATTCAACTAGCAGGGGTTGAAGATCAAAATTCAGCAAGAGAATTATTATCTCAAACTGCTACATTAACATTTAGAGATGTAAATGATAATTTGTTAATGACATCAGATGTATTACATATTGGACGTGCAAAGCGTGATATTCAAAATGGTAGAAACATCGTGTTATTACAAATCAAGGATAATGATAGATTTTATCAAGTAACAGAACAAGTATCAAAGATGTCAGAAAATCGAATGGTTATCTGGTTAGATTATGAACCAGGTATGTCATATAGAGATACAGATAAATGTGACATTAGTGAATCTCGTTGTATTAGTGATCCGTTTGTCGACTTTGCTATTAGTGGTAATGTAGTGATTCAAGGTAGCTTTACTGCTGATGAAGCAGAACAGTTAGCGAAGTTGATTAACTCAGGTTCTTTACCAACTAAACTTAAAGAGATTTACTCGACAAATGTTGGAGCTTCATTAGGGATTCAAGCATTAGAAAAAACAGGGATGGCTGGTTTAATCGGAATCTTATTAGTCTTTGTCTTTATGACTATCTTCTACCGATTTAGCGGATTTATTGCATCATTGTCTTTAATTGCTTACTCGTTTATGGTATTCTTGTTGTTCTGGTTGATGGGTGGTACTCTAACTTTACCTGGTATCGCAGCGATGGTGCTTGGGGTAGGTATGGCGGTTGACGCCAATGTTATTACTTTTGAGCGTATCAAAGAGGAACTCTTAGATGGTAGAAGTTTAAAAGCTAGTTATCAAGCAGGAAATAAAAAATCATTCTTAACTATTGTTGATGCAAATATCACAACTTTACTAGTTGCAGTCATTTTGTTCATCTTTGGACAAAGTAGTGTAAAAGGATTCGCAACTATGTTAATTATTTCAATTTTTACCACATTTGTTATTACAATCTTTATGACGAGATTAATATTATCTTTAATTGTAAAAAGTCACTATTTCGACAAAAAGTTAAAGTTATTTATTAATGTTGATTCAAAAGATGTTAGAAACATTCATAAAAATGAAAAACGTAAAGAACATAAATTTGCAAAAATTGATTTTGTTAGTCGTCGTAAACGTTTCTTCACATTTAGTACGGTTGTTATCACATTAGGTTTATTAACAGCATTTGTTATCAAACCTAATTTAGGTGTAGACTTTGTTGCCGGTTCTAAATTAAGTGTGGAAATTGATGAGTCGCAAATGACTGATTACATTGATGACTTAGAAACACTAGGTTTCAATGTAAATGATTCTAATTATGTAAAGTCAGAAGGCTTAGCATTGATTAGAATTAGTGAGGTACTTGAAAAAGAAGGAGTATTAACAGTAACAGATTTAGCAGTTGATGATTATGATGGTGCAATTTCTATTAATACTGTTAGTCCAATCGTTGGTAAGATGATTGTTCAAAATGCGGTTTACGCTATGCTTATCGCATCATTAGGTATCGTACTTTATATCACTTTCAGATTTAGAAGTTCATATGCTATTGCAGCAATTATTGCATTAATTCATGATGCATTGTTTGTATTAGCGATATTCTTTGTCTTTAGATTAGAGATTTCAGCTGTATTTGTAGCAGCAATTCTTGCTATCTTAGGTTATTCAATCAACGATACAATCGTTGCATTTGATAGAATTAGAGAAAATATCAAAAAGACAGAAAAAGAAAAACTGGATAATGATGAGTTGGTAGCTGTAGTAAATATGAGTTTACAACAAACGCTTGTAAGATCTATTAACACAACTGTAACGGCGATTCTTCCGGTATTGGCTTTAGTAATCTTAGGTTCAAACTCAATCTTCAACTTCAATTTAGCGTTGTTGATTGGATTAATTGCTGGTACTTATTCTTCAATCTTTATAGCTGCTCAAGTGTGGCTTGTTATTGAGAAAAAAGGCGGTAAGAGAACTAAGAGAAATAGCTGGTTTGATTTAAGTGATGAAGATCAAGAACAGGGTTTTGAAGGAATTAATAAATAAAGGAGATTTATATGAATTTAGAAAAATTTATTGCTAATGTACCTGATTTTCCGAAAGAGGGAATTCAATTCAAAGATATCACTCCATTGATGCAAAATGGTAAAGCATTTAAGTATGCGACAGAGCAATTTGTTGAATTTGCGAAAGAAGTTGGGGCAGAAATTATTGTAGGTCCTGAAGCGAGAGGATTTATCTTTGGATGTCCTGTTTCTACAGAACTTGAAATTGGTTTTGTGCCAGTTAGAAAACCAGGAAAGCTTCCTCGTGAAACTATTGAGTTTCAATATGATTTAGAGTATGGTTCAAATACTTTATGCATGCACAAGGATGCAATTAAAAAAGGTCAAAGAGTATTAATTATTGATGATTTACTAGCAACAGGTGGAACGATGGATGCTACTTGTAAGTTAGTAGAACAACTTGGTGGAGAAGTAGTTGGATTAGGTTTTCTAATCGAATTAGATTTCTTAAAAGGTCGCGATTTATTAAAAGACTATAAAGTTAAGTCATTAATTAATTATTAAGAAGTAAAAATAGTGTATAAATATGTACACTATTTTTAGTATTTAGGTATAATGTTATTAGAGGTGGTACTATGGAGATAAAACAACAAAAAAGTGATCATATTGGAATTGATGAGGTTATTGAATTAGCTGCAGCTTATATAACGAAGCAAAGCGACTTAAAGATGGTAAAAAAAGCCTATCGATTTGCAGTAAAACATCATGGAGATCAATTGAGAAAAAGTGGTGAACCGTATATTATTCATCCTTTAGAAGTGTGTAGAATACTTACTCAATATAATACAGGGCCAGAGACTTTATGTGCTGGATTAATGCATGATTTAATTGAAGATACTCATGTTACTTTTGATGATATCAAAAAAGAGTTTAATACAGATGTTGCATCGTTAGTTGAAGGAGTTACAAAAATTAGTGTGATCAATTATCGTACTCAAACTGATTTTATGATTGATAATTATCAGAAGATGATAATTTCGATGATTAAAGATGTTAGAGTAATTGTTATCAAACTAGCAGATAGACTTCATAACATGCGCACTCTAAAGTATCTTCCCCTTGAAAAGCAATTAAGAATTGCCAATGAAACTCTAGAGATATTTGCTCCGATAGCTCATCGACTAGGGATGTATTCGATTAAGAGTGAACTTGAGGATTTAGCTCTTAGATATTTAGACCCTGATGCTTATTACAAGATTGTAAAGTTATTAAAGCAAAAGAAAGCTGAACGACAAGAGATTATAGATGAACTTACGGGTTACTTATCAGGGTTATTAGAAGAAAGAGACATTACTTTTGAGATATCAGGTCGAGCGAAACATATCTATAGTATTCACAAAAAGATGGTGAAATCTGACAAGAGTTTTTCAGATATTTTTGATTTGCATGCCTTGAGAATAATCGTTGATACTATTCCTCAGTGTTATACAGTTTTAGGAGTATTGCATGCAGAGTTTAGGCCAATTCCTGGACGAGTTAAAGATTATATTGCAATGCCTAAGCCTAACCTTTATCAGTCATTACATACAACAGTAATCGGTAGAAATAAGAAGGCTTTTGAAATACAAATTCGTACAAGAGAGATGGATGAAACAGCTGAGTATGGAATCGCTTCACACTGGGCTTACAAAGAAAATAGAAGAGTCACTTCGAAAGTAGAACAGCAACAAATAGAAGAGAAGTTAAGCTGGTTTAGATCACTAATTTCCCTTCAAAAAGATACAGATTCAGCTGAGGAGTTAGTTGAAGGGATTAAGAATGATATTTTTAATGCCAATGTTTATGCCTTTACTCCAAGGGGTGATGTGATTAATTTACCGTTTGGTGCAACGCCAATTGATTTTGCATATCGTGTCCATACCGAAATCGGTGATCACATGGTAGGAGCAATTGTTAATAATAAGATTGTACCCCTAAATTATGAAATCAAGACTGGTGATATTGTTGAAATAAAGGTAAATAAGAACTCGTTTGGTCCTAGTGAGGACTGGATTAGATTTGTAAAGACCAGTGCTGCAAGAAATAAAATTAAGCAGTTTTACCATAAACTAAGAAAACATGAATCAATTGAAATTGGAAGAGACAAGCTTCATAAGCGATTGAAGGAACTAAAGATGAGTCCTTCTCAGTTCTTTAGTGATCCGAATTTCAAGGAACTTCTTGATTCGCTTGGTTATTCTAAAGTTGAGGAGTTATTCAATAATATAGGTTATAATGTTCATACCTCTGATTGGGTAATTACTAAAGTTAACGAAAGTAAAGTAGAGTTAACGGTAGAAGAAGAAATTGAGAAGAATATCACTTCTAATAAATATAAGAGTCAGCTTGGAGTTGTTGTCCCGGGAATTTCAAATCTAAAAGTTGAAATTGCCAACTGTTGTAAACCGATACCTGGTGATGTTATCGTAGGTTATGTTTCAAGTGGTTATGGGTTGAAAGTCCATAGAAGGCGTTGTAATAATATTCAAAATGCAATTGAGATGAATGCTAATAAGATTATTGATGTAGAATGGAGCCAGGAAAAAGATCTTCGTTATGAGACTGATATTGTGATAACGAGTTTAGATCGTCCTAACCTTTTTGCAGATTTATTTCATTCGATCACTTCACAAGCCGCATCTACAACTAAGGTAGATTCAAAATTAAAGTTTAATATCGTTAATATAAATCTGACAATTCTTGTAAGAAATACTGCTCATTTAACTAAGATTGCTGAGAACTTAAAGAAGGTTGAAGGTATTTTGAGCCTTGAGAGGAAACTTAAGTAATGAGAGTGGTAATTCAAAGAGCAAAAGATGCAAGTGTTACAGTTGAGAAAGAAGTAGTTGGAACAATTGAAAATGGTTTATTGCTATTGGTTAGTTTTACTCATGATGATACAACTGAAGATATTAATTATATGATCAAAAAGATTCCTAATATGAGAATCTTTGAAGATAGTGATGGTAAGATGAACTTAAATGTTGTTCAAAAAGGATTCGATATCTTATCAGTTAGTCAGTTCACTTTATATGCTGAAACTAAAAAGGGAAATCGTCCTGGTTTCTCTAACTCGATGAAACCAGATGATGCAAAAAAGATGTACCATTTATTCAATAAGTTACTATCAGAAGTAGGCTTAAAAGTTGAAGAAGGGATCTTTGGAGCTTCAATGGATGTTAAGTTTACTAACGATGGTCCAGTAACTATAATTTTAGACTCGAAGAATAGATAATACCTAGACATACTAGGTATTTTTTATTTTGTTGTTAGATCGGTCTCGGGGAAATAGTAACTGACGAAAAACATTCTGAAAAATAAGCTTATTTAATGAAAGTTAGAGTTAAACTGCTTCAACAATATATTTCTTAGAAAGTTTCTTGTTATAATAGTTGTAATTAAAGAGTGTTTGTGATGATAAAGTATATATTGATAGCATTAATGGTTATTGTCTTAATTATTTTGAGTTTGGTGGTAGTCCTTAAAAAAAGCTTAAATCAAATTCGAAAGCAATATGATGGCGAGAAGATATCAAAATATAAACGAGAACTAAAAATAGCGAAAGAAGATACTTTAAGTTAAGGAAGTTATCTAATACTTGATGGTTAAATTGGTAAAAGTGATATTCAAAACATTCAAGATTTTCTTAATATGATTTTATCAATTAGTAATGAACTTTCTGGATTATATTCAGCTTGTGAATACCCAGCAATAACCGTTTTGGCAGGATT
>PPCM01001353.1_pt1 | contig 11548 bp, 8 predicted proteins | sample 1555541 | NCBI WGS metagenome assembly PPCM01 (sample SAMN05284479, study PRJNA326546) | Marine sediment metagenome, whole genome shotgun sequencing project. | isolation source: marine sediment | place: Germany: Wadden Sea | collected 2012-09-05 | reverse complement strand
GTTTCTGTTCGGGGATCTAACCCTCTATTATTTTAGATGTTTTTACTAATAAAGCTATACAAATTTACCGGAAAGCGTATAGTGGTTTTAACTTAAATGTTTGAAAATATGAACCATACGCAAATCCGGGACATCGCAAATGAGGCAAAAAAAGCAAGCAGAAACGTCGTTGTTATCACCTGCTCCAGACCACCCATTGACCAGGGAGTATAAGGAAATCGACAAGATTCTCAGTGAAAACCAGATCATCCTCGATCTTGTTCATACGGACCTTACCAGTGATGTTACAAATGATAAGGCCGGAGCTCACGGGATGACCACTGAGCAGGTGCTTAAAGCAGCTATTATCAAGCAAACTGAGGGTTTCTCATATAGAGCCCTTGCGTTTCACATTACGGATTCCAGAACGTACAGCCATTTTTGCCGAGTCGGTATCGCCGACAAGGGATTTTGCAGCTCAACCTTGTGCAGCAACATAAAAAGAATATCCCCCGAAACTTGGGAAATGATCAATTGCATGGGGGTACTCTCCGCACAAGATGGAAAACATGAAGACGGCAAAGAAGTCAGAATTGATTGTACCGTCACTGAATCCAACATTCACGAACCAACTGATTCAAGCCTGCTTTGGGATTCCGTCCGCGTTCTTGCGCGAATAATTGAATCCATCAGGGAGCGTTGTTTCGGAAGCGGTAAGCTACCATTTGTTTTTTCAAATCACACGTTAAGAGCTAAGCGGCGGATGATTGGCATTTTGAATGCTAATCGCAAAAAAGCCCGTAAAAAGCTCTACAGGGATTTGCTGAAAGTAACTCATAAAACAGTTGGATACGCTAAAAAGACTGTATCCTATTTTGGGGCAGCCACCTACGTTGATTTGGAGATCGAAGCGGCTGTTCATGAACTCGATCACTATATCCCCTTAGCCGAAAAAGTGATCAGCCAAACAGAAAGACGAGTCATTGATGATGAAAAAGTACCGGCAGCGGATAAGATCGTTTCAATTTTTGAACCTCACACGGACATTATCATCAAAGATCGCAGGGAGATACATTATGGTCACAAACTGTGCTTAACCGGCGGTAAATCAAACTTGATTCTTGACTGCAAAATCCTTGACGGCAACCCAGCGGACTCAACTCTCGTTGAAACAATGATCGACCGCCATTGTTCGCTATACGGCAAGCCTCCACTGAAGGCTGCTCTGGATGGGGGTTTTACCTCGAAAGACAACATTCGGATTGCAAAAAAGCGTGGAGTAAAAGATATCTGCTTTGCCAAGCGACGCGGTATCGATAAAAAGGATATGTGCCGCAGCGATTATGTTTACAAGCGATTACGAAAGTTTAGAGCCGGTGTAGAAGCTGGAATTTCATTGCTTAAAAGATGTTTTGGATTGGGGGTATGCACCTGGAAAGGGCATAGCTCGTTTAAAAGTTATGTTTGGGCATCAATTGTCTCGGCAAACTTGGTCACGCTTGCCAGACTCAGATTAAAAGATTGCCCAGCATAATCTTTTCCTCCAAAAAAACTTAATTTCATCATCCGCAATGGAGAGGTACGACCAAAAAAGGGTCTCCACAGCTGCTCATGAGCTGATTTTGCATATTTTAGATGTCAAAGAACAAAAACTGGCCTTGTGGGTCTACGCTATGTGCATAGCCCACTGCTAAAAACGGTGATTCCCGAACAGAGAAACTAGTCTATAAGATTACATAGAAAAACGGTGAGTAAAACCTGACACGAGACAGCTGATATCTCGGGAATTTCCGTTAAGATACCGTAAGGGAAATAACCGACATGAAGAAGGAAGTAAAGGCAAAAAGTACTGGTGAGTCCGGCGAACAATCAACCGCCATGGAAAGCGCAAAGACGCAGTCTCGGATAAAATGTCCCAAACGCGGTAAACGGTATTCTCAAGCCATGAGGGGTGAAATCCTGAAATTTGCGGCGGACCACTCCGTTGCCGAGTCCGCCGCCAAGCACGGTGTGTCTGAAGCCACCATCTATGAATGGCGTAAGGCCGACAAGCGACGTGGCGATAACGGGAACAATGAGCAGGTGTCGGTGCCCCAAGAGGAAAAGAAAGTTATCCGGGATCAAAAAATCATGGCCGAATGGCGGGAACATCCCGGTTACGGACCGAGCCAGATCCGGCTGTCCCTCAAACGCAAAGGGTTCAAGGTTTCGGTGGGGACGGTTCGCAACGTTATAGAGGGGAATGGGTACCTTCCTCCCAAGCTGAAGCGGAAGGAAGCCGCCGAACGATACGAGGCGGGTCGCCCCGGGGAGTTGTACCATCTTGATTTTTACCACTTTTACGTTCACAAGCAAAAGACCTGTGTGCTCTTTATCGAGGATGATTTTTCTCGGTTCATTACAGGCTGGGCTATGGCGCCGAGCGAATCGGCCGATCCTGTAATCGCATGTTTCGAGGAGTCTGTTCAGCGTTACGGACGTCCCGAGGGTGTCATGTCCGACCGGGGATCGGCCTTCCACTCATGGAGAGGGTTGTCCCGGTTCGAGGCCCTGCTGGAAGAGTACGAGGTCAATTATTACCTGGCGAAAAATGCGGCCGTCAACGGCAAGGTTGAAGCGCTGAACGCCAACTTCCAAAAGGAGTGCGTGCAGCAGATCGAGTTCATGGACCTTACGGATGCGGCCCGGGGAATCGGCCGATGGGTGGAGCATTACAACCATCGACGTCCCCACCACGGTCTTGGCGGACTCCTGGTCCCCGCCGATCGGTTTTACGGGATAGTTGAACAGAGCCTGAAACGTATCGAGCAGGGGCTTGGAGCCGACATCGGGGACTTGGTCACCCCGGACAACAGGGGGCTGGAATTGTTCAGGGTGGTATCGCATGGGGGAAAGCCGCAGATTTGGCTGATGGGTGAAAAAATACTCGGATAGGCCGAAAAAGGTTGAAAGGCAGGTTTAGATTTGTGAAATTGCAAATTTTTTCGAGGAATAAACAAGACACAAAGCAAAACCTGCCGACGATGAATATACAAGAAGCTCTCAAAAAAACAAGCTTTCGGTGATCGCAATGCACCTTTTGACCCAAGATCACGCCTCGGAGATGGGCCTCGCACTTGAAGGAACGGTCAGCGAGATCTGTAAACGGGCCGGGGTAAACCGCACGCAGGTGTATGAGAAAAAGGCCCAGCTGCTAAAAGCGCTTGGGAAGGTCGATCTGCCCGAGCCGGGCCGGGTGCTGAACAAAAGTATGTTCGAGCTCGGTCGATCCGGCGGCGACCAGGATCTTCAGGTTATCCTCCTGCGATACCGTTTGGACAACCCGGGAGCCTACGTTCGGCATCCCGGGGGACGAACCGGATACAGTCCCGGCTTCATACGGACTGTCCTTGATCTTTTGGACGAGTGGCCCGGCTCCCTGGAACGGTTCTGCGAACTTAGCGAGGTGCCCTATCCAACGCTCGAGAGGTGGAGAAAAACGGATACAGGCAGGCCGTATCTCCCCGCCCCCAGGCGATCCATGCCCTCCCTCGATCCCGGAGCCGGCGAGATCGCTCGAATGATCGTGGAGGATTATGCCGGTTGGCAGGGGAGCCTTGGAGATTTTCTTGCGCATGAGCCCCGGCGGGTCAACCTGCCGCCAAACCAGATCCGCAGGGTACTGGTGATCACCGGGATGATCGATTGTGGAAAGCAAAAGGCTCCTCGCTACAGGGGCAGTACCGAAAAGGCCCGGCCGGGTACGATACTGGTTACCGACGGAAAGGAGGTGAAGGTGCATTTAACATCCAGCGAAGAGACGCTTGGTTACAACTGGCAGGGAATGGTCGACCAGGCCACGGCTTGCCACACCGCCGCCGTGGTGAGCGAAACGGAAAATGCCGAAGGTGTCCGCCGCGCTTTTGAAGAGAGTGTCGACTTCCTGGGGCGGAAGCCGGAAGGGCTGCTTCACGACAACAAGCCGATCCACAAGGATCGAACCCTAAGGGAAACGATCGAACCGGAAACGACCATGATCCCGGCTACGCCCGGACGCCCTGAAAACAAGGCGGTGATCGAAGGCGAGTTCGGAAAATTTGAACAGGCCGTGGGCCGTATCGAACTCGATGACAGCAACATGGCGAACCTGGCGAAAAGCGCCGTTGAAGAGATCGTTCGTGCTTATACAGCCGGTATCAACCATGCGGGCCGATATGAGTTTGAAGGACTCAGCCGCCTGCAGGTTCTTCGACGGGCATGCCCGAACCCCGAGGAAGACAGGGCGTTTCTTGAAAATCTTCGAGCACGCCGGGATCTCCTTCGGAAACCGGATCGCCTTCCGACCATGGATGTTGCACGGAAAATCCTTGATGAAGGCTTCGAAGCTTTTGAACTCAGCCGGCTCGATCCGAAAGGAGCTGTCCGAACTTGGCTCAGCTCCCGCTACACGCCGGAAGCGATCCGTCAGGGCCTCGCTATCTTCGGCACGGAGCGGGCGAAGGGGCGACTCAAGTCCGAGACCGCCCACCGCTATCTGGCGAAGGTCATCCAAAACTGTCAGGAGGAGCTCGACCTCAGGGAGCAGGAAACCCAGCTCAGGAAATACGCCGAAGTTGAAAGGCGGGGCCTCTTGAATGAGCTGGAAAAAGAGCACGCTATTCTTGTGGCCGAATGCCGGGAGAGAACCGGACCGGCCAATGAACTGGCCTTGCGATTGAGCGAAAAGGCGGTGTTCGGCGCCATGGTTCTTCAGCGATCCTTCTGGGAAGGCAAACTGAAGACCCTGCTCATGGAGGAGGGGGAGCGTACGAAATCCGTCATCAGGCATATCCGCCGGCTCTTCGAGGCGGAATGGAACGACCGGTTCCAGCTTATCAGCCGTTTAACCTCTTGGAATATCGGAATCGCCTACTGAGCCGGAAAAGGTGCCGGTTCACCGTTAGCGCTCACTGAAGGGCGTGGGCATCGCGGTAAACCGTAAGACTTCTCAGACAATCGGGGGATGTCTGAAAAGACCCAACAACCGTTTATTAAACTCTTTCAATCTGTATGAAACAACTACTGACTCATCCCGTCGTCGAGATTGAGTCAGACAATCCGGGAGATGACTGAGGGTCTGCTGTATCTCTCAGTGTCAGGAATTAATCTTTTAAAGTCCTTGACTAGGACACCCGGCACGAAAAAGATCTTGACAGATGTAGAGCGAACGTTCTACACAGTCATCCCATGAGCGACACCGAAGAAACCATAAAATCGAGACTGGAAGAGACCTTCGGCAAAAGGGGGTTTGCCCTGCCGGGCGTGGCGGAGCTGAAAAAAGCCGCCGGCGTGAGCCTGAGAACCCTGTACCGCTATTTCCCATCCAAGGAGGACATGGTGATCGGCGCCCTGGATTACCGTCACCGGCGATACACGGCCTTTCTGGCGGAGGGTGAGCCGCCTCCGGGAAAAGCATCCATTCTCCACCTGATTCGCAGATTGGACGATTGGATGCGGGAATTCGCGCCCAACGGGTGTCTTTCTGTGAATGCCTTGGCGGCGTATCCGGATCATCCCGCGATTCACGATACCGTGAAACGGCACAAGGATGAGACCCTCGAGTTGATCACCCGCCGGTGCGGAAAAGAAGAGCTCGGCGTGGAACTGTTCCTGATCCATGAGGGGGTCTCCTCGGCATGGCCCCTTATGGGGCGGAAAACCATCGAAGCGGCCGAACGTGCGGTCGATAAAATATTTGAGGGAGATTAAAAAAATGACGGATTTACCCAAAGTTATGCGGGGCGTACATCTCACGGGTCACGGTGGTCCGGAAAAGCTGGAACTCCGGGAAGATATCCCGGTTCCCGTACCCGGCCCCGGCGAAGTACTGATTCGCGTGGCGGCGGCGGGGGTCAACAACACGGATGTCAATACGCGCATCGGCTGGTATTCAAAGAATGACGGGGCAAGCGATGATGCAAGCTGGGCGGGAGAGGCCCTTCGTTTTCCCCGAATTCAGGGGATCGATGTCTGCGGATATATCGTTTCCGTGGGGGCGGACGTCGACCCGGTGAGAATCGGCGAGCGGGTGCTCGTGGAGCCCTGCATCCGGGAAGCCGGCGGAAAGCCCCTTGAAAAGGCCTGGTTCCTGGGATCGGAATGCGACGGCGGGTTTGCCGAGTACACGGTCGTTGCCTCCCGCCACGCCTGTGAAATCGACTGCGAACTTTCCGATGCGGAGCTCGCTTCCTTCCCCTGTTCATACTCCACCGCAGAGAACATGTTGACCCGCGCGGGCGTCGGTAAAAACGACCGTGTCCTTGTGACGGGGGCGTCGGGGGGCGTGGGTTCCGCCGCCGTTCAGCTGGCAAAGGCCCGTGGGGCATCCGTTGTTGCCGTAACCGGCCCGTCAAAGGAAACAGCCGTTCGCGAACTCGGCGCGGATCGGATTCTGTTCCGGGACGCCGATCTTATCGAGGGGATGGGTAGGAATTCCGTGGATGTGGTGGTGGATCTTGTGGCAGGCGACAAATGGCCTTCGTATCTCGAGGTGCTTCGTCCTGGAGGACGGTATGCGGTTGCCGGCGCCATCGCGGGCCCCATTGTTGAGCTGGACGTGAGAACCCTTTACCTCAAGGACCAGAGCATGTTCGGCTGTACCGTCCTGGAACCCGAGGTCTTCAGAAACCTGATCGAAATTATCGAACAGGGAAAGATATCGCCCGTGGTCGCCCGAACATTTCCCCTCGAAGATATCCGTAAGGCACAGGAGCTTTTTACAAGTAAGGCATTTGTCGGCAAAATTGTCCTCACTATTTAGAAAGTGAGCTCGTTTCACCGGGAACACGTAACTTCTCAGCAACTTGAGGGCCGGAAGCATATTCTCGAAATCCCCATTCAGCGATACCGGTTGATTAGAGGGGCGCCCGGCCTCTGTTGACGAGATCCGTTGTGAAGTTACGAAATCACCGCAGCAACAACGCCGCTTACCGCAGTCATAACGGCTCCTTTCCCCCCTCTCTATAACGTTCCAACAGTTCCGATTTGCATACAAAGAGATAGCCCGGCAATGAAAGGTTCCGCCTGTTTTATCCAGGAAACAGTTTCACTCACATCACCAATACGCCCGCTAAGATAAATCGGTAAGACAAGCTTCCTCGGGCAGGCTGTATAAACCATGTGAAGCTTAAGAGAGCGATTCACCGGAATAATACTCAGCCGATTAAAGATTTCGGTCCGCCTTTAAAGATTTTCACATACCGATGAATCCCGCCAACATGTATATATACGGAAACCTGATATCGACAACGAAAGCCCCCCAGGTCAAACAGGTTCTTATCGATCAGGACTCCAACAATCATATAACAAATTGATGCTACCGGCTTAAATTTAGATCAATTTGAAGACCTCTCGTCAAAGCAATGAATTGTTCCGCCCGGTAAAAGAAACCCGGTCATAATACGGGCGGCGAGGCGCCGCGACACGTCTCCCCATGTGACAAGAGGAGAATGGGCTCTTTCATCGGCATAATAAAGCTCTGTATCCCGGAATGTCGCGCCAAACAGAAGCAGGTATTTATACGCACTTCAATCAGGTAGTTTTACCTACTCCTCCGACAACCTATTATTTTTTTAAATAAAAATGATTGAAATACCGACCAAGATATGCTTACTTAATATTAAAATTTCAGAAAATCAGATCACAAGGTTGGTAATCTCAACAACGCCTGTTTGTTGCTAAGTGAGCAAAACAATTTGGAACTCAGCCAAGCGCCGCTACTTGGCCAGGCAACGATAATTATCATGGGGAAGTACGGGAGGCTTTTCAACCGAATCACCATGCGCATTTGAGTTGAGCATAACATACTGATCTATCCTCCTACGATTACGGGACAATCTACATCACCGCATAGATTATCATGGGTTTTACCATGATATCATTTTTTACTTTCCCGATTAACGGAAAGCCATCAGCGATACAACCATGATTTGATCAATTTACCGAGCCGTCAAAACAGTTCACTTTAACATATACCCGGCATTCAAAGGAGATAAAAATGGGATTCCTTACAAGGAATGTGGAAAAATTCGAAGATAAAATTGAAGATCGACCGGAATTAATTCAAGTACTTGCAGAAGGCGATTCATGGTTCGCAATCGGCGACACCAAGCATATCCTCCGCCAACTCAGCAGGAAAACCAAACTGAATATCCTTAGCCTGGCCAGCTCTGGTGACGAAGCCATTGAAATGATGTCCTGGGAACAAAAGAGTAAAATCCACCGTTTACTCGAGGACAAGGATAATGAGTATGATTTTAAACTATTGCTGTTCAGTGCCGGAGGAAACGATATCGTTGGGCCGGAAATGTGGCATCTGTTAAATGAATATGATCCCTCAATGAAAACCTCAGAGGATTGCATTAATAAAAAAGTGTGGAACATCAAGATGACTCAGATTGAAATGATTTATCGTGAGTTGATCGAGATCCGCAATAACCTGAAGCCGAATTTAGATATCGTAACTCATACCTACGACCAGACGATACCCAGTGGGAAGGGACATAAAGTATTGATTTTCAAGGTGGCCGGCCCGTGGATGAAACCGTCAATGGACAAAAGGGGGATTCCACGGAAACTACACCAGGGTATTGTCGATTTTCTCTTAACGGCAATGCGCAAGACCTTGCTTCGTATCCAAGCCGAAGAAAACAACTTCCACGTTATAGACAGCTGGGACACACTCCGGAACCCGGATTTGTGGAGTGATGAACTGCACCCGAACAACAAAGGGTACAAAAAAATTGTAGACGAAAAATGGATACCCGCCCTCAAGCAAATTCTGGAAGAAGCACTGTGACGCCTTAACACGGACGCACATAAAGGGTTGGTGTGCTCAGCGGACAGACCGGCAACACTTTCCTGCCGGCTATGACGCGGCGGCTGTTTATTGAGAGAAATAACGTTCCACGATCATTATCATCAGGCAGGTATAAGCATGAATCAGGCGTCGAGTGCAGCGCACGGCGCGCGATGCACTCGGAAATTGCGGGAAAGTAAATTGAAATAAACCCTACGCAATAATCTGTCCGGAACAAGATTTGCCGTCTGGGTGCAAAGTACCGGACATAATTCGATTCCAAGTTAAGAGACGATCAATTTATCAGAAATAATAGCATAAGGAGATGATAATTCATGAATATTGACAATTTACTGGCCTTCATATCGACATTGGCTGCACTGAGCTTAGCAACTGAGCGCATTGTGGAAATAATTAAGGGATATATTCCGGCTCTTGGCCAGAAAGAAGTAATTTTAAAAAAGGAAGAAGCAACAGAGGAAGACTTAAAAGGCTTAAAAGAGAGAAAAGAGAAAGAGAGCAAACGAAAGGCCAACATACAAATTCTTACTGTAATCTGCGGAATAATTACTGCATCACTGGCACAAAAAGCAATAGGCGGGGTTGCCGGACTGGAAAAATTCAGTGGTATACCGGGAATAATATTGTTAGGCTTTCTCACAAGCGGCGGCTCAAGCTTATGGAACTCGATTCTCGAATATGTTATCGAGGTCAAAAACATCAAGAAAAAAATTATTACACCCTGAATGAGAGGGGTAGATGGAAGCAAGGGCGTCAACCGTTTCCCGTCAAACAGTCTCCTTCCAACTGCACACAGATTACACGGCGCAAAGCCTATCGCGAGACCAAAAGACTCGAAAAAGGGGCGCCCTCCCCCTTTCCGATCATTTTCAAGAAAGCAACAGCAACATTTTTGAAGGCAACCAATTTCTCTTACCCCTTCGGATCCTTCGGCCTCTAACTAAGAACCCGGTGCCATTTCTCTCTAATGAATCGTCTACGGTGCATAACAAGCGCGCCCGAAGGTTACGTCAAATCAGTGTTTCGCCCGATCTCCGCCATCTCCTCGCGAAAGACCCTGCAAAACTCCTCCATCACCGGCCGCTGTACCAGGCTGATCCTGATCCAGCCCGGAAACCGGAAACCTGTCATGGTGCGGACCATGATCCCCCGGGTCATGAGCTTGCGGTACATAAGGGTGTCGGAAACGGGCAGGCGCGCCATGACGTAGTTGCCCTGGTTGCAGACATGGGGGAGTCCCAGCTCCTCGAAAAGAGACCTCAGCAGCTCCCTTGCGTCGCCCACCATCTTGCGGGTATCCCGGATAAAGGAGCCGTCGTTGGAAAGGGCGGCGGCGGCGGCCCTCTGGGCAAGGGTGTTCACGGAGTAAACGATATGGGTACGCCGTATGATATCCACGATGGACCGGGAGCCCGCGAGGTAGCCGATGCGAAGGGACGCGAGGGCGTACATCTTTGAGAAGGTGCGGAAGACCACCACGTTGGGGTAGGACTCCATGAGGGACATGCCGTCGGGAAAGTCGGAGTCTTCCACGTACTCCACGTAGGCCTCGTCGATGACCACGATTGCCCGGTTGTCCACGGCGGTAAGGAAGGCGGTCATGGTCTCTCTGTCCCAGTAGGTGCCCGTTGGATTGTTGGGATTGCAGACAAAGAGGATCTTCGTGCGCTCATCCATTGCATCCAGCATGGCCTGGGGATCGAAGGCGTTCTCCCTCAGGGGAATCAGTCGGGCCTCGAACCCGGAAAACTCCGCCACCCACTCATACACGGCAAAGGTTTTGTCCGCCGTGACGATATTGTCGCCCTTCTCGCAAAAGGCCTTGATCACCGAGGCGATCACCTCGCATGAGCCGTTTCCCACCAGGAAGCGGTCCGGCTCCTTGCCGAACTTCTCCCCCAGGATCTCCCTCAAATCAAAGCAGTCGCCGTTGGGATAGACCGGCACCAGGGAAGGCGGATAGTTCTTCACCACCTCCGCCACCTCGGGTGGCGGACCAAGGGCGTTTTCGTTGTTGTTGAGCCGGTGCAGCCGGTCCACCTTGTACAGGCGCATGAGCTCGTGATCCGGCTTGCTGGGGTAATAGGCTTCGAAGGCCTGGATATAGGCCGGTATCAGACGCGAGGGATCGAATTCAGTCATGTTGCAGCACCAGGATATCGGATTGACCGCCGTAGGGCAGCACCAGCTTTGGCGAGAAACCGCATTCCGAAAGCGCCCCGCCCAAAGCGGCATGCCCGCCCCGGGCAAGGTCCAGCCGGAAGAAGATATTGCCGTAGTTTTCCTTTCGGAGCAACGCCACATGCTGGGCAATGGCCTCTTTTGCATCCGCGCCGGTCACCATGGGCGTCAGCACGGCCTCCCTTGCAAAGGGCCTGAGCTTTGCCGAAAAAACGGAACGGGCGGGCAGGGTTTCCCCGCCCACGGTGGTCAATTGGATATCCCGCATCAGAACCTGTTTCTCGTAAACCGCTTCAAGAAAATCCGCGAAAGCGGGATGGGCCCAGACCGTCGCCCCCACATCCTCCCTCAGGTGGCGGTACCAGAGGTTCCGGGAAAAACGCCGGTCTTCCTTTCCCACCAGTTCCAGACGGCCCATGGATTCAAAACTCACGGCGGTAAGATCATCCGTGGCCAGCTCGCTGAACACCCCCACGGCCTTGGTTCGGGCCCCCGCATTGATCAGATGGTCGGTGAGAAGCGATGCCGCGCCCTCATCCTCCGAAAAGATAT
>PPCM01001351.1_pt1 | contig 11553 bp, 7 predicted proteins | sample 1555541 | NCBI WGS metagenome assembly PPCM01 (sample SAMN05284479, study PRJNA326546) | Marine sediment metagenome, whole genome shotgun sequencing project. | isolation source: marine sediment | place: Germany: Wadden Sea | collected 2012-09-05 | reverse complement strand
GGAGAAGTAACCTCTGGTACAATGTCTCCACTTACAAAGAAGAGCATTGGAATGGGATATGTTTCAACGGGTTTCTATAAAGCCGATACCGAGATTTTTATTAAGGTAAGAAACAAAAGCCTGAAAGCTAAAATTGTAAAGACCCCGTTCTTTAAATAAACATCAACCCCGGAGCAATGCTCCGGGGCTTTTTTTATGCCGAAACACCAACTAGACATCTGCCTTTCACCTCAGCTATATGACTTGCATAAAATGCAAAATCAGGTTGTAGTTATTATTGATGTTATTCGCGCTTCCACCTCAATATGCGTTGCTCTTAATAATGGGGTTCAAGCCATTGCACCAGTGGCATCGATAAATGAAGCCTTGACTTTTAAAAAGAAGGGTTACATTACAGCAGGAGAAAGAGATAGCAAAAAGCTGGATGGTTTCGACTTAGGCAACTCGCCATTTGATTTTGAAGAACCGGATTTGAAATCGAAAAAATTAGCAATTACTACCACCAATGGCACCCAAGCTATTGATATTGCAAAAGATTCTGATGAAATCATTGTAGGATCGTTTATTAATGCTCTGGCTGTAACTGATCACTTATTAGCTGCCGGCAACAACGTACTCTTATTATGTGCAGGCTGGACCAACAAGGTGAACGTTGAAGACACGTTATTTGCAGGAATGTTAGCGCAAGAGTTAATGGCTTCGGGTAGTTTTGATCATAACAGTGATTCGGTTAATCTGGCGATAGAGCTGTACAAGCTTGCCAGCCCCACGCTATTGGAATTTATTCTAAGCAACTCACCCAGGCTTGCAGGTAAGTATGATCGACTAAAAGCAGACATTGAGCGCTGCCTTGAAAGAAATAAGATAAACCTGGTTCCTATACTTAAAGGTGATCATCTGGTTTGCGCCAAAGCTATTTAACAGCTTTATTTTTCTTGCCCAATTGCTCGGTCATCATTTTCATCAACAAGCTTATTTTAATTGGCTTGGAAATGTATTCATCAAATCCATAATCCAATATTTTTGGGCGATCGTCGGCAAGTGCGTATGCGGTTTGAGCAATAACCGGAATATCTGGTTGCTTTGCTTTAATTGCCTGCATAGCATCGATACCATTCATAACCGGCATTTGGATATCCATTATTATAATATCTACATCAATTTGCTGACACATTTCAACAGCCTCTCTCCCATCCTTAGCCCAATGCAAGGTAGCATGAGTTTTACGTAAGAAGCTTTTTAATAGCTGATAGTTAGGCTCAACATCTTCGGCTATTAATATTTGTTTGCCTTTCCAGTTTACCGGCTTTTTCGGATCCTCAATTCCTGATTCATTACTTGAATTACTTGCCACAACAGCTTTGTACGGCAGGCGGAAACTAAAACGTGTACCTTTACCAACCGTCGACTCAACCTGCACATTTCCTCCCATGAGAGCTATTAGTCGCTTCGATATTGTCAGCCCGAGACCGGAACCTCCGCCATCCCTCACCGGTGAGAAATCTGTTTTACTAAAACGATCAAAAATATATTCAAGTCGCTCGGTGGCAATTCCTTTGCCTGTATCTTCAACAAAAAATTCAACTTCATCAGATTCCAGCAAGTTGTAACCTATATCAATAGACCCTTCGTTTGTAAATTTAAAAGCATTGGTTATCATACTCGACATCACTTGCTTTAATCTTAACACATCGGTAAAGAAGGCTATCCCCTGTTCATTTGCTGCAATTTTCACCCTAAATTCAATACCATTGGAAATTTCACTGGCATACGTATCGGTGAAGAAACTATACGAATCTGTAAAGAATTCGCTCAGCTTACATATTTCTTCGTTAAGCGTAATTTGTCCGGCATCAATCTTACTATAATCAATCAAGTCCTCGATTAGATGCAATAAGGCATTTCCACTCTTGCTAATATTGTCGATGTATAACTTGCGCTGATCTTCTGGTAATCCTGCCTCAGATACCAAGTTAGAAAAACCAATAATTGCATTTAACGGTGTTCTTATCTCATGCGACATATTTGCCAAAAAGAACGTATTTGATTTTTCATTCTCTGCAACCCGCTGCCTGATCGCATTCATTGACTTCTCCGTCTCAATTTTTGCCGATAAGTCTTGTAACTGAACAACCCAGACCGATTCCTTATCATCAACTACATGAAACGACTCTATTGCAACCTGAATGGGTTTACCACTAAAAGTTGTAATTAATTGATTTGTGACACTTACGGCTTTACTGGAATTCGTATCAAAACGATCTTTGACATTATCTGGTAACAAGGAGAAAAAATCTTCCGCATCCAATTCCTTGTTCAAGCCAAGCAACTGGGCAGCTGCTACATTTACATCTTTAACCAATCCATTTGCAGCACACACCAATAATGGTGTATTTAATTGTTTGTATAAGTTTTTATAAAGATTAGGCATCTCAGGTGCCACCAATTCTTCAACCTGCCCTTTTGGACTTATGAACAACAGCGCATGCTCTGCATATGATTTAAAGCTAAAGGTATAGTTAAACACTTCGCTGTTCTTCACTTCATGATAAATAAACGAAGACTCATGATTGTTAAGAGCAGCAACATATCCGGCCTCAATATCTGCCAGGCAGGCTTCATTTAATCCCCAATCTTTGTAATGCCTATCTATAATATTTTCATCAATTGACAATGCCAACTGCACATTAGCTTGCACACATATACCCACTTTATTAATAGCAATGGCAGACTGCTGATATAAACTAATAAACTCGAAAGTTTCTTTAATTACTACAGCTCGCTGCTCCATTAGCGGAACGGGATGTACCGACTTAGATTTAACAATGGTGATAATTCGTGAGGCATTATCTTTAGCATCGGCCACTGGAATTTTGGTAATCTCAAATATCACCTGCTCCTCAGAACCAAGTTCTAATTGTGTTTCAAAAACACCAGTAGTTTTCGAAATAATGACCTTTTCGTCCAGGTTGATATTTTCATTTATAAAAACCGCATGTTCAGGCAAGGAGCTCTGTAAAGTTCTTAAATCAGTATTTAATAGCTGTTGCTGGTCGGCACCCAGATATTGCTGAAAGGCCTTATTTGTTAAAAGAATATTTCCTTCAGCACCTACCATCCACATCATATCATCGCTTGCATCAAGCAATACTCTAAGCTGAGGATCTTCCTTTTCTTGAACAGGCACAGCACTCTCGACAGGCGACTTTCTTCGCTTGTTTCTAATCAATAAAACCAGCAAGATGAACACTAAAAGTGCTAATGCTAAAATGGCAAACTGCTGTATTTTAGATTGCAGCTGCTTTGCCTCATTTTCGGCTTCACTTAAATGTTTGTTTTTATTTAATTGACTGATCTCTTGATTTTTCTTATCAATTTTTGCTTTGGATTCGAAATTTAAAACCTCATCGCCTAACATTTGCTTCCGTAATGAATCTGACAATGAAATAGATCTCAAGGCATATTCAAAAGCCATCTCATAGTCGCCCATGGCACCATAAGTAATGTAAAGATTCTGACTTGCGATTTGTAATACCCTATTGGTTTTTATTTCGTTCGCCTGATCCCAGGCTCTGTGGAAATAAAAAAGTGCCTGATCCGGATTATCCATCTCGGCGTAAACCTGACCAATGCTATTCAAAGTTCCTGGCTCAACGATGCCATAAGAATCGTTCAGATTTTGAGCGCGTAGAAAATAATCAAGTGCTTTGTCCAATTCTTTACTTACCAGATAAACCTGACCAATATTTGCAAAACTTGCTGATATACCAGCAATGTTATTTATCTGATTGTTAATTTCGAGTGCTTGATTATGATACTCAAGCGCCTGTTCAAAATCACCTTTTTCGGTATAGATCAATCCTAAATTTCCATAGGCACTTTGCGATGCTTTGAGACTTCCTATTTTTTTGGCAATACTTAATCCATCAAGAAAGTAATCATTCGCCATTTTATAGCTACCCACTTTGTAATAAATGGAACCGATATTGATGAATGAGTTCGCAATACCCAACGAATCATACAGTTTGGTTTTTAGTTCAAGAGATTTCTGATAGAATGGAATAGCATCGTTATATCTTCCTGAATTGCTAAATACCAATCCCAGATTGTTGTATATTTTTGCCATTCCCGATGAATCATTGGCAAGAATAAAGTGATCCAGGCTTTCATTAAAATAAAAATTTGCGCTATCGCTATTTTGCTGATAGTAAAATATTTTTCCAATATTCTTTAAAGCAGTTCCAATCTCTGAATGGTCATTTTTAAGCTTTGCTAGTTGATAAGCTTCTGTGGCATAATAAAATGCCTTTTCATAGGAAATAGATTCGTATGCCTTAAACAATTGATTGTAAATAATTAGCTTTTCACCGTTGGTAGCATTATTTAAGGCTTGTTTAAGGCTATCAATATTTAGTTCGGTGGCGGTACTTACCAAAACCGAGCTTAATAAAATAAGCAATAACATCAACTGTTTAATTGATCTCATAGTTTGATTAATCTGTAATTTCACATCCAATCGTGCGCAACAACAGTTGTACGCAAAACGGAATAAAGAGTTCATGAATTCATGTTAATTCTTTGCACACATGGTTGTTCAAACCAGTCGCACTTAATTAATCTACTAATATAATGTTTTTGTGAACATTGTTAGGAGCCAGAATAGAATAGATGGTAAATTTTATTGTAGAGCTCCTGCTGTTTTATTGGCTTCACAATAAACTCATTACAACCAGCTGTTAAGGCTTCTATTCGGTCGGCCTCGAATGCATATGCGGTTTGCGCAATAATTCTGACCTCTTTGTTAAATTCTCTGATGCGCCTCGCAACCTGATAACCGTCCATGCCAGGCATTCTAATATCAAGTAGCAACAAGCGTGTATCAGGATTATTTTCTAAAAACTTAATGGCTTGAAAACCATCCTGTGCTGGAAGAATGTCAGCTCCTGTATGCCGCAGCATGGAACTTAATAACTCATAATTCGATTCGTTATCTTCAGCAATCAATACCTTTTGCTGTTTCAACAACGAATTAATTTCTTGCTTGCTTATGTCTTTTGCAACAGCCGGCATTTTCTTCGATTTCTCTATAGGGAATGTAAAGAAAAACGTGGTACCCAGGTTTACGGTCGAATCTGCCCAAATTCTACCACCCAACATTTCAACAACTTGTTTACATATGGTCAGGCCTATTCCCGTTCCTCCAAAAATGCGCGTGCTCGATGAATTAACTTTTGTAAAACTATTGAACACAAAAGGCATGTCTTCTTCCCGAATGCCGATCCCGGTATCTTTTACAAAGCACTGAATCATGCCATCATCCAGCATTTCGTATCCAAACTCAATAAAGCCTTTATCGGTAAATTTAATGGCATTCGACAAGAGGTTTTTAAACACCTGCCTGATTCTCTTTTGATCAGAAAGCACCATCATTCCACCAGCGTCGGGCTTATACACCTTAAATTCCAGATGTAATTTGTTTGCGTCTGCAAGTAGCTGTTTGTGTTGCGAAAAAAGCTCAGTTACCAGGTGATGAAAATTAAAATCACTTTTGCTGATTGTTGTATCTCCTGATTCAATACGGGAAACATCAATAATATCATCAATGAGCTGCATTAAGAATGTTGAGCTCTCTTTTATTTGCTTGTAATAATATGCTTTGTCTGACTCCGAAACATGATCAGAAAGAAGCAAACCACCAAAGCCCACAATGGAATTCATGGGAGTTCTTATCTCATGCGACATGTTTGCAAGGAAGGACGTTTTTAAGTTATCGGATTGTTCCGCCTTTTGTTTGGCTTTTACCAGATTAAGTTCTGACAACTTATATTCAAACGCAAAAAACAGTTGATCGGCCAATAGCTCTAAAATTGCTAAATCTTGCTTACTCACTTTACCTGGGGCATTGTAATGATACAACCCAACACTACCAATTGCTTTACTCTTCGTACTAAGTGGAACACCACAAAAGACCAACGGTTTTTTAGAGCCACCGCTTTGTTGCTGATCCAGCAAATCACTTATCTGGTTCTTCCTAAGAAAAACGGGCACCTGAGCTTTTGCCACCAAAGCAGCTAACTCCTTTACAGGCAAAGTTGGTTCAAAGTCGGAACTGCAAAGTAAGGCTGCCTCCTCGGCTTCATGTGCTTTATAAGATATGCTCACTTCTGCGTCGACAAAATAATCCTTCAATATCGACAATACATGCTGAATAAGGACATCAATAGTTGATGACTCATTTATGGCATCAGTAATACTGGTATACACTTTTTGAAGATCGATGTGTATTTTGGGGATGGAATGCTGCTTTTCAATTTCATTTCCAATAAGAACAAAATCTGCTAAAACCTCCACAGGACAAGTCTCGTAAATAAACTCAACATTCCGTTTGTCTGGTCCTACACTTCGAGCTGTAAAGCTTGGATGTTCGCCATTTTTATTCTTATTACCCGAATACTCTAAAACTTTCAGGTAATCGGTTTTAGAAAATAATCGGGTAAGTTTAAATGATCCGTCACCAAATAAAATCTTGGCATCGTCGTTCATATAAACTATGTCACCAGTTATCTTACACACCATGGCAGGCTGCTTAACATGCCTTAATAAGGCACCAAAAATGTCTAAAATATTGTCGTTACCAGTCATTGTTAATTCCCTCATCCATTCACAAAAATAGTAATCTCAACGAATCGGCAAACAGGCAATTGAAATAAACCATTAACGATAATATGAACATTCATACATACATTGAAAGAATCAATTTATTAAGGCAGAAAAAATAGTTACTTTTGCGCGGCAAAGAAAAATGAATATGTGGGTACTTTTTAGGAAAGAGGTCAGCAGTTTTTTTAACTCCCTTACGGGATACATTGTGATCATTGTATTTTTATTGGCAAACAGTCTTTTTTTATGGGTGTTTCCAGGAAATTTCAACGTGCTCGAATCTGGCTATGCCAACCTCGACACCTTGTTCATCATCTCACCCTGGGTATTCCTGTTTCTTGTTCCGGCGGTAACTATGCGTACCTTTGCAGAGGAGAAAAGAACGGGCACCATGGAATTAATAATGACAAAGCCACTTACAGAGCTCCAGATTGTAACTGCAAAATATTTATCAGGTTTAGTTTTGGTCCTTTTCTCATTAATTCCATCGCTTATTTATTTCTTATCGGTGTACCTTTTGGGTAGTCAGGTAGGTAACATAGATACGGGGGGCACCTGGGGATCTTATATTGGACTATTCTTTCTTGCAGCCGTTTATAGCTCGATAGGCGTTTTTAGCTCTTCACTTACCGAAAATCAAATTGTATCCTTCATCTTATCCATGTTGCTCTGCTTTTTCTTTTTCATTGGTTTTGAATCGATAAGCACATTAGGATACCTTGGCAAGTTTGACGACATACTGCTTAATCTTGGCATTAACGAACACTACCGCTCCATGAGCCGCGGAGTTATAGATACACGAGACGTATTCTATTTTGTAGGTGTAATTGCAGGTTTTATTTTTTTCACAAAAACAGTTCTTGAAAGCAGGAAGTGGTAAATTGAATTATGGTGAAACGAAAAGAAATAAAAAATAAAAACATCACTCAGCTATTGCTAGTGCTCGTTATAATCATTCTCATTAATGTGCTATCAAGTTTCCTTTTCGGAAGGATTGATTTAACAGCAGAGAAAAGATATACGCTTAGCGAAACAACAACCAATTTCTTAGAAGATCTTAACGACATTGTCTATTTTCAGATTTACCTTGACGGAGAAGACCTGGATCCAGGATTCAAGCGTTTACAAAATGCAACCAAAGAAATTCTCGACGATTTTAGAAACTATGCAGGCGATAATATACAATATGAATTCATTGATCCTTTCGAAAGTCCTGATTTGAAAACACGTGGCGAGATTGGCAGACAGCTAATGAAGAAAGGTTTGCTACCTACCACAATTGAACAGGTTGACGACAAAGGTGGCACTAGCGAAATGCTGCTATTTACCGGAGCCATTGTAAGCTACAGAAACGAAGAGTCGCCGCTCGAATTGCTTAAGAACAACATGACAAAATCGGGTGAAGAAAATCTTAACACCTCCATACAGGCTTTAGAATTCGAGCTCATCCAAACCATTAGCAAGCTCACCAATTTCGAGAAAAAGAAAGTGGCGTTTATCGAGGGTCATAAAGAACTTTCAGAAATTGAAGTAGCTGATTTCACAGAAAGCTTAAAAGAGTTTTACGATGTAGACCGTGTTAAAATTGACGGCAAGCTAGGCAGCTTAAATGGAATAGACTGTATAATAATTGCAAAACCTGATTCAACATTTAGCGAAAAAGACAAGTTCGTAATCGACCAATACATTATGGAAGGTGGCAAAGCTTTTTGGCTTATTGATGCGGTTGATGTTGATATGGATAGTTTGAGCTATAGCGGTTCTGTTTTAGGAATGGTCCAGCAAATCAATCTTGACGATCAGCTGTTCAGATATGGCGCTCGTGTAAACCCTGTGCTCCTGCAAGACATGAACTGTGGTGCATTGAAAATAAATATGGCTCCGCTTGGGGCACAACCAAAATTTAAATTAGCACCCTGGATATATTTCCCATTATTGCTTTCGAACAACGATCATATCATCAGTAAAAACCTCGATTTGATTACCACACAATTTGTAAGCACGGTTGATACCGTTGGGAATAATCCGAATGTAAAAAGCAGTTTTTTGCTGTCGTCATCAAACAGATGCAGGACTGTAAATGCACCTTCATTAATAAGTCTTGAGATAATTAAAGACCCACTACGAGAAGAGTATTTCCCAAAATCGAAGCTACCAACTGCTGTGCTTATCGAAGGTACATTTGAATCTGTTTTTAAAAACAGGCTTGCGCCAACCTTAGCCAGTAGCGATGACATTAGATTTAAAGAGTCAAGCAAAGAAACCAAGATGATTATTGTTGCTGATGGCGACTTAATCAGAAACCAGTTACGCCAAACTCAAAATGGAATAGTTCCTTTCCCATTGGGTTACGACAGACATACAGATGTTACCTTTGATGGTAATAAAGATTTTGCATTAAATGCTGTTAATTACTTGTTGGATGATAAAGGAATAATGGGTGTACGCTCGCGCGAACTAAAGCTCCGATTACTGGATAAAGGAAAAATACAAAACGAAAAGCTAAAATGGCAATTAATTAATATCCTTACGCCACTGCTATTTATTATCCTTTTTGGCCTTGCTATTAATTGGTATCGAAAAAGAAAATTTGCCCTATAATATTTAATTGAGAATGAAGAATAATAAAATAATAGCACTAATAGCCGGTGTCCTGCTTTTAGTTGCACTGATCATTTACCTGCAACAATCTAAAGGAACAATTAAACCCGAGCTTAAAGACTTTGCCATTGAAGACACAGCTAGTATTAGCAAGATTTTTATGGTGAATAAACTGAACGAGCAAGTGACCCTTGAAAAGAAAGAAGGTCTGTGGTATGTAAACGACAAGTATCTGGTTAGAAAAGACGCCATTGATTTAATTCTTAAAACCTTTAAACGCATTAGCGTAAAAGCTCCTGTTCCAAAAGCAGCCTTTAATACTATTGTAAAAAATCTGGCGGCAAGCAATGTAAAGATAGAGGTGTATACTGACGCATCGAATCCAGAGAAGGTATTTTATGTGGGTGGTCCAACTCAAGATTATTACGGAACCTACATGATGTTGGAAAACTCATCAACCCCATTCATTATGCACATCCCTGGTTTTGCTGGTTATCTTTCGTCCCGCTTTTTTTTAGATGAAAACGAATGGCGCGATCAAACCATTTGCAGATACCGATACAATCAAATCCGTTCTGTTGATGTTAAGAATTTTAAAAATCCAGAACAATCATTCAAGGCAGTGAATTTAGGCGATAATAAATTTGAGCTATATCAAACGAATTCAAACACAAAAGCCAATGCATTCGACACACTCTTTGTAAAGCAATATTTAGCTCAGTACAAAAAATTAAGCTTCGAACGATTTGCTACTGAAGTTACACCCGAAAAACGCGATTCGATTATTGCAAGCGAACCTATTTACACCTTGAAACTCACCGACACAAATGATAAAACGGTAGAAGTTTCAGCTTTCTTACGCCCTAGTGCAAGCGACAACGAGGCGAATCTTGAAGAATACCCATATGATTTGGAAAGAATGTATGGCCAGATTAATGGCGATTCTACTCTGGTAATTATTCAATATTTTACATTCGATCCTTTATTTCTGGGAGTTGATGTATTTCTGCGTAAATAGTCTATAATGAAAAAATCAAAGACACAGCCCATGCTTCAAATTGGCGACACCATAGTAAGTGTTGACCTTATTCAAAAAAACTTCATCTGCAATATACAACAATGCAAAGGCAGCTGCTGTGTGCATGGCGATTCTGGAGCTCCACTGGAAGAAGAAGAGGTTACTTTCTTAGAAGAAAACTACGAAAAAATAAAGCCTTTTATGAATGAAGAAGGCATTAAAGCAGTTGAAGAAAAAGGCATCTGGCTCATCGACTCTGACCATGATATGGTAACACCATTAGTTGGAGATAAGGAATGCGCTTACACCATTTTTGAAGATGGTATAGCATTATGCGGAATAGAAAAAGCACATGAAGCAGGCATCATAGAATGGCAAAAACCAATCTCATGTCATTTGTATCCGGTTCGTACAAAAAAGTACACCGACTTTACTGCAGTAAATTACGACACTTGGGAAATTTGCGAACCCGCACGATTATTCGGGAAGCAAATGAAGGAACCACTTTATAAATTTCTTAAAACACCGCTCACTCGAAAATTCGGAGAAGCATGGTACACCGAACTATGTTTGGTTGCCGATGCATTTAATGAAGATTAGTCTATTAACTAATCTTCCGTTTCTTCCGTTTTTGGGGTTTCTGTTTCTTCAATTTCTTCGGCTACCTTACTTCCGTTTAAAACTGCATAATTAACATACTTGCATTCAAATGTGCCATTATTCACAAAATATGTATCTGTTGCTTTTAAACCAACCTGCTTAAGTGCAGCAAAATTGCTTGACAAAACCCAGGCATCATAGCCTTTGAATTTATTCTTTAATTGATCTCCGATGTGCTGGTAAAGGTCATCTGTATCCTCAGGCTTAAGACGCTCACCATACGGAGGATTCATAAGCACAACACCTTTCTCATCCTCCGGCAATTCAAAGTCTTCCATTGAATTATTAATGATACTAATCTTATTACCCAGCGAAGCGTTTTTACAATTATCTGTCGCAAGTTTTGCAAACTTCTTATTTACATCGATGCCATAAATCTTCAACTTCACATTCGACTCATCATCTATTTCATCGAAAACCTGTTTGTATAATTTTCGATCAAAGTTAAGCCACTTTTCGAAGCCAAATTTCTGACGAAAAATACCTGGAGGGATATTATATCCAATAAGCGCAGCTTCAATCGGGAAAGTACCAGAACCACACATTGGGTCAATAAAGGTATCGGTTTTGTTCCAGCCCGATCTTAAAATTAAACCTGCAGCTAAACACTCATT
>PPCM01001350.1_pt1 | contig 11554 bp, 11 predicted proteins | sample 1555541 | NCBI WGS metagenome assembly PPCM01 (sample SAMN05284479, study PRJNA326546) | Marine sediment metagenome, whole genome shotgun sequencing project. | isolation source: marine sediment | place: Germany: Wadden Sea | collected 2012-09-05 | reverse complement strand
AATACGACCGGGCATCTGGCGGACAAGTGCTTTGGAGCAGGTCATTATTCCGAGATAGGGACCGCCGAAGGAGAGAGGCTGTCCGATGGACTGTCCATCTGCAACGGCGATGTCGGCGCCCATCTGTCCGGGAGTCTTCAGTACAGACTGCATAACCGGATAGGTGGACATGATTGCCAGTGCCTTGTGTTCGTGAACGGCAGCAAACATTTCAGTGAAATCGTTTACGGAACCGAAAAAGTTCGGGTTCTGAACCATGACTGCGGCGGTATCCTTATCGATAGCAGCGGTCAGGGACTTGATATTTGTGCGTCCGTGGTTGTGGGGCACGGTAACAAGTTCAATGTTCAGGTTAGTGGTGTAAGAATCAAGCATAACCCGGTAAATCGGGTTCATAGCTTCACTTACAATTATTTTGCGGCGTCTGGTTTTGCGGATGGCCATGAGGGTGGCTTCGTATAGAGCTGTTCCACCGTCATAAACAGATGCGTTGGCGTAATCCAGATCCATGAGTCTGGCCATGGCGGTCTGGTATTCGAAAATCGCCTGCAAAGTTCCCTGAGAAGATTCTGGCTGATACGGGGTGTATGCTGTGTAGAATTCACTGCGGGAAGAAAGAGCATCAACAGCAGTAGGAATGAAGTGGTCGTAAAATCCAGCTCCGAGAAAGCTGGTCAGGTCTGTGGTGTTCTTGGATGCCAGTTCTTCCAGTTTTCCCAGAACAGCCATTTCGCTTTTCCCTTTGGGCAGGTCGAAACTTTTAGGGCGCAGTTCTGTTGGAATTTCAGCAAACAGGTCTTCCACGGACTTTACGCCGATCACATCAAGCATTTCCCGGATTTCTTCCGGGGAATGAGGTACGTAAGGCATGATTGTCCTCCTGTATAAAAAATTAATTCCCCGCTGACGTAAGCGGTCGGCGGGGAAATTTTAAATATATTATATTGAATGGCTCCGTACTAGTGAGCTTCTTCTTCGGTAACCTTTTCGTAGGCTGCGGCGTCGAGAAGTCCGTCAGTGGGGCCGGTGATTTTAATTTTGAGCATCCAGCCATCACCGTATGGATCTTCGTTAACTTTTTCCGGAGCATCTTCGAGTGCTGCGTTGATTTCAACAACTTCGAAGTCTACAGGAGCGTAGATTTCACTAGCGGCTTTAACTGACTCAATGGAGCCGAATTCGTCGCCTGCTGCAAAGGTATCTCCTTCCTGCGGGAGTTCGACGAAAGTAAGGTCGCCGAGCTGTTCCTGAGCAAAGTGGGTAATACCGATAGTTCCGTTTTCACCGTCAACTTTGAGCCATTCGTGAGATTTGGCGTAAAGAAGTTCCTGCGTTTTCACCGTCAACTTTGAGCCATTCGTGAGATTTGGCGTAAAGAAGTTCCTGCGGAATCATGTGGCCTCCTTCTTAAATGTATACTGATTTTATAGTTCTTGACCGTGTCTCTATGTGGATAACTCGCTCCTGATAGCATTCCTGCTTAAGAAATAAAAGACTTCTGCAAGGTCAAATTGCAGAAAAATATTCGTTAAATTATCGAATTAATCAAAATTGAATGATTTTATAATTTTGCGGGTTAATAAGTCGTGTTACTAACTCTTGTGTTTTGGCGAAAAAAGGCATACTCAGGCCTTGAATAAAGCACCTTTAATGGCGTAAAGTCAGTTTTTAAGCGATTCTTCGGGCATGCATATTTTCCCGGCGAGGTGCTGCGAAAATAGATATTTTTCTGGAAAGGAGAGCTTTTCTTGAAGGATTGTATTTCCGGTGAACGGGAAACCATAGAAGTTGCAACTGCCGGAAGGGTCTGGAAAATTGAGCGAACAGCTGATTTGGAGACCCTTTGGGATGAAATCGGCGAAGATGAATTCGGGGATGATGAACGGTTGCCGTACTGGGCTGAACTCTGGCCCGCCAGCGTGCTGCTCGGTGAATGGTTGCACCGCAATGCCGACTTGATAAAAGGACGTAAATGCCTTGATTTAGGCTGCGGACTTGGGCTTACCGCGATTATCGGGCAATCTCTGGGCGCGGAAGTTGTGGCTTTTGATTATGAATTACCGCCCCTGTATTTTGCCAAAGACAATGCTGTGACCAACAAAACAGCCCAGCCGCTCTGGTTGCAGATGGACTGGCGTGAACCATCCCTTGCTCCGCATTCTTTTGATTTCATCTGGGGCGGTGATATTTTGTATGAGAAAAGATTTTTCGATCCGCTTGAACAGCTCTTTCGGCAGGTTTTGAAACCCGGCGGAGTCATCTGGATGGCCGAGCCCCGGCGGGATGTTTCCGTTCCGGTCTGGGATAAGCTTGAATCCCTTGGTTGGAATACATCGCTTCCTTTGACCGAGAAGGCCGCCTGCTGCAATGCGGAAATGACTGTTAATATCCGGGAAGTTGTTCCCGGCAAATCCATATGATTGTTACGGAGGTTTGAAATGGGTAAAACTATACGTTTCGGGGTTTCCCTTGATTCCGATCTTCTCGAAAAATTTGACAAGCTTTGTGATGAAAAAAGTTACCAGACCCGCTCCGAAGCTATTCGCGACCTGATCCGCAACATGCTTGTGGAAAGGGAATGGGATGAGACTGAAGGCGAAATGGCGGGGACTCTTTCCCTTGTCTACGACCACCATCACAGCGGTCTTTCTCAGCGTCTGACCGAATTGCAGCACGACAGCCATGACCTGATCATGTCCACCCTGCATGTTCATCTGGACCACGACAACTGCCTCGAAGTCATGGTTCTTAAGGGTGACGGTAAACAGATCAAAGAGCTGGCCCACCGTCTGATTTCCACGAAAGGCGTTAAGCACGGCAAATTGGGGCTTACTACTACCGGGGAAGAGTTGGTTTAATGGAAGACGTACAAAATAGTCCTGCGAAAGTAGCCATGTCCATCGACCGGGTCGGTGTGCGTGACTTGACCCTTCCTCTTGTGGTTCGCGACCGCGAATCCGGAAGTCAGAGCACTATGGCGAAAGTAGCCTTGTCCGTTGATCTGCCTGCGCACTTCAAGGGAACACACATGAGTCGTTTTGTGGAGGCTCTTGAAGATTGGTCCGAAGAATTGGACTACAAGAGTTTTTATAATCTGCTCAGCGATATTCTGCGCCGTCTGGAAGCCGAACGTGCTCATGCCGAACTCAGCTTTGCCTACTGCCTGCAAAAGACTTCCCCGGTCAGCGGACGTAAGGGGATCATGAGTTACGAATGTACTGTTGAAGGTGAGATGGTCGGGGATAATCTTGAATTCACTCTCGGTGTGAAAGTTCCGGTCATGACTGTTTGTCCCTGCTCCAAGGCTATCAGTAACGAAGGTGCTCACAGCCAGCGTGCTGTGGTACACATTAAAACGAAATCAAAAGGATTCGTCTGGATTGAGGATCTGGTGGAAATTGCCGAAGGGTCCGGTTCCTGCGAAGTGTTCTCGCTGCTTAAACGTGAGGACGAAAAACACGTCACAGAAAAAAGTTTCGCAAATCCCACCTTTGTTGAGGATGTTGTCCGCAATGCTGCTATGGGCTTGGAAAAACACCCGAAAATTTTGTGGTACCAAGTTGACGTGGAAAGTTTTGAGTCGATTCACAATCATTGTGCCTTCGCAAGTATTGCCAAACCTGAATAAGTACTTACTATTATAAGTAAGGAGGCAGAGGGGAATTTTCCCCACCTGAACTCCGCCGACAGCCGCAGTTGCTTACCGAATGGATAGAGCGATTGCGGCGACACTTTTGTGTAATAAAACAGCTCCTCACTGCATATTTTGTGGTGGGGGGCTGTTTTTGTATTGATACAAAATGTAATCGTATTGTTGTGAGTGTGAGCGTTGTGTTTATATTTAGCTATTGCTGTTACGGAATAGTTAAAAGCAATACTGATCCATTGACCCTCTATTAAAACATTAATATTCATTCTGCGTTTTAATTGTGAATTTTATATTTTTGTTCTTTATGTTGTTTCTGTTTTTCAAATACTGAACTCTTTTAGAGGGGTCTATGAAGATTAAATGTGTAAATACTTTCATAATTATAGTTGTTTCAATTTCTATTCTTCTTACAATGACGGCCGTAGTGGCCTGGGTCAGTCATGATACTTACGGGACCGTGGTTCATGCTCGGCTTGCAGAAATGGATAATCTGATCACGAATTCAAAATCCGCAGTATCTGATTATGTCGAGCAGGTTCAGTTTGTAGGTTCGTTGCTTGCTGAGAGTCAGTCAGTGAGAAGCGCCCTTGAAGGGGGTGGGAAAAAAGAAGCAGACAATCTCTTCAAGACGTTATTTAAAAATTCAAATAAATACTGGGCGGCCTTTGTCTTTGATAAAAATGGCAAAATTGTCTCCGGATATACGGCTACCGGCAAGGACTTGAGCGGTGCAGACCGTAGTTCCCGGGAGTATGTGCAGAAAATTATTTCAGGGCAGTCTGTTTATATGACGGGTGATATCTTCAAATCTAAAACAGCGGGTAAGTATATTTTTGCTTCAGCCATAGCTGTATATGATCATGCCGGAGAAATAATAGGTGGTGTTGGCGTTTTTCCTTTCTGGGATTATTTCAGTTCAGTATTCATTGATCCGATCCGAATAGGTAAAAATGGCTATGCCTATATGCTTGACCGCAACGGAAGGGTAATTGCTCATGGTCAGGACAAGAATATAATGCTCCGTGATGTGTCCAGTAATGATTTTATTCGTACAATTCTGCGTGAAAAACAGGGTGTCACTGAATATGAGTGGAAAGGGGAAGATAAAATTGTTTCCTATTCCACATTGGATGAAACCGGATGGTCCATGATTATCACTGCCTCGGAAGGTGATTTGGCTTCAGCTGCAATTAACCAACGTCATATTCTTACTGTTGCCGGTTTGATTGTCGCAATTCTTTTGAGTGCCGGAATGGTCGCGGTTATACGTTCCATCGTGGTTAATCCTATACAGAGTATGCTTGCTTATTCGGCAGCCGTAGCTAACGGCGATTTTTCTTCCCGGCTGCATGGTAAGTTTCGTTTTCAGATGGCGGGTCTTGCCCAAAACATTCAGGTAATGGTCGGCAACCTGAAAGAAAAGTTGGCCTTCTCCGAAGGTGTCCTAAACGGCTTACCCTTACCTTGCTCAATTATAGGGCCTGATTACAAGACCATGTGGGTCAATGAACCGATGGTGGAAATGATTGGTATTGATAGAAACCGTGATGAGTGTGTTGGCTTGATTTCCGGTGAACTGTTTTATGATGATCCGGCACGTGAAACTCTGGTCAACAAGGCTATAAAAGAGAATAAATTCATGTCCATGGAAGTTGAGGTTGCCACTAGAGCAGGTGAACGCAAGAACATTAAGTCCAGTATTACTCCGATTTATGATATGGAAAATGATATGATCGGGGCTATGGTTTTTGGGGTTGATGTCACAGATATTCGCTCTCAGCAATTGGTGATTGAAGAACAGAACAAGCGTATTGCTTTGGCTGTTGAAGAGGCTTCGGGGATTTCCCAGTATCTTTCCAGTGCTGCTGCCCAGCTTTCCGGTCAGATAGGCGAGGCCAGCAACGGTTCCGAAACTCAACGGGAAAGAGCCGCTGAAACTGCTGCTGCCATGGAAGAAATGAACGCTACTGTCATTGAAGTTTCCAGCAATGCCAGTCAGTCTGCTGAAGAGGTGGGTGAGGCCATGAAAGATGCGCGCAGCGGGGAAGAGATAGTAAATGAAGTAGTTGACGCTGTCGGCGAGGTGGAGGTCCAGGCCCAGAATCTGCGCAATTCCATGCAGGAACTTGGAAAGCAGGCAGAAGGTATCGGGGATGTCATGTCGGTGATTACTGATATTGCGGATCAGACCAATCTGCTGGCACTGAATGCTGCTATCGAGGCTGCACGGGCAGGTGAGGCCGGGCGCGGCTTCGCTGTCGTTGCGGATGAGGTGCGTAAGTTGGCGGAAAAGACCGTCGCCGCTACTAGTGAAGTGGGCAGTACTATCACTACAATCCAATCTATGACAGATGAAAGTATCAAAGCTACTGAAAGTGCCGCTGAGTCTGTAAGTAAAAGTGCTGAACTGGCTAAAGATTCAGGTAATGCCTTGCGCAATATAGTAGCAAGGGTGGAGGTGGCCTCTGATCAGGTGCAGGCAATTGCGGCTGCTACTGAACAGCAGTCTGCCACCAGTGAAGAAATCAATCGTGCTACTGAGGAAATCAACCGCATTTCTGGTGATAACTTCAAGATTATGACTGAGGCAGAGCAGGCTGTTGTTGAAGTTTCGAATATGGCTGGTAGACTCAATAAAGTGATATCGCGTATGGGAGCTGACTAATTTATTTGTCTTAACATTGCATATAAAAACGTTCCGCTGGATTGCTGGCGGAACGTTTTTTATGATTGCCTCTTGCTAAACTTAAATGAGTGCTTACTATTATAAGTAAGGAGGCAGAGGGGAATCTTCCCCACCTGATCTCCGCCGACAGCCGCAGTTGCTCACCGAATGGATAGAGCGATTGCGGCGACACTTTTAGGGTAAGAAAAACTCCCGCCGGAAATTCCGGCGGGAGTTTTGTTTGACAATATAGGTTTTTAATTCTTTTCTACTGCGTAGGGCCAGCCGTCCTGTCCTTCGGTGAGGATAAACAGACGGTATGGTGCGATGCCCTGTTTGGCGAAATAGTTAACTGTTCTTTCTGCGCCACCTTTACCTCGGGGGCAGATGACTACGATCGGTTGAGCTGAACTTTTAATGTCAGCCAGCACTGCTGCAAACTTATTTGTGTCCACGTCGGTTTTGACCGGATAGGCACAGGTTTCAATTGCCCCTTTGATGTGGTGGGATTTAAATTCATCAGCAACCTGAATATCCACGATGGCAATATCAGCCTTAGTCTCAATAGCTTTCTGCAGTGAAGCAGGACTCATGTAGTTATATTCTTCTTTCATTGCGAAAGCGCTGGTAGCAACACAAACAACAATTGCTGCACTGGTCAGCAATACCATCATTCTTTTTGTAAAATTCATTTTGTTCCTCCTGAGTTTTAGTTTTACCAGTTAAACTCAGGGGGAGATTTAGTCGAATATTTAAATTTGATAGCTGCGCAGGTTTGGCGTGCTGATTTTCTATAACACACCTTTGCCGTCTGTAATTAGCGTCTATTGTCTGTGTACGGTTCCTGCTGAGTTGAACAGTGGATTCCGCCGCCCCCGAAGTTGATTCCAAGGGTGTTGATGGTAACAACCTTATGGTTCGGGAAAGCCTTCTGTAGAACAGCAAGAGCTTCGGCATCACGTTTTTTTGCTTTTTCAGGTAATCCTTCGTGCCAGTATTTTTGGGCAAGAACCACACCGTTTGAAATCAGGAAATTGCAGTAACTCTGGGCCGGGACAACCTGTACCGGATGTCCGACCGGAAAAGCAGTACCATCGGTGAAGCGGGGAAAAGATACCAGTCCGATGTATGCTTCATCTTGAGGTGTCACTTCGAAGTAAAGAGTTTCCGGCATGGGAATGCGTATGATTTTGAAGGGCTTTCCATCCTGATCAACTGCGTTTTTCAGGATCTGGTAGTTCTCCTCCATGCGGCGGCGGTTTTCTTTTTCTACCGGGCCGAGAGCTGCTTCTTCTTCACTTACCTCAGCCAGCAGGATTGTGTCGGCTGATATGAAGCGGCAGTATTCATCTATGTGGTTGTTGGCAGCCGCACTGCGGTAGGCTACTCCCTTACCGTCCGGTCCGGGCAGGGTGCTTACGTTGTATGCATCGTCATCGACAGTCCCTTTTTTCAGCCAGATGACATTGGTCACGCCCAGCATGTCTTTCAGTTCGGTTTCAATGTCTGCGCGGGAAAGATTGGGGTTGCGTTGAAATTCGCAGGCTTCGGTTACTAAGATAGTTCCTTTTCCGTTCAGTTCCCGGTCCCCGCCTTCACTTACCAGACGGGTCATGCGGTAGGGTAGTTGACGCTGTTTGGCTATGTCACGGTCAATGCGCTCCATTATGCGTGACTGGATGTTATGTTGAGGAAAGTATCCCCAGCAGTTGAAGCTGAAATCTGCAATGCTCTTGTTGCCGTTTTTGTCCACGGTGAAAACGGGGCCGAAATCCCGCCAATAGAGCATGGTGAAAGGGATAGTCTGGAATGAAATTTTGTCAGCGGGAATATTGTTCTTATGGAGAAGTTCCTGCACATGCTGCCGTTGTGGCTCTCCGGGGACACAGATGGTTATGGGCGTGTAGGGAACAAGGTTCTGGGCAATTTCCAGCAGGACATCGTCACTGTGGTAGCCCTTTACATATTCTTTGCTCAGCCAGCCGAGATAGACCTGTTCCTGTTTTTCAAATTCTCCGGGGAATCTCCATTCACCACCCAGCGCGTTTGCTGCTGTCATCGTGAATATTGCCGTTACGATTAGAAAAAATCTCGTAAATTTAAGCATGTCAAATTCCGGTCCTTCTTTAATTGTCGAAAAGGTTGCGCAGTTTTTCTGCCCGTTTCCGGTTGGCCCCTAAATCAGAATAGCCCAACCGGGAAGCAGAGCGGATTTCAATTCTTTCGTCGACTTCATTGTAAACGCACTCAAGGTCGTCCACGAAGCGAAAGAGGTTGCTTCGGAATTCCGCATGCAGGTATGGGCCGTTTTGGGATATAACTGTGCCGCCCATTTTCTCGATGCATACTTCAAGTTTTTGCATGACCTGCGAATTGGTTCCACTGGCATTAATCGGCAGGATGCCGTGCTTGTTGCTTGATTCCTGAGAGGAAACGCAATTGGGACTGTCCGGGCATGGAGAGAGTTTGCCCCCGGTCATACCCAGATTTTTGGGTGGGGATGAAAAATGGGCTGCAATAAAAAGCCCGGCAACACAGACGATAACTAAAGATATGCTTAGTTTGTAAATCATGGGATGCAGGTTAAGGCATTTTTATCAAATGAGGCAAGGATAATCGGGGGATGTGTTTGTGCTGGTTTTGAATATATTATGGAAAACAATCTTCAAAACGAGGAAAGCCCTGATCTGCACAAGACAGATCAGGGCTGGGAAGTTCAGGGCTATTGACCCATCGGGTTGGTGCGGATGCAGAAAGAGCCTTCTTTTAGCAGGTCGGCAATAGATATTTCGTCTAAAGCGGCATACATGGCCTTGCTGGCTTTAACCCAGACTTCACGGGTCGGGCATTGTTCGATTCGTTGACACAGTTCATCGTTTTCAAGGCATTCTACCAGTCCGGCTTCGCCTTCGAGGCTTCTAACAACGTCACCTACGCTGATGTCCTCGGGAGGCATGGCTAGAGAGTGCCCACCGCCGGGACCGCGTTTACTGGCGATAAAACCTGCCCGCTTAAGTTCGCGGATAAGTTTTTCCAGATATTTAGTTGAAAGTCCCTGACGGCTGGCAATGTCACTGATACGGACCGGGCCGGCAGTGCAATGCATGGCGATGTCCAGTATCATTCGGGTTCCGTATCTGCTTCTTGTTGTCAGTCTCATGAAATTTCCTTTTGGTTTATTTGATTATTTAGAAAAGTAATTGCTTCGGGTCAAGGGTATTGGTTCGAGACCGGAGTGATTACTATTGTTTTTGACTTAAGTTTCTGTTTGGAAACGATTTTTTTATTGATTTGAAAAAAAATAATTAGATCTTGTGTTTTTGATAAATTTTAGTTAAAAGCGTATATTGGCATGTCTGCGTGGATTGTGCAAAGCAGGCAAAAAAGACCAATACTGGAGAATATTATGAGCCCGAAAGACAACGGGAAAAAAGAGTTTGATGTAATTATTGTCGGCGGTGGTCCTGCAGGACTTTTCGCAGCCTATTACCTTGGCGAGAATACCGACCTTGATGTTCTGGTCATTGAAAAGGGAAAGGCGTCTCTCAAAAGACATTGTCCCATAACCGGGGATCAGGAATGCATTAAATGCAAACCCTGCAACATCCTTTCCGGCGTGGGCGGGGCTGGCCTTTTTTCCGACGGCAAGCTCAACTATATTCATAAGCTCGGTAAGACCGATCTTACCCAGTTCATGTCGGTTTCTGAGGCGAAAGCCCTTATCGACGAAACTGAAGTTATTTTTAACCGTTTCAACATGGACGGTCAGGTCTACCCGACCAACATGGATGAAGCGAAAAATATTCGTAAGGATGCCCTTAAACACGGTATCGACCTGCTGCTGATCAAGCAGAAGCATCTCGGCAGTGATAACCTGCCCGGCCACATTGCCGGAATGGCTGAATACTGCATGCAAAAGGGTGTAACTTTCCGTACCGGTGAGCACGTTGAAGATATCCTTATCGAGAACGGTGAACTGGCCGGTGTTGTTACCAAGAAAAGTGAGTATAAAGCCAAGAACGTAATCCTTGCTCCGGGCCGTGTAGGTTCCGAGTGGATGGGCAGTGTTGCCAAGAAGCACGACCTGGCTATCACCCAGCGCGGTATCGAGGTTGGTGTGCGTGTTGAAGTTCACGGCGACATCATGCGAGATCTCTGTTCCGTGATTTACGACCCGACCTTTTTCATCCGTACCAACACCTATGATGATCAGGTCCGTACTTTCTGTACCAACCAGGGTGGATTTGTAGCTCTTGAAAACTATCAGGATTTTGTCTGCGTTAACGGACATGCCTACATGGATAAAAAATCCGAGAACACCAACTTCGCATTCCTTTCCAAGGTTGTGCTCGAAGAGCCTGTTACCGATAACCAGGCTTACGGTGAATCCATCGGCAAGCTGGCTACCATTATCGGCGGCGGTAAGCCTATCCTTCAGCGTTTCGGTGACCTCAAGCGCGGACGCCGTTCCACATGGAACCGTGTGCGCAACAGCTTCGTAGAGCCGACCATGAAGAATGTTACCTGCGGTGATATCGCCATGGCCCTGCCCGAGCGTATCGTGCGCAACCTCATCGAAGGTCTTGAAAAACTTAACGACGTAGTGCCCGGTGTCGCCAACGAGGAAACTCTGCTCTACGCACCTGAAATCAAGTTCTTCTCCACTCAGGTGGAAACCAGCAACCAGCTTGAAACCGCTCTTGAAGGTCTCTTCGTGGCCGGTGACGGTCCGGGTGTTGCCGGAAACATCGTTTCCGCATCCGCAACCGGAATCATTCCCGCTAAAGAAATTGCCAGAAGGGCTAAGAAATAGGGTTGCGCTAAGCGCTATTACTGAAATGATTTCGCCTCCGGCGGCTTAAGACCTTTTTGAAAAAAGGTCTTAAGAATCCCAAAAACTTTTAATAGTTTTGGCCTTGCCGGGGATTGAGAAAATATACCATGAAAAGGGAGATGCTGACTTTGGTCGGTGTCTCCTTTTTTTTGTTTGTCTGCCTTGAAGTTGTGGTGACATTGCTACGCAGATTGTGGTAACAGCTTGTATTGCTTGTTACTGTTGTTATGGTGAAATTTTCAACTCCAAGAAGGTGAGCATGTCCGCTAGTTCTGCTTCTGATTCCAAACAATCCGCTTCTGTTCTTTTTGTCCTTCTTATATCGGCTGCAGCTGCGCTTGGCGGCTTTCTTTTCGGTTTTGATACTGCTGTGATTAACGGGGCGGTTGTTGCATTGGGGGATCAT
>PPCM01001349.1_pt1 | contig 11556 bp, 8 predicted proteins | sample 1555541 | NCBI WGS metagenome assembly PPCM01 (sample SAMN05284479, study PRJNA326546) | Marine sediment metagenome, whole genome shotgun sequencing project. | isolation source: marine sediment | place: Germany: Wadden Sea | collected 2012-09-05 | reverse complement strand
ATAGATCATTCAGTTCAAGCATAGACCCACCAGCGATGGTACCATCCATGCGTCATCAACACTGGGGCACCGACAGTGCTGTCAGCAGCAGTGAGAGGGCAGTCCGCCGTTGCATAATTTTATAAATAAGACGAGTTTCGACATGGCTTTTTCCTCCCTAATACTCAGTGAGAAGAACTCGTCAGTTTCGTTTGTAACCCGTCGTAATGGAATCAATGCTCACGCAGATCGAATGAAGAACCTCGCTGCTTACCTTCTTGCCGTTCTTGGTGGTAACAACAGCCCCGCTGCTGCTGACATGAAGAAGATCCTCGCCGCTGTTGGCATTGATGCCGATGAGGCCCAGATGGAGAAGATCGTTGCTGAGCTCGCTGGCAAGAACCTCGAGGAGGTCATCGCCGCCGGTGCTGAGAAGCTCGCTTCCGTCCCCTCTGGTGGTGCCGCCCCCGCTGCTGGCGCCGCTGGCGCTTCCGCTGAGGCCGCCGCTGAGGAGGAGGAGGAGGAGGAGGAAGAGTCCGACTCCGACATGGGCTTCGATCTCTTCGGTTAAACAGTTGTTACGCCACTTGGCCTTTCTTTCTTTTGAGCTTTCTCTTACGCTATACGCTCAATCAGGTTAAAAGCCGGAAACTCGCCACACCGGTCCATGTACAGGCAAGTGCTTCTCGGTAAACAACCCGACGTTGGGAGACAGCAAGTGGCAAGGCCTCAAACCGATGATTTATAAACTAAACTGCATGCAGGGAAATTTTTGCAAAAAATCGCAATGATGACCAGCACAATCCGTCCTGCGCGCCGAGTGCCGCGCAGCCGGCCGGCATCAGCAACTATGAGCAAGTCAATGCGTTCAACGACCGGGAGCCGCTCTCGTAACCCCTATGCGGCTGTTGATACGATGAGAACGACGACACAGAGCTCCATGGAGCCCACACTTGCGTCAACGATCACAAAGACTGGTGTAAGCAACAACAGCACTGGTCTGGAGAAGGAGTATGTCTACAATCTGCAGCAGCAGGTCTATTTCCTCGAACTTGAGGCAAAGCTGATGCGTGAGAAGCTCGCGGATCCCGGCCCCAAGGTGAAGGACAAGGGCTGTGCCGCCGACCCCCTGGACGACCCCGAGCTGGACGAGGCCAAGCCTCTGGACGATCACATCAAGATGCTTAAGATGAAGTACGTTGAGCAGAAGGACCAGTTCAAGCGGGAACACGAGGAGATCATGGCCCGCCAGGAGAACCTGAAGGAGGATGTGGCCCGCCGGAACCGAGCGATTGAGAACCTGGAGGCTGCGGTCCGCCGCAAGGACGACATGGTCGCTGAGGCCGAGGACCGGTTCAGCGACCAACGGACCGAGATCCTCATGGAGATGGAGGGCATCCGGAAGGAGGTGGAGGACAGAGACCGCGCCATCAGGCAACACGAACTCGACCGCGATCACATGCTGGGCGTGCAGGCCGAACAGAAGGAGAAGAACATCAGCCTGCAGGCCTCGCTCAGCCAGGTCAAGGATGAGCTGCGGCAGGCGACCATGGGCAAGGCGAGCCCGGTGGAACTGGAGCGGCGACAGGAGGAGATCGCCAAACTGACCATCGACGTGACCGACTTCCGGACCTCGATCGAGGAGATGAAAATCGAGATCGAGAACGCCAAGAAGGCCGAGAAGGCCGAGAGGGACGCGCGCTGGAAGGTTGAGGGCGAGGTGGACGAGGTCCGGGCCGCGCTGCGCCTCGCCGAGCGTCAAAATGAGATGCTGACCGAGCAGAACAAGACTGCACGTGAGCAGGTCGCCACGACCAAGGCACAGCTCGACCTGCTGCAGACGGAGCACACGAACGCCAAGGAGCGCATTGCCCGGCTGGTGAGCGAGAAGGAGGACCGCGACACGGAGCAGCGGATATCATTCGAGAGAAGCAAGCAGAGAGCTGACGCCGCTGAGGCCGAACGTGCCGATGCCGTGCTCCTCCTCAAGGAGGCGCGCGTGGAGGCCGCCAAACAGGCCCAGACGATGGACGGTCTCCAGGCCGACATCGACAAGCTCAACGCAGACGTCGTCGACAAGGACAGGCGCACAGACGAGCTGGCCAACGAGCTGGCCGAGGAACGCGCGAAGCACCGTGAGGCCGTGAACCGCCGCGACGGAGCGGAGGCCAATCTGGCCGTGGCCGTTGAGGAGCGCAGCCAGGCAGTGAACGACATGGCGCGCTACAAGGCCGAAGCGGACTTCATGCGGCAAAAGAGCCACATCCGCGAGGATCTCGACAAGCTGCAGCAGGCGGACTTTGACCGGATGAAGCACACGAACGACGAGCTCACGAGGACGATTGCATCACTCTCTGAGAAGCTTAACGCGCTCGCTTCATCCCGGGGCATGCTGGAGGACATGAGCAAGGCTCCCAGCGCCCACGGGTCCATAGCTGACCGTTCTGAGTTCGCTACGAGCGGCATTGAGAACACTAGCCCCGTCCTGCCGATGGATGGCTTCGGATCGCCGTCAGCGATCGGGGAGGTCGCCGATCTGGCCTGAAATGATAGATGATGATGATGCAGATGGCGATGGACGACAAAGAATAGATGTGGATAAAGCACACTGACTGTTTACTGCATTGCAGCGTTGGCCTCCTTGACCATCTCGAGGTACTTGTCGCGCGACACCCTCTCGAGCTTGGGAAGGTTGGCGTGCCGGACAACGCGAAGATACTCGTCGTTCCACAGGAAGCGAGGCTGCTTGGCGGGGTTGGCGAGCTGCTTGGTGATCGCGCTGACAGGGCAGTTGTTGAAGCAGGCGTAGCATCCGTACCGGCACTTGCCCGACTTGACGGCGACCTTCCCGCTGTCGCCATCCACCATCGTCATCGCCTCGCTAGGGCACACCCGGACGCACTTTTCGCAGCCAGTGCAGACCTCGGGATCGACGGTGACCTTGCCGAAGAAGCCGCATGTCCGATCCGTAATCACGTGGGCAAAGATGCCGGCAAGCAGCTTGGTGGGGTGCGTGATGGCCTCCCCGGCGGAAATGGCGTCCAGGAGCTGAATGGCGTTGTCCATCGGCTCGTCGATCATCGCGGGAGTGATGACGACCATGTGACCCCTGAGAAGTGGTGGGTAGTTGTGAGTCGCATAGAAGGCGTACGAGTGCACGACAGTGGACCCGCGGGACTGCATCATTTTGGCCATGCGAGCACGGGCGCTACCGTCACCGCCGGCCGCTGTCGCAAACACAAACGCCTTCTTGCCATCAAAGTATGCCTTGTCAAGAGCTTCGACATAGTTCACCAGCAGCTCGCTGAAGCATTGGGAAGCAATCACAGAGCCACAGCCAATGACGTCATATTCGGCAGAGGGGCGCATCTTGCCCGTGGCCTTCTCCTGTTTGGTGGGCGTTGAGACATCAAAACAGTCTACTTCGTGCCCCGCTTCCTCCAGCGCGTTCTTATAGCACTTAGCAACGTATTTGCACGTGCCTGTCCAGCTTGCGTACAAAATAAGGGCTCGCATGCGTTGGTAGTTCGTTTGGTCTGATGACAATCTGCCAATCCTTTATAACCCGCACGGTAATTAAGGGATCTCAAACTCTACTTTGAATATCTGTAGCAGTCTTTCACCGAGGGTCCTGCGCCCGATCATCCGCAAGATAACCCGACAATTTACAGTTTTTGTTCCTGCTCGGCGACATGATTGGCCATTTGCTGTTGGAAGTACTTGTCGAACTCCTCGGCCCGCTCTGTCGGCCGTCTGGCCCCCATCTTGGCCTTCCGCTGTCTCGTCCGTGCGTCGGCCACCATGGTCCACAGCTTGGTGTGGTAGTCCTTGGCCTTCTTCATTCCGATGGCCCCGCTGGCGGTCGCTCGTTCTATGAATTCTGCCTCCGACAGCTTGGACAGCGTGAGTCCGTTATCCCCTGGGTTCGGGAGCAGGTCAGCCGCGGACAACGTGCCCTTGCTGACGACGTTGAGCCATGAGCACGCCCTCTCGTGGCTCCAACCCTGTGGATCGTGCTTATCTTTGGTGAGCGTCATCGTTCGCGGCGCTGTCATCATTGACTGGGCATACCGCAACGAATTGATGCTGTGCGACGCGTCCGCCGCGAGTGGGGACACGCAGCAACACATGACGCACCGCACCGGCCGTGTGGTGGCGAACTCGAAGACGTCGCGGAGGATGAGGGTCAGCGGGGATTGGCGATACGGTACATGGCGATGGGCCGACCCCGACGCCGCCCGATTCTTGATGCAGTCCTTTAGAGTCATCAGTGATGTGTTGATCTGCTTGGCCTCGGCGAGCTGCTCGGCCCCATGCGCTGCCCGGTCTGCCGCCCGCTCCGATCCGGCGAGGTCGACAAGGTACATCACGCCGTCAGTCACGCCGGCCGCGCACTTCGTCGGGTCTGTCTCCCGGACGGTGATCTTGGTTATGGCGTGGGATCGTGACGATGTGTCGTTCTTGAGCGTCGCCACGGTGCGGCGGTAGGAAAGCGCCCGCTCGCTCGTTTGCATGAAGGCTGCGGCCGTCGCGCAGTGGTGCTCTGAAGCTCCATTCAACGCAATGGTCGAGAACTTTGTCTCGCCCACCTTAACCGGGGCCCCAGTCAGTAAGTCGCGGGTGTTGGCCCCGAGCACCTCGAGAAATGTCGCGTGCAGCTCCTGGGTCGGCCCAAGAGAGGCGTATAGGTCGTTCACCATCAGGCGTGTGGTGTGGTTGACCGTGTAGGTCTTGCTATGTGAGAGGGTCGAACGCCAACATACCCAGTGCCTGTCTGCCCGTAAGCAAACATGACTGACACGCCCCCGCCGGCCGGCAGATCCACAAAGGACTTGCCGATGGTCGCGTAAACCTCCTCGTTCGTCGCGGAGGGACCGAAGGACCCGTCCAGCTTGAACTTCTTTGCGTCAAGCTTGGCCTTGCCTGCAAAGTGGAAATTCGGCTCGAAAACCGTGGCCTCGGGACCGCAGGCATCCACAATGCAGAAGTGCCCGGCATCATACTCCTTCTCGAAGACAGGGCGTGCCCTGGTGAATATCAGGAAGTCTTTTGTGTCCCATGGCGCTTCCAAGCTGGCCAGTTCGGCCGGTTTGGGTGGCGGAATGAGGCTCTCGAACTCGGTTCTGTGCTCGGCGAGCTGTTGTGCGGATGGGTGTATCGGCATGTCGCCTTTCTGGAGTTATGGTGTCGTTGTTGATCCAGGAATCAATATTTTTTATAGTGCTCAGCGCACAGCTGGTGACCCTATGGCTTACTCAGGCAGTGGTGTTCGGATAGTTGTGGTCGGGTGTGCTTAGTCCGTTCACTCTTGACTTCCTATATAGTCTCTACGTGTACATATGTCACATAGGTGTGTAAACACATAAAGTCACCGGGGCTTTCCCCCAGGGGTTAGGAGGAGTTGGGGGCAGGCTCGCGCCCTTCCGTCGGGAGGAATCACTTTATTGGAGATTAATGTCGGGAGCAGACTGCCTCGGCGGACGCAGCTACTTGGATGACACCTGCCGACGATATGTTTAGAATCCGTTCAGGCCCGTGCGCCCAAGGACAGGTGTTGAAGACGAGCACCCCGTAGGCCATGAACACGGTCTAGACGTCTCGTCTCCATCCACCGACAGAGGCCTGCTTCAGTCACCCACGTTTGGTCGGGGCTGAAAAGCTTGGATGGATGCAATCAGGGCAGGCACGGGGGCCACGCCGTTCCACTGACGGCAAGACGTGTCTTCAGAGGCGCCAGTCTGCCCGCCCAGAGCCGCTGTTATGTCAGTTCTGTTTAATGACTCCAACTTCCAAGTTTCAGTCGCTAGCCTCATTTACTGCACTGTTACACGTCTTGTTGGTCCCGTCAACGCGGGGAGGACACCGCGACCGTCTTGGCCTCGTTGATAGCAGCGGATATCGTTGTCGCCCACTCCATGGCCTCGTCCTCGGTCGAAAAAGAGAAGAGGTACTCCCTTTCGGCAAAAATGGTGTGGAAACGCACAATGTTCGGCTTTGGGGTGGCATCAGTGGTGCCCTCGAACGTCACAGACGCCGGCGCGATCGGAAGCGTCCGGATGGGCAGCACGTCCGTCTGTTGCTTGTAGTATCTTAGTGCGAATGGCGTCAAGACAAAGTAGCGCAACTTCCACGTCTTGATGGCCCCTCCCCGTTTCCTAAAGCACCCGGTCTTTAGCACGGGCCCCGCCCTCAAGATGTCGGGCGTCGCGTTGTTGAGCACGTCGATCACGCTCGTCAGTGTGTGGGGGTTGACAGTGAGGTCGTGGATCATGGCCCCCACGTCAGCCTGAGAGACCGTGTCTTCAACCATCTGCAACCCGCGGTGTTCCAGCAGCTGGGCCCCGAACATCTCGAGCAGCGGCCTGTTCTGGGGCAGCAGCAGCTCGCGGGGATACGCCTCGATGAAGCCACCAAGGCAGAGCGACGCGTGTGTCTCCTCGCCGTCGGGCCCTGTGAGCGTGAACCACGTCTTGGGCAGCATCTTGTTGGGCTGTCCGGCAATATAAAGGATGGGCACCTGCACGTGGTACTCTTCAAGCAGCACTGAGCAATCCGTCACTACAACGCTCGCCTCAAGGTCAAAGATGCGGTCCACGTTGTAGTCGTTCTGGCTCATGCCAAAGATAAGCTCCTGACAGAACAGCGCACGCCGGGACTGGAGCTCAACAAGCTGGGTCTCGAGGTGAACGCGTCCAACATCAATCGACACATCAAACTGGTTACCCTCGTGTGTTGACGAAGGAAAGTGCAGCTCCAAGACCTGAAATCTGATGGAAAGCGACGACGGATGGTCATCTGTCGCCTCGGTCATTGCTGTTGCTGTTGCTGGTGGTTGATGGGTGTTTTTTTCATCCCTCAGAATGACAAGTCACAGAGTGGCGTACAGCCGATCACACAGCCAGAGACACACCCTGTGAGCTCACGAATCATTCTTTTTCTTTATAAATCCCTTCTTCTGTTCTCGCCGGTGGAAAGTCGATTTACCCAGTAAACCACGTACTTCATCTTCTGACAATCGCATTTACACCTAGCAGCATGCGGGACCGGCCGTGAACAACGCCAACACGGACAGCACCGCGAACATCACCCACGCCTCGGCGGGCACGCGTCGGCAGCCCTCGAGAGCGGCGACGCCAGCAGCCTTGATCTTCTCCTGGTCAAGATCGCGCACGGCCTCCTGGGCCTTGGCGAGCGCAAGCTTCCCGGCCTCGGTGGCCTTGGTTTGCAGCTTGGCCATCATAGCCGCAGCGTCGGGCTTGGTCACAGGCTTGGCCTCGGGCTCAACCACCTCGGGCTTGACGGGCTCGGGCGTCGGCTGGTACTCGACGGCAGCCGTCCTGGTGCGTGTGGCGGGCTCCTCCTCCTCCTGCCCGGGCTCCTCGACGGGCTCGTCCTTCTCCTCCTCGCTGTCGGAGTTGAGAACCTCGTCACCTACGTCGTCTTCGTCCGCGTGGGTCAGCTCTTGGTTGTACGTCATGGTGACCTCCTTGGCGGGCGTCGTAAGCTGGAACTGCTTGTAGATCTCGTCGATGTCGGGCCCACCGCGGTTTTTAACAAGCTGGGCGTACTGGAACAGTACGTCGATGACGTAGCTCGGGTTCTTGAGCTCCAGGAGGTCGTTCACCTCGAACACGTCGCCTCTGAAGTCGTCGAGCTCCGTGAGGGACTCGGTGAACTCCTCGATGTTGCGACGGAAGTGAATGAGATGCGCGCTGATGATCACTTTGCCCTCGTGGATGGCGTCAATAATCTCGTCTTCGTTCTCGGCGTACTTGTTCCACAGGTGGCACAGCGTCGAGCCAGTCGTCAGCTGGGACACCACGGTCTCGTCCTCATTAAACTCGACGTCACCAAGGGATTGCTTGATGAACTCGCCCACAGCTAGGCTCTTGTGGGCATATTGGTACGCCCTAAACATACCTCTGGCGAATGTGATTGATTTTTGGTCCTCAGTAAGCTTGAGATCGGCCATTTCGGACAGGGAATTTTTCCGGTACTAAACTCGATTATCAACCGTACAACAGTCAATAAACATTTCCGTGTGAATTGACCGCCTCTGCGCGTTAGTAAGACGGAGACGTGTGTCACACCAGGAGCAGGTTTGGGGTGTACATCTCGTCCGCATCAAATCAATCAAATCAAACACTGTGCAATCCACGTTGGAAGGCTCGAACAGTACATACATGGTGTTCTTGGGCCAGAACAGTGCCGGGAGTCGACGTGTTTGACGGATGGGCGCCACTACTGTAGTAGTGATTTATAGTCGATACATATCGTCGTGTGATGATGGGTCAATGGACGACATATGGCGTCCGCCATCATTTGCCGCCATTAATAACGATGTGAGGCATTTCAGGACACACAAGAAATTCTGGAATGGCCGACACCGAGACCGATCTGGGCGATGGGGCTCAGCAGAGAGTGATCGAGCAAGCGAAACAAATACGGTCCATGACCGTAACAATGGAACGGGAAAAGGACAGAGCCAACAAGGCCGAAAAGGATGTTGCTGAGCTCCAAAAGCAGATTGAAACATTACAAACCAAGCCAGAGAGGCCCACTGGGACCCCTGCATCCGGAAAGCGGGCGACAGATACCCTCAATCGCCGTCTGGGCGTTCTTACGGTTGAGAACAACAAGCTGAAGCAAGACATCACCAAGCTGACGCATGCGCTGACACGCGAGATTGGGGACGGCCAGTGGACGGTACAGAAGGTGATGGAGGAGGACAGCAAGTGGCGGGGCCGCGCCCAGCAGATCGCTCTTCTTCGCATGAAGCTGAAGCAGGCGCAACAGGCCCAGGGTGACGGGTCCGCCCCTGCTGCCCCCGTCGACGGTGCGGACGAGCGGAATCGTGCCCACCTCGAGGACATGAAGCAGGGCATGCGGAGCCGGATCACCGAGCTCGAGGCTGAGCTGGAGGCGGAGCGGAGGGCATCCGAGGCGACCAAGCGACACAATAGCTCCTTGGTGGCGCGGGCCAAGATCATCGAGCGGGACCACGGAGGAATGCGGGAGAAATTGAAGCTTCTCGTCCAGAAAACGCAGCACGATAACGAACTTATTGAGAGACTGCAGGCTGCGGCCGCTGGGCCCGAGCCTAGAGCTGTTCCTGCCACACCTGGCGACCACCACGACGAGGAGTACGGTGCGGGCGCGATGGATCGGATATCCGAGCTCGAGGCCGATTTACAGGCCCGGGATGACCAGCTAGCGACCGCCATGGCCGAGCTTGACGAGCTTCGCCGCGTGGGGCAGGCGGAGGAGGTGGGGATGGAGAGCACCGCTAGGTATCAGGTCAACGCGCTGGCCGTGGAGACACGCCAGCTGCAGGAAACCGCCGATCGCTACAAGGAGCGGAACGCGGAACTCAGCCAATCATTAGAAAGGGTTACTGCCCAGTTCCAGGACGAGCGACGCAGCAGGATGAAGGTCGATAGAGAGCTAGGCCAACTCAAGTCCGCGGGGGAGCCGCCGCGCCCGGTTGAAGGGGGCGACGAGCAGGCCCACATCGCCGAGCTGGAGCAGGAGCTCGAGTTCATGACCGAGGATCAAAACGCGCGGGTCGTGGCACTGAAATCGACGTTGGCCGCCAAGGAGGACGAGGTGCTGCTGTGTCGCCAGCTGGTCGCGGAACACAAGCAGGCGTACGATGCGGCGTTGGCCGAGTTGGCCCATCAGGTGCGGGGCGGGGCGGGTGGCCAGAGCGTCGACGCCGCCGAGGTGCACGACCTGCGGGCGAGGCTGAATCAGGCGATATTGCTGCTGGACCGGAATGGGATCGAGTATTGAGGTGGAGGGGGTGTAAAGAATGGAAATGTAGCAAGGGTGTGATGAAGATTTTTGGGTTTGTAAGCACTTGGGAATAAACCCTGAAAGTGAAGAAAAACAGTTTAAAAGAGATTCTCAACCCCATGCTCAATCGCCGTCCCTGTCAGCAATATCACCAATAGTCACCAGGGTCGGGAAGCTGTTATGGTGGCCCCTGCTTCTCGCCTCATGGGCCCTCGTGAACAAACAGCGACGGGGGGCAGCCAGTCCGCCTCCTCCACATGCTTCGGGGTAGTCATCATCGGGTGACGAATCACCGCCAAATCCACCATCACTGGCGACGAGGGGTCCGGGTTCGAGTCCCTGTGGGTGCCCAAAATCTCTCCCGTAGCAGGCTTCCTCATACCACATCGCCGGCTCAGACACGATGTCATCGAGTGACTCGTCAGACCCGGTCGAGTCAGTCCCGGGCAGGCGGGGGTCTGCGGCGCCCGGCATGAACACCCGCGGCGAGACTAGGGTGGTGTAAGTCGGATGGGCGAGGCGGGGCGCGTCGTAATAAGTGGCGGGGGGCGGTGCGGGGGTGTCGGCGGTGCGCGGGGGCTGGCTGAGCCCAGTCATGTACTTTATAGCGGTGTCGTCTATTACTTCTATGACGGGGCGGTCAAGGAGGAGTGGAAGATGGCGGAAATATGGTGTGATGCACACACAGCAGCCGAGACAACATAGGACGAGACAATTACACACCGCGAACTGACATACAATGCATCCGCCAGCGATGATGAACGCGACCATCGTGATGAGCTTGCTAACGAGGTCCTCGAAGCTCACGATGGGCGACGGGGGATCATATGAGATGGGAAGGGTGTAGTGGATGATGGTGTCGCCCTGGAACAGCACGTCGAGCACTGCCGAGTCGCCGAAGATGTAGCCTGATGGGTATGTGGTGTCGTCGACGTCCTTTCGAACGACAATCTCACACTTGATGTGGTCAACGGCAATGTCGCAGTGCTGCGTGCAGACATCGCCGTCCATCTTCACTACGAAGCCGTCTAAGTCGTCGATCACCGTGTCTGCGAAGTACACCCCCACGTTGTTGGCTCCTTGTCTCAAACTATCGGGATAATGGTTCGGATTCAAGGCCATCACCGTGTTCTGGTCAGTTAGAGTCACAGGGAGGTAGTTACACCGCGGCTCGTTGGCCTCGTCGTCCCACACGACCGTGTCGATGGCCCTGGAGCTGTACACGGGCTGGCCCATCCACACAGTTTGGGGGCAGATGAAGTCTGTCACAGCAGTGTACAGGGCCGCGTCGTTCACATGCCAGAGGTCCACGTCGGTGGGTAGCGTGCTGATCTCCACTGTGACGGTGTCGTTGCCGATAGATGATTCTACTTCGAGCGTGTAGCTGTTGCCTACACTTATTGGTGCAGCACCGTTAACTGCAGGAACTAACCAGAGGCGGCCGTACGGATCCATTGTAGTGTATGTCATAGACCCATTAAAGGTCGCTGAAAGGACGGAAAACCCTACTGGGAGCGAGTAGGTGTCGAGAAACATCGATCTGTCGTCAATCGTGGCGCTCGGGAAGAGTAGCGTACATCGACTCACTCGTATGAATATTAGCAGGAGAATGATGAAATGAAACGCTAGTGTGCCCCGATATCGTTGTTGCACAGCGAGCATCTCGCCACATTTCATGGCTGATAAAAATAACCGTCGCAAATCATCCGAATTTACCAGTCTATAGGACATATGCCGAAGCGGGGAAGCCAGGAGGACAATAGTTGACAGCAAACCCACCCG
>PPCM01001347.1_pt1 | contig 11592 bp, 5 predicted proteins | sample 1555541 | NCBI WGS metagenome assembly PPCM01 (sample SAMN05284479, study PRJNA326546) | Marine sediment metagenome, whole genome shotgun sequencing project. | isolation source: marine sediment | place: Germany: Wadden Sea | collected 2012-09-05 | reverse complement strand
GCACTGCCTGCCCCGTCGGACCCATTTGGTACATCACCGGCTGAGGCTGAGGCTGGGGCTGGGGTTGGGGTTGGGGTTGGGGTTGGTAGCCCTGCATGTACCCCGCGGTCGCCATCTGGGGGTGGAGGGGGACGGGCTGAGCCGCACCTGGTACACCTGGTACACCAGGTTGGCCAATACCTGGCTGGGAAACCGTAAAGGCGACGGGCTGGGCCAAGCCCGGGTACGCCATCGGTTGTGAGGGGCCTGGACCCGCCTGGGCCGGCTCTGCACTGGGCGCGGTCGCCCCTGTCTGCTGTACGTCTGTAGTCTGGGCCACCTGGGGTTCAGTCTGGGTCTGGGTCTGCTCGGTCGCCTCCTTGCCCTGTGTCACCTCCCCCTCGGGCGCCTGGCCGGGTCTCCCCCCTTCGGGGACTATCTGCGCTGGTACTGCATCGGTTCTGTTCCGCCCCGCATCTCGCCTGTCGCTCGGTCCGAGCTGGCTGACCTTTAGCGGGTCGCCCCTACGGCCGGGACCAGGGTCAACGAGGCTACGCTGGAGAGCAGCCTCAGCGCGCTCGACAGCGCCTGACCCGCCCAGCCCTGGGGCCCAATCGCGCGTCCTGCCGGCGTCAAGGTTCGCCGTCACGCGAGACTGGAAGAGATCGAGGCCCCGGCTCCGATTGAACGAGGTGTCGACGTAGCTAGGCAACCGGCGGGTGGCATCTGTTGTCTTATCGGTAGTTGTGGACGAGAGAGCCCGGGGTTCGGCGCCCCGGGCCACTGAACGTGACCCGACGCGACTGTACGTACCGGAGGCAGCAAGGGCCTGGCGAGCGCGGGTGGTGGCGTCAGCACGCACCCTACTGCGGCGCACACTGTATCTCGTTAGCCAGAGGGCGAATGCGGACCGCAGCACGCGTGCATCACAGAAACCTGCGGCGTTCTGACTGTCGATGACGCGTTGCGACGCAATATCAAAGCGTACATCCCAGTTGGGCTCAGGAATCATGCTCATCTTGAGTAGAAAATGGTACACAAAGCCGTCAATCTCAACGATGTCTCGGGCGGCGGCCTTGTACGAATTCATCACGTGCGCAATAGTGACAGTAGTAGATTGTCGCTGTGCGTGGCGTATGATCTTCTTAACCTCAGAGAGCGCCCGCCGAAGCTCGATGGCGCTCATCTGATGCTCATACATTCTAAATTTTCAAGTTCCTGTTTTCCACCGTTCGATTTACAGTTCTGGAATAAGCTGGCTTCGTATCCCACTTCTCTTTTTCTTAAAGGGTACAGACCGACAACACACCCCACACGAGCCTCGCTATACGAAAGATAAGCCATATTTACACCTACAGTCCTGCCGGATAGCTAAAATTGAGCCTTCCCAGCTCACTCGCGGCGTTTGTCGTCGCCACGCTCGTCCCGAACGACACCACGCTCGCCCCGTCGAATGTGGGGGCCGTGGGCGTCTGACTCCCCGCCCCGAACTCTCTCCCGCCGCCCGCACCTCTCGCGGTCCTTCTTCTCTTGGGAATGGACATGATCGCTGGGTTATCTAGTAGAGAGAGGTAGTGGAGGATGTCCCGAATGTCCTCGACCGTCTTGTACATGTGTTCGGCGATACGTGACAGCCGAGCCTTCTGAGGATCATGGTCTGCGGACCTCAACGCGAATTCAATGTAGGAATGTTTGATGAAGAGTGTGCTGTAGTGGGTCAATGCCTGGGAGGACAGCAGGCCGTTGAGGAGCTCATCGCGTCTAATGGAGCCAAAGCGGGAGGAGGACGACACTCTGCTGCTCGTGCTGAAATCGCTTCCTCCGTCGGACTCGTCGGCGGGTGGGACGAGGGCCTCGGGGAGGGCGCCGAGGAGGCGCCAGAGGGACTCGGGCGGGGTCTGGCCCGCCGCCATTGCTGCTTCGTATGCCTGGATTCGCGGTGTGATTCTGAGAAGTTCTTGTTCGGCGGCTGTTTTGGCCGCCTCGAAAATCTTCTTGAGTTTTTTCTGGTATTTCTGCTGGTGGGTTCTCACCTGGGTAGGGTTCCGCGTCGCAACGTGCGCTGCAATGCGTTTGATCTCCCGCTCGCCGTATAACTCCACCGCTTCAAGGTACAACGCATGTTCATCGGCAGTCCAGTAGCGGGTGGCAGCGCTAGACGCCTTGCCGTGCGAGGAAGGCGCGGTTGTCTGCTTGTACGGGCCGATGGACGTCGCGATGTCGCTCGGCAGGCTCTTGCCCTGTTTGGCGATGGTGTTGAGCTTCAAGGACAAGTTGCTCATGGCCTCGTCGATTTGACGGCGCTGCTCCTGGAGCTTGCGGTATTGCTGGATCATATCGGCGTCGTTGTACGCGGGAGGTGCCCCTTGGCACTGCGCCATGTTCCCAGGGGCACCGCCCATCTGAGACTGGTTGACCATCGGCTGAGAAGACAAAGTTTGGCCCGGCATTGGCTGGGCTTGCATCGGCATGCTGTTGAGCATCAGATACGGGGTATCAGAGGGCCCAGGCATCGTCATTGCCGGCTCGTTTGCGAGCGAGTCGTCCATCGGCATGCTGCGAATCGGAGGGCCACCGAAATCCCCCATCCCGCCAAGCTGTGGGAGCGAAATCTCGGGTGTGGCGTCGTATGGCATGGAACCATACATGCTTGCGGTTGATTGTGGGAGCTGGAATCCCGGGGGGTTGAGATCCTGCTGATTCATTATTTGAGATTATTAAATCGACCCTCTCGAACATCTCGAACATCAGAATGAAAAAAATGTGAGAATGTTATGTTTGGCGAGTGTTAAACAGTATGCCCATACAAATTCACAGACAAATATCAATTCAAATGATGAGATTTATGACATCGGAAGCCGGCCGAATGTATCATGCTTACCTTCGTTGGACGAGCTCTACATACGCCTGGGCAGCACATTTTTAGCTTGGCGCATTTAGCAACTATAATTGTCAGAACACAAAACACGACCGCATGGACCTGGAAAGGGTTCAGGTGATGACTACGAGTGAGGTGCACACAGCACTGAAGACTGCCCTCACTGACGATTCTTTCCGGCGCTGTACGGCGGACTATGCTCTTATGAAGCGCTATTGCAAGTATGGCCAAGCGCTATTCCAACGACTGAGTGTCATTTCAGACTCCAAGTCGTTTGAACCTATGGTAGCAACCTCACCGGATGCTGCCGACGATGTCCCGACCTTAGACATGAACGATTTGTCACTTACCGAGGCCCTCAACCCCCATGTCGCCATCCCGACGCCCATCACGCCCACCGTGGCCCTCATTGACCGCCTACCCATTGTTCGAACAGACCCCGCTTCCGAGGCGACCAACGTAGCGCTCCTGGGCTGGGAATTCGTCCTTTCATCATACGTCACCCCGCCCAACACCTTACCCGTCCGTCGGCTCCGTGACCCGGAAGCAGCACAGCCTGACGCACTCATGACTAGGCTCAGGCTCGCCCTACGCATCCCCACGGCGGCACACTGCCTCAGTGCTGACCTTCTCTCAATTGCACCAGTCACACCAGTCATGTCTGTTGGCCAGCCGTTGAGAGCAATCGCAGCTATATATCAGATTCTAGCCGGAGATACGCTCAGCCTCCCCGCACTCAATAGTGCCCCATTTGGGATATCAATCAATGACATCAGTATTAATCCCAATGTCGACGTTCACGATCTCATACAATCTCCGATTGAGGTCATTCAGTTCATCCAAAGGCAGATTGCCCTACTTGTCACCAGCCTTCAAGTGTACGGCGCAACTTGCCCAGATATCATCGCACCAATTCTTCCACCAATCACAATCTTAGATTCGCTCATTCTTCCGGTTTTGAATCCCCCAATGGACCCATCCCTCGCGGTGACCCAAGCATCAGCAGTCCTCCCCCGATTCCAAGCCGCCCTTCCGCCTCTCCTAAAGGCGGCGTCTCAAGTGCTGCAGGCTATGGCGATGGACCCTACCCCGCCCGCCCCGCCTGGTATGCCTCTGCCGTACCCACCCCCGGTGGTCGGGGATATATATATCCCGATGCTATGTTCTATGCTCGTTCCCGACTTCAAGTCGACCGACGGTGACTTTGATATGGTGTGCACGACCCTAATGGAACAATTGATGCCCAACACCGCCGCCACCGTTAACCAGCTCCTTCGCCTGTCTGCCATCGCCACCCTTCTCGACGCCTGTCCGCCTGATGCTTCAACTCAGCTCCAAAGGGCCGCATGTGACCCCATCGTGCCGCCAGGACCACAAGTGGAAGATCGTCTCCAGTTGATGAAAGATGTCACCAAGAGAGCCACCGAAGCCATCGCTGCAGTGCTGGCGAGACACCGGAAGCTCGTGCCCCTGGCCATTGGTGGCGTCAACATCATAGGAAACATCGCACAGAGACATTCTGAGCTGGTCGCTCTCACTCGCTATCTAGGATGCTATGTTGTGGAAGGTGGAGATTCGACGAAACGGATGGCATTGTGGGGGGCTCCATTCGAGTTGGATTGGGAATCATATGTGGAAGAATCATCCGAATCTACCAAAGATCTCATAATGGCTTCCCATCGCGCCAAATTTGAAGAATATGTCACTTCCGCAGCTACCGACGACAAACCAGCGCCGTCATTCAAGACCAAGCTTGGCGGCTCTGTCCGCTCTCCCCGGGAGCAGCTCGCGGCGTTGGACCAGTGGGAGCGTGGCAAGGAGGCCGAATGTCTCAGCTCTGTATGTCAAACCGTGGCGGCCGAGCTTCGCGTCGAGGCCGAACTTTTCCTTCCTTCGCTAGACGCCGTGTGGAATGGGGTCGGGCTCCGCGTGCTGTACCTGTACCGCGACCTGACTATCCAGCGTGTGTCAGACGCCGTGTCGCGATGGACCATGACGAGTGTCTCGCTGCCACACGTGGGGTTGGTCGGGACGCAGCTCGGCGGACTTGTGGAGGCGCTTGATGTGGCCGGATGTCCAACATCTGAACTTCCATCGGCCATCGCGGTGGTGTCATCAGCGGTCGCCACCTGGCTCTCCCAACAAGAAGACAGACTCGTCGCATTCATCAACCGAGTGGTCGCCAAACAAGTCCCAGTTAACGCCGAGGCCCACACGTCCGCATACCCGCCCCAGTGGCGAGCCGAGGAAGCGTTCACCATTCAATCCTCCGCTCAAGACGTCGTCGAGGTCCTCTGGCGCACCGTGAATGAGCTCATTGCACCCGATGCACCGCTACCGGACATGTCGGAGCACCTTCTCGATCGACTCGCTCGTATGGTGCGGCAAGTGCTGCTGGGATACATCAAGATTGTCGACAAGAGACTGGGGCCCGCAACATGTCCCAACGTCGGCCCGCTATGGACAAACTTCGCCGCGGGTGCAGTCGGTGGTCTGACTCGACCCAACGCGTCCCGTGGAAGAACATCAAACAACACATCCCCAACATTCAAAACTGACAAGGCCATCGAGGACCTATCTGAGCTGTGGTACACGGCTAACGGTTGGGTTGAGGTCTGGACGTTCTTAGAGGAGCTGCGGGGCCGGGTTGACGGGATATGGCGAGGATTGGTTGGAGTCGAGGCAGAGTCGGTGGTCGAGGACTCAATGGACGATTTGGTGGAAGTTGAGATGGTGCCTGAGCCTGAGCCGGAGATTAAGAAGGGGAAGAAGGATAAGAAGAGCAAGAAAAAGGACAAGAAAGACAGGGAAAAAGAAAAGGAGAAGGAAAAAGTGAGGGAGCCTGCCCCCGCCCCACCTCAGACCCAACCCCCACCCCGCCCCGCCCCCCGCGGGTCCCTCGCCCTCACGTTTATCCGCGAGACCATGTCTGACGTCGCCCAGGCCATCGACAGGTCACTCGACGTCGCCGCCGCTAGACTGGTTTATAGACATCTTCGGACACGGTGGCAGGGTCTGTATTGCCCGTCAGCGACCGAATCGGAGGTGCGTGCGGGGATCGTGATGGATGAGGCCCTCTCGGTCCTCGAGACGGCCGACGGTGAGTGCTGCAACCCGCACCTTGCTGATGTCTTTGGGAATCACGTCCTGGTCCATCTGAGCGACGCTTTCGCCACGGTACTGCTTGATTCAGGGCCTAGAATGCGAGTAATCACCCAACTCGATGCCAAGACCCTTGCTGATGACGTCCGCGTGATGGAGGCTGCATTCATGGCGGCATTTGGTCAAGACACCGTCCTGACCGTCTCCACGCCATTACGAGATATAGTTAGGGTCCACGCGCTGCCATCACATATACTTATGGATGGGTTGACCGAAAGCCTGGGGCCTGAGGGCGGAGCGGAGTTAGACATGCCTGGACCTTGGCGAGCTGGGGTGTCTGTCACGCGGGCGCGGGTGCTGAACTTTAGAAGGTACAGCGGGTTGGCTGAAGACAAGAAGGTGCGAGGATACCTGCATAGCATGAAGACTGCAGTGAGGAAGGGGTGATGTATAAGACCCTACCCTACCCTACCCTACCCGTCATGATAAATACATCATATAAAGCGTCAATCTTTATCATGCGTGTCGGGTGTCGCCCGTCACACCTTCCCCCCCTCGCCCGCCCGACCGTCTGGGGTGGGTGGGGCGACCTGCACCTCCTCGTCAATGACGTCGGTATCACTGGCCACGACTTGTGGGAAGGTTTGTTCGGTTGGGAGCCAGATATTAACATCGACGTCACTGGGATCGATGTCGGCTCTCCAGGCCCCAAGGGGCGAGACCATCTCGGGAGCGGGGGGTGAATCCACCGGGCGACGAACCATCGGGTAGATTCTGTTGAAGAGGCGGCCGGACCACCGGAACTTGGTGAATCTGATTGAAGCTTTGATTGGATACAACCACGATTGATGTACCCGAGCAAAATAGCCAAACACGATACCGTTGAAGAATCCCTGGCTGGGGTTAAGGATGGTCATTGGCAGCAGTATCCACTGGCTCTCTACGATTCTCCAGTTTAGGAGAGACATCACTCGATATATAACTGGGATTGTCCAGACAATAAAGAATGCACCGAGGTAGGCGAGCAAGGAGCGGGAGAAGCGGCCGACGTGCCGATTCTGCTTGAGTTGGCGTCGCGATTGAATGAAAATGAAAATGAAGACAATCACGTACATGCATACGTTGAATGCGACAATCACCATTAGTTCAATGTAAAAGAAGACAAACTTGTACGAGGTCACAGCCACCCAACACCAGGGACCAGACGGGCCGTACGACCGGCTGAAGAGCAAGAAGAATGCAAAAATTACTGGGCACACCCACGCTGCAAAAATAAAGACGAGGTTGAGCGTGGCCAGGAGCTTGCCCGAGATATGAAGCACGATGGCGCTGAAGAGGTACAGTGAGATGGCCGCAGTCGAGAAGATGCTTGCCAGCTCGAATAGTTGCATGAGGAATGCCTGGGCGATACAGAACTCGCTCCACATGTTGTGGAGGTTGAAGAGGACGAGAATGTACGAAAAAGACGAGAAGAGGTCCGAGACACTCAGAGAGAGGACGAGAGGGACGTTTGTCGTCTCTTCAGCCTGTTTCTTGATCCGTAGGATGATTAGGAGACATGATATCAGAATGTACAGACTACCGATGAAGGAGAAGATTCCTGAAGTGCCAGCTAGCAATCTATTGAGCCAATCAGGAACGTAGAAGTATATGATGGGGTCTAAGATCATGATAGACGTTTATCGCCGGGTTCGAGCGGCACACAAAAACAAAGATGACGGCGGAATTTGATTTCGTGATGCACAAGGTCTTCGGGTCAACACAGTTGTATGACCGAGATCATTCGGATAGAACCACTGTTTCGCGAGGTTCAAATCATAATGCCTCAAATCTGCTTTATTCCTGACCAATCTAAAGTGTCGCATCACCCGTGCCGAGGATGTGACAAGCCCGAGCCTGCAGCGACTCTCATGGTATCCAGGTACACGCATGACGGTGGTTCTCCAGGGGTTGTGACGAATACTAAAATCTCACGGACGAGACTAGAAAATAAGATCATGGCAAAATACCAGCAACAGTTCACGGAAGTGATTAACAAGGCAATTAAGGGAGACTTCCTGAATGAGGATAACCCTTGGGCGTACTTTATTGACCAGCCGAGGATCATTGAGCGCTGCAAGGATGCCAAGATGGCTTTCCCACGCCACACGCGCCACTGCTTTGCTCTCAAGGCCAACCCGTGTCCCGCCGTTCTCGAATTCATCGTGAAGCTCGGTTTCGGTCTCGAATGTGCCTCTGCGGAGGAGGTAGCCCAAGCTCTGAAGACATCTGTGTCCCCATCCGACGTAGTCTTTGACGGGCCGTGCAAGACCCCGAAGGAGATCGCCTGGGCTATCCGCCAGGGCGTATATCTCAACGTGGATAACCTCGACGAGCTGTCTCGTGTGAAGGCGATCGTCGCCACCCTCGATGCTGATGACGCCGCCAAGGTCCGCGTTGGCGTCCGAATCAACCCCCAGGTTGGTGGTGGGTCGATTGCTGCGACGAGCACCGCGACCGCCTACGCCAAGTTCGGAATCCCAATCAAAGAGCAGAAGGATGCACTCATCGCGGCCGTGCTCGACTGCACCTTCGTCTGTGGACTCCACTGCCACATTGGATCGGGCGGCATGGGTTTTGCAATTCTCACTGAGGGCATCCAGACCATCGTCGCCCTCGCTGAGGAGCTTCGCGGCATGGGTAAGGCGATTGAGGCCGTTGATATCGGCGGCGGTGTCCCCATTGAATACAACTCCCCGCAGCTGAACGAATCACCGTCCTTTGACAGCTATTACAAGGCTCTTCGTGCTGAAATTGGCTCTGCTCTCGACAATTACACACTAATCACCGAGTTTGGCCGAGCTCTCATCGGCCATGCCGGCACCATCCTTTCTCGCGTCGAATATGCCCGCACAGCAGGCGGTAGACACATTTCGACGCTCCATTTCGGCGCAGACATGATGGTTTGGACGACGTACACCAAGGAACACATGCTTCGGCTCCCTTTCGCCGTGTATGGAGGAGATGGTGCCGTCAAGTTCGTCGAGGGCGTTGAGGAGGCGGCTGAGGATGACGTAACCGTCGATCTGGTGGGCCCGCTGTGCTTCTCGTACGATACCGTTGGGTTTGAGCGTCGTATGCCGGCGACTGCAGTCCCTGTTGTCGGTGATCACGTCGCGATGTTCAATGCTGGCGCGTACACGTTCGCAGTGTGGTCCAAGTTCAACTCCCGCGCCACGCCTCGCATTGTTATGGTTAACGGCGATGAGATGACGATCGTGAAGGAAAAGGAAAGCCTTGAGGCTAACCTTGGGTTCTGGGGGTAATGGGATAAAGCTCTGAATCGTTGTTTGAGATCGGATGGCTTGTGGCCGTCAAGTCGCGTTCCTACCATCATCAATTCAAGTCGTGGTTCGGGTGCTTTCCATGGGCGAGCGGCGCAGCATCAACAAATAAAAATGTCAAACAAGCGCATTCCTAGGGCAGGATGAAGACGCCGGAACAGTGATGACAAGCCACAATAAACAGGCGAGCTCGGGCGATTTATGTCTTAGTTGCTGGGGACGATGTCGAGGACCTCCTTGATGGGCTGGCACTGGTCGTTGCACTCAAAGGACCGGCCGTTCGTGAGGATGGACTTGGCGACCGAGATCATCGCGGGGTAGGCCGCGCGCAGCAGGTGGTTGGCGTAGATGACGACGCTGACGCCGGCGTCGGCCAGCTCGCGCTCCGTGATGGCGTTGTACGTGGTGGGCACAACGACGATGGGCGTGTGGGCGTCCTTGGCGCGGAACTGGCCCACGAACTGCAGGATCGTGTCGGGCGTCTTGTCCTTGCTGTGGATCATGATTCCGTTGGCGCCGGCCTCGACGTACGCGAACGCGCGCTCGAGGGCGTCGTCGACGGTGCCGCCAAGGATGAGAGTCTCAATGCGGGCGATGATCATGAAGTCGCTCGTCACGCGGGCCTTGGCGCCCTCGGACAGCTTGTGGCACATCTCGGGGATGGTCGCCTGCTGCTGCGACTTCTGGATGTCGTCGTCAAAGAGCGAGTTCTTCTTGAGCCCGACCTTGTCCTCGATGATCACGGCGGACACGCCGATCCGCTCGAGCGACCGCACCGTGTACACAAAGTGCTCCGTCTTGCCGCCGGTGTCGCCGTCGTAGATCATGGGCTTCGTGGTGCACTCGAAGACGTCGCTGCTGATGGTCCGCATGCGCTGCGTCGAGTCAACAATCTCGATGTCGGGCTTGCCGCGCGACGTCGAATCGGTGAGGGACGACGACCACATGGCGTCGAACTCGGCAGTGCGGTCGTTGGGCAGCGTAACGCTGACCTTCTCGGCGATCAGGCCGCACAGCCCGTCGTGGACCTCGATCACGCGGACCACCTGGGGCGGCGACTGCCCGCACTTGGCGTCGATCAGGCGGCGCAGCTTGGAGCGGCGGATGTCGGGCGTCGTGCCAACCTCCTTGATGGCCTTGTGGAACTGGGTCGAGCTCACGCCCTTGGTGTACTCGAACTCCACGAGCTTGCCGCCCCACTGGGCGAGCGCGTCGACGACGGCCTCGCGGGTCTTGCGCTGGACGCCAGTCTTCCAGTCGTCGCCGTGGACGACGAAGTCGGGGCGCAGCTCCATGAGGTTGGGGACGTAGTCCAGCGTGTCCTGGGGGACGACACGCGCGACGCCCTTGATGCTCTCGACGACGGAGCTGCGCTGCTTCCAGGACATGTAAGGCAGGCGCTTGTAGCTGGCGATGGCCTTGTCGGTCAGAACGCCGACGGTGACCTCGCCGAGCTCAGCGGCGCGGTTGATGATGTTGATGTGCCCGGGATGGCAAATGTCCGCGGACATGGCGACGTAGACCTGCTTGGGAGATGACATTCACTTCTTCAAATCTGAACTGAAACTGTAAAGCCAGTCGCGGGCTGCGTCGCGCGAGAACCATCCACCAGCCGTCGAGAATGGCGTTGGAACACCGCTGCGCGACTCATTGGTTCAACGTGTCTTTGCTATTTCGGGTGATTGCGATTGGAAAATGCTGGGCTGCGGACCGTCGGAGACCCGGCCTGGAAAATGCCGCAGGCGGGGTAATGCGTGACAGCTAACGGCGATATGCGCCAACGCGGGCCGGGGACAGGGCTGCCCTCAGTGCGGTCGTGGCACCTCCGTCAAGTGAGACCATTGCTGGACTCCAACACCCACATACCCAGCTCTCTGCAATGATGGTGGGTGTCCATTGGCGCCGTCAGAAAGTCGGCAGCTTACCCTGCATGTGGGGTCTGCCCGGTATGGCGGCCTCCACTTCAGCCCCCATCTGAATTCACTCGTTCATAACAATAGTACACTGGGGATGGTGGAGCTCGGCGGAGCAGGGAGGCATTCCGGGGGATATTCGACCGCTGACGTCAACAGACCCGCAGAGGCGCCGGTCAGCCCGTCCGTAACCGCCAGCCCGACTGTTTAACGACTCCCACTCTCGGGTCAAAAACAGACAACCACGCTCAGATCAGCATGGACGGAGACACCAACAAGCAATCTGAACTGTTGACAACTGAAATCACTGGAAACCACCAGACAGCGCATCCAGCAGCCGCAACGGTCTCTCAATCGTCTAGCAGCGTTAGAAAGTTCCAGATCTCCAGCGACTACT
>PPCM01001346.1_pt1 | contig 11596 bp, 7 predicted proteins | sample 1555541 | NCBI WGS metagenome assembly PPCM01 (sample SAMN05284479, study PRJNA326546) | Marine sediment metagenome, whole genome shotgun sequencing project. | isolation source: marine sediment | place: Germany: Wadden Sea | collected 2012-09-05 | reverse complement strand
AGGGGTTGCGCTCGTTGCGGGACTTAACCCAACATCTCACGACACGAGCTGACGACAGCCATGCAGCACCTGTCACTGAGCTCCCCGAAGGGCACTCTCTTTTTTCAAAGAGGTTCTCAGGATGTCAAATCCAGGTAAGGTTCTGCGCGTTGCGTCGAATTAAACCACATGCTCCACCGCTTGTGCGGGCCCCCGTCAATTTCTTTGAGTTTTAATCTTGCGATCGTACTCCCCAGGCGGTTCACTTAATGCGTTAGCTGCGGCACTGCGGGAGTCAATACCCGCAACACCTAGTGAACAACGTTTACTGCGTGGACTACCGGGGTATCTAATCCCGTTCGCTCCCCACGCCTTCGCACCTCAGCGTCAGTATTGGTCCAGGAAGTCGCCTTCGCCACCGGTGTTCCTCCAGATATCTACGAATTTCACCTCTACACCTGGAATTCCACTTCCCTCTCCCATACTCAAGTATCGGGGTTTCAAATGCACTTCCGGGGTTGAGCCCCGGGATTTCACATCTGACCTACGATACCGCCTACGCGCGCTTTACGCCCAATAATTCCGAATAACGCTTGCACCCCCCGTATTACCGCGGCTGCTGGCACGGAGTTAGCCGGTGCTTCCTTCAGTGGTACCGTCAAAGCTGGTGGGTATTAACCACCAACCATTTCTTCCCACTTGACAGAGCTTTACGACCCAAAGGCCTTCATCACTCACGCGGCGTTGCTGCGTCAGGGTTTCCCCCATTGCGCAAAATTCCTCACTGCTGCCTCCCGTAGGAGTCTGGACCGTGTGTCAGTTCCAGTGTGGCTGATCATCCTCTCAGACCAGCTAACCATCGAGGCCTTGGTAAGCCGTTACCTTACCAACAAGCTAATGGTACGCGGACTCATCCCCAAACGACAGCTTTCAAGAAGAGGCCGTCTTTGATCATGTCTCCCGAAGGAAACAAAATATCATCCGGTATTAGCATCGCTTTCGCAATGTTGTTCCGAATTCAGGGGTAGATTATCCACGCGTTACTCACCCGTGCGCCACTTTACTCTCTCCCGCAAGCGGGAAATTTCTCGTTCGACTTGCATGTGTTAAGCACGCCGCCAGCGTTCATTCTGAGCCAGAATCAAACTCTCCAATTAAATCTTTCAAGATTTTGCGGCCGCCATTGCGACCTATTGACAAGAGCTTTTGGCTTAAATCTAATTTGTCACTATTCAGTTTTCAAAGATCAATTCTTCTTGCCTCGAAGAGGCTTTTTTCTTCCCCTTTCGAAGAAGACTTGGGGTATCTATACGCTTTATCATGATCGGTCAATCATTATTTTGCATTTGCGTAAAATAAACTCCTTTATGGTTCGTTTTTCCCAATTTAGACACCATATATATACGGGATTTCAAATATCACGCCCAATAGTTTGGGAGCAGGAGCAAGCCCTATGCCGAATTGGGCGACGAACAAAAAGGATGGGGTATCTTTCCAGACAAATTCCCACCAATGTCGAAGTATCTCTAGATGAGCAACAAAAATCCGGCCTGCATTCCCGGCAACATCCCGGTCGCAAAAAAACAATTCGTCGGTTTTATGTTTTTTGTTCAATTTGTTTTTTGGGGGTACCTCCATATCCGCCCAACGCTTAAAAGGGGATCTGCATGCTGACTATCGATGAGAATAAGTGAAGTTATCGATCCGACGATTAAAATCCTCGGGCATGGAAATTCATTAACCTGAATCCAATTTGTTGTCGCTGCCGGTTCGTAACCGAATATCAACCATAAAGTCCCCTAAATACGGCCTCAATTATGGTCAAATAATTTGTAGTTCGTCCATTAGCGGCCGAGGAACTGATTGCGGATTGGGCGCACCATGTTGTGTTGTCTTTTTCCGCCTGCGCCCCCCCTGAGTCAAAGCGCTGATTTTACAACAAATAATTCAAAAGAAACGTCGATCCGGCCACGGGAATAAAGACCGTGGTCCTTTTCGGATATATGACCGTTTACGGCCTGAAACTATTTATTACAGGACCATCATTATTTTGCTCAACAGTCACCTCTGGATTTTTCCGATTAATCAATGATGGTCCTGTAAAAAATCGTGTCTGGAATAATCGCCCACAACATAAGAAATCCGCCGAGCTTCTGAATTACGAAATGTTGTGGTTGGGAAATCCGCTTTAAACTTTTTTACGAGCGCATCAATCAATAATGTTCACCCACATCATCATGCATAGCCTTCACATAATTCGTCCATATTATTTCCACATTTCCCCTCTAAACTATTTCCTAACAATCGGCCGACACTTGCCCAACAAGCGACTGAAAGTCGACCGGCTCCGTGGCGCTCATTAAGGCGGGTTACCCATTTCCATCAAACGGATAGCTTTTATTATCCAACAGTTCCCCCCCTGCCTTATTCGGGTCGATTTGGGTCCAGTACCGTCCACGAAACAGCCCGGATTGCCGGAGAGCATACCGGGCGACACGCGGCATCATGTAAATATTCAAGGAGATATTATGATTTATAAACGATTGATTCCAACAATATGCATCCTCGGTGCTTTATGCATCGGGTTCGGTGCCCCCGACAGGGCTCATGGCGAAGCGCTATGCGCAACCTACAACGCGAGCACCGGAACACTCCATATCCCCAGTCTCGATGCGGGAGACAGTTTTTACCGGCTGGATTTTCAATACTCCGGCGGCTCTTTTCTTCTAACCGATTACGGCAGTGCCGAAGCCACCTCTCTCCCCGCGACATGGAACGCCGCCGACGCAATCCTTCATGCGCCTGCGGTCGATGTGGAATCCGGAACAACATACCGGGTGGACCTGTCGTTTGCGGAAGGAAACGAATTCATCGTTACCGGCCTGGGGGAAAACAGCGGTTCCCTTGCCCTAAATGAAGTTGTTGCCAAGGACGAGGAGGGGGGAAACGACTGGATAGAGGTGTATGCGGTGGGCAACGAGCCTGTAAATCTTGGAGATTACGCCTTGATCGACGACGACCCGGACCACGAAACGGCCTCCCTGCCCCAGGTGACGCTTCAACCCGGTGAATACTATGTGATCCAGGCAACGGACGAAGCCCCGGAAGACGGTTCCGCGTTCGTTCCCTTTAAACTGGGTTCCGACGACGGTGTCGCCCTGTACAACGGTGAAACCCTTGTTGATGTGCTGGACTGGGAAGATGGAGAAGCGGGCAGCGGTGAAAGCTACGGCCGCCTTCCCAACGGCACGGGAGTTCCCCAAACCCTGGTCCCCACGGCAGGCGCCGCCAACGCGGAGGGCACCGGCGACACCGGTAACGAAGACGAGACCGTGACACGCCCGTCCGGGTGGACCGACAGGACCCACTCGAAAACCGCCGATCCCGATTACGATACGGTTTTTCCCGCTAATGAAGTCAAACGGATCGACCTGATCTTTACCCCTTCGGACTGGCAGGCAATGCTCGACGACATGACCGAATTGTTCGGAACCTTTGGAAGCAGCACCAACCAGAGGCCGGGCAACGGCGGCGCTCCTCCCGCCGGGCCGGGGCAAATGATACCGCCCACCACCCCCGGGAACAGCTTTCCCGACACCAACCCCGTCTGGAAACCCTGCACCCTGACGTTCGAGGGGAATACCTGGAATTATGCCGGGGTTCGTTTCAAGGGCAACTCTTCCCTTTCCGGGACATGGCAATCGGGCAACTACAAGCTCCCCTTGCGCCTGGACCTTGATCAGTTTGAAGACACCTATCCCGAGATCGACGATCAGCGCTTTTACGGTTTTAAAAAGCTGAGCCTGTCCAGCAATTACAATGACGACTCCCTGATCCGGGAAAAGGTGATGCCTGAGATTTTCAGGGCGGCGGGGGTGCCGGCTCCGAGAACGGCATTTTACCGCCTCTATGTGGATTACGGCGAAGGCCCCCTCTATTTCGGCCTCTACACCATGGTGGAGATCCCGGAGGAGCCCCTTTTCGACGAACAGTTCCAGAAGGACGACGGCAACCTCTACAAACCGGACGGCACGGGCTCCGCTTTTGCCGTGTACGACGAGGAGAGCATGGACAAGGAGACAAACGAGGATGAGGCCGACTACAGCGACGTGAAGGCCCTGTTCGACTCTCTTCACGCGAGCCGGGATGATGCCGGGACATGGAGAAACGGCCTTGAAAGCGTGTTCGACGTGGACGGGTTCCTCAGGTGGCTTGCGGTGAACACCCTCACCCAGAACTGGGACACCTACGGCATGATGACCCACAACTACTATCTCTACAATGATCCCGGCGACGGGCTTATCCACTGGATTCCATGGGACAACAACGAATCCCTGGGGGTCAACACCCGCACCCCGCTCTCCCTTGAACTCTCTTCCCGGGAAGTCGGCGACGACTGGCCCCTTATCCGGTACCTCATGGACGACCCCACCTACCGGGCGACTTACGTGAACTATGTTTCCCAAGCGGCCCAGTCTGTTTTCAACAGTACGACCATGGAGCCGATCTACACCGAGGCCCATTCGCTGATCCGCTCATATGTCGTGGGGGCTGAGGGCGAACAGAGCGGTTATACCCATGTATCCGGCGAGGCCGCATTCGACGCCGCCCTGAACGAGCTGAAATCCCATGTTCAGGCGCGTTACAATGCGGCCGTGGAATTTGCCGGGTCGGTACAGTAATGATCGCCGGAATCCGCAACCCCGCATACCGCGCCTTATTAAACAATACGGCAACGAAATCCGCGAACCCGGCGCGGAACCATGTGGTTGTTTTAATGGACCATTTCACTTTCAGAAACAGGTGTTCTTAATAGCCGGCTTAACAGTGAATTCCATGCGGGAGAAATTCCCCTGAATGATGTTGGATATAATGAACAATCCGGCCGGTGAGTTGAAAAGACAACCAACCACTTGTCTCTACGGGGCCAACGCCCCAACGGTATCGATTCCTTCGGCCGGTTTGTTGTTACCCCGTGAACGCCCGGGCTGTAGTACACCGCCTGCAGCCCTTTTTTAACCAATGCACCGCTGAATCACCAACCGTACCAGGGAGATATGGTCATGGTCGACATAACCGCATTTTCAACCGCTTCATCAAATTCCGTTTCAACAGGCCCCGTTTACACGGTTCTTCTGGCATTCCTGCTGTCCACGCTGATCGCCGTAACCTATGAGAAAACCTTCCGGGGGTTGTCGTATTCCCGAAATTTCCTGCAGTCGCTGGTTCTATCCGCCATTGTCGCGGCAACGATCATGCAGGCCATCGGTGACAGCCTCGCAAGCGGGCTCGGCATGATGGGGGCCCTGTCCATCATCCGGTTCAGGACGAGCTTCAAGGATCCAAGGGACATTATCTTCATGTTCGCGGCCCTTGGCGCGGGCATCGGCTGCGGGGCAAAGGGGTACGATATTGCAGTGGGCGGCACCCTGGGATTTTGCATGGTTGCCTTTATTCTTCATTATTCGCCCTTCGGCCAACAGAGTATCTTTGACGGGATGTTGCGTTTCAATATTCAGGGCGACGCCGGCAACAAATCGTCACTGGCGGAAATACTGAAAAAACACTGCAAGCACTTCGCCCTGATCACACTTCGGGATATGGCCCAGGGCGAGCGCATGGAGTATGCCTACCAGATCAAGATGAGGAAAGGAAAAGAGAAGGCGGATCTCGTGGACGCACTCAATGACCTCGAAAGCATAAAGGGTATCAGCCTCTTGCTACAGGAAACGACAGTGGAACTGTAATTCATGAAAATGAAAACAACTGAGTTTTCACCATGAACATTAAAGGATATTATCATGAAAGTATTTAAACCGCTGTATCTCGCATGGGGTCTTGCATTGCTCATCACAATCATCATCTCCCCGGAAGATGTAATCGAATTTCAGGGTATTACCGAGCTCAAGAAGATCGCGGAAATATCGGACACACCGGAATCGCCGACAAGGGTAAGCGGTCTGCTCCATGAAACCGTCTCCAACAGTATCAATATCGGAGATCCCGTGAATGTCCGCCCCTTTTCAGGAAACGGGACAAGCGTCATCGGCGAGGTGGTAAAGATGGACTCGAAAATCACGGCATACCCCGGAAGGTTGGAACCCGCTTCCGGAACCCGGAGGTGGGGCAGGGTCGTGGAGATCAGGCTCCCGGAGGAGAACCGTTTTCTCCAGGGAGAAAGGGTAAAAATCCGCTTCCTCCAGAAGCGGGGTTCCTCTATTCTGTCCGGCTTAAAGGCGGCTTTCTCCCTGGGGAATTCATATGCCGCCGTTTCGGGTGACAGCCCCGCCGGCTAACCCTTTTGCCCATGCCCACGGCATCCCGCCCCGCCGCAAACCCGCCCCCCATTTTTTTAGGCGGCACGGTTTACAGACGCCCATTTCCGACCATGGAATATTCCTCCAATCGACACAAAAGGAGCCCCGTCGTGCAGCATCCGTTTCAGAAAAATATTCCATCACTTCTTGAACGTTTCGAACTCAAATATCTTATTCCGGAATCCCTGGTCGATCCGATCTCGGACTTCGCCGCCATCTATTGCGACCTCGACAAATATTCCGAGAGCAGCGACGACGGCTTTTACACGGTAAACAGCCTCTACCTTGATTCTCCGGGATACCTGTTTCTCAAGAAACGGTTGGCCGGCGCCGAAAACCGGTTCAACATGCGTATCCGCTCCTACAACTGCCTTTCCGGCCTCCCCTGTTTCCTTGAAATCAAGCAGAAAAAAAGCGGGGTTTGCAAGAAATTCAGAGCCGTTGTGGATGATGAAAAATGGCACCGGCTTTTCGACACCCCCGGGTACGCGCCCCGGGACGACACCCATGAAGCCGGTACTTCCAGGCTGGATCTTTTTCTCCGGACTGCCCTCAGCCACAATGTTGAACCCAAAATCCTTACCCGGTACAGGCGCAAGGCATACATTTCCAACGTCGACGATTATGCCAGGATTACCTTTGACAAGGCGCTGCAGTACCAGCCGGAAACGCGTTACAACCTTGTACCCGATGAAAATATCATGATTCCATATGACAATTCGGAAAATTTCGATCCGGCCTGCTCCGTTATACTGGAGCTGAAATGCATCACCACACAGGTCCCCAGATGGTTTCTGGACCTCATTTCCCTTTTCAACCTCCAACGGGGCAGCTTCTCAAAATATGTGACAAGCACAAGAGAATCACTGCAACACTTCTCACACTACGACGACAACCACGTGCCCGCCGTCCCGCCCCATCGCCCCTGAAGAATTTCCGGCCGCGAACTCCCCATCCGTGCCGGCGGGATAATCAACGCCCTTTATTATTGGATGAAATACAGTTACAATATCAACAGCGGGTGAGAAAAACCGGTGATCGAGAGTTCAGAGTAGGTGAGAATTTTTCCGCCTCGGAATACGAGTTCGGCAATTTGGGCAAATACAACACGTTTGACATAAGCTACCCGTTAATCGGCAAGCAAGATGTTGACCCAATGCGCGACCCGGGAATTCCGAGCATTGTCCCATGATTGACAAGTTGGAGTTACGGGTAATGAAGATTCAAATATTTTTTCTGATCATGACCTTCCTTTTTTCAGTCAGCACAGCGTCGGCCGATAATTTGAAACTGGGCGGCACCGAATGGCCTCCATACATCGGCAGCAATTTAAAAAAGCAGGGCATCGCAGCCGAGATCGTCACTCGAATATTCAAGCGCGCGGGTCATGAAGTCGAATTTTTGTTTTATCCGTGGAAACGAACCCAGGTATTTGTCAAAACCGGCAAACTGGACGGCCTTGCCATCGCCTGGTACACCGAAAAACGTACCGAAACCATGGGGGTGCTGTATGCCATGGTTTCACCGAAAAACGTACCGAAACCATGGCATACAGCACCCCCTACCTGAACACGGCCGTCGTTCTGATCAAACGCAGGGATGATCCCTTTGTTTTCAATAATATTCAGGACCTTGAGGGAAAAAACATGGGGGTCATTCTCGGCTATGGATATTTAAAGAAAATCGAATCCGCGAATATTCGAAAATCGTTTGTGAAATCCCTTGAGCAGAACCTGCTCAAACTGGTCATCGGGAGAATTGATCTCACCATGGAAGAAAAGCTGAATGCCGAAAGTGTTATCTCCTTAATGCCTGAAACCGTTCGGGACTCCGTGACCATTATCGACAAACCGCTCGAAGTAAAAGAACTTCACATCACTCTCTCAAGAAAGACCCCAAACTACCAAAAGCTTCTGGACGACTTCAACAACGCCTTGAAGACCATGGTGGATGACGGAAGTTACCATCGCACGCTGCACAGCTTTCAATTCCCTCCCCTGCCCGTCACAAAACCGTCTCTGCTCCGGGAACCGTAACCGTTGCCGCTCCAACCCACTGCAAACCGTTTATGAAACAGGCCTGCAACCTTGATAGTCCTGTAAAAAGTCGGCGACCAAGATTTCCGCTGCGACCAGATGTATTCCGGGCGCATAGTCCATACTTCACAGTACGCTCAAAAAATCGGGCTCGGACTTTCCACGGATGCATCAATTATACGCCAAGAAAGAAATCCCACCTGAATATATCTGGAATCGTTTGACATGTAGGGGAGCCCGCATGGGACAATGTTCAGTATTCGCCCCCTGACCGTATTCAAGCGTACCGGCCGGCATGCTCCGGACTCGGAAATTCATCAGTTCGCCGCGAATTATTGGGTACCATATGTCAAGATGCGCTGGGGTTCCTGTTTTCCGGGCACCGAAAGTTGCAAAATGATGGGGGCCTCGGCATCATCGGGATAGAGTCTTTCGTACTCAACCCTGAGCGGGCTCAGGTCAAACACCAGCTCTTCGGTTGGGAAAGCCTCACAGGCATCGTCGTTATCCTCATGGGCAAGATAGATCTCCGCCTGTACCGGATTAGACTCCATAAAGTAGTTCAGGGCCACCAGGGTGAATTCGTGTTCTTCACACCCGCCGCTGTAGGAAACGGTGACCGAAAGCGCATCTTTGTCGACAACGGCACCGTCAAGCTGATAAAGGTCTCCCGGCCACTGGTCCCTTGTTGAGCCGTTGGCAAGCTTAATCGTCGGCACATCATCCGTATTGCGCACGTCTTTCCAAACCGTTTCACCATTCTCCCGATCGGTTAAAAACCCGGGGCACCCACCGTCGCCGTTTCCGATAATTCCACCGTCCGGCCGACAGAGAAGCTCTCCCCTGGAATTGTAAAGTTCACCCATGACATCACAACAGTAAGGCGGAATGTAATAAACGGTTTCATTATTGAACAGCCAGCGGGAAATTTCAACGGGTGGATTTGTTACTGGTTCGGATTTAATCGTATCGATCCGGGTCAATAACCAGGTGGGGAGCGTTTCAACAACACTTGCGGGATCGAGATTCCAGTAAAAACCAAAGGGATCGGATACATTAAAAAAACGGTTCAATGTAAAACGATAATTCCTGTCGCCCATGGCTACCTGTTCGGCAAGTAAAGTATAGTCCTCCTTCATGAGCAGACTTCCCCCGGCACCACACCCCTCGAGCCCCTGTTGGAATCCCCCCTCCCTTGCAGCATCGAGCGCTTCCCTGGAATACTGGAGGAGCGTTGAATCCCCTTCCGGAGGTGTCGGGGAGGCGGTCCACCCGGCGGGAACATCGCACGGGGTGGGAAATGTGATCCAGGTCAGGGTTTCCGGATTCTGTGCGTAGGTAATGACCTGAAGGCAAACATCATCGCGCGAATCAAGCTCGGTCGCTCCCGTCGCATTTGCAAAAACGACACTCCAACCCAGACAGACTGCAACCAGGAAAATCATGGAACCTTTCATTGCGAACCTCCTCGAACATATCTGTAAATTTGTTATTCGGTCGTTTCAGGCATTCACAGCCGCGATTTCATTTTTGCCCCTGCATGATTACCCAAATATCCGGGCGGCACCGGTCTTTTTTTTTAAAAACATGCCGGGCTGGTTTGAAATGTTAACAGATTATACCACATTGTCAAAACCGGTTTCCAACATATAGCCATGTCTTTTTTGCGGTTTCAAAATCCAGGAGTCTTCCTTCCCGCCAATCATTTTTATGCAGAAGCGTTCGTATCGCCAAAGCTCTTTTACCTCGAGTGGTAAGCAGCCTCTTCATTCTTTCTGCCCAATCAGTACTCTCAGAGCAATCCAGCTTTCCTGCTTATATCAGCCGACCGCCCTTTTAGATCACGCCGGCGATCCGGCAACGAGTGTGACTCCCGTGCCGTCGCCATTGAATCAAATACCGTCACCCCAAACCATAAAAAGCCCCTGTCCGGATACTGCATTGGACAGGGGCTTATTGTAAGGTTTCCGGCAGCGTCCTTCTCGGACGCACTGTCTTCCCATGCCGTGCCGGCGGCGCAGTCGAGCTTACCCGCTTTTATCAAACCGGCCGCCCTCTTCGATAAAAGTGGCGAGATGGGGACGGGTGTGACCCAGGCAGCGTCGCTATTGAATTCAAGTGCGCTCCCCCCAAAATCATAAAAAGCCCCTGTCCGGATGCTGCGTTGGACAGGGGCTTATTGTAAGGTTTCCGGCAGCGTCCTTCTCGAACGCACTGTCTTCCCATGCAGTACCGGCGGCGCAGTCGAACTTACCCGCTTTTATCAAACCGGCCGCCCTCTTCGATAAAAGTGGCGAGATGGGGACGGGTGTGACCCAGGCAGCGTCGCTATTGAATTCAAGTGCGCTCCCCCCAAAATCATAAAAAGCCCCTGTCCGGATGCTGCGTTGGACAGGGGCTTATTGTAAGTTTTCCGGCAGCGTCCTACTCGGACGCACAGCTTCCCATGCTGTGCCGGCGGCGCAGTCGAGCTTACCCGCTTTTATCAGAATGGCCGCCCTCTTCGATTAAATAGGTGAGATGGGAACGGGTGTGACGCAGGTACCTATCGCCATTGATTAATTCGGTTTCAAAATAAAAAAAGCCCCTGCTTGATATGAAATCAGGCAGAGGCTTTATATTTTCCGGCAGCGTCCTACTCTCCCACACAGCTTCCCATGCAGTACCATCGGCGCAGTCGAGCTTAACTTCCGTGTTCGAGATGGGAACGGGTGTGACTTCGACGCTATCGCCACCGAAAATTATATTTCGATGTTGCTTCTCAGTTGAAGCGAGACAGTTGATATACTGCTTTGCTTCAATTGTAAAGACTTTTTTCAATCGGGATTTAAGATCTTTTTGCGTTTCATCTGCCTGCTTGTTAAATCAGGCCAAGGTAAAGAGTTGTGGCTAAGCCGCACGGCCTATTAGTACCGGTAAGCTGAATGCATCGCTGCACTTGCACACCCGGCCTATCAACCTTGTAGTCTTCAAGGGGCCTTAAGTCCGTATGTTGCCATACGGAGGGATATCTTATCTTGAAGTTGGCTTCCCGCTTAGATGCTTTCAGCGGTTATCCGTTCCGAACATAGCTACCCAGCAATGCCGCTGGCGCGACAACTGGAACACCATGGGTTCGTCCATTCCGGTCCTCTCGTACTAGGAACAGATCTCCTCAAATATCCTACGCCCACGAAAGATAGGGACCAAACTGTCTCACGACGTTTTAAACCCAGCTCACGTACCACTTTAATTGGCGAACAGCCAAACCCTTGGGACCTGCTC
>PPCM01001344.1_pt1 | contig 11602 bp, 10 predicted proteins | sample 1555541 | NCBI WGS metagenome assembly PPCM01 (sample SAMN05284479, study PRJNA326546) | Marine sediment metagenome, whole genome shotgun sequencing project. | isolation source: marine sediment | place: Germany: Wadden Sea | collected 2012-09-05 | reverse complement strand
ACACGGAGGCGCCATTACCTGCGAGAGCAAGGTGGGGAGCGGCACCCGGTTTCATGTGTTTTTCCCAAGGATCATGATCGATGCCGCCCGCGACACCGAAACCTTTCCCCCCATTGAAATGGGCAAGGAGAGAATTCTATTCGTGGACGACGAGGAGATGCTGGCGGATCTGGGTGAGTTGATGCTCAAAAGGCTGGGATATCGGGTGGTGACCATGACCGATGCAAGGCAGGCCCTCAAGATGTTCATGGACAATCCGGACCGGTTCGACATGGTGATCACCGACATGACCATGCCCAACCTCACGGGCGCGGAACTCGCCGAACGGATCCTTGCGAAACGTCCCGGGATTCCCGTGATTCTCTGCACGGGTTACACGAACCTCATCACCCCCGAAAAGGCGAAGGCAATGGGTATCCGGGAGTTTCTCACCAAGCCCCTGACCGCCGTGGAGCTTGCAAGCTCCATCAGGAAAGCGGCCGAGTGGCACGCCTGATTCACCCCTTGTCCACGGTCACCCTGTTTCTGCCGGCCTCCTTTGATGCGTACAGGGCCTTGTCCGCCCGCTGGATAAACTCGTTCTCGGGCTCGGGGTTCCTGTAACGGGCGATCCCGAAGGAGAGGGTGATGGCGCCCACCGGTTCCCCCGTATCCTTTCTTGTCCACTTCTTTTTTTCGAAATGGGCCCGGATCTTCTCCGCCAGCACGGCGGCTCCGGACAGGGGGGTATCCGGCAGGATGACGACGAACTCCTCTCCCCCGTAACGGGACGCGAAATCCTTGCCCTTGATAAAGAGCTTGATGGTTTCGGCCGTCATCTTGAGCATCATGTCGCCCACCAGGTGACCGAAGCTGTCGTTGATCCGCTTAAAATGGTCGATATCGGCAAATATCAACACCAGCTCCTTTGAAGAACTCCTCGCCATGTTGATCTCCCGGGAGATGGCCACATCGAATGCCATGCGATTGGGAAGACCCGTCAGGGCGTCGGTGGTGGCCTGGCCCTTTATCTCCTTCAGCTCGCTCCTCAGGTACTCGATCTCCTCGCGCGTCGAGGCAAGGCGCTCCCTGAGCCCCACGCTGGAACTCACCAGGGTTTTGGCCTCCTTGACGATGCTGTCCACGATTCCCCTGATGGCATCGATCTCCGATTCGCTGCCGAGCCTCACGTTATAGGATTCCAGGGCACTGTTCACCCTTTCCACATCATCCTGAACCGTATCGATATACTTGGGCATCTCCATCAACAGGCGCCTGAGTTCGTTGAACACCTGTTCGCTCCTGAGCTTTTGCTCATCGGAGATAAACCTTTTGTACAATCCGTTGTTAAGCTCCGAGGTAAAGGGCCGATTCTCCTTGAGCAGGGAATCGACGGCCTTTCTCAGTTTCTGATTGCCGCCGGCGACATACTCGTACCACACAAGGTAATTCACCGGGTTTACGGGGATCTTGTACTCCCCCATGTATTTCAGGGCCAGCCTGAGGTACTCTGCGGATTTCTCTATGGTTTCTGTATAATGCATACCCTTCTCACATATTAATCGGCGGTTCCGCGCCCTTTTTCCGAAAGTTTAAGACGCACCGCCCCGGAGAGTTCCTCGGGGGTAAAGGGTTTCTGGAGCAACTCGGCGCCTCCCTCCATAACCGTGTAGACATCGTCGGGCACGATATCCTCTCCGGCATACCCGGACATGTACAGAATCTCCACCCCCTTTTCCACGGCAAGCACCTCTTTCACCAGGTCCCGGCCGCTTGCCCCAGGAAGCATGATGTCCACCAGCAAGAGCTCGAATTCCCCGGGCCGATTCCTGATAATCTCCATCGCCTCTCCGGGCTCCGCCGCCTCCACGACGTCGTATCCCAACCTTTCCAGGGCCTGGGCCACAAAGCCCCTGAAGGCATCGTCGTCATCCACCACAAGGAGCGTCGCGCCGGCCCCCGACGGTTTCACCGATTCCCGCCCCACCGGCTCCGCGCACTCTTCCAGCGATGCATGGGCCTGCCTTGCAAGCCGCGCCTCCCGGTCCACCATTTTCTCAATCCGGTCCAGTTCTTCCCTGGCCCGGGCAAGCACCCCCTCCAACCCGGGCGTATGGTCATTGCTCATTCAAGATCTCCATTACGGGCAACCGCGGGCCCGTCCGCTTAGGCAAACAGATCGGTTTTTCCCATGCCGGAGTCCGAAGGCCCCCCGTCCGGGCAGTTGGGTACAACGGGTGAACCCGCCGTCCCGTCCAGGCTCCAGGCTCCACCGGACAACCCTGAGCTCTTACTTAATCAAAATATTACTGAATATCAATTGTTTTTAGATTATTCGGAACCGATGGGCGTATCGGTCGATCCCCAGCGCCGTGCCCCCATCAACCGCGGGCACGGAGCAGGACCGCCCCAACGGCCGTTCCCGGGCCGGAAGCGGGCGCTTGCCCGATTCAATCATGATATTATAGTGAATTTCAGTAAAAAGCACAAAGCTAAATTGATTTTTCCCAAGGGAAGCTTCGCCCGGACCATTCCGGCCGCTCGGCCTCGAAAAACCGGGTGCACGGAACGGCCCGGCCCGGGAAGATCACGGAAGGATTTTATACGTAGGCGTCGATTTTCCGCCCCCTGAAGTCGGCAGCCGCCTCTTTTGCCGGCACCCTTGCCCTTCCACGGGCGACAGGCGGTTGTTTTTTCCGTTCCGCGGCGGCGTTCTTTCCCGCGGCGGCGGTTCTTTCGGGCGGGGTGAGCTGTTGAACCGTGGACCTGATAAGCGCCTCTTTTTCAAGCTGCGCCGCGCCCCCAAGGCCCCGGGCATCAAGGGGGAGTATCTGAGAGTTCAGGGCCTTGAGCGCATGGGGCCCCTGCTGCACAACGATGTTGAGGTTGGGTACGGTAGTCATGACGATATTGCCTTGAATCGCGTTTTCCAATACCATGCCGGCCCTTTCGAACAACACGCGCACGCGCCGTTCGTCATGCCGGCGGCTTTGTCACAAGGAGGGAGGAGACGATCGGTTACCCGGAAAACCCGGCACCGATGCCGTCGAAACGTTGTTACAACCATAAATTAACGACGATCGGGTAAAAAGCCGCGGCACCGCTTCGGCATTTTATCCGCGGCACCACGACGCCCGTTCGGCAGCGGCCCCGGCGCAACCCGTTTCACGGGAAAAGGCGGCGCCCGTCCATCGCCGATTAAAGCCCTTGAAATAAAAAATCGTTTTGATTTCTACCCGCAAGCAGTGGTATAGTCGGTTATAAGCAAAACACGTTAAAGGCACCCTGCCCGGAGGAGAGATTCCATGCCCTTAAAACTTCTTCAAGAAAACAAAAAGTTCGAGATCCAGCTTTACAAGAGACCCAAGGAGTTGCGAAAGCTCCGGGAGACCCACGTTGCATTCTCCGGCTCGCCCGGAAAGCATTCCCATCTTCCGGAAAAGATCATACTCGTCGCGGACCCTTACAGCAGCAATACCCATTATTATGAATTCAATATCGACGACATCGCCTTTGCCGAGGAGCTTCCCAGTATCGTGAACCTTGCCGGGGAGACCGTGCCCATGGCCAGGATATGGGTCCGTAAACGCTCCATCGGCGTGAGGGCCACCCCCTTTCGCGTCGAGGACACCACCCTCCCGGACAACGGTTGATTCAAGGCGGGGGGCCTGTCCCGGGCCCCCGGGAAACCCGAGGGATGCCGCGGCCCCTTTCCTTGAAAATGCGCCGGGTTGAAAGGCGCCGCAACGCTTGCTCACGTATGATCCGTCATTATAATATGATAAACTTACACCGCCCGCGCCCCCTGGGCAACACCGGCGGTTTCACGTAAATTCACGCCGGCGCGGCCGGGGAGAAACGACTCCTTATCCGCGTTCCCCTTTCGGTTGCCCCTGTTTTCAAGAAAGGAGGATTTCATTCACCGTGCCCACCCGCCCAAGGAAACATGAACCACACGTTTCAGGAGGAAATTGAATCCACATGGAAAAAAAACCGGAGCGCAGAAAATATAAACGATATCCGGCAAAAGAGGGTGTGTACGCACAGCCGGGGCCGGAATCCAATATCGTCGGTCAGATCGTCGACTTCAGCAGGGGCGGCCTCTGCTTTCGCTACCTGTTCAATGCCGAACAGGTTGAAAAAAGACGCGGGACCCTCTTGTCCATCCGCAACAACGGCGTCTCCATAGAGATGCTCCCCTGTAAAACCGTTTGCGACGCCGGGTTCACCCGCGCGCCCTGTTGCACCATGGATGTGGAGACAAGACTGCGCAGGGTGAAGTTTGGACCGCTTTCCCACAACAAGGCCTCCCAGCTGGAGTATTTTCTCGGCATCAACAAGGATAATTGACCCCGCTTCCGTCGGGGCAGATCCCCTCCCCCCCTTACCCGCCCCTTAAAAAAACAGGCATCGCCGTGATTCCGCGCTTTCGCGCGGCTTTCTTACGAGCACCTTCTTTCACCACCATGAAGATATCCCATGGGTCCGGTTTGCTTCCGGGGCCTTCCGGAGGGGCTCAAGGCACCCGGGCCGCTTCACGGATATCAGCCGTTTCGCCCGTCCGGTTTACTTACCGACCATCCGGGAGATCATCCGCCCCCTCTTTGCTCGCGCCCCGCCGTGTCGCCGCCCTGTTTTGCCATGACGGGGTTCGAGAGATCGTGTATCTTCCGCCCGGGTCAACGGCAAAAGCCTTCCCGGGGGAAAATCTCCTTGAATTAATCTCCATATGACGTTATTTGTAAAGGAAACAGCTTCTTTTCCAGCCCGGAGGCCGCAACTTACAGCCGCTTTTTCCGATCTGTTCCAGGGCGGCTTACCCGGCTTCACGGTCATCTTCGGCAAGGTCGTGTCCTAATTTTCACATCACCCGGCGAGGAGAGTAAATGAAAGACAAGGGAAACTATATTCGAAGGGTCACATGGCTGGGGATGATACTGAACTTCATCCTCGCGGCCGCGAAACTTGCCGCCGGCATCGCAGGTTCCAGCCAGGCCGTCGTGGCGGACGCGGTTCACAGCCTCACCGACTGCACCACCGATGTCGCCATCATCCTCGGCTCCCATTACTGGTCCAAGCCCCCGGATTCCTGCCACCCCTACGGGCACGAGCGGATCGAAACACTGGTGACGCTCTTTATCGGCATCGTGCTCCTTATCGCGGGAATCGGAATCGGATGGGACGCCCTCGGCTCCCTCAGGGGGGAGGCAAAATCCCCCCCCGGCTGGATCGCCTTTCTTGCCGCAGCCCTTTCGGTGGTGGCCAAGGAGATCGCCTACCACTGGACGATCCATGCCGGAAAAAAGGCGGAGAGCACGGCCCTCATCGCCAATGCCTGGCATCACCGGCTGGATGCCGCGAGCTCCATCCCCGTTCTCATTGCCGTGGGCGGCATCATACTCTTTCCCTCCTGGACCTTCCTGGACCAGGTGGGGGCCGTGATCGTTTCCCTCTTCATCATCATCGCCGCCGTCAAGATCATCTGGCCCGGACTCAAGGAGTTCGTGGACACCGCCGCCCCCGGGGAGGTCACCCACATCATCGAAACCCTTGTCCTCGAAAACAGCGCGGTGGCCCAGGCCCACAAGGTCAGGACCCGGTACACCGGAACGGGCCTTCTGGTGGACCTTCACATCGTCGTCGACAGCAAGCTCACGGTCCTTGCCGGCCACAACATCGCCCGCGCGGTAAAGGAGAAGCTCCTCAGCGACGGGCCCGGCATAAAGGACGTGATCATCCACGTGGAGCCCCTTGAAGAGGCCCTGGAGGAGGCGGGGCCATGACGTTTCTAAAGGAGGTGCGCAAGGCGGAAAAGCGGATCCGGCCCTTCATTATCAGGACCCCCCTTGTCCACTCCCCCACGTTTTCCCGCATGTTCGACTGCGAAGTCCACCTCAAACTCGAAAACCTCCAGAAAACCGGTTCCTTCAAGGTCAGGGGGGCCGCGAACAGGATAGAGGCCGCGGGGCCGGATGAGGCGGCGGGCGGCGTTGTGGCCGCATCCGCCGGAAACCATGCCCAGGGGGTGGCCGTTGCCGCAAGCAAGGCCGGCATTGCCTCGGTGATCGTCATGCCCGAGTGGGCCTCCATCACCAAGCAGGAGGCGACCCGCGCCTACGGCGGCCGGGTGGAGCTTTTCGGCAAGGGGGTGGAGGAGAGCCTGAACAGGGCACGGGAGCTGGCAGGACGGGGGATGATGTTTATCCACCCCTTTGACGATCCGGACATTATCGCGGGCCAGGGCACCGTCGCCCTGGAGATCATGGAGGATCTGCCGGAAACGGATATGATCGTCGTTCCCCTTGGGGGGGGCGGGCTGATCTCGGGTATCTCGGGGGCCGCAAAGGCCCTGAACCCCGGGATTCGAATCATGGGGGTGGAATCGGCCGGGTGCCCCTCGGCCCATGCCGCGCTCAGGGAAAAACGGCGGGTCACGGTTCGGGCGGACGCTTCCATCGCCGACGGCATCAACGTGAAAAAGGTGGGAAAAACCACTTTTGAGTTTATAAGGAAATATGTGGAGGGGATTATCCTTGTGGAGGAGGATCTGATCGCCTCGGCCATCCTCATGCTCCTGGAGCGTAAGAAGATCCTGGCCGAAGGCGCCGGGGCGGTCTCCCTTGCGGCGCTGCTCAAGGGCGGGCTTTCCATCCCAAGGGGGAGCCGGGTGGTGCTGGTGATCAGCGGCGGCAACGTGGACAGCCCCCTGCTGGATCGGATCATCCGAAGGGGCCTGCGCGGGAACGGAAGGATCATGCGCCTTTCCGTAACCCTGGCCGATACCCCGGGCTCCATGGCCCGGTTGCTCAAAAGGATCGCCGACCTTTCGGGCAATATCCTGAGGATCCACCACGATCGGAGCCGCATCGATCTGCCCCTGTTTCACACCGGCGTTGAGCTGGAGATCGAAACCCGCGGCAGGGAGCATGTCGCGGCCCTGGAACAGGACCTGAAGGCGGCCGGCTATGCCGTGACACTCATGCCCTGAATTGATCCGGGCCGACCTCCCGTCGGCATTACCGGTCGGCCGGGTCGGCGGGGGAATCGGACGACGACGACGGGGCGGGGGTCCTCTCCTTTACCTCGGGTTCTTTCATGGAAAGAAGAATGTGAAAAATGGCCCCCCGGCCGTCGGGATTGTCCTCGCACCAGATCCTTCCGCCGTGATTGAGCACCACCTCCTTGACCATGGCAAGCCCGATCCCCCAACCGCGCCGCAGCGCCCGGTTCGTGGTCCGACCCTGGTAATAGCGGGTAAAGATCGTCTCCTTTTCATCATCGGGAACCCCGCCTCCCCAGTCCACGACGGAAAGCTTCATCTCATCGCTTCTCTTTCCCGCTTCCACGGCGAATCCGGCCTCGACCAGCACCTCCTTGCTGTCCCGTGAAAATTTCAACGCATTGGAAATAAGGTTGCGCAGAACGAACTCCATTTGATAGGGGTCAAACCAGAGAAACATGGGCTCGACGGGCGCCCGTACCGACACGTGCTTTCCCGAGAGATCCCTCTCGATTTTAAACTGTTCGTCAACGAACCCCCTCAGAAATTCACAAAAATCAAGGTGTTCCATTTTAAATTCGTTTCTGACCTTATCCTGTCTGGCATAGGCCTGCAGCTGCCGCATCAGGACGGTGATGCGCTCCCCGCCCTTGTTGATGCCCGTAAGGTAGCGCCCCGTGGCTTCCATGTCCTGCTGTTGAACACTGGCCTTCGCCATCCGCGCGAGGTTGGTCACCGTGCCGGCGGGGCTGATGGCCTCGTGGGCGATGTTTCCGGCCAGGATGTCCTTTCCCTCGCTCTCAAGCTTGAGCTGCTTCAGGCTTTCCTCCAGTTCCCTCTGTTTTCTTACCCGGTCGGTAATATCCATCAGTACGGCGGTGAACAGGTATCCCCCCGTTTCCAGCTCGATCCTTGAAACTGAAAACTGGAGGGGAAAAACCTCTCCGGAGACACGCCTTCCCGTCGATCGGCCGGACCACCGGTTCACCCTCTTGACGAAGGATTCCTCCTGGATCACCGGGGGATTGTCCTGGAACCCCTTCCTTGCTTCGGGAATGAGGGTCTCCAGAAACATCTCCTCCTCTTCGACGTCGGGCATGCGAAAAACATCCCTTGCGACCTCGTTGGCCCTGGTAACCCTTCCCAACCCGTCGAAGGTGATCACGGCGTCCGGCGCGCTCTCGATGATATTTTCGAGCAGCGCCTCGCTTTCCCGGCGCCTCATCTCGGCGTCCACCCGATGCGCGATCTCCATGGCCAGATCATAGTTCTTGACTTCAAGCAGCTGGGCCTTTTTCTCCAGGAGGCGGTTCTTCTCGTCGAGGAGCTCCCTTTTTTCCAGCACCTTGTTCCTGAGGATGATGTTGAGTTCCTCGATCTCGGAATTCAAGGCCCTGAGACTCGAAAGGCTGGCAAGGGTCTCCTGTTTCTCCCGAATGTCGGCGATGGCCTGCTGCACCCGCCGAATCATCTCTTCCTGATCCACGGGCTTGGTGAAGTACCCTTCGATCTGCCTGTCCGCAGCTTCCCTTGCCACGTTGATATCGTCCGCGCCGGTGACAAAGAACACCCCCATGCCCGGGTGTATCCTGCGCATGCTTCCCAGGAGCTCGAGTCCGTTCATCTCGGGCATGGACATGTCCAGGAGCGCCACGTCAAAGGCCTCCCTGCCGGCAAGGGCAAGCGCTTCCTTGCCGCTCAGGCAGGAGGTCACATGAAACCCGCTTTTCTCGAGTACGAGGCTCATGCTCTGGAGGTTTCCCATATCATCGTCAACCATGATGATCTTGCCGTTATCCTGGACTGTGTTCATTTTTTTCTCCTTTTAAGCGGTAACCGCAGTCTTCAACCCCGGAAATTCACGCGCGATACAGGGGAATGCTCCCGAGGGGACGGTTCCGCAGTTTTCAAACCCCACGTGGACGGGATTTTCCCAAGGGCCGGGCCACGGGGAGAATCACCGTGAACGTGCTGCCCGTGCCGGGACGACTCTCCACCTCGATGCGTCCTCCGTTTTCCTTGACCATCTCCCTTGTGATGGTGAGCCCCAGTCCGATCCCCTTGGCCCGCGTGGTGAAAAACGGCTCGAACAGACGATCCATATGCTCCGGGGCGATTCCGGGCCCCGTGTCCTCCGCAGCCACGGCCATCTCATCGCCCTTGTCCTCGGACGTAAACGTGAGCCTGCCCCCCTTGGGCATGGATTTCACCGCGTTGACGATGATGTTTCGGAACACCGTTTCCATCTGATCCGGGTCCGCGGAAAGGGCCCTCATCTCTCCCACCCTGTTGTCGAGGATCACCCTCTCGGGAAGGCGCAGGGAGCCCAGGGTATCCTCCAGCAACTCATTGATGAGCACCCGCTTCATCACGGGGGCCTTGGCGCGGGAGAACTCCGTCAGACTCGTGATGATCCGCTCGGAGTTGACGATCTCCTTCTCCAGGATCTCCATGGTCTCCCCTATTTCGGGCTCCGGATCTTCCAGGGCCATGTTCAGGAAAAACACGGCATTCTTGATGGCCCCCAGGGGGTTTCTGAGGTCGTGGCTGATGCCGCCGCTCACCCGCTCCAGGAGCCACATCTTTTCATTGTAGAGACGTTCCCCCCACTCCCGGTTGCCCTGTTCGCGGATCTCCGCCTCCCTCTTTTCGATCCTCTTGATCCAGATCGCACCGCCCAGCGCCATTGAGGCCGTCAGGCCGAGGCAAATGAACGGAAGGGGCGAATCGTTCGGGGAGGACGCGTCCCGGTTTTTCACCACCGCGTTCCGGGGAAGCCCTCCCGGGGACAGTTCGTGCTTTTTCAAAAGGGGGTAATCAAACACCGGGAACGGCCCTTCCCGGCTCACCCCCGGCCCCTGTCCGCCGATGATCCCCCTGGCCATGGTCCCCGCCTTTATTCCACTGGAAATGCTGTCCGAAACGTATCCACCCACGGCGATTTTACCCACCGCATAATTCCACACGGTGTAAACCGGCACCGAAGCGGGCAGGGCGGCGTTCGCCGGAAGGGAGGCGCCCGCCGCATTGAGCCACACCAGCAGGGTTTTTTCGGGGTGATCGACCATTCGCCCTCTCCAGGCGGGATCGGAAAAATCCCCCACCGCCACACCGTCTCCCCTTGCGGCGGCCCCCATTGCCCTGGTCCTTCGCAGCACGCCGTCCGGTGTGTCGTCCGCCGACACCAGGACAATTTTCCTGCGGGGATGAAGGGAAAGGGCCAGTTCCACCGTTTTTGCTTCCCCGGGCGTTTCCAGCACGCCGAAGGTTTTATCCCGTGCCGCCGCCTTCTCCGGGGTCTCCTCGATGCCGCAGAAGACAACGGGAACCTCCGGGAACAGCTTCGAGCGGAACTTCATCAGAAACCCCAGGGCGCCGCCTCCCACCGTGATGATCACGTCCGGTTTTTCAGTGTACTTTCTCCCGATAAGATTCGCGTGATGGGATTCGCGAGATGGGAAAACCGGCCCCGCCATGTCCAGGTGTTCCACGTGGAGCCCTACCTCGGGCAAAATTGTCCGGGATATGCCCTTGATCAGGGCATCGCCCCTTGCGTGGCCCCGGTAAAAGGTATTGAGCAGCAGCACCGATCTTCCGGGGGGGACTTCTCCTCCCCATGACCGCGGCGGAAAAAGGAAGTACATCTCTCCAGCAAACAAACAAAGGAATATACCGAAGACGCGGATCAATACGCCCCTCTTTTTTTTTCCAACGGGTAAACCCGATTCCGTCGCCATCTCCTTATCCCTTCAATACTTCGTTTTCCATTAAATATTAAAGAATAACCGGCGTGCGAAGGAGAAACAAATGCCTGGATAAATGCCGGCGATTGACGGGAACCGACATCATTATTCATTAAGGCAGGAGAGAATTATATCTTGTCTCATATTATCAGCCCCCTCTCGATTTATCAATTACATTTTTAAGGCAAGCTGTTTTATTTCCCGGGGCGTCGCTACTCCCCGGGCCGTGATCGACACGGACCCTTTTTCCGGAAAGACCCCATCCGCAGCGGTGCCGAATGGGCACGGGATTAGAGGAAGAAGGAAGAAGAGCCGGGGCAAGGGCCCGGCGGACAGGGGCGGAAATGGGGCATCCCCCACGGGCAATGGGTGTTCGAGGTTTACAGGGGGGGGCAAAACGGAATGATCACGTGGGGAACAGGTACACCGAAAAAAAAGCAAGGAAAACTTCTTCACCGGCTTTGGATAAAACCATGAAAAGGCGTTGCCGAGGGGTACTTTCACGGGACAGGCCGCCGCCCGCCCAAGGGGCGTCGGCGGCATCGTTTCCATGGAAACGATGCCGGGACGCGGCGCCCCGGCATCATCCGAAGGAGAGGTCAATGCACCGACCCGAGAATCCTCTCCACCTTTCCCAGCACATCGTCCATTTCAAGGGGCTTGGTGATATAGTCCGCAGCCCCCATCTCCTTGGATTTTTTTGCCCCGTCGCTGGAGACATGCCCCGTCACCATGATCATCTCCATGGCCGGATTCGTCTCCTTCAACGGATTCAAAAGTTCCATCCCCCCCATGTCGGGCAGGCTGATATCGAGAAAGGCGATACTGAACCTGTTGTTCCTTGCCTTGTCCAGGGCATCGCGCCCCGTTTCGGCTACAT
>PPCM01001343.1_pt1 | contig 11606 bp, 4 predicted proteins | sample 1555541 | NCBI WGS metagenome assembly PPCM01 (sample SAMN05284479, study PRJNA326546) | Marine sediment metagenome, whole genome shotgun sequencing project. | isolation source: marine sediment | place: Germany: Wadden Sea | collected 2012-09-05 | reverse complement strand
AGCGGAAAGATACTGTTTATAATGTCCCTAAAGTGCACCAAGCCGAATGGCCCGCGCCGGCCCCTTGGGAAGGGGCCACGTGCCCGGAGCCGAGCAAGAAGCACGGCCCTACGGTTGCGGCGGGCCCAGCCCCCAAACCAAAGCAGGCCACCCCTATGGTCCCCCGGGACCATCCCTACTGGCCTTGCCAGGAGGCTAGTAAGCTGTAGGAGGCAGCTTGCGCCCGGCCAGGGCGTGAGGGTCGCCACGGCTCTCGGGGCGGCTGGGATCCCGGTGGTGATACCCGGATGGCCCGCTTTATAACACTTTATAGCGGGCGATTTAGTGTCGAGTTTCGGACAATCATCCTTTCATAAATCATTCGTTTGGTACTCTTAGGCATCTGCCAGTTTGGCTCGCCAGCATGGCGAGGACCATTTTTAGGAATATTTAATAATTGGATACATCCCGAAAAACGCAAATTAGGCCCGAGACGCCAGGATGACGCCCTTACGCCCCGGACGCGTCCGTCCAGCAAGTTTGGTGTGAAGACATCTGACTTTATAGTTGACGGTTTGTATAGAGCTGCGCAAACATCAATCATAAATCACTCGTTTGGGTTTCCTGTGGCGCAAGCGCGTGCGTTTTAGGTTGGAGAATAGTTCTTTACAGACGAATTCCCTCGCATCTTCTTCCGTCTTACCGTACCCTACCTTACCATACCTTTCCTTACGAATCTCATTTTACCAGCATAACAGACGCATTGCACATAAAATCGTCGAATTATCCTTTCTTGAAAACGATGCCCGTAAATAGTGACAAGACAATGCCAAATGCCGGTATCGTCCCCAAAAGGACAGTTTCATATTTCTTTAACCAATTTTCATTAACTTGAGGTAAAAATCACCGTTCGCAATCCCAGGTTTGGTCATCATTTACACTATCTTATATTCCACTATTCTTCCCTATCTCTGAATCCCCAGCAGATCCATGATCCGTGCGGTCCTATTCTGATTCCTACTCCCCCAAGCGTCCGAGCAGTCATACAACAGCTGGAGCTCGGATCCCGGCAGCTCGACCTTCTCCTCCTCCCCCTTCTCCGGTAAACATGCCTCTCCGTGCACAAGGCGGACCATCTCGGCGGCGATGACGTTGGTGACGCGGGCCACGACGGCTGGCCCCGAGTCGTCAGCGTCGAGTAATCCCGCCAGATAAGCCTGTCTGGCGGTCGGGTCAAGCGGGTGGGCTGCAGCCTTGGCGAGGGCCGCCCGCATGGTGCCGGGGACGATGTGACCTAACCGGCCGATGGACGCACTAATGTTGTTCTTGACGGGGTCCTGCGCCGTGTAATCATCGGCGTTGATCGATACGGTTGACGTCAGGGCGCCATCCTCCCTCCGAACCATGACGATCGACGTGGCGAGGTGGGGCCATTCAGCCAGGGCGGCGCGGGCCACGGCGCCCGGGTTCATGACCGTCCGCATGGTCTCCTCGGCGGGGACGGGCGGGAACGCCGTCATCATGTGGATCAAACGCGGAGACGTGGAAGATCGCGTGAGATCGTTGATCTTGGTCGCCAATGAGGCGAGCGCGATGGACACGTTCTGTCTCTTGTCGTCCACGGTGACCCCCGCCACAAGGATCGTCGGCGGCAGGTACGGTGCTATCTCGTGGAGCAGGACCTTATGGTTGCACTTCTGCGACATGTTGCCGAGGATCGGCTTGAGGCCGTTCCACGCGGCACACATGTCCGTGACATCTACGTCGGACCCGGCCAGGATCGTCTCCAGCGTGTCCGAGGCACCGTACGACGTCTTGTTGATGATGGTGATCGCTCGGTTGACAAGGGTCAACGCGCGAGAAATCGGGCGGAGGAGGCCGAGATTGGCGATGGCATCAATGTCGCCCTTGGTCTGCTCGACAGGTGTCGGCAGGCGACTGGGGATGATGCTGTACTTGAGCACATTGGCGTTATTGACTCGCATGCCTGTAAATGCATCCTGGACCGCCGCCGAGTCGCCAAGCATGACATCATTAATATGCTTGAGAACGGCAGCGTCCGACGTACTGCCCGACTTCAGCGACGCGGTGACCTGCGCCTCTCGCGTCGCCTGGTCAGCCACGGTCTTCATGTCGGCGGTCTCGTTGAGAAGGGTAGCGACGCCGTGAACGATGAACATCACAGCCTCGATGCCCCACGTTCGTTTGGCCTTCTTCAGCTCCTCCTGCAGTTGTTGAATGTGTACGGCCGCAGCTTGCGGCTTATCGCTGATGTTGACCACCCGTGCTATGGTCTCTACAACAGCCCGGATGGCCCGCATCGCTACCTTACTGGCCGCCCCCATCTGTGGGTGTTGTGGGTCCACCATCTCCACCGCTGACCGGTAATCCCCCGTGGGCACGGCCCGCAGCTCCTTGTCTTCGGTGTAGCTCGTGTATTGCCCCCTCAGCCGCTCTGGATGGTGGCTCTCGGCGGTGTTCTTAACGCCCCAGATCCGCTTGAAGTCGGGCTGCTCCTCTCCGCGCTGGGCCAGATGGTCGCCCTGCAGCCTGCCTTCGCACCCGTTAAGCGCCCCGCCGCACGCTCGATTCTCCTCTGACATCTTGGCGTACGTCTGGCCGCATCCACTGAGCAGCTTCAACCCGCCGCAGAGCTTGCACACCAATATAGAGATCGGCCTGGGCCGCGTGCTGATGTCTTCCCGAACGTTGATCAGGAAGGTCGGGAGCGGCGCCTCGGGGTCCTCCACGGATGCCTTCAACGCCTCCCACTCGGGGATGTGGTCCTCGATGAACGCCTCGACCAGGGCACACGTCAATGCGTTGGACGGCCGGGTCTTGTCTGCGGCGTCCCACACGGCCTTTTGTCTTCGTCCGTCGAGCGGCAGGTATTGGTAGCCGACAGCCTGCATGGTAGACTCGTTGCAGAGGGTGACGCCGGTTAGGGCAGGGTCGGTGGCGATGCGGCCCGCGAGGTCGGCGTTGCTGTTGGCTAGTAGACGCAGCACCGCCAGTTGGAAGACCTGATCGTTCTTGGGCACGGCATCACCGGGCACTTTCTTCTCGATGTAATCCTGGGCACATTGAATGTAGTAAGCCTCAGCGACGGCCATCGCGGACCCAGGGAGCCCCTCGAGGACGGGCATGGCAATATCGGCCGTGTGTGTCGGGAACGTGAGGTGGGCGGCCTGCACGATCTCAGGGGCCAGTGGGATGGCCGCCGCAGTCTGAACGGCGAGCGAGGAGCCAGATAGAGTCGTACGGAACACGTGGTTGGCGATGTCTTGGTTGGTGGGTGCGGCCTTCAGCACTTTAACGCCAACATCAATGGTCACGGGACGACAGGATGTGTAGGCCTCGAACACGGGCACAAGCCTGTCAACGAGCTGCAGGAGGCCGATGAGGACATCAACGGGGCAGTCAATGGCCGCATCGGGGACCGTCTTCCGTGCCGCGGCGATGCACGAGAGAGACAATGCACGATCCGATCCGCTCGGGGCGATGGACGGGAGGATCGACCACACGGCGTCAATGACAACGTCGAGAGTGGATAGGGTGGTCAATAAACCTTCGATGGTCGTGACAGGCGAGGGGGGGATGTACTGGGTCAATTCGATGAGTGGGACCACGCGCGGGTCAGCCTGGACGGCAGCGACGAGCCCTGCGAACGTCATGACGAATGGTGTGCCCGTAACACCCTCAATGAGGCCGGGGAGGAGCGCCATCCATGGCCTGGGGACGCTGTACGCCGCCTCCAGATACGTCGGGATATCTGGCCCGACATCCGACGGCTGGCCTGTTGTGGTCAACTCATATATCGCGTGGTGCCAATCCCGACCGATGGTTGTATCGAGTGGGGGCGACCGGAGGACGTCGACCAGCACACGCGGGGTCGATCCGGCCATCTTCTTCCCCGCCGCCATGCCTATAAACGCGGTGTGGGCGAGGATCATGTATTTGGCGATGCCCGCGACATCCATGGTCTCGACCGGCCCGGCGTTACAATACGTGATGAACGCCGCGGTGTCCTTGATCGCGTTGGTCAGCCCGTCGCGCAGCTTTGTCATGATTGCCGTGGAGTCGCCCGTCGGCACCATCATGCTATCGATGTTGATCGCCAGTTTTAGTGCGGTCAGGAACATGGGTGTACCCGCACACCGGATGAAGGCCTGCTGGGTGGGGGTGGGGGCGGGTCCGAAGCCGAGCGTGGGGGTCACTAACAGGCGGTCAACAGCCTCGCTAAGAGTCGCACGGTCAGCGATCAGTTGGTTGAGGAAATCTGCCACAGCGGCGGGATGACATTGGATAAAGGCAGTCTGACCACCCGCGGGGCGTGTGGTCGTGATAATCGTGGCGGTCGGGTCCAGATACCTCTCTAGATCGAGCGCTGCCAGGGATTTCACGATGCGCGTGTCACCGGGTTCCTCGAGCTGAAGCTGGCCGGACGTGCAGAAGAGAATATGGCCCGGCCGCTCCTCCTTGGCGACAGCGAGGGACATGAATCGCCGCCCGTCGTCGACGGCAAGACGCCCGAAATTACCGAACCCGATCGTTTTGCCGGGCCGCGATTCGCCGATGGGCTCACCATAGTCCTTGAACTTGGTGCAGTTGAACTTGTCAAGTCGATCGAGAAGATGCGGTAGGTCGGTGCTGCATGTCTTGTACTCGGCGGTGGTCATGACAAAGTAGATCTTGAGTCTGGGGTCGATTTCTATCTGCTGCGATATGCCGTGGGCGACAGCGACCATCGCATATTTCCCGCGCTTTGACCCAGCATAACAAGTCTCGAACGGACAGTTCAGCAGCGAGTACACCGCTGACAGATGCTTAGAATACCCAAACACGAGCACCGGGCGGTTCTGGGCCATGGCGTCGAGGAAACGTGCGATGACAGTACCCGCGTCGGGGCGGTCCAGGATAGACACGACGAACGGGGCGTCCATCCCCACCTTGGCCGCCTCATTGGTGAAGTCACGGATGACACCTGACGGCGCGGTGGCATTCTTGACTTTAATGACTGCGTGGGGCGTCGATGACTTCACATGATGCCCCAACATAGGGTGGGTCTTGATGGGTTTGGTGACCGCGTTGTATACATCGACCGCCCGGTTGTCATTGTAATTGCCGATGGCGCTGAGGGCATAGTAGACTGACCGCCGACTGACTCCCTTGGTCGTGAGGTCACCCTTCACCGTGTCATGAAGGATGTCGGGGAACTGACTCACGATGGAGTCAACCGTCGAGGAGTCAGTCGTGCTCTCGCGGTATATGACATCAATCATATCGTTGTGGTCCGCGGGTAAGTCATCTGTGGTCAAGCCAATAAGGATCGGTCGATACTTCCGTCCGTCGAACATGGGGCTTGTTCTGAAGTGGTTAACGAGCACCTTGATCCCGGCCCACAGCTTGGGAGATTTGAACGTGAATCCGACCTCGTCCATGATGAAGATGGACTGCCATTGCCACTCCCACTCCTCCTTGGCCGTGGATGCCAGGCCCAACAAGTTCTGCAGGGACATATCCGGCGTGGCCTGTAGGAAATGCGTCTTGATTCCCCAGCCCCGGCCCATGTTGAGACCGACAAAGGGCTGGATCAGGCCGACCACCGGGGCGGAGGCCGAGAGCGTCTTGGACGAGCCCGGCTCACCGCGAACGATGACAGAGCGCCCAGTAACGATTCCCTCGCGTTCGGCAGCACTGTTGTTCAACAGACACGCGTGCGTGATGATGGGGCCAGGCAGCACATCGAGTCCATGCCGATCGTCCGCCGTCCACTCAACCGTGGGCGGGGCGGGTGGAATAACGGGCTTAGCGGGTGGGTCGGCGGTCCCGATAAGTTGAGTCAGTCGACCACAATAGTTGCTGGGTGATATGACAATCTTCCGTTCACCGCGGAACTGGGCGCACGTCGCGATGGTGTTGAGGCAGCACTTGGCATCGCATCCACGGCAGTCGATAACCCTTCCCCCACCGATGACCGTGCCTAGCGTGCCGTCGTTCGCTGCGGTGAGAACATCGGGCGCAGATACGATCGAGTCGGCGGTCACGTCCTCCGGCATCGAGAAGCCGACCTGGATCTTCCCTCGGGGGATCGCGACGATGTTTGACGTCAACACGATACCCATCGATGGGACCTGTAGGAAGCCCTCCTTGGTCCTCAGGCACCCCGTAGCCTTGAGGTACGCGAGCCGCATGAGTTGGGGCGGGGTGAGTCTCGAGGTGGCGATGACGATGGGGTTGGTGTTGGTGAGCATGGGGTTCCTGTTGAATATCGGCGAGAGAACGCGGTAGAGGTTATCTCCGGCCTCAAGGTAGATCGTCGGTGGTGTGGTGGATTCGGTGAAGAAGGTGTTGGCGTCGGTCGGTTTGAACACCGCCACACCGTTTCCCGCGGCCTGCAGCGTGTCGAGGAGCTCCTTTGTGGACAGTTTCTCACTGATCAGCACGGCGCGTTGCACTGGGAGATCAAACTCGAGATCGCTGACGGCAGCAATGACATCTCCCGGGTGGAACTTAGCGAGGTGGTCACGGACGGGACGAATGTTGACAACTTCATTGGGTCCACAGCGGTCCATTGAGAAGGGCGGGCAAGGTACGGGCCCATAGCCATAGAGCTGGTCAAACGGGGCGGCCGGGACCAAGTTCGAGTCGGTGAACCGGCCAAACGTGATGGTCTCGGCGCTATCCCATCGATCAAGGTGTTTCAACACCTCCCTGGGCCTAGGGTCAGCTCTTTCATGCACGGCGAGGCGGCACATCCTCTCTCGGACGTCGTCGGGGGCGTAGTGCGCCGAATCCTTAACAATGCGATACCTGAGGACATCGTCAAAGGGCTCGACATTGCCGGCGAGTACGGCGTTGCATATGCGACTGCATTGGACCACATCGCTCGTGTGATCGGGGTTGATGACGCATTTGATGGCGGCAGCGATGGCCGACGCCACGTCGGACACGGGACGGGCGGGGAGGTTCGACATGGGCATGAGGATGTCCACAAGGGCGGCCGGATCCCATGCGCCCGTCTCTTCTTGGTATTGTGCGATGGCGTTTCGGATAACACACAGTGGTTCATGGAGGGCGGTCTCAGCCGGGGTGAAGGACGGGACGAGGAGGCAACGACGCGCCCAGGGGGTGACGGGGCGCCACTCACCACTGGGGGTGCGGCGTCTGAGATATGCGAGCTGTTGGACGAATGCACACGGCCCGAGATTGCGGATGTTGGGTGTGTTGGACATTGCGGCCAGGTCCGCCTTAGTGATGAAGGGAATGGCCGCACCGATGGCCGTCACACGGTCTTTTGGGGACAGCGTGGGACGTACGGGGCACGTGGCGGATATCTGAGCCGTTCTGATGATGGCAGCGAGGTCGTTGATGTCGTGAGGCTCTCTGTTGGTGGGAATGGGCCCCCCGCTCGCGGCGCGCTTGAACATGTCCATTTTGGGGGATGTAGCATCCTGTGGACCGTCTTGGGGAGCGGGAGCATCACCCAAAACCAGCTTTCCGAAAGCTTGCATGATGATCTTGGCGTTCTGCTGCATATCACCGGCCTCATTACAATCAGCAAGAGCTGCTATGGCGTCGCGGCTCGGGTTCGTGTTCAGGAACTTCTCCCACAGGGTGTTTCGCGTCTTTCCATCGCAAAGGCCATATTTTGCGAGATCACCAATGAACTTGAAAACCTCCAGCACGTCCTGTTCACCGGCACTACCTTCAGCCGTCCTCTGAATGAGGGCATTGGCGACCTTGGCGTATGGGATTGGTTTCTCGCAGTCAATTTCAAGAACAGTGGCCAGTGCCGTGCGAGCCTCGGCAGCAGTGTGGGACCCGGCGTCAATCTTCACAGCGGGGTGGTGGGGGGTCATGCCCCCAGCGACGAGTATCCACGGCGTGTCCTCGCCTGAGTTAGATTGCTCCTCGACAACTTTCTCCCAGACATCATCGTGTAGGAGAACGAGGGCACGACCCAGGGTCAGATGGAGATAAATAACGGCCGACGAGGCGACGATCTTGTCGACAAGCCCCTTCCCGATGCAGTTGATCCCATCCACGCCCGGTGGGGGGGTGCAGGCACCCAGCATCCAGGACATGTCTGGAGGAGTGTTGCATGTCATGCGAGAAGTATCGACCAGATGAAGATACCGGGCGATGCAGAGAGCCCGGTCGGCTGCTTCATTGGTCTCTGCCATGTGCTGCACATGGTGCGGCATCTCACCGTCCCCCTGACTCAGATTGTCCATCAGTTGTCGATAGAATCCGTCGTGGTCGGCGAATTTGAAGGTCGGGGGGGCATCAACCTTCACATTATTGTTGTTAACGGCGCGAGCTGGTGCTTGTTGCCGTTTTCCGCGTTTTTCGCGGTTCGTGCTTCCCAATGCACGCATGAATTGGATTGTGGCCATCGACTCAACTCGACTCAACTGTGACTGACCCCGACTTCAACTTCTCGAGTCTCCAGTAAGTTTAATTCATAATACATGGCCTAGACTGCGGCCTGATCCTCGGCCTCCTCGGTCAGCAGGTCGATGATCTGCCCGGCAAGGTCACGATCCACGTTGTTCTTCGCCTTTTGAGCGAAGTCCATCACTACGTCGAGGAGGATCTCGTTCTCCTGCAGCGTGCGGATGTTAGCGGGCAACCTGGCGATGTTCAGCAGGCAGTTGAGCGCGTAACTGTCCTGCGTCGGCTCCATCGCCTTCTTTCCGCCATTCCCCCCGAACAGCCCCCCCGCGTTATCCAGCAGCTCCTTGAGGGTGACCCCTGCCTCCTCCGCCTCCATCATCAATTCCTCGACCTCCTCGTCCTCTAGGTCCCCAATCATGTCCATGAGCTCCTCATCAGAGTCCATCGCATCGTCCTCGGGCGTCTCGTCGTCCTCCATCACGATGCAGGCACCGCACATGGCCTCCATGAAGGCCTCATGCCGCGCGAGAGTGAACAGAACTCTACCGTCTTGACTAATGTAGTTGAACATCTTGAGGAGGTGAAGCCGCACCTGGGGATAAGGACTAGACACAAACGGGATGATGTCGTCGATGAACGTCTCCTGGAACACGAGAATTGGCCTCAATGCCGGCGTCACGGCGAGATAGTCGAACACGGTAGCGACTAGGACCATCATCTCCTCGGTCGGTTCGTCCTGGAGGACGGAAACAAGGGCCGAGACGCACTGGGGGTGCGAGAGGATCAGCTCATCTACCTTGGGGTTGTCGAGAATGTGGCGGAAAAGGCAGTTCAGCGCCAACTCTCTGGAGCGGAATGAATAGCCGTTCGGTGATCGAGCGTGCTCGATTGTATGAAGGACAACGTCCAAATATCCGATGGTTTTGAGCAGATTAAGCCGTTCCTGGGGCGTGCCACCCATCCTATCCAGAGCAGCGAGTCCATGTACACGTTTCAGACCGCCCTTTAGCACATCCTTAACTGCAAGAGCTGCATGGTCGACCTTTCGCTCTTTCGACAATACTTTGTATGTCGTGGTCATTCAGGCGTGGTGATTAGATGCGTTGTTCGCCCAACACCAATTCAAAAAATCGTACGGTTTATTAGACATTTACAGTTCGCCGATCACCGATAAATGCCAATGCAGTACGCGGAAGAGCTTCTCGTTATCTGAATACGTGCTGTCTCGTCACGTGAAATGGCTGATATAAATCAACAAAAAAGGAAAAGAAGCATATGAACTGGAGTGAGGATCTAATCGGACACGTATCGAACCTGGAGGGTGCGTTTGATAACGATACATTCAACGTCTTCTGTGGGGCGCTTGTTTGCACGCTCTGTGGTGAGATGACGATGGAGGAAATGGAAGGTTCGTGAACCCCGTCTGCTACTAACACAGCGCACACGGCACTAGCCGATATCCCCGATAAGAAGCGGGCTCTCGTGATCAACTCCTTTGCTCTGCTGCTCACGGACGCTGCGAGACACAACATGAGTGTTTCTGAGTTGAACTCACTGATTGGACTGTCCAGCGACAAGACAACCGTTCTCTGGGAGGCCATTCAGGCCAACAACGGCAACCTCCGTGCCCATCTCGGTCTGATTGACAGTAACACTCGCCCTAAGATTGTGGACCTGTCGTATGTCCTGTCATACATGGTCAAGGACCAGCACGACGGGTTCATTGGCGACGACCTCGCCCAGGTATCTCTTACCACCTCCCACAACGGGGAGATGAAGCCGGTGTCGTTCTGCATGACCCATGAGAAGGTGTTGGACCTTCGTGATGCTCTCCGCGACGCTGTGGACGAGATCACGCGGATTACCAAAGACAAGGGATAGGTCACGCGCGGGGACGGTAAATCATCACAGCTTGGTGATATCGGCTGAGTTTCGCGGGGTTAGCTGAATATTCCTTTTGTAAAACTATTTTATATTATTGTTATAATGGGGTCATCGAGGAGGCCATGTGTCCCGGGATGCTACAACCAGGACGCGGCATTTAGGCACACTGTAATTACCGTACCCTACACACTGCGCAGTCATAGGAAGGGTAGGTAAGTAGGGTAGGGTAGGGTAGGGTAGGGTAGAAATGAATTCGTCCACTTATGCTCTCATGGCGTCTTTCCCGAAGACAGCCGGGTGCATGCTGTCCAGTATCGCTTAGGAAGACGCTGGCGTTGGAGTCAGCCTCCTCAGAATAAGAAACTCTGACAGGCATTGAACCGGTGAAAACATCAAGGTTTGGGAACGCCAAATGGCATATCGCTTCAAGACCTCAGACGATTTATAGCTGGACGGCAATAATCTACAGCCCCTTTGGGAAGCCTGGCCACGACAGGATGTCATGTCTGACAGGCTCAGCATCGGGCGTTGAAGATGGGGCTGCCTGGGCTCCGGAGCCGAGAGGACAACGAGGACACTGCCACTGGCGAGAACAGCGCAAAGGATGGTACCGACGGCCGCACCGGGGACGACGGCCGCCATGCTGAAGACGAGCCAGATGGAGGGCACCGGTGACGATGTCGATGACGGCCTCCCCGTCGAGCAGGACAGTGACATCATTGGGGGCGACTGAGCCGACACAATCTAGCCCGTCCAAGCTGTGGTAGCGTTGGCACCGGTCTATCGACAGGAGTTTGGTTTGGTGATGGGGGCGGCATTTCGACGGGCTCCAAAGAGGAACTGAGCAACCGACTTACGAAGTCTGTGGTGTCACTAGCCGTAGCCGAGGTGGAGCACGGAGTGGGGGCAGGCGCCTGGGTGAACGGGATTGAGCGCTTCAGTCCGATGCAAGAGGATACGCAGACCGAGAGAACGGCGAGAAGAAGGGCGCCACTGGCAAGGACAGTACACCCGGCCACTGTGGCGATAGCGAGGGGGATGGCGACGCCCGCCGTGATCAGCTGCCATGGGACTGGAGTCGTTGGGACGGGGGCGATGCCGATGACGGCCGCACCGTCGAGCAAGACGGCGACATCGTCGGGCGTGACTGGGTCGGCCACCCAGGTGCACAAACGTCCGAGAATGTCGATGTTGGTCGCCACGTTGCGGCCGGCGATGATCATGTCAAAGCCAGCGGTAGAGGCGAACATGACATCTGACAGCCCCATGCAGACCTGGGCGGGGCTCTTGTCGCTGACGGTGAGGGTCGGGGCGAACTGGGTCTGGAGGGTGGCAGCGGTGAC
>PPCM01001342.1_pt1 | contig 11622 bp, 3 predicted proteins | sample 1555541 | NCBI WGS metagenome assembly PPCM01 (sample SAMN05284479, study PRJNA326546) | Marine sediment metagenome, whole genome shotgun sequencing project. | isolation source: marine sediment | place: Germany: Wadden Sea | collected 2012-09-05 | reverse complement strand
TTATGACTTAGGAGGAAACATTATTTATAAGTATAACTATCTAGCGACAAAATACATTATCGTTTCAGATAGAGATCTTGTCAATGTGAACAAAGACACAATAAGTGTAGACGATGCAGGGATAATTCTTGATGAACTAAAGAAGATTGAATACATTTCAAAGTATTTTGATTTTAATGTTCTTGTTAATTTTAAGTGTATAGTATTACATCTTCTTTCATTTCTAGATGCTGAAGAAGGGCAAAACAGAATAGAGCTTGAGTTAAATGAGATAAGAGAGAGCAGTAATTATAAATATGCTGAAGCACAATTTTACTTTGTTAATCAAGATCCAATGAAAGCGTACGAAATTATCAGAGGAATATGGAAAGAAAACGTTGACTTTGCGAGGTTATTCTTCCAAACTGGATCAATCATAGGAAAATATGATGAAATCCATAAAGCTTATCAAAAAGAGAGTCTCGAAAATCACAATGATCCTCTTCTAGATCTTATATTTTTGATTTGCTCATCAAAACTTAAAGAGTTAGGGAACTATCAATCAGTTTACAAACTTGTTGTGAAGTATCCTAATAATATAACCATTGTAATGGATTGCATCCGAGTGTGTTTAGAGGGAGAAGCTAATAAGGTGTTAGACGACATAATTGAGTACTTATTGAGTTCTGATGAATGCGAGCCGAAGATGTTTGAACCTATTATTAAAACATTATTTTATGAGCAAAAATATGAGACTGTACTTCATATATTTAAAAGAGTAAACGAAGTAACCGCAGAAATGACCTTGCACTATTTTGAGTCTGGAATCAGTTTGGATGAGAAGACAAATGAGATGTATAGGAAATGTTTAGAGTGGTATAAAGAAGGACTTTTATCAAAACACTTACTTATGTATAAGGCAAAATTTGAATACGAACTTGGATTGAAAATCTGTATTGCCACTTTGAAAGAATATAAGAAAAAATTTGGTGGAGATGAAAACTATTATTATCACATGACTTCATATATGTTAAGGTACAATTCAAATTTCGAAAATCATGATGAAATAAAGTACCTTATCGATTCAAGGAATGGACGTTTAGTTCAGCTGGCGGCAATAGTTATGAGTAAACTTGAAAGATGGGAACAGACTGTAGAACTTCTTATTAAATCCTTGTATATGAGTTACGATAATCTGTATGAAGATATACTTTATAACTTCTCAATGTTGTTGTTTTCGCACTCCTCACTTTTGATTAAAGAAGCAAATGTTGTTCAAAATGACACTATAGTTAGTCTGAAATGTAAGGAGACTGGCGATACTATTAGGATTGCCATACATAGGCACCCTGGTGTTGTGGAGAATGAAGGCGAAGTGAAGTTTGGTTGTGAGAATTACACAGCGAGTAATCCCAAAGTAATGGGGTATTTGGATTTGAAGATGTACGGCGATACCGTTTTTGATGGGCGATATGTAATAGAATCAATTGAGAGTATGTTAACGTACTACAGTAGGTTTTGTTTCAGTAAACTAGAGAATGACTTTCCTAACCACAACCTTTTTGAACCAATTCGAGGAAGTGTTGATGATGCTAAGAATCAAATGATTTCTATTCTTGATGATAGAAGAAAAGAAGTAAGTAAATTGATTAATGATTATAATTTCGGAGTAGATTTTGGTGTACCTATTACTTATATTTCTGGTAAAAATCCAAGTGACTATGCTGACACAATTATAAATCTCTTAGAATCTAATAATCAAAATTTCTATGCGGGAGAGTTTAATCAGATTTTTTCAGGTAAGTTTGTTTTAACCTTAAGCAGTTTGATTATCATGAGATTAATGAATCTTAAATCAGTGTTGAAAGATAACCAAGATAGATTTGTTATTTCAAAAGGTACACTTGAGTTAATTAAACAAGGTATGAGAGATTCTCAAAAGAAATCCAAGACTGGCATTAGTTATGTAAGGTTAGGCGATGACAATCAAGTGAGTATGTATGATTTCTCAGAAGAGGACAAGAAAGATAGAATGTTATTCTGGTCTGATATTTTAAACTCATTATCTTATGTAGAAATTCTAGAGATAGAATTAGAGAATTGCAAAATATACCAAGATTTAGGAAAAGTAGTTTTCGATGAAGATTTTGAATCAATTGATTTGGCAGATAAACACGATTTCGTTTTGGTTTCAGACGACTTATTTATAAGAAAAATCCAAAAATTAAGAAGTAATGAATCAAAATCAGTTAACACTTTTGGAATGCTATACAGTCTAGACCCGACCCTTAATGAAATGTTTATACTTAAAATACTTGAAGTCTCGAAGTTTAACTACTTATATCCAGTGGATGCACAGATACTTTTTAATGTCATTACTGTTTACATCACGAATGAGCAAGATAATCTTCTTGATGAAGGATATATTAATAACTTAATCAGTCAACTTGTTGATGAATCAAGCAAAAATTATTACATAGAAATGTTTAGAGAGGTAATCAAATTAGCATTACTTTCAAAAAAGCCTATTGCATTATATTATTCATTATTCCAGGAGCACTTAAACTTAACACCAGTAACTGATATAGTGAATGATGTTCTATATCATCACCAACGTAACTAGCCCGAAGTGAAAGTTGAAGGACATTATACTTTTACTTAGTTGGTTCAGTTATAGCCATAATTTTTATTCAGTTCAAGACTCCTTCATAAAATTCAACAAGATTCAACGGAGCTTAATCAAAACAATAGATAGGGGTTAGTTTAACTAGGTGCTAGTATTGGATGCGTTATTGTATCAGGTAGCATAGAAAATAGTCTTTCAGTACTAAAGGGCATTTTTACTCGCAAAGTGCAGCACAGGAAAAGTTTGTATTATAAGCATATAGTAACTAAATCTGTTAGGATTTATAATTCAGCTTTGACTTAGGATAGCAATGTTATGATAGTAGAATAGAGCCGAAAGAAATGGCTCAATCACTTGTTAGTTTTTTATGTTTAGTAATTATTAAGTATTGTCCTGAGTTTCATATTGCAAGTTACCCAGGACAATTTGAGAATAGTGTTAGAAGGAGAATATTATATGAGATTATCCAAAGTATTAGTTAGTAATTATAGGTGTTTTGGGAAAGAAGTAACGTGTATAGCATTTGATGATATTACGGGTTTCATTGGTCATAACAGTAGTGGGAAAACAGCTTTAATTAGTGGCTTAATGAAGTTGTTTGGTGAAAAGCCTATTGAAAGAACAATTGAAAGATCAGATTTTCATATACCTATGAATGTTTTACCTGCTTCGATAACTGAGAATGAGTTTTTTTATGAAGCCCAATTTGAATTCCCTGAGTTAGATGGAGAGGAAGCAAAATATTCGATACCAATTTTTTTTAAGAATATGGTTGTAAGTGAAGCAAATGGCAAACCTTATTTGAGAGTTAGATTAGAAGCGAGTTGGAAGCAAAGTTCGAATCCTGAAGGGAGTATTGACTCTAGAATTTATTATGTTACAACAACTACTGATAATATCAATGATGAAGACAAACGTAGCATAAAAAGACATGATTTGGATCAAATCAAGTTCATTTATGTTCCGGCGATAAGGAAACCTGATAAACAGCTTAAAAATGTTTCTGGTACCATAATATCTAGGCTTCTGAATGGTATAAAGTGGTCTGACGAAACGAAGACAAAAATAGTTACGAAAGCCAGTGAAACTGAAAAAGTCTTTTATGAAGAAATGGGTGTCAAGTCAATAAGTAAATCCTTAGAAACACAATGGAATGAGTTTCACAAGGATGTGAGATACTCAAAACCTAAAATAAATTTTAATAGTTCAGATTTAGAAACTATTTTAAAAAAAGTGGAAGTGACATTTTCTCCTACAGAGATGCCTAGAGAGTATCAAGTAAATGAGTTAGGAGATGGATTAAGGTCATTATTTTATCTATCACTTGTAAATACATTATTGGAAATTGAAGAGAACATCCTTAAGTCTCTTGATGAAGGAGAGGAGCAAAATGTTTTTAACCTATCACCTCCAGTATTAACAATAGTTGCAGTAGAGGAACCGGAAAATCATATTTCACCACATTTGCTAGGGAAAGTGGTTGAAAAACTTAAAATGATAGCAGCGAACGATAACTCACAGACAATTTTAACTTCACACTCTCCAGCAATTGTGAAAAGAGTTGATCCTAAGAACATCAGATTCTTTAGAATTTGCAACGATTCAGAGTGTACGAAAATTAAATCAATTCTATTACCAATTGAAGAAAGTAATGCTGAACAGTTTAAATTTGTAAAAGAGGCAGTAGTAGCATATCCTGAACTCTATTTCGCGAAGTTTGTTGTGTTAGGTGAAGGGGAAAGTGAAGAAATAATTATTAAGAAAATGATTGAACTTAAGTCAATTTCTGCTGACTCCTCTGAAATATCAGTAGTTCCACTAGGTGGGAGACATGTAAATCATTTTTGGCGATTGTTAAATAATTTAGAAATTCCATTTATGACTCTTTTGGATTTAGATAGAGAAAGAAGTGGTGGTGGATGGGGAAGGATAAAATATGCGATTCAACAGCTACTAAATATTGGTTATGATAGAAACAAATTACTGGAGATAGAAAATGGGGTTCTGACTAGTGAGGAGTTCCAAGATATGCATAAATGGGATTTTTCAAACTTAGATAATATGTGTGCTTGGATTAAGATGCTAAATGAATATGGAGTATATTTTTCTGATCCACTAGATATTGATTTTGCAATGCTTCAATGCTTTAAAGAGAAGTACATTGATTCGTTATCAAGTACTGAAGGACCCATGATAAAAGACTTTGGAAAGATAAAAGATATTGAGAGCAACAGTAATAAAGGCAAAGAGTTGCAAGAAGCCTTTCAAAAAAGGATAGTCAGTAACGTTAAGTCCACATTAAAAGAAGAGGGTGGAGATGGCTCAACATATAACCTTGAAGACCAAGAGTTGATGATTTGGTATACTTATTTCTTCTTAGGTAGAGGAAAGCCAACAACACATCTATCCTTGTTCTCTGCAAATGAAAACATTAGTTTTGAAGACTTTCCAGAATGTTTGAAACTGTTTATAAACGAGGTTCTAGGTCAACTTAAGGGTACTTCAGGAGCAGATAATGATGGAATGGATAACTAAAGATATGTGGAGACCTGCAGATGGTTTTGTTTTAGAAGAAGAAGCATTGAGAACTGCGATTAACAATGAGAACACACTGGTGGTAGCTGGTCCAGGAGCAGGTAAAACAGAACTTTTAGCTCAAAGAGCATGCTTTCTTCTAGAAACAAATGTATGCACTTATCCGAGAAAAATATTGGCAATAAGCTTCAAAAAAGATGCAGCAAAAAATTTGAAAGAACGTGTTGAACTACGTTGTGGGAAAAACTTAGCCTCAAGATTCGAATCAAAAACCTATGATGCTTTTGCAAAAGAAATTTTGGATCGATTTAGGGAGAGTCTTGTGGAGGAGTATCGTCCCTTAAAAGACTACATTATAGCCAACAATGATGAAGTGAAAAAAGCCTTTATTTTTTCAGGAATGCCAAATAATACTAACAACCGATCTTTTAAAGAGTTTTATTCTGGGAGATTGTCTGTGAAGAAACTTCCTTTAGAAAGTAAATCGACTGATGATATATTTGTAAAGGTTTGGAAACTACTCCTAAAAGGAAATCAAGAAAATGACTTCAGTAGTGAAATCACTTTTGAAATGATTTCAAGGTTAGCTGAGTTTCTCATCAGATCAAACGAGTATATTAAGAAGGCAATTGTTATGACTTATAGTCATGTGTTTTTGGATGAGTTTCAAGATACAACAACAATCCAATATGATCTTATAAAGACATGTTTCTATCAGAGTCAAACAATAGTAACAGCTGTTGGAGATAGCAAACAACGAATAATGTTGTGGGCAGGAGCGAGAGTGACAATTTTTGAAGATTTTCTGAAGGATTTTAAAAGTAATAGTAAATCACTAATAATGAATCATAGATCTGCTCCAAAACTAGTTGAAATTCAGAAATCCATGTATAACCTGTTGAATGAGGCGGAGATAGAGCTAGAGACTAATGATAAATGGAGTAGTGACGATGGTGAAGCCTATTTGAGGATTTTTAGTTCGCACTTAAATGAAGCGGAGGTTATTTCTAATGAGATTCGAAGCTTGATAGAGAATGGAGTTAGAGTTAACGAGATATGTATTTTAGTAAAACAACAGGTTGAGGTTTATGCCCAAGAAATTATCAACAAGCTGTCTGATCTAGGTGTCACAGCTAGGAATGAAGCATTATATCAGGATCTTCTTAAGGAAGATATTATTAGGTTACTTCTATCAATTTTTAAGTTAGCCATACATGAAAGGAGCCCTGACGATTGGGAGTATTATTATGGGTTCATGACTGAGTTATATGGATTTAATGAAGATTCTAATGTAAAAGAAGTGACTGAGTTTGTTAGAAAACTTGATAGATTGGTTAAGGGTGTAAAATCTAACATAGCTGGAATAACTAAGAGTAGGTTTCGTAGGTTGGTATATAAAATTATTAATAAGATACCTTATAGTAGAATAGTATCTAATTTTACCCAATACCAATCCAAAGAGTATTTCACTGAACTAGTTAATGATTTCATAGAACTAGTCTGGATTGAATACGAAGAATTTTGTGATTGGCATAAAGCTATAGATAACTTCGAAGGGAAAAACTCAATACCAATAATGACAATACATAAAAGCAAGGGGTTAGAGTTTGACACTATTTTTTTTGTTGGACTTGAAGATGCAGCATTTTGGAACTTTCAAAATCAACCTAATGAGGATAGATGTGCCTTTTTTGTTGCACTATCTAGAGCTAAAAGAAGAATCGATTTCACATTTAGTTCTAATCGTCCCACTCAATATACTGATACTCAATCTCACAATGTTATTAATGAGTTCTATGATCTATTTGCTAATCATGAGATTATTAAGAGAATTGACTATTGATGTACTATATAGTGTTGTGATGAGAACTTTTATCCTTCAATTGATGTGTGTAATAATCACATTTATCAAATAGAGGAGATCAGCTTTGACTTGATTTATAGTTGAGTAACTCTTAAATAAGGCAATTATTATAGGTGCTAAAGGAATATTTGAATAGGCTCTGTTGCAATAAATCATCAATTTTCAAAGGTAGAAACTAGTATTATTGTATGAACTTTGTCTATGTAACACAAAAAATCACGTTTACTAATGTGACTTCCTCAATGGTCGGCTTTTCTTTTGCTTGACCCTTGCGAATCATTTGCATGGCTTCAATTCCTTGTAAGGTTGAACATGTAGGCTTGAAGTGTTTGTAGGAAAGCATATTGTTCATATACTTGTGCGACCAATGTTTTGTTTTTGTATGGAAACGTTCAAGATTGATCTCACTTTTAATTGTAGCAGTAGTAGCTGGATTTTATCTGTTGTAATGACACGCGGATTACTGTTAGTTGCTGAATGAATAGTTTTTCTAAGGAACTTCTTCGAAGCCTTCCATCATGAATTAGAGATACATAATTGTTTTTTTCAACACAAGCAAAAACTTTATAAATAATTTTGAAAGGAGTGAGTTTCATGGAAAAGATTATTTTTCGTCATAGGAAACCTAGTCATGTACCAAATGAGTTTGAATCAACATTATTATTCAAATTTTTTAGGACAGAGAACTTTATGAGAGATTTTATTGGCGGCAAACTTTATATTAGTAATATTGAATCTTTAATTGGTCATTCTAGTGAAAATTTAACTAATGGTCAGCGTGATGAGTATGAAGGAACGGATCTAAATATAAGTAAAAAAGATAATTATCACCCCGTTTTATGTAGAGATGAAAATAATGGTTTCGTTATTAGAATAAAGGATGAAGGTGATATAGATGAAAATTATGATACTCGGATAGAATACTTATCAAGGGGATTTGATGTAAATAAGTATAAGAATGTATTATGTTTCTATGCTGTTTGGTTAAATTTAAAGAAAAGTGAAGCGCTAAACACTCCTGACAATAAAATGGTTGGTGAGTTTGGAGAATTTTGCATTTTATTAGAAAATCCAAATGAGTTTTTCAGAAGAATATTTATAGCATATACTGATAGAAAGCTTGAATTTAATAGTAATCCAGAAATTGGTTATGTTGATTATATTGACATCACTTCATCACCGGTTAACGAGTTAGGAGTATTTAAGAAGAGACATACTTACAATTATCAAAGCGAGATGAGGTTTGTTCTAGATATTAAAGATAATACTGAAAGCCTGCATTATTTTGAAATAGGAGATATTTCAGATATTGTGAGCGTAGTTGAAGTTCAAGACTTGTTAAAAGGAATAAGATTAGATAAAAAACTAGTTAAATAGGTTAGTATATGATTTCTTATGATATCAAAGACTCTAACAAATTTGACATAACTCTGATAAAAGAAGATATAAACATACGGTTAAAATGTTATATAATATTGTTGTGAGTTAGTGAAGTGTCCACACAAATTATAATTGTTATTCGAAAGGACCGATATGCTAAAGGTCTTGCCTTTTTTTTATATGTTTGAGCAAATTATGAGGTGAATAATAGCCCTTCTGAAGAACTTCTCCGCTACTGTGCCATCTCTTGATTTAAATAACCAGAAATCAATAGTATCATCAATTTGATTAATTTCTCGATAAAAGTATTCCATTCAAGTTGGTGTATATTTGAGTAGTAGCGAAGTTATGGCGAGACATCTGGTTATAAAATATGTCTCTTGGGGGTGCGGTAAACAGATGTCTTCTTTTAACAGCATCTTAGTTTTCTATTAGGTGTTGGAGAACACCAACAACTTTTCTATGCGTTGTTTTGTTGATAACCCTTCATTTAAAGTTTTTATTCATATAGTTGTTCTCCAATTTCATCAAAATATTGCATAAATATTATTTTAAATACTCTTTGCGATACAACCACTTTTTAGTCAATAATGATGATGACAGTTGGATGGGGAGGGTATTAATGTATCCCATTTCTTACCCCACTTGTACATAAAGTGACGAAATGGTATGATAAATCGTACAAAATAAGGAATATATGGACGTAAATCGATTGAAAATAGCGATGTGCGATTTCCTTTCAATCGCCCTATTTTTATAGGTTTAACTCAGTCAATAATGGCCGAGTTTTTTGCTTTCAACACTATAATTTCCTTCATGGGATACGATGTTTGTGATATGATTGTTATGGGGGAGAGGAATACATTTATAGACTCCCTTTTTAAGGAGTTTTTTAGCATTTACTAGTAAGGTGTGGGAGGTTTAATATGAGTAATAGAAATTTTATTATTAAAAAAATAATGGAACTAGAGGCTGGTAGCTTTCAAAAACTTTGTAATGATTTAATACAGGCTAAAGGGTATGGACCTGTTACAAATTCAGGGGGACAATTAGGTACGGATAAAACGAGAAGGGATACTCCTGATGCCTATATTTATGAAAATGGAAAATATATTTTTATTGAACATACAACACAGCAAACTAGTTTAAAAGGCAAAATTATTGAGGATATTTCAAAGTGTTTCGATGTTTCAAAAACTGGTGTTGAACCAATTTTGATTAGAGAAATTTTTATATGTTACAGTGGTAAATTGAAAGTTAACGATTTAGAGGAAATAAGGCGGTATTGCGAAAGTAAAGGTGTAGGCTTGCAAAACTTTGATCTTGATAGTATTTCCTACGATCTCGACGTAAATTTTCCATTTCTTTCGAAAGAACACCTAAATATTCACTTGGACACAGGACAATTTGTTGACTATTCAACATTTGTTAAAGAAAACTCTATTTCGGTTTGGGCAACACCTCTTACACACGAGATGATTTCAAGAGAGGAAGAAATTAAGGAAATATACTCTTCTTTATTGGAAAACTCTTTTACTATTGTTTCAGGTAAAACGGGTGTGGGGAAAACCAAAATCGTAATTGAAGTACTGAAATTGTTTGATGAGGATACCGCCTTTAATGTTTGGTTTATTAAAGACAAAGGTCAAAAGATATATTCTGATTTTAAAAAGTATTTATCTTCAGGTTTCCATCTATTGTTTATTGATGATATCAATAAGGTCAGTCTTTTCAGCGAGTTAATCGAATATGTTGCGTTGGAGAAGGAAAGAATTAAGATAGTTGCTACTGTAAGAGATTATGCCTTGAGTCAAACGCTGCATAAGATAGAACATATATATTTACCAAACAATATTATGCTAACCAGTTTAAATGACGAAGATATAATTGAGATTGTGAGAATAAATTATAATATTTTAAATCAATCGTATTTAGATCAAATTGTGAGGTTATCCAAAGGCAACATTAGAATTGCAATAATGATGTCAGAAGTTGCCATAAGAGAAAACAAATTATCTAGTATTAAAGATATAAGTGAGATTTTAGAGAAGTATTACTCATTTATGAGAGAGAAATTAGATGCTTACGAAGATGAAGAACAATTGAAAGTGTTAGGAGTTTTAACATTCTTAGATAAAGTACACATAAAATCAGATGATATTTTAGATGAAATCGTTAACTTTACAGGAGTTGAAAGAAAAAGAGTACTAAATCATTTCAGAAAATTGAATAGTGATGAAATTGTAAACATTTATGAAGATGAAGTAATTTCTATCTCCGATCAGATTGCTGCAACATTCATTTTTAGGTATGTTTTTGAGCAAAAAAGATTACTAAGTTACTCATGTCTTATTAAGGAATTTTTCCCAAAATACAAGAAGAAAATTATTCAAAATATATTGGCTGTAAATGCTTATTATGGTAATCTGAACTTCTTTTCAAGTGAAATAGGTGATGTTTTAGATGATCAAGAGAAAAATAACAACCCGTTATTTGAGGAGTTGCTTATAACGTTTTGGTTTGTTTATCCAGAAAAAACATTGATTAAAATTAAAGAATGCTTAACCAATAGAATAAAAAATCCTCAGCAAAATAATACTAAATGGAACAAGGAAAGTTATTCAGATGACACGTACTTGATCGCTCTAAGTCAATTATCACAAAATGAGAAATATCTTGAAGATGCTATTGATATTGCAATACAATACTTAGTGTATGATAAATCGAAAACTGAACTTATAACAAGGTTTTTCATTGACAACTTTGGTTATGATAAATTTTCTTATAATCAAAACTACCAACGACAAATGTTTGTATTAGAGAAAGTTGTATTCCACTTTGAAAAAGAAGTCTTAATTGATGCCAGTTTTTATTCAAGTTTTCTCGCACATCTTTTGTCTTTTGTGATAGAAAAAAACGAATTTACCGCCAAACGAGAAATTAGTTTCATTAGATTTGAGTTGTTAGGTAGCGAACAGTTGTTTTCTATGAGAAAGAAAGTATGGATACTTATCAAAGAACTTTTATCTTCTACCAAGAATTATGATACTGGTATATCTTGTGTTGAAAAATACACTAAGAATAGATCAGGAACCTCGAGAGATGATTTGTATGTTTTCGATTTTGAGTATGTTAATCATGACATATTGCCACTTTTTCATTTTAATGATTTAAAAGAATGCAAGATTACTGAAAATTTGAAGAGAATATTCTCAAACATTGCTGTTGATAATGACTC
>PPCM01001339.1_pt1 | contig 11634 bp, 7 predicted proteins | sample 1555541 | NCBI WGS metagenome assembly PPCM01 (sample SAMN05284479, study PRJNA326546) | Marine sediment metagenome, whole genome shotgun sequencing project. | isolation source: marine sediment | place: Germany: Wadden Sea | collected 2012-09-05 | reverse complement strand
ATACAGCCCGCGCGTCGTCTTGGCGAACCAGCGGTCACGGCCACACCACACCCGCAGCACGGGCGGGAGGCGGATGAGGCGAGGCCCAGTCACCTCGTCCTCCTCCGATCCGATTCCGCACTGGCCTTGTCGATTGTAGCCTTCGGCGAACAAGCGGCCACAGTCGAGTGTGACCGTTGTGCTTCTGTCACCCTTACCGTCAACAAACACCTCCTTGCTCTCCTCGTATTGCATGTCAGCGAGGTAGAACTTCTTGCACACGGCCACCAACGCCGCTCTCGACGCAAAAGTGACATCAGCGCGGCTGATGATGGCCTGGACGAGGCGTGGCGGCAGCGTGAACACCGCGTTGGGCAGCCTGCCTGCAATGTCGGTCGTCCTGTCTACTTTTCTATAGTAGTCGCTGGAGATCTGGAACTTTCTAGCGCTGCTAGACGATTGAGAGACCGTTGCGGCTGCTGGATGCGCTGTCTGGTGGTTTCCAGTGATTTCAGTTGTCAACAGTTCAGATTGCTTGTTGGTGTCCATGATCTGAGCGTGGTTGTCTGTTGTTGAAATTTTGACCCGAGTGTTGGAGTCGTTAAACAGCCGGGCTGGCGGTTACAGACGGGCTGACATGATGGTTGTTTACGCTCGCGTGCTCACTCGGCCTCCACCTCTCCCAGCTCCGGCGAACACGTGAGGCAGTGCCAGGTTACTAATTGTTTATTTGCAACGGCTGCAATAGGCTCTGACAGCGAATTCCAGTATAAACCTCCACATAGTCTCCCTCACTGGACACCAAACTCGCTCCACAATCCCTCACTCACCTATAAATCCGTGTGTTTTTATATCTATGATTATTGACGCCGTCTGGGGCCGTCTGGGGCTGCTACTCCTCGTTTCGTTCGTGCGCCATGAGCGTGCTGCAGTTGGCATGGTTTATTTCCGCTCCCGCGACCGCAATATCGAAAAGGAGCCGCTCAGGCCGTCACGAATCAACGGCGGTCAACAGCAATTTATAAAATCCAGTCAAGAATTTGAATTTTTTACAATGAGCGACATCCAGAGCGTTATCGAAGAAGCCTTTGAAAACCGTGCAGACATCAACCCTCGCAGCGTGGAAACCCACGTCAAAGAAGCCGTAAACGAGGCTATTCGTATGCTCGACTGCGGTCAGGCCCGTGTCGCCGAACAGCGCGGCGTAGGCGACTGGGTAGTCAACGAATGGCTGAAAAAGGCCGTGTTGCTGTCTTTCCGCGTCAATGAAAACGAGGCCATGACTGGAGGTTTCACCAATTACTTCGACAAGGTACCCGTGAAGTATGCCGCCGTTAGCCCCGACGACTTCCATGGTGTGCGCGTGGTACCCCCGGCCACCGCCCGCCGCGGCGCTTACATCGCGCCCGGCGCGGTTCTGATGCCCTCGTACGTCAACATCGGGGCCTATGTCGATTCCGGCTCCATGGTCGACACCTGGGCCACCGTGGGTTCATGTGCCCAGATCGGCAAGAATGTGCATCTGTCCGGCGGTGTTGGCATCGGCGGTGTGTTGGAGCCGCTCCAAGCGGCCCCTACTATCATTGAAGATAACTGCTTCATCGGTGCCGGCTCCCACATCGTCGAGGGCGTTATCGTTGAGGAAGGCGCCGTCATTGCCATGGGGGTCTACATCAGCCAGAGCACCAAGATCTACAACCGTGAGACAGGTGAAGTTAGCTACGGTCGCATTCCCGCCGGTTCCGTCGTGGTCTCAGGCAACCTACCCAGCAAGGACGGAACCCACAGCCTTTATTGTGCCGTGATCGTCAAGCAGGTCGACGAGAAGACCCGCGGTAAGGTCGGCATCAACGAACTGCTGCGTGATATTGAATAAATGGACACATGGTGTTTCACAGCTGATGTGGTGCCAACCGATCCAGGCAACACCCACCTTTGATGCTGTCAAAGGCCGGGAACATCCCACACGAGCGACGGCATCCCGCACGTCTTGTAGCACTCACAACAGACCAGGGAAGAAAGTATCATTTATCCGGCTACCTACATCAGCACCTCTCCGTCGTCCACCACGACATCGGCCATCTCCACGTCCTTCACGGGGGCCACATTCCTCCTCCGCATCGACTTGTGAATGTCGGCGAGATCGCGGCCCTTTGTTTCGGGGATCGTGGCCAAAGCGCACCAGGCAATAATGCCGACAATGCCGAAGATGAGGAAGGTAAGGCCCTTACCTATGAGCTGAGTGATTGTTAGGAAGAGGAATGTGATCGCCAAGGTCCACAGCCACTGCATGGCGAAGATGAACGCCATCATCTTGCCCTTGACCTCGAGGGGGGCGAGTTCGGAGGTCAGAACGAAGAAGAGGGGCCCGGGACCAACCTCAAAGCCGAGAAGGAAGAGGAAAATGGCACCAACGATGAGCCAGCCTGCGGGAGTAGCTAATACGCGAAGAGGAGTGATGTTGATGTGCTCTCCAAGCTCAATGGTGCCAAATCCAAGCGATGAAAGGAGATCGGCGATGACCATGCACCCATAGCCAAATAGAAGGAGAGGTTTGCGGCCGAGACGATCGCTGAGAGGCAGTCCGACGAGAGTCGAGAGGAAATTGACGGTACCAACACCGACGGACCCCAGGAGGGCCGCGCTGGCGAACCCAGCCATCGAAAACACGTCAGGGGCGTACATGATCATTGCGTTGATGCCTGTCAGCTGCTGACCGGCCGCCAGGACAACGCCGTAGAAGATGATGCGGGGATAGTTGGTGAACATGGACAGCCAGCCGATGGCCTTCTCTGAGGTGGTCTCCTCGGGCACGGCGAGGCCCATCTCGCGCTTCTTTTGGTTGCGGAGGCGACGACGTTCGCGTTTCTCACGAATCTTCTTCTCCTCGAGATATTTAGGCGATTCCGGCATGAAGAGCACGAGAACGCACACGCCTATTGGGAATATGATTGTAGCGAGGACGGAAACCCACCACGCGTCGTGAGGCACGGTGAACACACCGACAACGTACGAATAAAGGATGCCCGTGGTGATGAAGACCTGGAACAGGCTCGTGACGACGCCGCGTACAGCAGGATCAATGAGTTCAGACACGAACATGGGGGCAGCGTTCGAACCAATGCCGACGCCCACTCCAATGCCGAGACGGATGATGACGATGGGCCAGTAAGAGTGGGTAAGGGCTGACAGGAAGGTCGCGACGGTGGCGGCAAGCCCACTGATGAGGTTGGTGAACTTGCGGCCAAAGCGATCAGCAACAAGGCCACTGATCAAGACGCCAACAAGAGCACCGACAACAATGGCGGAGGTGCTTAGCTCGTCCTTAATTTGCGTGATCTCATAGCCCCAATGCTCGTACATCTTCTTAGCGGATGCCCACTGGCTGATGTTGACGCCATAGGTGTTTCCAGCGAAAAAGTTGAGCAAAACACAGAACAGAGTGTTCGGAGTGCAAATTTTCGCCAGTTTCTCCTTGAAAGTCTGTGATTTCTCCGGTTCCAGCAATGAAGCACCGTTATTAGACAACAGCACACGTTCCTCAGCCTGCGACATTGTGTTTGACTCTTCAAGACTGAGAATCTTCCTTCTATCGCTCATGAGAAATTGAGTTGGTACGACACAGCGGCGGGACAGCTCACTCTGGTGTCAACCCCTCATGATTTTTGAACTGATTGTCCCAAATTCCTTTCTGATGCGAATTAACAAAATGTGCGTCAGTGAGAATCGCCCTCTTACCGTCGGGCATACCAGCGTGTGTGCCGCATGTTGTACTGTCCACCGCAGTGGGTCTACATTTCTTGTGGCAACAGTTTGGCATCATCGCCCACCTTTCTTTCCGCCTTTCGTTTTTGAACATGACGAAAAGACTGTCTGAAATGCATTAATAACACGTTAATAGCATGCATGTGACGCCCTATCTGTGTTTTGTTTTCTCTCGCAAAACGCATCAACCGCATAACCGCATGTCCGAAGCCGCAGACGACAGCGTGCGGCAGAGATTTGACGGTACCGACTTCCCCGTTCCAACCAAGTGGGAAGAGATCCGCCACATCTTCCGTGCGCTCAAGGAGCCCATCATTCTCTTTGGAGAGGATGTTGAGGACCGTAGGACGAGGCTCAGACAAGTCCTACATGCGCGCATAGCAGATGACTATGCCGTCATCAAGCGCGCCTTCGAAGAGCTGGATCGTCGCGCCTACACGGGCGACGATGAGGAGTTTGTCACACGCGGGCCGGCCCAGCTCGCGTCAGTCCGCGCCGCTATCATTGAATCGTCCCTCACACACGCCAAAGACCGTCTGAGCGGGGAACACGACCGTGTGGTGGCACAGACCCCCACAGTGATCGCAGACATGGCTTCCTCTTGGCGTGGCATGGCCGTTACTGGCTTTGTCGAGCCTATGGACGGCGTTCGTCGCCAATATCTCCACGGGATAGACTTCACCGCATCCGGGGCCATCGCGGTCGGCTCCTTCCAAGGTGATTACTCGATCGCCACACGTTCGAATGATGAATGGGTGGTGGGACCTCAATGGCGCCGTACAGCCGAGGCGGGGACCCACGGCTGGGCTATGGATGTCGGTGACTCTGACCGACCCGTACTGACCACCGAGGGCCGTAATATCCCGATAGAGGCGCGCGTGACGTCCATTGTCGGGCAGGGACTCCCCCGAGGGATCGAAATCATGTCAACCGACGTGGACGGGTGCCTCACATTATGGTCGGGCGACCCGACCCACACCACGCCGTCTGCAGCACTCACGATGCACCACCCCACCCCGGTCGACCACGCGGCCCCACACCCAACCTTATCCCTCGCTGTCTCCGCCGCCGGACCCAAGTGGTACCTATGGGATGTTAACGTGGGCACCAATCTCTCTGCCGCCGAGGGTCACGCCCTCCCCATAAAGGCTGTGGTCCCCCACCCAGACGGCGCGATGTTGGCCACGGTAGGCATGGACTCAACCGTCGCCCTGTGGGACATGCGGACGGGGCAGCGCCCCTTGGTGTTGTCAGGTCATGTACAAGGGGTGGTCTGTGCTGCCTGGGCTAAAGATGGATATAGACTAGCCACCGGAGGGTTGGACCAACGATGCCTCATTTGGGATGTCAGACGAGCCGTAGTAGCGAGCGAGGTGATGGCCCATGGTAGCACGGTCACCGCTGTCGGCTGGACCGGTGGTGATTCAGCACTATGGACGGGTGGACACGATCATCGCGTGGTCGTCAGGAACGGCGCCACATACGACATGGAGGCCGCTGTGGACGTCCACACGCGGGTGATGGCCGTGGCATGTAGGGGCGGGTCACTGGCGGTGGCGGGGAGGACGGCTGTGAGCGTCATCAACTGATGCAGCTGGTGGAGGATATTCAGGCGTTCGACCCGCTGGTTATCCTGTCGATTCGCGAGGAGGTATGGCTTTACTTCTAACACAGAACGTGTTTACTGTTACCAGGCCCTGTCTCCTGTGGGCGGAATCAATGTTCGCCATAAATCGAACCTCTTCTCAAAGAAATTCTGTCGATTTTCGATGTGTAAGCATATTCTGAACGCCCAGGTCGCTGTCCGCGCTCCCTGCTGCAGAAAGTGGTTTGACTGCCCCCAGGTTTGTGCTGAATTGCCTTCATCTCACCCAGTGCCACGCCGAGAAGGAGGATCATCCTCTCCAAGAGGCTACAGAGCTTGTTCTGGCCTGTAAGCAGTGCAAGAAGGTGTTCCGTAAGGATCTTACCCGCGAGATTGACGAATCCGACGAGTACTGCCCTCACTGCGACAACCACTACGTCCTCGATGCCGATGTGCCCGAGGAGGCCGGCGAGGTCCGCATGGAGGCGCAGGAGGGCAAGGAGGCCGACTTCATCAGGGATACGCGTGATCACAACAAGGAGCGCCGTCGTGCCAGGCTTATGCAGGACCAGGGCTTCCTGCAGCAGCACATTAAGAACCTTGCCGCGAGAAGCGAGTTCCAATGAAAACCGTGTATAAATCCCTAGCTTCGGAGTCCAGCGGGAGTGTTGGTTGAGGTGCAAGCAGCTCTACAAGGTCCATGTGCTCCGGCCAGGCGCGGAAGCCCGGTTTAGGGTAAATGATTTATAGGTCCCTGCACGCACCATTTGATTGTATGACCTCACCAACGAATAACGAGGGCTCTAGTGACTCAGAACCGTTCCTATTTACGATGAAAGTCAGCGTGGAGTCTGTGAAGTCCCTCCGCAAGGACAAGGGCTGCGCACCGCCATGTGCTTCCGTGAATCTCGACTTTATCGGAGCTACACACACTTTCCTTGCGGATGAGGAGGGCAAGAACCATGAATGGGACGACCCCCAGCCTATCCTCCTTCGCGGACTCGGGGAAATCACCTCCCGGCCCGAACTACACGTCAAGGTCACTGATGCCAACAACGACGGTGTCTTCCTCGGCGAAGCCACTCTATCCGTGCGCGATCTCGTCGAGGACAAGGGTATGGCCAAGAAGCTCAAGTTGGAGTCCTCCTCCGCCCACCCGGATCATCCCGGCCGCGGCACCATCTCTCTCAACGTGCATTGGTGGCGCGCCCTCCATGATAACGTCGACGGCGAGGACCTTCAGATGGTCCAGGTCCCGAACGACGAGGACGTGTCAGGCAGTCTCGATGTCACCAACTCACTCACGGGTGTCCTCAAGGAAATCTCCAAACTTTTGATGAAACTCGGCGATGAAGCGAACCTGTCGCTACCTGTGGCGACCATCGGACTCATGAAGATGTTGTACTCACAGACCACAGAGGACCTCATCCGCCCGCCCCCTGAATCACGCGATATCGACATCGATCTCGACGTCATGGGGGAGCTGTGCTTCTACATGAGGTACGCTACAGCAGCATACGGCGCCAAGGAGACGCAGAAGGAGATAGACGGCAAGGAGGCGCGGAAGAAGAAGGAGGATAAGCTTTGGGCCAAGTATGCTGAAGAGGCGCGCGTTAAGAACATCGGTGGGGGGGAACTCAGCGCTAAACAGATCACAGAAGCCGCAGGGGACGACGAGGACGACGAAGACCCGAGCAACGACGTCTCTGCCGGCCCATCACTCGCTATGGTCGAACTCTCATCCTATATTGGCACAGGAATCATTCCCAAGGCCACACCGGAGGAAATCTCCAGAAAACACGCGGAAGTGATCGCACGCTACCTCGGCAGCGACCCCGAAGACATCGTGGCGAGCCGCTGGACATACAAGCCCTTCCTGCCCGCCTGGTTCATCGCCCGTGAACCCCGCCGAAAGACTGTGGTACTGTCGATCAGAGGCACCAACAGTGTCCACGACGCCATCACGGACGCCCTGGCCTCCACACAGGACTTCTACGGCGGGTCCGGGCATAAGGGCATGATCGCCTCCGCTCATGCCGTGCTCAACGAGTGTCTACCCGCGTTACTCAAGGAGGTGGCGGCTTCCGGGTACACGACAGTGGCGATCACAGGACACAGCCTCGGGGCAGGTACCGCCGCATGTGCTGCACGCATTCTCAAGGAGTGCCACGACCTCCGCGACATCGACCTCAGATGCTACGCCTTCGCATGTCCTGCCGTAGTATCAGCCGCTGTCCGTGACGAGATGGCGCCGTACACCATCAGCGTGGTCCACAGCACGGACGTCGTCCCCCGCCTGAGCTACAACTCGATCAAGGAGCTCAATTCCCGAATCCACAGCCTGGGGCTGAGACAGTGGAGCGCTGTCAAGGATAGCGTTGACGAGGTCCTCAAACAGACGTCAGAAGGCACCAAGATTGCTCTCGGTGGCGCTGCGATCGGCGTCGCGTCAACTTATTTGAATATTGGGAAAACGTTCCTTCGCCAAACAGTCCAAAGAAAATCCTACCTCGCCGAAAGAGATGAAATAAGAGCAGAGAACAGACGTCGCAGGGCTGCCGGCCTCCTAACCGTCCAGGAAGACACCCTAAGACAGCTCCAAGACAAGGCCAAGTCAATGAAAGAGGCCGAGAACGCACGCAGAGACGCCGTCCGTCACGCTCAACAGAGGGAGCGAGAGGCGAAGACAGAGGTCGATCTGGGGCCACCTGGACGCATTCACCTCATTCACACGCTCCCACCGAGACATATTTCATCTATGAGGGTGCATGACCGCCGACTCGCCGTATTGAGACAGAAACTTCTTGACAACGAACTCACGTGGTCGCGGTTCCAGCGGCTGGTCATACGTGATTTTTCGCGGCCTGTGTATGGAGTCTGGGAAGTTACGGCGGTCGACCGGATCGTGTTGGACTTCCACATGATCATGGACCACCTGGTAAGCCCTTACGAGCAGGCGTTGGACAGCATTGCTGAGGAGTTCGGGGTTACGTCCGTGGGAATTCAGTATCGTGACGTGATGTACGTGAACGAGAGAATGAGGAAGATGGAACACATGGCACCGGGACAGGAAGTGGAGGGATGATGGATATGATGGATATAAATGGGATGATTTGGTTAGGTTAGGTATGTCAACAGCACTCCATAAACTTAAACAAACGTGTCACACATCTTTACCTACAACCATAACCCCACGCACTTCAATACAACATAAATCTCTTGGCCGCCAACCCGTGCCCGAACTGTCCGAACACCTCGTCGGTCACCACGGACGCCACGAAGTCGCTCGACCCCGCGAACTCGGCCATACCTTCAACACACGTCATCACTGGGTTACTGATGGTGCGGATGTTGATGGCGAGACCATATGGGGCAAGGGCGCGCACCTCTGCTTCAAGACGAGGTTGAAGTCCGGATAGATTTGCCGTGCCGCCAACAAGGACGATGTGGGATAGCATCGCCGGCCATAGGTCCTCAGGACAGACTGAGACGGCGTCGATGATGGCCTCGGCAATCCCCGCCTGGGCGATACGGTGGTCCTGAGGGGCAAACAGAGCCTCAGGGACGGAGAAACGCTCCACAGCAGTCTCAAATGACTGGCCAGTGACCGTGGCGGGCTGGCCGGCCGAATCCACTGGTCCAGCTTCCCCATGTCTAAAGAATCTCGGCTGACGCGTCGTCATGTAATTCGGAAGCTGAACAGTCACCGTGTGGGAGGGTGCGATGGCACGAGCATGCAGCATATCGGCCTGGAAGTCCCCGCTGACGTAACAAACGTGTTCCTTGATATCAGTGAGAAGGACGGGTTCATCCTGCATGTTGAAGTGACGCACGGCGAGCTGGGAGCCTAACAGGCACGTGAGGGTCGCACCACCGACAGATACGCGGCGGATGGCGTAGTTGGCGGGCGTGGATCGGATGATGGGTACAACGTGGGTGAACGATTCGCCAAGGTCGACCACGATACCTGTTCCGAGGGTTCCCGCCTTCGCGAACAGCTGATGGAAGCCCACAAAGAACGCCGACGGGTGATGGAACAGACCGCGTACCTTGAATACCCCAAACATGACCTGGTGTAGCGCCTCAGCGATCTTATCGGGAAAGAAGGGGGGAAGGGACAGAATCACAGAATAGTCGGCCGGGTTCACCTTCAGGACCTGCCGGAACACGTGGTCCATCAGTAGCGTCAGTAGTTGGATATGTACGGGGTAGCCGTCGCTGTATGGCGTGAAGTAGCGGCCGACCTGCTTGGCACTGATGTCGTGCGGAATGTTCACACCGAATATGATCTCACTAGCCTTGTTTCCCGCTGTAGCGAAGCTTCCCTTGCTTGTATTACGCATCGCTCGGGTTGGAATGCTGAATAAGACCGGTAGGGCAAATGTCGGGTTACAAACACGCTGACAGGTGATGTTTCTGTCCCAGTTCTGATGCACACCTTGATTTGATGGGCCCCAAGGTCCATACAAATGACCCGATTCGTGCTGTGGGGCATGTTATGCCTGATACGGTCTGTTTTCGAAACGCGTCGTTCGATTTAAAGTGTAGACTACTACGCCAGAGTTAGTTGTTCATTTATGGGCAACCGAGAATGGGTTGAATGAATGGAATGAATTGTGGGGGATAGGAAGTGCAAACACTAAGAAATAAAAAACACAGGCAAGCCTGCAAAGAATTAAGAACGAAAGACAAAAGAAAGCCTTAGATGTCAATGTGTTGAATAACTACTCTTCCCCAGCCGCTTCCTCCTCCTCCCTCCCGTCTTCCTCGGGACCGGGGCCGGGGCCGCCGTGTCCGCGTACTGCCTCATCCTCACGTCCCGGGCATGGTCCACCGCCGCCTGGGCCCCGAGGGTGTCCAGTGCCTCCTCCGTCTGGGCGGGCGCAGGGCCTGTGGTTTGGTCCACATCCTTGTCCTCAGACCCCTTCAATGCTTCACTCTCCTCGCTCTTCACAGGCAGGGGCCCGGCCATCGCCAGCATGGCGTCCTCCCGTGACCCTCTAGTCGGTGCGACAGGCAGGGCGGCTCGCCGCTCGACATGCTCGGGCGCAGCCTGCACTGGAGCTGCCCAGTTGGGACCAGTGATGCCCGCTGCCTTGGCCGTCATCGCAACGATGCGTTCAGCCTCTTTGCGCTTCCCCGCGGCCTCTGTCTTGGTTGCCTCCTCCTCTCTCTTGGCTCTACGTTCCTTTGCAAGATGGGATGACGAAATTAAGTGTTGTTTGATGTCATACGGCTTGTTGGGGATGAATACCTGGCAGTATGGGCACTCATACTTCTTGCCTGGGGCAATACCCTCGACAATGCCCTTCTTTGTGAGGATCACAGGCATTTTGAGTTTCCTTTTTGTGAAACAGTCGACGGCGAGATGGCAAAAAGAAAAGATCGATGTTTGTGAAAAGATGACGTTATGCATGCCGTCTGCGCCAGGACTGAAGCCCATCCCCAATATTAGCTCATTTTTCTCGTCACCCACTAAACCGTACGTTCTTGATCAAAAACTGCCGATAGCGAGGCATGTTGGACTCTTCCGGCCCTGTGGAGGAGCTAACAGTGTCGTCTACGGATTTCATAACCCATCTACCCAATTACTACGCTGAAGCCGTTGCCAGTCAGACAGGGCGGCTCGGAAGACACAATAGCATGGAGCCCAGCGCAGCTGTGACTCCACGAAACACATATTCACAACAACAGACGTTCATAACTGGCGCGGAGCGAATACAATCGTTGATAGATCGCCTAGAACACACGATTATCGCCTCGGAACAAACTGGTCGTCCCTGGACGCGGTCGCCGGAGCCAGGGCCCCAACACGCCCGACCTAGCCGCGGTCCATCCCGTCTAGACTACCACCCAGCACTGGACCGCGATCCGGAGCTCCATCGCAGCCCAGCCCCTTCGCCTGCTTTTGGTAGCGTTCGGAGGACAGCCCCAACGCCGACCCCCGACCCGACACCCACACCAGGTATCGTGCGGCGAGCGACGAGCCCCGTGAGGTTACGGTTTGTGCCGCGCCCCTCATCCCGTCCGGCGTCGTCCGTAGGGATCGATATGTCTGTATACAACGCGCTACGTACACCATTACTTCAAGGTGACCCGGAGATTGAGGAAGTCACATCTGAGAAGGATGAACCCACCCCTATAGGGTCGCCCGAGTCATCCGCACCACCACCTGACACCCTCCCCCCCGCACCGGAACCCGCACCCACCCCAACACCCACCCCTAGTGCAACCCCAAGCCCAACCCCTATCCCCATCGAGCCGCTGTCCGCAGTGTGGCCCCCCATTCGTCTCACACCCGCCCC